>Ga0335077_10003070_pt1 | contig 20029 bp, 18 predicted proteins | sample Lox_Sample_31_FD_207151 | JGI IMG/M metagenome (GOLD analysis project Ga0335077, IMG submission 207151) | Soil microbial communities from Loxahatchee National Wildlife Refuge, Florida, United States - Lox_Sample_3.1 | ecosystem: Environmental > Terrestrial > Soil > Wetlands | place: USA...
GCGGTGTTCGAAGCCGCGCAAGGTTACGTGCCGGCTTTCTACGGCGATGGCTTCAAGATCGACGAGATGCTCGGCTTCGGCCGCGCGCCGTTCCGCGTTGTCGACCCGGGCTATGCGATCAAGATGTTTCCGAGCCAGTTCGGGACGCATTTCGGCATCACCGCCGGTCTCGAACTGCACCCGAAAATCCTCGATGCGACGGCCATTCGCCGCGTGGTGCTGACCGCGCCGGTGATGGCCTATGTCGACCGGCCAAAGCCGAAGAAGGGTCTCGAGGGCAAGTTCTCCCTGCAATACACCGCCGCTGCCGCGCTGCTCGATGGCAGGGTTGGCATTCGCACCTTCACCGATGCGCGGCTCGCCAGCGCCGATATGCAGGACTTGCTCGGCAAATTCGAGGTGCGGCTCGACCCCGCCATCCCCGGCCGTTTCGAGGACATGCACGTGCTGCTGCGCGTCGAGCTCGACGGCGGCCGCGTGCTGGAGACGCGCTGCAACGGCCCGCGCGGCAAGTGGGGCACCCCGCCGATCAGCGAGACCGAGCATCTCGTCAAGGTGCGCGACTGTCTGGCGACGCGGCTCGAACCGGCCTCGGCCGAACGCGTGATCGTCCTCGCCCGGCGCATCGACGATCTCGACGCTGCCGGCGTGCGCAATCTGATGCAGTTGGCTGGCTGCTTCGCCTGATCGAAGCTGGCAGGATTAATGACGCAGGTGCAGCGCCTCGCGTACGGCGCCCCTGATCTGGTCGACTGAAAACGGCTTGGCGATCACGTCATGCACCAGCGCGTCGAGGCCGTGTGCGCGCTCGCGATGGTCGGCGTATCCGGTCATCAGCATGATGGCGAGGTCCGGATGATCGCGTCCGGCGGCGAGCGCCAGCGCAATGCCGTCCATCACCGGCATCTTCACGTCGCTCAGCAACAGGTCGAATTGTCCGTTCTGCCGGTTGATCGCCTCGAGCGCCGCCGCGCCGTCGCTGGCGGCAGTCAATTCGTGGCCGTCCTCGTTGAGCGCGCGAACCACCATGTCGCGGACCGCATCGTCGTCTTCGGCGATCAGGATCTTCGCCATGGCGCTATTTCCCGACGGCGTCTTGGGCGGTGAGAAAGCGGACCATCACGTCGGTGGCGTCGACCTTCGGCACCGGAATCTGGCTATGGAATTCCGCCTTGGCGCCAGGCTCGAGGATGCTGCGCGGCGGCGCCATGGTCCAGGTGTAGACCTCCTGGCCGGTCGCGTTGCGCACGGCGAAACGCAGCCGCGGCACGCCGACCGGCTTGCCGGCTTCGCTGACGATTGAGCCCTGCACGGTCAGCATGGTGATGCCGCCGGCGTCTTCGCTCGATAGCTTCACGTTTTCGAACTTGAGATTGCGCAGATTGACCGGCAGCCCGATGGCGGCGAACAGCGAGGCGGTCTGCGGCAGATAGCGCACCACTTCGTTGCGCGCGCCGACCACCGCGACGTTGCAGGCGATCAGCACCAGAATGACCGCGGTCCAGCGCGAGGAGCGGCGCGATTGCTTGCGGCGTGCCTGCAGCACGCGGCGGCGGGTGTCGAAACTGGCGGCGTCTTCGCTGTCGGCTTCGGTCGCTTCCGGCTCGTGCTCGATCGGCGGCACCAAAGGCGGCGCGTCGGTGATGGTGGCCGGCTCGGCTTCCGCGACGGGCTCGGGGGCAGCGGGGAGTTCGGCGGGCGGGGAGGCCGGCGCTTCCGGCGGAGCGGTGGTTTCGGGTTCGGGCGGAGCCGGCGGTGCTTCGGCCTCGGGGGCCGGCGTCGGCTCGGGCTGTAGCGCAGGGACATCCGCGCCTGCAGCAGCTGGCGGTTCGGCTTCGACCAGTGGCGGGGCCGGCTCGGCCGGCGGAGGCGGCGTTTCGACGGCCGCGGCGCGGGCGGCACGGGTCGGCTGGGCCTGCGCTTCCGCCGCGACGGGTTCGGCGACGGCCACCGGTTCTGGCGTGGGTTCGGGGCCGCCGGCAAACCAGGACGCCTTGCAGCGGGCGCAACGCACATTGCGCCCGGCCGCACCAAGGCTGGCCTGGTCGATCATGTAAGAGGTGGCGCAACTCGGGCAGACGATCAGCATGTCAGCAAAGCCAGTTCTGGGGCGGAAACCTAGCAGCCGACCGTTAATGGACTGGAAACCATGCCCGCCTTTGGGAGGCTAGGGGATAGGGCCGGTTTGGCCGCCCTTTGCCGCTGGCGGGGCCGCGATAATGCTGTAAAAGCGCAGGTCTTGACCGAAAACGGGGCCGCGGCCGGTATCGGCGTGGGGCTTCCGCGGGCCGCCGGCCAGGGTCGTTCCACGGGTCGAGAAGCGATTTTTCGGAGAGGGACGTGGTCCGATTCGAGAACGTGGGTTTGCGCTATGGGCTCGGGCCCGAGGTCCTGCGCGACCTCAGTTTCCACATCGAGCCGCATTCCTTCCAGTTCCTCACCGGGCCCTCCGGCGCCGGCAAGACTTCGCTGCTACGGCTGTTGTTTTTGTCGCTCAAGCCGACGCGCGGGCTGATCACCCAATTTGGCCACGACGTCGCCACCCTGTCGAAAGATGCGGTGGCGACGCTGCGCCGCCGGATCGGCATCGTCTTTCAGGATTTCCGCCTGCTCGATCATATGACGACCTATGAGAACGTCGCGCTGCCGCTGCGCGTGATGGGCCGTCGCGAGGCCAGTTACCGCGACGAGGTGATCGAGCTGCTCAACTGGGTTGGGCTCGGCGAGCGCATGTGGGCGCTGCCGCCGGTGCTCTCGGGCGGCGAGAAACAGCGCGCGGCGATCGCGCGCGCGGTCATCGCGCGTCCGCAATTGCTGCTCGCCGACGAGCCGACCGGCAACGTCGATCCGTCGCTGGCGCAGCGGCTGCTGCGGCTGTTTATCGAGCTCAACAAATCGGGAACCTCGGTGGTAATCGCCACCCACGACATCGCCTTGATGGACCAGTACGATGCGCGCCGGCTGGTGCTGCACGAAGGCCGGCTGCATATCTACGACTGAGGAGCGCATGATGCCGAAAAGTGGGTACGGGTTTTCGGACAAGATCATGCGCAAAGGAAAAAATTAATGGTGGATGTGGCGAGAGACGAGATGACGGTGGCGCCACGCGTCGCGGGCGGACCGCTGCCGCGTTTCGAGACGCCGCTGGTGCCACGCAATTCGATCTCTGGCCGAGCGCTGATCGCCGTCGTTGCCATCATGACGTTCCTCGCTTCGCTCACCACCGGCGCGGTGATGCTGGTTGCCGGCGCGGCGAGCGAATGGCAGTCGGACGTGGCGCGCGAGGTCACCATCCAGATCATCCCGGCGCCCGGGCGCGATCTCGACGCCGCCGCCAGCAAAGCGGCGACCGCAGCGCGCGCCTTTCCCGGCATCGGCGACGTGCGCATCTATTCGAAAGCGGAATCCTCCAAGCTCTTGGAGCCCTGGCTGGGCAGCGGGCTCACGCTCGACGAACTGCCGGTGCCGCGGCTGATCGTGGTCAAGATCGCGCGCGGCGCCGCGCCAGATATTCCGCAATTGCGGCGCATGCTGGCCGAACAGGTGCCGGGCGCGACGCTTGACGATCATCGCGGCTGGATCGACCGCATGCGCGCCATGGCGGGGACCGCGGTGGCTGCGGGCGTCGCCATCCTGCTGTTGGTGATCGCCGCCACCATGCTTTCGGTGACCTTCGCTACGCGCGGCGCCATGGCGACCAACAAGCCGGTGATCGAGGTGTTGCACTTCGTCGGCGCCAAGAACGGCTTCATCGCCGGGCGGTTCCAACGCCACTTCCTGTTGCTCGGCCTGCAAGGCGGCGGCATCGGTGGCGGCGTCGCCATCGTTCTGTTCGCGCTGGCGGGTCTCGTCAGCCGCTGGTTTGCGGCAACGCCAGGCGCCGAGCAGACCGCCGCCTTGTTTGGATCCTTCTCCATCGGCCTTGCCGGCTATCTCGCGGTGCTCGGGCAAGTCGTGCTCATCGCCCTGGTGACGGCGGCGACGTCGCGGCATACCGTGAACCGGACCCTCGGCTCGATCGACTGACATGCTTGCCAGTATTGCGCGTTTCATCGGCTTTCTCACTATGACCGCGGGCGCCGCCGGCGCCGTGCTGCTGGGCGCCGGATTCTGCTGGTACTTGCTGAAGGTCCCGGCCGAGGAAGTGGCGCTCGACCGCAACGCCGACGGCATCGTGGTGCTGACCGGGGCCGCCGCGCGCATTCCCGATGCCATCGAGCTCCTGGCGACCGACCACGGCAAGCGGCTGCTGATCAGCGGCGTGCATCGCGACACCCGCGCGCGCGAGATCGCCCGGCTGACCCCGGTCTACGCCAAATATTTCGCCTGCTGTATCGATCTCGACCGCTCCGCGCTCAATACCTTCGGCAACGCGCTGGAGACCAAGCGCTGGGCGCGCGAGCACAATTTCAACTCGCTGATCGTGGTGACCTCGAACTGGCACATGCCGCGCGCCATGGCCGAACTCGAGCATCAGCTGCCCGACGTGACGCTGATCTCCTTCCCGGTGATCTCGCCGAAGATGAGGGATCAGCCGTGGTGGTCCAATTTCGACGCCGTGCGCTTGCTGTTCGCGGAATATCTGAAGTACCTATTCGCGCTCGCGCGCATGCATTTCGACAGCGACACGGCTTGAGGGGGCGCCGCCGGTGATCCTCGTTCGCTCGCTTCTGTTCAACGCGCTGTTCTACCTGAACACGGCGCTATGGCTGACGATCGCGCTGCCGACGTTCTTGTTGCCCTATCGCGGCATCATCGCGGTGGCCAAAACCTGGGGCCGCTGCAATCTCGTGCTGCTGCGCCTTGTCGCCGGCATCGACTACGAGATCAGGGGCCGGGAGAAAATGCCGCGCGGGCCGATCATCGCCGCCGCCAAGCACCAATCGGCGTGGGAAACGTTCGCGCTGTTATGGCTGTTCGACGACCCGACCTTCATCATCAAGCGCGAATTGCAATGGATACCGATCTTCGGCTGGCTCACCATCAAAGGCCGCATGGTGCCGGTCGATCGCGGCGCCGGCTCGAAGGCGATGTCGATGATGACCGAGCGGGCGCGCATCGAACTCGCCAGGGGCCGCCAGCTGGTGATTTTCCCGGAAGGCACGCGGCGGGCGGCCGGCGCCGAGCCGCGCTACAAATACGGCGTGGCGCAGCTTTACGCCGCCGAAGGCGTGCCCTGTGTGCCGATCGCGCTCAATTCCGGACTGTTCTGGCCGCGCCGCTCGATCCTGCGCTATCCCGGCACCATCCTGGTCGAGGTGCTCGATCCGATTCCGCCCGGGCTCGACAAGGACGTCTTTTTCGCGCGCCTGCAGGACGACATCGAAACGGCGACGGCGCGCTTGCTCGCCGAAGCGAAAACCCGCTGAACGTCATTCCGCCGCTTCGTGCGCGCCCTTGAGCCGTTCGGCCAAGAGGTGCAGGTCGCGGTCGCGGTAACCCTGCGCCTCGATCTCCTTGACCGTCGCCAGGACGTAGTCGCGGTTGTTGCCGGAGCGGCCGTGGCCTTGCCGCACCAGATGCAGCTTCTGCTCGAACGTCAGGCGGCCGGCATATTGCTCGTGGCCGCGATCCACCACGTAGCAGAGCGCGTGCACCGCCTGTTGCGGGTCGTCGTCGAGCCAGACCGAGCGCCAGGCCTCGCGATAGACATGGGTGACCTGCTCGCGCGCGCGCAGATAGTCGATCGTGGGTGTGCGTTTGGCGGCCGCCACTCGGTAGGCGATGCCGCGGCAGTTGCCGCCGCGATCGAGGCCAAGCACCAGGCCGGGCTTTTCCGGCGTGCCGCGGTGCACGAAGGAATAGACGCAGAGCGCGCGGTGGGCGCCGACCAGGCGGGCGGTGCGCCGCTCCAGGTGATCGAATCCCGGCCGCCACATCAGCGATCCATAGGCGAAGACCCACAGATCTTCGCCGCTTTGCCCGTGCTTTTTGCTCATCGGGGTTTTAGTCGCACCACGCCGTTGACAGGGTCCGGCGGCCGCGCTCGCGTATCAGGCCGGTCGTTTTGGCGCAACCCAAAAGCCGGTCTGACGCGTTAGGATAAAGGCGCAGAAACGCCTTATTCGGCAGGTGTGACAGCCGCGATGGCCAAGCGTTCCAAACGATCCCGCTCCGCGCGCCGGCGCAACCGGCGCTATATCGGCATCCTGCTCCTCTTTGTCGCGCTGGTCGGCGGCTGGAGCTGGTTCTGGCACTACACCGCCGGCCGCGCCGAAGTCGCCATCGCCGGCTGGCGCGCGCGCGAGGCCAAGGCCGGGCGCGTCTATACCTGCGGCTCGCAGACGATCGGCGGCTATCCGTTCCGCATCGAGGTGAACTGCGGCGAGGCCTCCGCGCTGTTCCGCGGCACCCGGCCGCCGGTTGAGATCAAGAGCGGCGCACTGCTGATGGCCGTGCAGGTCTACGATCCGACCTTGCTGATCACCGAATTTCATGGGCCCCTTACCGTCGCCGATCCGGGAAAATCGCCGTTCCTCGTGGTCAATTGGAAGCTCGGCCAGTCGAGCCTGCGCGGCACGCCGGCGGCGCCGCAGCGCGTGTCGCTGGTGTTCGACGATCCGACGGTCGATCGCGTCGATGGCGCCGCGCGGCAGAATGTACTGCACGCCAAGCGCATCGAACTCCACGGGCGCATCATCGAGGGTTCGGTGACCGACCACCCGGCGATCGAGATCGTGACCCGGCTGCGGCAGGCCGCGGCGCCCACGTTGCATCCCGCCGCGGCGCGCCCGCTCGACGCCGACATCACCGCGGTGCTGCGCGGCCTGAATGATTTCTCGCCCAAGCCTTGGCCGGCGCGCTTCCGCGAAATGCAGGCGGCGGGCGGGCGCATCGACATCGCGGACGCGCGCGTGCAGCAGGGCGACACGATCGCCGTCGGCAACGGCAGCCTGGCGCTCAGCGCCAACGGCCGGCTCGACGGGCAGTTGCGCGTGACTGTCGCCGGACTTGAGCCGTTCCTGGCCTCGATCAATGTCCAGCAGACGGTGCAGTCTTCGCCGGACATGGACAAGGTTGCCGGCGCGCTCGACCGCATCTTGCCCGGGCTTGGCGGCATGGCGCGCCAGCAGGCCACCAACTCCAATTTCTCGCTCGGCGTCATGCTGCTGGGCCAGCAGACTGTGTTGGAAGGCCGGCCGGCGGTGACGCTGCCGCTGCGCTTCGACGACGGTACGGTGTTCCTCGGGCCGATCCGGATCGGCGACACGCCGGCGCTCTTTTAAGCCGCCCACGGAAGCAAAGCTGAAAGATTCGGCGTGCATATTGCTCGGTGACTGAGCAACGAAATTCCCTGGAGGAAGGCCGTGGCCAATCCCACCTGTCCGCACTGTAACAACAACGCGTTCGAGCTTCACGAGGCCGGCGTCGCCGGCTCTAAGCGCCGCGTCTTGATGCTGCAATGTGCGAAATGCGGTACCCCGTTCGGGACGAGGGACGTTTTCGATTACGGCGCTTTGCTGCTGGAGCAGGATACCCGCATCAAGGCGATCGAACATCAAATGGCGTTGATCGCAACCCAGCTCTCACATATCGGGCGGATCGTCACCGGGCTCGCCAACCAGCACACGATCTGAGCGGTCCTGTCGGTATTCTAATCTCCCTCGGCCGCGTAAGGCTTCGGCAGCGGCTCGATGCCGGGATGCGGGCGGCCGAAATCAGGCGCGGGTGAATCCTGGCCGATGTCGACGATGCCCTTGCGGATCGCGCGCGTGCGCGTGAAATGCTCGAACAGCGCCCTGCCGTCGCCGTTGCGGATCGCCTTGGTCAAGAGCGAGATGTCCTCGTTGAAGCGGCCGAGCATTTCCAGGACCGCGTCCTTATTGGCGAGGAAGACGTCGCGCCACATCGTGGGATCGGAGGCGGCGATGCGGGTGAAATCGCGGAAGCCGCCGGCGGAGAATTTGAGCACCTCGGAGCGCGTGACGTTCTGCATTTCGTCGGCGGTGCCGACGATGGTGTAGGCGATCAAATGCGGCAGATGGCTGGTGATCGCGAGCACCAGGTCGTGGTGGTCAGCCGTCATGGTTTCCACGTTGGCGCCGAACAGGCGCCAGAAAGCGGCGAGCTTGTCCACGGCCGTGGCGTCCGCACCTTCGGGCGGCGTCAGGATGCACCAGCGGTTGACGAACAATTCGGCAAAGCCCGCGTCGGGACCGGAATATTCGGTGCCGGCTACCGGATGCGCCGGCACGAAATGCACGGTCTTCGGCAGATGCGGCGCCATGTCGCGAACGATCGCGCCCTTGACCGAGCCAACGTCGGACACGATCGCGCCTGGTGAAAGATGCGGGCCGATCTCCTTGGCCACCTCGCCGCAGGCGCCGACCGGAATGCAGACGATCACCAGATCGGCGCCTTCGACCGCGGCGGCGTTGCTTTCCACCACCTGGTCGGCGAGGCCGAGTTCGGCCACGCGCCGGCGCGTCTGTGCTGACCGCGCTGTCGCCACGATCGAGCCGACGGCATTCTGCGCCCGCGCGGCGCGGGCGATCGACGACCCGATCAGGCCGACGCCGATCAGCGCCAGGCGGTTGAACAGCGGCGCCGGTTTGCTCACGCCGCTTTTCCCAGGAATTCCGCCAGCGCCTGCACCACCAGGCGGTTGGCCTCCTCGGTGCCGACGCTCATGCGCAAAGCGTTCGGCAGCTTGTAGGCGCCGACCTGGCGCAGGATCAGGCCGCGCTTGGTGAGAAACGCGTCGGCGTCCTTGGCGGTCTTGCCCTTGGTCTCGGGGAAGTGGATGAGCACGAAATTGGCGACGCTCGGCGTCACCGGCAGTCCGAGCTTGCCGATCTCCTCGGTGAGCCAGCCGAGCCAACGCGTGTTGTGCGCGCGCGAGCGCTCGACGTGCGCCGCGTCGCGGATCGCCGCGATGCCGGCGGCGATCGCCGGCGCGTTGACGTTGAACGGTCCGCGGATGCGGTTGATCGCGTCCACAATATGCGCTGGGCCATACATCCAGCCGAGGCGGAGCGCGGCGAGGCCATAGATCTTGGAGAAAGTGCGGCACATCACGACGTTTTCCGACGTCGCCACCAGCTCGATGCCGGATTCGTAGTCGTTGCGCTGCACGTATTCGGCATAGGCCGCGTCGAGCACCAACAGCACATGCGCCGGCAGCGCCTTGTGCAGCCGCTTGACCTCGTCGAACGGAATGTAGGTCCCGGTCGGATTATTCGGGTTGGCCAGGAACACGACCTTGGTGCGCGGCGACGCGCATTTGAGAATGGCGTCGACGTTGGCGGTGAAATTCGTCTCCGGCGCGACCACGGGCTTCGCCCCGGTGCCGAGCGTGGCGATCGGATAGACCAGAAAGCCATGCGTGGTGTGGATCGCCTCGTCGCCGTCGCTCAAGTAGGCGCGCGCGATCAGATTGAGCAGGTCATCGGAGCCGGCGCCGCACACGATGCGCGCCGGATCGAGCCCAAACACGTCGCCGATCGCTTCGCGTAAGGCCGAAGCCGAGCCGTCCGGATAATCTTCCAGATGCTCAGCGACCGTACGGTAAGCGGCGATCGTGCTCTCACTCGCGCCCAACGGCGTTTCGTTGGACGAGAGCTTGAACACTTTGGCGACGCCAGGCGCGCTACTCTTGCCCGGGATGTAAGGGGCGATGTCGAGTACGCCGGGGCGCGGTTGCGGTCGGTTGGCGGTCATTCACTCAACTCCAGAGGCGCGTCTCTTTCTTCTCCCTCTCCCGCCTGCGGGGGAGGTAAAGATCAGGTGGCGCCAACCGTATAGCGGGTCGCGTGGCTGCCGACGAGGGCCGCCGAACGAACCGTGGCCCCGGCCTTGACCAAGGCGGCGCTGATCGCCTCGAGCGTCACGCCCTTCGGCAGGGTGATCAGCAGAGCGGCGCCATCGAATGCGCGGTCGGGCAGGGCGATGAAATCGGCGAGCGCCGACAGCGCCTGCGCGGGCCCTGCACCCCAGCCGGAGACGCGCACGCTCCAGACCGCTGCGTCGGTCGCCATGGCGTCGGCGGCGACCCTCGAGATTACGAACACCGGCAGCGCGGCAGGATGGTCGGCACGCTCGACGAAGGGCAGGCGGGCGATGATCTTGGGCGCGGCGTCGAATTCGAGCGCGCTCCACCAGGCGCCGGCCGCCGGCACGGCGAAGGCCGGCACCAGGCCGAGGTCGCCCTTCGAGGACGACACCGCCTCCACCACCGCAGCGGCGCCCATATGCGGCACGAAAGGCACCGTGAAGCCGAAATGAAATCGCGCGGAATCGCGCATCAGGGCATCGCCCGCCGAGAGATCCGCATGCAGCGAAAACGGCGCCTGCACGTACGTGAAGGTCGAAATGATGACGCGCCAGATGCTTTCCGCGGTATCGAGCGGCAGGATGCCTTTGTGCCGCTTGACCAGCCGGCGCATCATCTCGGCCTCGCGTGCCGGGCGGAAGGCGGAGCCGGTTTCCTGGCTCTTCTTGGTGGCGATCAGCCGGTCGATGATCTCGCCGCGCTCGATCAAGAGCTGGTGCATGGCCTCATCGATGCGGTCGATCTCCTTGCGCAGATCGGCAAGCGAGGCGGGCTGGGGGGTCTTGGTCATGGCCGCATTGATAGGAGGGCCGGGCTTTGAAATCAAAGAAAACGTTGACAGTAAGCTGCTAGATTGAGAGTTACCCGCCTTCTACATAAAGGCCCGCGGCCCCAAGGAGGCGTTAACGATAGGGGGCGGGGCGCGCCGGGAGCGCTAGGCGACATGGTCGAGGCCAATCCGACGAGCCCGCGGGAAGCGGAGGCTCCGCGCGAAGCGGATGAGCCGCGTGACTCGCTTGTCGTGCGCTTTGGCGCCGACCAGCCGCTCAAGCTCGACGCCGGCGTCGCGCTCTCGCCGTTCCAGATCGCCTACAACACCTACGGCACGCTCAACGCCGAGCGCTCGAATGCGGTGCTGGTGTGCCACGCGCTTACCGGCGACCAGCACGTGGCGAGCGAGCATCCGGTGACCGGCAAAGGCGGCTGGTGGGAGACCATGGTCGGCCCGGGCAAGCCGATCGACACCGACCGCTATTTCGTGCTCTGCCCCAACGTGGTCGGCGCCTGCATGGGCACCACCGGGCCATCCTCGGCCAATCCGGCGACCGGCAAGCCCTGGGGCTTGGAATTTCCCGTCATCACCATCCGCGACATGGTGCGCGCGCAGGCCATGCTGCTCGATCATCTCGGCATCGAAACGTTGTTTTCGGTGGCCGGCGGATCGATGGGCGGCATGCAGGTGCTGCAATGGGCCGCGAGCTATCCGCAGCGCGTGTTCTCGGCGCTGCCGATCGCCTGCGCCACGCGCCATTCGGCGCAGAACATCGCGTTCCACGAGGTCGGCCGCCAGGCGATCATGGCCGACCCGGAATGGCGCGGCGGGCGTTATTTGCTGGACGGCACCAACCCGCGCCGCGGTCTCGCAGTCGCGCGCATGGGCGCGCATATCACGTATTTGTCGGATGCCGCCTTGCACCGGAAATTCGGCCGCAAGTTCCAGGACCGCGAGAATCCGACCTTCTCGTTCGACGCGGATTTCGAGGTGGAATCCTACTTGCGCCACCAGGGCATTTCGTTCGTCGAGCGTTTCGACGCCAATTCCTATCTCTATCTCACGCGCGCCATGGACTATTTCGACCTTGCCGCCGATTACGACGGGCTGGTTGCCAACGCATTCAAGAACTCGCCGACCCGTTTCTGCGTGGTGTCGTTCACCAGCGACTGGCTGTTCCCGACCGTGGAATCGCGCGCTATCGTGCATGCGCTCAACGCCGCCGGCGCGCGCGTGTCCTTCGCCGAAATCGTCACCGACAAGGGCCACGACGCTTTCCTGCTCGAGGAGCCTGAATTGTTCGCCATCGTGCGCGGCTTTCTCGACGGCGCCGGCAAGGCGCGCGGGCTTGGTGGGAAAACGCCGTGAATAATCCTGCCATCGACCATATCGCGCGCAACGCCAGCGGCGCCCGCGTCGACCTCGTGCTGGTTTCCGAGATGATCGAGCACGGCGCCAAGGTGCTCGACGTCGGCTGCGGCGACGGCGAGCTGCTGCGGCTACTCAGCATCGCTCGCGGCGTCGACGGGCGCGGCATCGAACTGTCGCGCGAGGGCGTCAACCAGTGCGTGGCCAAAGGGCTCGCCGTGATCCAGGGCGACGCCGATACCGACTTGGCCGACTATCCGGACGATGCCTTCGACTACGTGATCCTCTCGCAGACCCTGCAGGCGACGCGGCATCCGCGCGTGGTGCTCGAGCACATGCTGCGCATCGGCCGGCACGCGGTGGTGTCGTTCCCGAATTTCGGCCACTGGCGGGTGCGGCTGCAGCTTCTGTTCGCCGGCCATATGCCGCAAACCGATATCCTGCCCTATAATTGGTACGACACACCCAACATCCACCACTGTACCATCAAGGACTTCGTGCAGCTCTGTACCGAGATCGGCGTGAAGATGGAGCGGGCGGTGGCGCTCAACGCCTGGGGTTCGCCGTTGCGGCTCAATGCGCCGTGGTGGTTCTGGAATTTGTTCGGCGAACAGGCCGTATTCCTGCTCAGCCGCAAGGGCTGAACCAGCGGCGGCGCGGTTCGCGCGCCCAAATGCTGCACTGCACCTTTAACTTTGCGCTCAGAGCGCGATAACTTACGCTCGAAGTATAAGTGTGTTTGCTTTCTGTATTTCTTTAAAGCCATAAGTACTGAAATAGAAAACATCCGTATAATTTATTGATCAAAAGTTTTAGTATGGAATACCAGCTATGCAGTTCATCAAATAACCTTCCCCTGATCACGATGTTGCCATAACTAGCCGTCGTTTATGCCACCGCATCCGCTATCGATCCTGTCGATAGCGGGTGCTTTTCTTTGATGACAAGGGGACTACATCGAATGAAACTTAATCAGAAACGGGCGACAGTACTGGTATGTTCGGCGGCAGTTGCGGCCTTCGCAACGACAGCCGCCGCAAGACCCGTCCAGCATCACCATCGGCACCGCGTGGCGGCCGTCGCACAGATCGCGGCGAATTCGCAAAACGACGTTGCCGATCGTGACGTGCGCTATCCGGTTCATATGAGGCAAACGGACGCCGACACCACCCGCCATGGCGGGCGTCACGGCCGCCAGTTGCTGGAGGACGCGCGCGCGCAAGCGCAGTCGCATGCGAACTCCGCCTATGGCGGCTTTACCGCCAATGACCTGGTGGCGGAGGCGCGCAAATATATCGGCACCAACCCGACCGGGCGCGCCAGCCTGTGGTGCGGCGCCTTCATGGACCTAGTGCTCAAGCGCACCGGCCATCCCGGCGGCGGCAATCTCGCGTTGGGCTACGAGCACTACGGCACCCGCGTTGCCGGCCCGCAGGTCGGCGCCATCGCGGTGATGGGCCGTCGCGGCGGCGGCCATGTCGGCGTGGTCAGCGGCATCGACGCCAACGGCAACCCGATCATCATTTCCGGCAATCACAATCACACGACGGCAGAATCGGTCTATCCGCGCAGCCGCATCGCGGCCTACGTCCTGCCTGGCGGCTGATCGTCCGCCGTGAACGCAAGATGCGAGACGGCCGGCCTATGCGCCGGCCGTTTCTTTTGGCGCATGATCCGAAAAGTGGGAACCGGTTTTCGGATAAGATCATGCGTGCGTAACGGCGTCGCCAATGGCGATGTCGCCGCCCGCGATGACTTCGGCATAGATGCCGCATTCGGCATGACCGAAATTGTCCATCAGCGTGCGCGGAACGGGCACGTCACGGATGCCCGTGTCGGGATCGACCTCGGTCGCTGCGCAACGCACGATGCGTTTGACGCCTTTGAGCCGGGCTTGGCCGATCGTGAGCTCATGGCCGATGAGGCCGAACTCGTGCCAGGCCGGCCAGCCGGCGACATAGAGGTTGCCGCGGAAGCGCAGCGGATTGACCGGCGCGCCGGCCGCGCTCTCGATCTCCGCCACCGAGGCGAGATTGATGATGGAGACGACTTTCTTCGCCACGTCCGAGAAACTGTGCCCATCGCCGAACAGCACCTTGGGCGGTCCGCGCAATTCGTTCGGCATGAAGCGGCGGAAGAAGATCTCGATCGCCAGCCGTCCGTCTTGGCTCCGCAGATCCCCACGCGCGGCCTGGCGGCCTTCCCAGTGGATCGTCAGTGTATGGTTCGCCTCGTCGTAGTCGGTGCGCAACGCTGCCAGCCGCTCGTTGCGCATCAGCATCAGGAAGCGCTGCTTGGGAAAGTACGCGGGCGCCGCCGGGTCGAAACCGCTCGGGCCGTTTTCGATGGCATAGAGCCGGTCGGCCGGCAGGGTCGCGCCCGGGGCAAGCGTCACCCGCGTCAACGGCTGCGGCGACAGGCCTTTGACCGGGTAGCGATAGATGGCCTCGATCCTGGCTTGGTTTGGCATTGATTTTTGGGCACTTTCCGTACCGCTCCACGACGCTCAACCAGTGACCTATATCAGGCAAAAGGGCTCTTCAAACCGGCATAATCGCACCCACATAATGCCGGAGCGGGCCGCCTACGGGGACCCGCCGTTAAACGGTGCCGCTTTAGGGCCGAGGGAGTAGACCGATGAATTTCGAGAAATACACCGACCGCGCCCGCGGCTTCGTGCAATCCGCCCAATCGTTGGCCCAGCGTGAGGGCCACCAGCAATTCGCCCCCGAACATTTGCTCAAGGTCCTGCTCGACGACCCGGAAGGGCTGGCAGCCGGGCTGATCGACCGCTCCGGCGGCAATTCCCGGCAGGCGCTGCAGGCGGTGGAGGCGGCGCTCGATAAATTGCCGAAAGTCACCGGCGCTGGTGCCGGGCAGGTCTATCTGGCGCAATCGCTCGCCCGCGTGTTCGATGCCGCGGAAAAGGCCGGCGAAAAAGCCGGCGATTCCTATGTCACCGTCGAGCGGTTGCTGCTCGCGCTGGCGCTGGAGAAAGACAGCGAGGCCGGCAAGATCTTGAAAGCCGCCGGCGTCACGCCGCAAAATCTCAACGCCGCCATCAATGCGCTGCGCAAGGGCCGCACCGCGGATTCGGCTTCCGCCGAGAATGCCTATGACGCCCTGAAGAAATACGCGCGCGATCTCACGCAGGCCGCCCGTGATGGCAAGCTCGATCCAGTGATCGGCCGCGACGAAGAAATCCGCCGCACCATCCAGGTGCTTTCGCGCCGGACCAAGAACAATCCGGTGCTGATTGGCGAGCCCGGCGTCGGCAAGACGGCGATCGTCGAGGGCCTGGCGCTGCGGATCGTCAACGGCGACGTGCCGGAAAGCCTGGCTGACAAGAAACTGCTGGCACTCGATCTCGGCGCCATGATCGCCGGCGCCAAATATCGCGGCGAATTCGAGGAGCGGCTCAAGGCCGTGCTGCAGGAGGTCACCTCCTCGGACGGCGGCATCATTCTGTTCATCGACGAAATGCATACGCTGATTGGCGCCGGCAAGGCCGACGGGGCGATGGACGCGTCCAATCTCCTTAAGCCGGCGCTGGCGCGCGGCGAATTGCATTGCATCGGCGCCACCACACTCGACGAATACAAGAAGCATGTCGAGAAAGACGCCGCGCTCGCCCGTCGTTTCCAGCCGGTCTACGTCGAAGAGCCAACCGTCGAGGACACGATCTCCATCCTGCGCGGCCTCAAGGACAAATACGAGCAGCACCACGGCGTGCGCATCTCCGATTCGGCGATCGTTGCCGCGGCGACTTTGTCGCACCGCTACATCACCGACCGCTTCCTGCCCGACAAGGCGATCGATCTGGTCGATGAAGCGGCGGCGCGGCTGAAGATGCAGGTCGACTCCAAGCCGGAAGAGCTCGATTCCATCGACCGCGAAATCGTGCGGCTGAAGATCGAGCAGGAGGCGCTGAAGAAGGAAAGCGACCCCGGCTCCAAGGACCGGCTGAAGGATCTGGAAGCCGAATTGAAGGCGCTGGAAAAGCAATCGGCCGATATCACCAGCCGCTGGAAGGCGGAAAAGGAAAAGCTGTCGGAGGCGCAGAAGCTCAAGACCGAGCTTGACCAATTGCGCGCCGAGCTCGCCAATGCGCAGCGCAAGGGCGAATACCAGCGCGCCGGCGAATTGGCCTACGGACGCATTCCCGAACTGGAAAAGAAACTCGCCGCCATCGAGGCGAAGGAAGCCAAAGGCAAGGGCGCCATGGTCGAGGAGACCGTGACCGCCGATCATGTGGCGCAGGTGGTGTCGCGCTGGACCGGCGTGCCGGTCGACCGCATGCTCGAGGGCGAAAAAGAAAAGCTCCTGCGCATGGAAGAGGAGCTGGCCAAGCGCGTCGTCGGCCAGAAGGAAGCGGTGCAGGCAGTCTCGACCGCGGTGCGCCGCGCCCGCGCCGGCTTGCAGGATCCGCACCGGCCGATCGGCTCGTTCATGTTCTTAGGCCCCACCGGCGTCGGCAAGACCGAACTGACCAAGGCGCTCGCGGCTTATCTCTTCGACAACGAGAACGCGCTCATCCGCATCGACATGTCCGAGTACATGGAGAAACACTCGGTCGCCCGCCTGATCGGCGCGCCCCCAGGCTATGTCGGCTACGACGAAGGCGGCGCGCTCACCGAAGCGGTGCGGCGGCGGCCTTACCAGGTCGTTTTGTTCGACGAAATCGAGAAGGCGCATCCGGACGTGTTCAATGTCCTGTTGCAGGTGCTCGACGACGGCCGGCTCACCGACGGGCAGGGCCACACCGTCGACTTCCGCAACACGCTGATCGTGATGACGTCGAACCTCGGCGCCGATTTCCTGGTCAACCAGCCGGAAGGCGAGGACACCGATGCGGTGCGCGATCAGGTGATGGGCGTCGTGCGCGCGGCGTTCCGCCCGGAATTTCTCAACCGAGTCGACGAGATCATCCTGTTCCATCGTCTCAAGAAGTCGGAGATGACTCGCATCGTCGACATCCAGATCGCCCGGCTGCAGAAGCTGTTGGACGGGCGCAAGATCACCATCGCGCTCGATCCGAGCGCGCGCGAGTGGCTCGCCGACAAGGGCTGGGATCCGGCTTACGGCGCGCGGCCCTTGAAGCGCGTGATCCAGAAATCGGTGCAGGACCCGCTCGCCGAGATGATCCTCGCCGGCCAGATCAGGGACGGCGAGAAGGTCACCATCTCCGCCGGCAAGCAGGGCCTCACCTTCAACGGCAAGCTGGCGCAGGCGGCGTAAACCTCCCTTATCCCACTCCTTGCAGGGGAAGGATTAACAGGGAGGCTACCGCACCGCCGGCGCGGTCGAGGCGACGCGCGCGGGCTTGCGCGCCATGATGTTGTCGAGACGCCCGCGTTCCTGCTCGAACTCGGCGAGTACCGGGCCCTGCAACTCGCGGCCGCGCGGCAGCTTGATGCGCATCGGATCGACGAAGCGGCCGTTGACGCGGATTTCGTAGTGCACATGCGAGCCGGTCGACAGGCCGGTCGAGCCGACGAAGCCGATCACCTGGCCCTGGCGCACGCGCTTGCCTTCTTCGATGCCGCGCGCAAAGGCGCTCATATGGCCGTAGGCGGTCTCGTAGCCGTTGTTGTGGCGGATGAGCACGAATTTGCCATAGCCCGATTCCCAGCCGGCCTTCTCGATCTCGCCGTTGCCGGCGGCATAGATCGGCGTGCCGGTCGGCGCCGCCCAGTCCACGCCGGTGTGCATCTTGGTGTAGCCGAGGATCGGATGCCGGCGGATGCCGAACGGCGAGCGCATGATGCCTTCGGCCACCGGCTTGCGCACCAGGAACTTCTTCGCGCTCTTTCCGCTCTCGTCGTAATAGTCGACGATACCGTCGTCGGGCGACTGGAACCGGTAGAATTTCTTGGCTTCGCCGCCGACGGTCAGCGATGCGAACAGCACGTCGTTGCGGCTGTCGGGGGCGGGCGTCTCGTCCTCGCCGGCGTAAAGCACCTCGAAGGAATCGCCGGGCTGCACCTTGCGCTGGAAATCGACGTCGTAGGAGTAGATGCGGATCAGGTCCTCGATGATCGGGCGCGGGATCTGGTTGCGTAGCGCGGTCTCGTAGACGCTCTGGTAGAGCGTCACGCCGGTCTTGTCGTTTTGATCGGCGTTGTCGTCGGGATTGTCGGCCACGTCGCCGAAATTCTTGGGGTCGACCGCGACGTATTTGCCGATATCGGACAGCGCCACCACCGCTTCGACCGCGGCGTCGTTGGCGATAATGACGCGGATCGGCTGCGGGCCCGGCACGCCCGGCACCGCGGACATCAAAACGCGCAGCTTCTCGCCTTCCTTGACGCCGCCGTCGCGCCCGTGCGGGCCGAGCACGTTGACGACCGCGGCGATCGCATCCGGCGTAGCGCCCTGGTCGCGCAGCATCGAGGCGACGGTGTCGCCTTTCTTGACCAGCAGCACCCGTTCGTTGAAGGCGTTGCCGCCGGTCGTTTCGTTGGTGGTCTTCGGCAGCAGCGTGATGTTCTCAGGAACGATGCGCGCTTCAAAGCCGGCGTAGGGGTCGGCCGTGGCCTGCCCTGCGTAAGCGAGCTTGATGCCGGTGATGCTGGACGCGATGGGGAGATCCTTGGCGGCCTTCGCGCTCCACTCGGCGGCTTCGCGCACGCGATCCATCACTTCGTCGTTGGGCGTGAGCACGGCGATCTTGAGCTTCGGCAGCAGCGGATCGAGGTCGCGCATCACGAAGGCAACCTCGGCGTCCGGTTCGGCCGCTGGCGCTTCGTCGGCTGCCGTGGTGTCGCCGCCCGGCGCCGATTCGGCGAGCAGCCGTTGCGGATTGAAAGGCGGGATGCTGGCGGACAGATCGGACACGGTCAGCGACAGATTGCCGGCGATGCGCACGAAGGGGCGCACACGCACCACCTCGTGGTTGCCGACCCGCGCCATGGTGGAGACACGGATCACCTGGCGGGCGAAGGTCGGCTCTTCCGCGGTCGGCAGGCGGTCGCTCTTACGCGAGACGTTGAGCCTATCGGCGCCGCCGCCGAGCGCGCCGCGCAGCGCCACCTCGACGCGTTCCGGCAGCGAGGCGAAATTGGTTTCGCCGTCGAGCGATGTGAAAACGGCGCCGCCCATGAGCGCGGTGCCGCAGAGCGCGGTCAGGATGGTGCCGGCGAACCACTGCACGGAAACGCGGCGGCGATCGACGAAGCCGCTATTGCCGCCGTCGACCGACAAGGGCGGCTCGTCGCCGAGCTCGATGGCCTCGGCTCTCCTCGATCGATAAGCGCCGCGCGACCGTGTTGGGTCCAAGCTCTGCGTCCCCTGCCCATCGGATCGAAGGTGGCTTGCCGCAACCAAAATCGCCGCCGCCGGCAGCCCGTTGAATCAAGGCCGTCACGATGCCGGTTGGTCCACGACGCGTCAATGACGGGGCGCGGAGCCGGAATTATGGTCGTAGCGCGGTGACTGGATGCCCCCGCTTTCGATTTCCATCCCTCGACGTCGAACCCGCCAAGCACGGCTGAGGAATATGGCCTCAGTGCGGCGCAGCAGGTGTTAAAAGGAGGTTACTGGAGGGGTGAAAGGGGGTTTTCGGCGGATCAAAGATGGCTCGGATCGGTCAGCAATACTGGCTAATATTCTGTATGAAATCTGGTTGACAATGCGCGAGGCCGAAGCCTATATACACCCTCTCGGCGCGCTGTCCGCTTACGGCGCGATGGCGCGCCCCTGAAGCTCCTCACTGGAATAGTGAAACGGTATCCGATTGTTGTTCGGATGCACGGGCTTCGACGGCTCTTCGGTTCACCGAAGGGTGGGGATCGCCATGATCCCGGGCTGTTTGACAAGTGAATCGGAAGAAAGAGAAACGCGGACGGCGGGGTCCTTGCGGGCCGCTTCCTCGTGGAGAAGCAATTTTCCATCGAAGAGCGGTCAGGAAGAGACTTCGGCGGTCTGACGTTTCAAGGTACATCGCTGATCGCAAGATCAGTGGGTGGACCTCGTCAAACGTTGTGACTTAGCCGGTATCAAAAGTTCTCATCCAACTTGAGAGTTTGATCCTGGCTCAGAGCGAACGCTGGCGGCAGGCCTAACACATGCAAGTCGAGCGGACGTAGCAATACGTTAGCGGCAGACGGGAGAGTAAC
>Ga0335077_10003071_pt1 | contig 20027 bp, 18 predicted proteins | sample Lox_Sample_31_FD_207151 | JGI IMG/M metagenome (GOLD analysis project Ga0335077, IMG submission 207151) | Soil microbial communities from Loxahatchee National Wildlife Refuge, Florida, United States - Lox_Sample_3.1 | ecosystem: Environmental > Terrestrial > Soil > Wetlands | place: USA...
CTCGGCGTCGACCGGCGGCCGGCTCAGCCGCATGATCTTCGGATGGCCGGTCTCGCCGACGGCCTCGCCCTCGCTCCACAGCTCCTCGTGGATCTTCTCGCCGGGCCGCGAGCCGATGTACTGGATGCGCACGTCGCGCGGCCCCTCGTCGGACTCGCCGGGCAGCCGCGGCTCCTTCCCCGACAGCCGGATCATGTTCGCGGCGAGGTCGATGATCTTCACCGGCTCGCCCATGTCGAGGACGAAGACCTGCCCGCGGCCGCCGATCGCGCCGGCCTGCACGACGAGCGACACCGCCTCTGGGATCGTCATGAAGTAGCGCGTCATCTCCGGGTGCGTCACCGTCACGGGCCCACCCTTCTCGATCTGCCGCCGGAAGATCGGGATCACCGAGCCGGACGAGTTGAGCACGTTGCCGAAGCGGACGGCGACGAACCGCGTCGGGATGTCGCGCCGGTGGCCGAGCGTCTCGACGATCCACTCGCACAGCGCCTTCGACTGGCCCATCACCGTCTTCGGGTTGACGGCCTTGTCCGTCGAGATGAGCACGAACCGCTCGACCTCGAACTCCGCCGCCAGCTCCGCGACGGTGCGCGTCGCGACGACGTTGTTGCGGACGGACTCGAGCGGATGTGTCTCCATCAAGGGCACGTGCTTGTACGCCGCGGCGTGGAAGACGACGGTCGGCCGATACTTCTCGAACACCTCCCGCCGGAGCGCACGACGGTTCTTCACGTCGACGAGCTTCGGCACGGCCGCGGTGAAGTCGCGCTCGCCGACGAGCTCGCGCTCGATCTCGAACAGCGCCGTCTCCGCGTTGTCGACGAGGACGAGCCGCGTCGGCCCGACGCGCGCGATCTGGCGGCACAGCTCCGAGCCGATCGATCCGCCCGCGCCCGTGACGAGCACGGTGTGGCCGCGGAGATATGACGCGACCTGCTCGAAGTCGACCTCGACCTGCTCACGCCCGAGCACGTCCTCCACCTGCACCGGCCGGATCTGCCCGGCGAGGTCGACGTCGCCCGAGATCAGCTCGTAGAGCCCCGGCAGCGTCTTCACCGGAACCTTCGTCGCCTGCGCCGTCTCGACGATGCGGCGGCGCACGTCGCCCGAGACCGACGGCATCGCGATCAGCACCTCGTCGGGGCGATGTTCGCGAAGGATCTGCGGCAGGTCGTCGAGCATCCCGAGCACGCGCACGCCCATGATCCGCGTGTTCTTCTTGCGCGGGTCGTCGTCGACGAAGCCGATCGGCGTGTAGTTCAGCATCCGCGAGCGCTGCATCTCCTGGACGATCAGCCGGCCGGCGTCGCCGGCGCCGATGACGACGACCTCCTTGCCGCGGGCGACGACGCTCGACCCGGGCCGCTCCATCACTGTGCGAGCGAGCAGGCGCACGCCCGCGACGAACGCGAGCGTCAGGAGCAGGTCGGTGACCGCGATCGAGCGCGGCAGCCGCACGTTGTGCACGGGCGAGACGAGGTAGACCGTGACGTCGGCGACGAGGCACGCGACGACCACGCCCCGGACGAGAGCCCACATGTCGTGCACCGACACGTAGCGCCACCAGCGGTTGTAGAAGCCGAACGCGATGAAGACGGCGATCTGGATCGCCACGACGATCGGCAGCGTCCGGTGCAGCAGCGTCGTGTAGTAGACCGGCAGGCCGTGGTCGAAGCGCAGCTCGAACGCGAGGAACCACGCAAGCGCGACGATCGCCGCATCCACCAGCACCTGCCAGAGCCGGTGGCGGTTGACGAGGCTCATGCCCTCGCAGTGGCTCCGACTGCCGAGCGGACCGCGTCGACCACCCGCTCCTGCGCCTCGACCGGGATCCCCGGCCAGAGCGGCAGCGAGAAGTTCTCCTGGGCGGCGCGCTCCGTCTCCGGCAGCGAGCCCGGCTCCCAGCCGAGGAAGTGGAGCGCCGCCTGCAGGTGCAGCGGCGTCGTGTAGTACGTCGCCGACGCGATGCCCGCCTCCGTCAGCGCGGCGCGGATCGCGTCGCGCTCGGGTGAGCGGCAGACGAACAGGTGGTAGATGTGGCCCGGCTCGTCCTCCGGCAGCTCGACGAGCTCGCCGAGCCCGAGCTCGGCGTAGCGGGCGGCGGCCTCGCGGCGGCCGCGGTTCCACTCGTCGATGTGCTCGAGGAAGAGGCGCAGGAACGCGGCCTGCAGCTCGTCGAGCCGCGAGTTGTAGCCGACGAAGTCGAAGTCCTTCTTGTCGCGCGAGCCGTGGAACGAGAGCATGCGCACGCGGTCCGCGAGCTCCTCGTCGCTCGTCACGACGAGGCCGCCGTCGCCGAGGCAGAAGAGGTTCTTCGTCGGGAAGAAGCTGTAGGTCGAGATCGTGCCGAGCCGGGCGACGCCGGGAGCGCCGAAGGCCTGCGCCGCGTCCTCGATCACCGGCAGGCCGAGCTCGACGAGCTCCTGCACCGGCGCGGGCCGGCCGAACAGGTGCACGGGCATGATCGCGCGGGTCCGGTCGGTGATCCTCGCGGCGACGTCGCGCGGGTCGACGTTCAGCGTGATCGGATCGACGTCGGCGAAGACCGGGGTGGCGCCGCGGCGGGCGATCGACTCGGCCGTCGCGTAGAACGTGAAGGCGGGGCAGATCACCTCGTCGCCGGGGCCGATCTCCATCGCGTCGAGGGTGAGCACGATCGCGTCGGTGCCGTTCGCGACGCCGATCGCCCGCTCGACGCCGAGGTACGCCGCCGCTTCCTGCTCGAACGCCCAGTAGTTCTCGCCGCGGATGAACGTGCCGGAGTCGAGGACTGCCCGGAACCGGTCCTCCAGCTCCGGGATCAGCGGCGCGTACTGCGCCTTGACGTCAATGAGGGGGATCGTCTGCACGGCCACTTACTCTAGCGGGCCTCAACCGGCGCAGGACCAGGTACGCCGCCACGACGAGAACCCCTCCCACGACGACGACGTCGACCCAGCGGAGCGCGTCATGGGCGTGCGTGTACGCCGTTCCGAGCGCCCAGCCGATGCCGGCGAGACCGAAGCAGAAGATGGCGCAGCCCAGCACGGAGAGCGGCAGGAAGCGGCGGTACGGCACCTCGAAGATCCCGGCCGGGATGGCGACGAACGAGCGCACGAGCGGCGTCGCAAGCCCGAGCGGCACCGCCCAGCTACCGAACCGCTCGAACCAGCGGTCGGCCCGGGCGATTCGATCGTCTCCGACGTGGATGTACCGTCCGTAGCGGTGCAGCAGCGGCAGCCCGCCCCGTCGGCCGATCCACCAGCCGATGGAGCACCCGACGACGTTGCCGAGCGTGCCCGCGACGGCGAAGAGGACGTAGCCCCAGAAGGGCGACTGCACCGAGCGCCCGAAGGCGTGGACGGCGACGTCCGCGAACGCGCCGCCGGCGACCGCACCCGCGTAGAGCATCACGAGCTCGCTCGCGACCGGGATCACCGCCGCGAGCACGAGCAGCCCGAACACCGCGTAGACGCCGTGCGACGCAACCTGCGACGTGATGCTGGAGGAGATGCTCGCGAGCACGCGCGGAGTCTAGTGTCAGCGGTGCGCCGTGAACGGTGCGACGAGCGATACCGTCCCGATCGGGTTCGTCGCGACGACGTGCATCTGGTAGGCGCCGGTGTACGCGAGGCTCCCCGTCCCCGTGTGGCCGTCCCAGGGGATCTGCTGTGGGCCGGGCTGGAGCTTGCCGGTGAGGAGCGTCGCGATCACCACGCCGGTCCGCGTCTCCACCGTCGCCGTCACCGTCGCCGGGTGCACGAGCTGGAAGCCCGCGGTCGCGGCGGTCGTCCCGGCGGCGAGATGCGCGGCGGCCGGCGTCACCTGGAGCGCGCCGAGCGTGTCGTCGACCGAGAAGGCGCGGGTGGCCGTCGTCGTGTGGCCGGTGTCGTCGGTCGCGGTCACCTGGAACGTCCAGTTGCCCTCGACCGCGGGCGTGCCGGCGGCGGTCTGGCCGCTCCACGGAAGCGTGTGGACGCCGGGCTGCTCGGAGTCGGCGGCGAGCGTCTGCGTCGACCCGTCGGGGCCGACGACCGTCGCGGTCACCTGAGAGGGGCGGAGGATCTTGTACGAGAAGCTCTGCGTGTCGTCGATGCCGTCGCCGTTCGGCGAGAGCACGGCGGTCGCGGGGGGCGCAGCGTAGACGCCCGCGTACGACAGCAGCAGCGCGTCGGAGACCGGCTGCTCGACGCCGCCGGTCGTGGACGGACGACTGAGCAGCGTGCCGTCGAACGCCATCGCAGCGGTCGCGCCGCTGCCGAGCGCCATCGCCGTGACGGCACCGAGGCGTTGCATCGCGAGCGCAAGCTCGTAGTTGGTCATGCCGACGCTGTACGCGGCGCCGTCGCCCTCGACGGTGACGAGCAGGATCCGTCCGTCGGAGAGCTGGCCGACGGCGCTGCGCGCGCCGCGCGTGTTCAGGATCGGGTCGCCGAACGCCTCGTTCGTGCGGAAGATCGCCTTGCCGGCGGTGACGAGCAGCGGGCCGCCGCCGATTCCGTACGCCATCGAGCTCCAGTTCGGCGTCAGCGTCAGGCGCAGCTCGACGGTCGTGTTCAGCGGCGCCTCGGCGGTGAGGTGCGGCGCCTGCGCGCCGCGCGCGACGAGCACCGCGCCGCCCGGCGGGATCGGCGTCGCGCCCTGCTCGGTCACCCCCGTGACGACCCCGCGCACGACGCTGTTCGGCGTCGTCGGCGGGAGCGACTGGATCACGTCCTCGATCACGCCTTCCTCGACCGGCGTCGTCGGCCCCCACGCCGACGTGTACAGGGTCGTGTGACCGCCGACCGGCTTCGCATTCAGGTCGAGCTGGCGCCGCTGGTCGGTCCCGCGCCAGGTTCCGTCGAAGGCGACGCGCGCAATGGTGAGGGTGCCGTCGGCGCCGATGCCGAGGCTCGAGCGGCCGGTCGCCGGCGCGGACACGAGCGCGCCGCGGTTGATCAGCATCCCGGCCGGCGTGCCCGGGTTCGCGGCGAAGAAGTCGCCGTTGATCCCGACCGTGGTCGTCGTGCCGCTCACGTCCTTCTCCATGTCGGTGAGCTTCTCCGTGCCGACGATCGCCCCGTTCGAGAGCGCGGGCGCGAGCGTGTACAGCGAGCCGTCGGGCCGGGGCGCGGTGACGACGTCGAGCACGACGGGCCCCCGCGGGGTGAACTGGACCTCGCGCTGGTACGCGACGCCGGGCATGAGCAGCGACTGCGAGACGATCGTTCCCGCGGCCGGGTTCGCGGCGCCCGCCGGAAGCGCGGCGGCACCTGCGAGAGCGGCTGCGATGAGGAGACGGCGGAGCACGACCCGCGGCCAGGGTAGCCGCGGCCCCGGCGCGCGCCCCGTCGATCGACCGCGCGAGGGCCGCGAAGTGCCTGGCACCTCAGGGCCGCGAAGTGCCAGGCATCGGTGCCACGAGGCAAGAACGAGACGTGTCTGGGCGGAGCGAGGGCACGGCCGTGGCGGCGTCCCGCCGCGCGGCCGGTTCGGCGAGCCGTGCACCGCGACGACTAGGCGAGGCGGGCGAGCGCGGCGAGCGCGCCCTCGGCGGCGCGGGCACGCGTCGGCGCGCGCCGCACCGGGTCGTAGCGGCGCGGCGCCTCCTCGACGAGCACGATCGTGAACAGGTAGAGCCGGTAGAGGTCGAGCCGGATCAGGGCCGCCTCGTCGAGCTCGAGCCCGCCGTAGCCGGCGACGAGCTCGGGACGGTCGGACGGCTCGCGGCCGAAGGCGAGCATCGCCCACTCGGCGAGCGGGTCGCCGTAGAAGGAGCGCTCGCCGTCGATCACGCCGGAGAGCCGCCCGTCCGCGACGAGCACGTTGCCGCTCCACGCGTCGAAGTGCACGAGCGCGGGCCTCGTCACCTCGTCGAGCGCAGGGGACGCGGCGGCGAGCGCCTCGGTCACGTCCTCGGGCGCGAACGGCAGCGGCACCTCGAAGCGACCTGCGTCGTCGAGCAGCGCGCCGAGCATCCGCGCGAGCGCCTCGCGCCACGTCGCGCCCTGCAGCGCCGGCCGGCCGGCGTAGCCGAACACCTCGCCGGTCAGCCCGTTCAGCCGCGCGATCGCCGCTCCGAGCTCGCGGTCGACGTCGACGCCGTCCCCGGCGTGGGGGACGGGGACGCCGGGCAGCCGGGTCATGACGATCCAGTCGCGGTCGAGCAGCCGCCGCGAGGTGTCGGCGTGCACGAGCCCCGGCGCGGGAAAGCCTGCCTCCGGCGCGCGGCGGCAGACGTCGACCTCGGCGTTGACGAGGCCCTCCTCGTGCGCGAGCAGCGGCGTGCCCGCCTTCGGCCAGACCTTCAGGACGACGTCGTCGGTCGCGTAGCACACCGTGAACTCGCCGTCGCTCAGCTCGGCCGCGTCGCGCTCCTCGCCGGTCGCCTCGCCCAGCAGCGACCGCACCTGCCCGCGCGCGAGCGGCTGCTTCGTGGCGCTGCCCGTCTCCGCCATCGCGGGCCGACGCTAGTTCCAGACGCGGACTTCGCGGTACAGCGTGTCGCGCTGCACCGGCGTCTTGCCGAGGGCGCGGATGAGATGCACGAACTCGTCCGTCGTCGCGCGGTGCGTCGTGCCGGCCGCGGACACGACGTTCTCCTCGATCATCACCGAGCCGAGGTCGTCTGCGCCGAACTCGAGCGCGACCTGACCGATCTTCTTCCCCTGCGTCACCCACGACGAGCCGATGTGCGGCATGTTGTCGAGGTAGAGCCGCGACACCGCCTGGGTCAGGAGATAGTCGAACGACGTCGGGCGCGTCTCCGGCGGGACGAGCGCGGCGAGCCGGTTGCCGTCGTCCTGGAACGTCCACGAGAAGAACGCCCGGAAGCCGCCGGTCTCGTCCTGCAGCTCGCGGATGCGCCGGAAGTGCTCGACCCGTTCCTCGAGCGTCTCGACGTGGCCGTACATCATCGTCGCCGTCGTCGAGATGCCGAGCCGGTGCGCGTGCCGCATCACGCCCAGCCACTCCGCCGTCTTCGTCTTCTTCGGCGCGATGATGTGGCGCACGCGGTCGACGAGGATCTCACCGCCGCCGCCCGGGATCGAGTCGAGTCCCGCGTCGCGCAGCCGCGTCAGCGTCTCGGGGATCGTCAGCTTCGAACGGCGCGAGATGTGCTGGATCTCAGGCGGCGACAGCGCGTGCAGGTGGATCGCGTAGCGCGCCTTGATCGAGCGGAAGAGATCCTCGTAGTAGTCGATGCCGAGATCGGGATGGTGGCCGCCCTGCATGAGCAGGCCGGTGCCGCCGATCGCGAGCGTCTCCTCGATCTTCTTGAAGATGACCGGCTTCGGCAGGAGGTAGCCCTCACGCGCGTCGCCGGGCGGGCGGTAGAACGCGCAGAAGTCGCAGTCGGTGACGCAGATGTTCGTGTAGTTGAGGTTCCGGTCGACGATGAACGTGACGCGATCCGGATCGTGCAGCCGGTTGCGGATCTCGTTCGCGGCGCGCCCGACCGCGACGAGGTCGCGCGACCGGAGCAGGGTGGCAGCGTCATCGCCGGAGAGGCGCTCGCCGTCGAGCGTCCGCTCGAGGATCTCCGCGACGGGCGAGCGCGACGCGACGCTCATGCGACCGCGGCGCCCTTCGTCGAGACGAAGCGCAGCTCCGGCACCGACTCGAGGAGCCCGGCGTCGCGCGCCAGCTCGAGGAACGTGTACAGCCCGGCGCGCTCGCGCGGGCCGAACCGGTAGCGCAGCTTCTCGAAGTAGCGCGCGAGGAAGCCGGGCGGATAGCCGTAGCGCTCCGCCGCCTCGAACGCGAGCTGCTCCGGCTCCGCGCGCGCACGGCGCACCGACGCGACGAGCGCGTCCTCGAGCTCCGCGAGCCCGGCCGCGACCGGCTCCGGGCACGCCCAGACGGCGAACACCATCGGCAGCCCGGTCCGCTCGAGCCAGAGCCGGCCGAGATCGTGGTGCGGCGTCGGGTCCTCGAACGCCGACTTCAGCGCCGCGTCCCCGATCAGCAGCGTCGCATCGGCGTCCTCGCCGAGCGGGACCTGGTCGGCCTCCGGCAGCAGCACCTTCGTCAGCACGACCGACGTCGCCGACTCCGGCGTCACCGCGACGACGCGCACCTGCTCGAGCGGCTTCCGCGTGACGAGCTGGATCGACTCGACGGCGCCCTCGGACGCGACGCAGAGCCGCGGCAGCAGCCGCAGCTTGTCGGCGTTCCGCGCGTACTCGATCGACGAGATCGGCGCGGTGTCGAGCTCGCCGTCGACGAGCATCCGGTTCAGCTCGGTCGGGACGCCGAGCACCTCCTCGACCTCGGCCTCGACCCGGTAGAAGACCGGCGCCATGTTCGCGTACGAGATGCGGCCGAGCCGGAGCATCATTCGCCCCACCGCCGCAGCTCGTTGTAGAGCGTGTCGCGCTGCACCGGGGTCCGGCCGGCGTCGCGCACGAATCGCACCAGCTCGGGCACCTTCTGCTCGGTCCCGCTCGTCGCGCCTGCGGCCTGGAAGATCTGCTCCCGCACGACCGTGCCCTGCACGTCGTTCGCGCCGAAGTGGAGCGCGAGCTGCGCCATCGGCATCCCCATCATGATCCAGTACGCCTTCACGTTCGGGATGTTGTCGAGCAGCAGCCGCCCGACCGCGATCATCTTCAGGTCGTCGGCGCCGGTCGTGAACTTGAAGCCGCGCCGCTCGAAGACCGTGTTCTCCGGATGGAACGCGAGCGGGATGAACGCGAGGAAGCCGCCGGTCCTGTCCTGCTGCTCGCGCAGCCGCAGCAGGTGGTCGACGCGCTCCTCGTAGGTCTCGACGTGCCCGTACAGCAGCGTGCAGTGCGTCGGGATCCCCATCCGATGCGCGGTGTCGTGCACGTGGAACCACTCGTCGGGATGCTCCTTGCCGGGTGCGATCAGCCCACGGACGCGGTCGGCGAAGATCTCCGCGCCGCCGCCCGGCAGCGAGCCGAGGCCCGCGTCCCGGAGCACGCGCAGCACCTCCTCGTGCGAGCAGCCCTCGAGCTTCGACATGTGGTGGATCTCGGACGCCGTGTAGAACTTGAGGTGGACGTCCGGAAGCGCCGTCTTCAGCTTGCGCAGCACGTCGGCGTAGAAATCGAGGTCGACGTGCGGGTTCTCGCCGTTGACGCAGTGGATCTCGGTGAACCGCGCGTGCTCGTACTGCGCCACCGCGTCGGCGACGAGCTCGTCGCCGGTGAGCGTGTACGCCCCCTCCTGCTTCTGCGTCTTCGCGAACGCGCAGAACTTGCACTTCACGCGGCAGACGTTCGTCTGGTTGAGATAGAGGTTCTGGACGAAGTAGACCTCGTCGCCGGCGCCGCGGCGACGCCGCGCGAGGTCGGCGAGCTCGCCGAGGGCGAGCAGGTCGTCCGTCTCCATCAGCGTCAGGCCGTCCTCGAAGTCGAGGCGCTCCCCGGCCTCCACCTTCTCGCGGATCGGGGCGAGCGTGTCGAGCCTGTCGAGTACCGCCATGTGCGTTATCTCTCCCGATCGACGACGGCGTGCGTCAGCGCCTCGAGCTCGTCGCGGTGGAGCTCGCCGTTGAGGCACGCCCTGGCGCGCCTAGCGTAGTCGAGCGCGACGTCGCGCGAGCGCTCGAGCGCGCCTGTCGCGGCAACACGGGTGAGCGCCCCACCTGTCGACAGTGCGAGCGGATCGCCGGCGAGCGCGTGGCGCACGACGTCGTCCTCCTGCGCCGCGAGCAGCAGCGGCAGCGTCGGCGTCCCGTCGCGGAGATCGGTGCCGGCGATCTTCCCGGTCTCGATCGTCGCACCGGCGCAGTCGAGCACGTCGTCGGCGATCTGGAACGCGACGCCGAGCGCGAGGCCGTAGTCGCCGGAGCCGCCGCCGAGCCGGCACGCCGCCTCGAACAGCTTCCCGGTCTTCAGCGCGCAGCGCTCGAGATACGCGGCGACCGTCGTCGACGGGTCGTGCGTCTGCGTGCGCTGGAGCGCCTCGCCCCGCGCGAGGCAGAGCGTCGCCTCCGCGAGGACCTGGACCCCGACGGGGTCTCCGGTCGCCGCCAGCTCCGCGAACGCGCGGGCGAAGAGGTAGTCGCCGGTCGCACGCGCCGCCTCCGGGCCGTGCACCGACCATGCCGCCGCCTTGCCCCGGCGGAAGTGCGCGCGGTCGATCAGGTCGTCGTGGACGAGCGTCGCCATGTGGACGAGCTCGACTGCGACGCCCGCGGCGAGCGACGGCTCGTCGCCGGGAGGCGCGGCGAGGAAGACGAGCAGCGGGCGCAGCCGCTTGCCCCCGGCGGCGAGCGCCTCGTTCCCGACCGCGGCGACGACGCCCGGATGGCTCGCCACCGTCCGCGCGAGACGCTCCTCGATCGCGTCGAGATACTCCTCGAGGCCCGGTGCCTCGCGAATCGCGGCCAGCGTCGTCGTCGCACTCACCTCTCCTCGGCCTCCCCGACGTGCAGCGCCACGATACCCCCTGCAAAGACCCGGAATCGGACGCCGTCGAAGCCGCAGCGGCGCAGCAGCGCGGCGAGATCCTCCGGCCTCGGGAAGCGGCGGACGCTCGCCGGGAGGTACGTGTACGCGTCGCCGCCCGGCAGCAGCCTTCCGAGCAGCGGGATCACCCGGTCGAACCAGAGCCGGTAGAACGGCGCGACGATCCCGCGCGGCGTCGTGATCTCGAGCACGCCGAGCCTCCCGCCGGGGCGAAGCACGCGCCGGAGCTCGCGCAGGCCCGCCTCGAGATCCTCGACGTTGCGGACGCCGAAGCCGACCGTCGCCGCGTCGAAGGACCCGTCGTCGAACGGGAGGGCGAGCAGGTCGCCGCGAACCCAGTCGATCGACGGCTCCTTGCGCCGCGCGCGCTCGAGCATCCGCTCGGCGAAGTCGAGCCCGACCACCGCGCCCGCGCCCGCGCGCCGCGCCGCGACCGCGAGGTCGCCGGTGCCGCAGCAGGCGTCGAGCACGCGGTCGCCGGGCCGGACGACCTGCTCGACCGTGACGGCCCGCCAGCGCCGGTCGAGCCCGGCCGTCATCACGCGGTTCATCAGGTCGTAGACCGGCGCGATCCGGTCGAACATCGTCCGGACGCCGTCCGCGGGGAGCCTGCCCGCCTCGAGGCTCACGATCCCCACCGCTTGGCGAGCTCGTTGTCGAGCCCGAGCTGGTCGAGCGCGCGCGCGACGACGAAGTCGACGAGGTCGTCGACCGAGTCCGCCCCGTGGTAGAAGCCCGGCGCGAGGAAGAGGATGGTCGCGCCCGCCTCGCGCAGCGTCAGCATGTTGCGGAGGTGGATCGCCGACAGCGGCGTCTCCCTCGGCATCAGCACGAGCCGGCGGCCCTCCTTCAGCGCGACCGACGCGGCCCGGTGGATGAGGTTCTGCATCGCGCCGGAGGCGATGGTGCCGAGCGTCCCCATCGAGCACGGGCAGATCACGTAGGCGTCGACCTTCGCCGAGCCCGACGCGTAGGGCGACTTCCAGTCGTTCGGGTCGTAGACGACGGCGGCGTCGCCGACCGGCTCGAGCAGTCGCGCCAGCGTCTCGTCGCGCGAGAGCCGCGCGTTGCGGTACAGCTCGGTCGCGAGCACCTCGATCCCGGCGCTCGACGCGCAGACGCCGATCTCGCAGTCGCGCGCCGCGAGCGCCTCGAGCAGGCGGGCGGCGTACGGGGCGCCGGAGGCGCCGGTTATCCCGAAGAAGACGCGCATCGTTCGACCCTTGGGATTGTGACGGCCCGATGACCGCCGACGCAGCCTCGTGCCCCTACTGCTTGCCCTTGGAGGCCTCGAGGAAGATGGCCAGCTGGCGGAGGCGCGCCTCCCCGAGGGACGCGAACTTCGGCATGGGCGAGCCGGGATTGACGCAGGACGGGCACTGGAGGTGCCGGATCTGGAAGTCGATCCCGAGGTTCTTCGTCCCGATGTCGCTGAGATCGGGCGCGCCGAGGTTCGAGGAGCCGGAGCCGAGATACGTGTGGCACGCGGTACAGCCCGAGGTGGCGAACAGCCTCGCGCCCGGCCAGGCCTCCGGCGGGAGCTTCGCCTCCTTGATCCACGTCGGCACGTCGGCGAGCACCTCGGAGGCGAGCGCCTCCTTTGCGGTCGCGCCCTTCCACGTCAGCACCGCCATCGAGACGATGACGAGCACCGCCGCGACCGCCGCCACCGGGCGGTGCGACAGCCGCCGCTCGCGCCGCGTGTCGTAGAACGGCAGCCCGATCAGCAGCACGAGCAGGATCGTCGGGATGCCGACCGTGCCGAGGAACACCGACTCCGGCCACTTGAAGATCCGAAGCAGGTAGAAGAGGAAGTAGAAGTACCAGTCCGGCCGCGGGACGAAGTTGATCGTGCCGGGATCGGCGGGCGCCGTGTACTCCGGCCCGAGCAGGCCCTGGTGCGTGCCGTCGTGATGCGGACCCCAGGCCGACCACTTCCAGATGCACGCGAGCGCGACGATCACGGCGACGACGACGAGGCTCATCACCGTGTCCTCGAACATCGCGAACGGGAAGAACGGCTTGCCCCGCTCCTTGACGTCCTTCTTGTACCGCGCGAAGTCCTCGCGGCGCAGGTCGAACTGGCTCGGCTTCTCGGCGGGCATCAGCTCTGTCCTCCGCTCCCGTGCGCGGCCGTCTGCGTCAGGCCCTGGCGCAGCTCGGACGGCTCCTCCGGACGCTCGCGGCCGGCGGCCTCGTCCGACCACGGCGGCGAGGTGACGCCGAGGCGGATGACGAGGTAGAGGTGCAGCCCGATCAGCGCGGCGATCGCGCCGGGCAGGATCAGCATGTGCAGCGAGTAGAACCGCGTGAGCGTCTCGCCGCTGATCTCCTGCCCCGACCGCAGGAACTGCGCGAGCCACGGCCCGAGGAAGGGCGCGGTCCCGTTCAGGTTGATGCCGACGACGCTCGCCCAGTACGCGGTCTGGTCCCACGGCAGCAGGTAGCCGGTGAACCCCTCCGCCATTCCCGTCGCGAGCAGCAGCACGCCGACGACCCAGTTCAGCTCGCGCGGGTACTTGTACGCGCCGAACAGGAAGACGCGGCCCATGTGCAGGAACATGAGGATGATGAAGACGCTGGCGCCCCACTTGTGCATGCCGCGGACGAGCCAGCCCATCGTCAGGTGGTCGGTGATCCGCACGATCGACGGATAGGCGCCCTGCGGCGTCGGCTGGTAGTACATCGCGAGGATCACGCCGGTCACGGCCTGGACGATGAACGCGGTCAGCGTCGCCGACCCGAGCGTCTGCATCCAGTTCGTGTCCGCGGGAACCTTGCGGAAGAGGAAGTACTTGATCCCGCCGATCAGGCCCGAGCGCTCCTCGAGCCAGTCGACCGGGTACTGCACCGCCACCTCGAGGTTGCGGCGGCGGATCTGCGCCTTCGTCGGTGGCTTGCGCGCGCCGGCCATCAGTGGTGCGGCGGCTGGATGGGATAGAACCACTGCTCGCCCCCGTCGACGTGCTGGCCCGGGCCGGAGAGCTTGTACTTGTAGATCTTCGCCTGGGCGCCGGTGCCGTCGACGTGCGAGACCGAGAAGGTGCTGAGCAGGACGAGGCGGCCCTGGTTGATCTCGAACGAGTAGCGGTCGAGCGCGCGCACCGGCGGGCCGGCGGTGCGGTTCCCCTCGGTGTCGTACTGGCCGCCGTGGCAGGGGCAGCCGAAGCCGGCGGGCGTCGCCTGGATCAGGCGCACCTTGCCGTTCGCCGTCGGCTCGAAGGACGTCTTTCCGATCGGGCCGTTCGGCTGCACCGGGCAGCCGAGGTGCGCGCAGCGGTTGGAGATGATCGTGAAGCTCGGCTCGTTGTCGAAGGCGCCGTTGTTGCGGACGAAGGCGGTGCGCCGCGAGACCTCGCCGGCGGCCGGGTCGGTCATGAACGTCGCGACGAGCCACTGCCCCTCCGGGAACTCGCTCAGGGGCCCGAGGTCGACCTTGTGGCGGCCCTGGCCGAGGAACGAGGGCAGGAGCGCGAAGCCGGCGACGGGCACGGTCACGATCCCGCCGATGAGCGCGCCGAGGCCGACGGTCATGCTCTCGAGGAAGCGGCTGCGCGGGAAGCGCTCGCCCTTGACCGGCACGCCCTTCTCGGCCGCCTCGCGCCGCTCGGCCTCGACGGCGACGCGCTCCTCGCGGTGCAGCCGCGTCGCGTCGCGGATCCAGAGGAACGCGAAGACGAGCGTGATGACGAGGCCGATCGACCCGATCACGAGCGGATCGATGACGAGGCCGACGAGGATGACCGCGATCCCCACCGCGAATCCCAGCGGGTAGAGCGTCGGCGACGGCTCGTGATGTCGAGCGTCGTCGCGGTCGGGACCGTGCTCCGACGGTTCCATCAAGCCGCTCTCGTGCGCATCCAGCCTGGATTCAACCCGGCTCCTCCACCACGCGTCAACGTCGTTGCGATTGCCGCAACGAGCGAGGGATTCTTATCGAATCCGCCGGTCGCCGTCGTGGGGAACCAGCGGGATCCCGTACTCGGCCCAGCGGCGGTCGACGAGCTCTCGCACCTCGGCGCTCATCTCGATCTCCTCGGGCCAGGGGCGGGCCCCTTCCTCGGGCCACTTCGCCGTCGCGTCGATCCCGAGCTTGCCCCCGAAGAACTGCCGCTCCGGCGCGTGGTCGAGGTGGTCGAGCGGCCCCTCCGAGAGGACGACGTCCCGCTTCGGGTCGACGTTCGCGCCCGCGTAGAACGTGACCAGCTCGTAGTCGTGGACGTCGACGTGGGCGTCGACGACGATCACGCACTTCGTCAGGCTCAGCATCCCGAGCCCCCAGATCGCGTGCATGACCTTCGCCGCGTGCCCCGGGAACGCCTTGCGGATCGAGACGATGCAGCAGTTGTGGAAGGCGCCCGCGACCGGCAGGTCGTAGTCGACGATCTCCGGCACGCTCGTCCGGATCGCGGGCAGGAAGATCCGCTCCGTCGCCTTGCCGAGCCACGCGTCCTCCTGCGGCGGCTTGCCGACGACGATCGACGGGTAGATCGCGTCCCGCCGCATCGTCATCGCCGTCACGTGGAAGAGCGGGAACGGCTCCGCTGCCGTGTAGTAGCCGGTGTGGTCGCCGAAGGGGCCCTCCTCGCCGAGCTCGTCCGCCCCGACCCAGCCCTCGAGGACGATCTCGGCGTGCGCGGGCACCTCGAGGTCGACGGTGACGCCCTTGACGAGCTCGACCGGCTCGCCGCGGACGAAGCCGGCGAGCATGAACTCGTCGATGTGCTTCGGCAGCGGCGCGCTCGCGGAGTATGCGGAGACGGGATCGAGCCCGAGCGCGACCGCGACCTCGAGACGGCCGCCGCCGCTCGCGAGCCAGTCGGCGCGGCCGTCCTTGTGGATCTGCCAGTGCATGAACGTCGTGCGCGCGTCGATCACCTGCATCCGGTACATGCCGACGTTGCGCGTGCCGGTCGCCGGGTCGCGCGTGATCACCGCCGGCAGCGTGATGAACGGCGCCGGGTCGCCCGGCCAGCAGCGCTGGACCGGGAGCACGCCGAGGTCGACCTCGTCGCCGCGGAGGACGATCTCCTGCGCGGGGCCGCGCTTGACCGTCTCGGGACGCGAGTCGGCGATCGACTTCAGCTTCTGGAGGCCGCGCACCTTCTCGACGAGACCCGACGGCGGCTGCATCTCGAGGACGTCGCTCAGCTTCGCGGCGACGTCGTCGAGCCGCTCGACGCCGAAGGCGAGGCACATCCGCCGCTCGGTCCCGAACTGGTTGATCAGCAGCGGATGCCGTGCGCCCTTCGGCCGCTCGAACAGGAGCGCCGGCCCGCCGGCCCTGATCGTCCGGTCGACGATCTCCGTGATCTCGAGATCGGGATCGACCTCGGCGGCGACGCGCACGAGCTCGCCCTCGCGCTCGAGCAGCGCGATCCACTCGCGGAGATCCTTCAGGGCCACGCGGCGAGTCTACGCGTGCAGCGAGCGGCTACTGCTTGTGCCTGATGTAGTGCCAGAGCTCGCCGATGGCGATGACGACGACGAACACGAGGCCGGTCGCCAGCATGAACAGGATCGTCTTCTTGCCCTCCTCGGCGGCCGACTCGGCGGCGAGCAGGTGCAAGGGGAGGAGCAGCGCAGCCACGACGCGCGACTCTACCGCAGCCGCAGGCCGTGCGCCGCGAGCGCGCGCGCGACCGCCTCGTCGCCGGCGGCCACGCGGGCCGCGGCCTCGAGCGGGCCCGGGTCGCCGTGGAGCCGCAGCGCGGCCCGCTGCTCTTCGAGCGCCTGCGCGCCGAGCAGCGCGGCCGTCGCCGCCCACAGCGGCCCCTCGCCGTCGGCATCCTCCGCGCGCAGCTGGCTGCAGAGCGAGATCAGCTCCGAGAGGTCGGTCACCGCGTTCACGTCGCCGAACGACGCGATCCGCACGAGCCCGTGCGCGTAGAGGTAGTCGCCGAGCAGGAGCGCCGTGTCCTGGTCCGGCGGCGCGAACAGCCGCGGCTCGCCGTAGTGGACGAGGTAGCCCTCGTAGATCGTCTCGAGACCGAGCGCGTAGTGCTCCTCGGCGAGCGGGGAGAACACGGGAACGAGCTCGCGCTCGTCCCCGGGGAGGAGGGCGTCGCTCCAGAGGCGGCTCTCCCGACTCGCCTCGAGCACGATCGCCTCCCAGATGTCAGGCGTCGAAGCTCGCAACCGCTGCAATCGTCCTGTCGATCTCGTCGTCGCCGTGCGCGAGCGAGAGGAACATCGCCTCGAACTGGGACGGCGCGACGTAGATGCCGCGCGCGAGCAGGTGCCGGAACAGCGCGCCGTACCGCCCGGTGTCGCAGCGCTGCACGTCGTCGAAGTTGCGGATCGGGCCGTCGGTCATGAACAACGTCAGCATCGCGCCGACACGGCGCACGCGGCCGACCCCGGCGAGCCCGTCCTCGAGACCTGCCTGCAGCTTGGCGCCGCGGCGCTCGAGCTCCTCGTAGACGTTCGGGTCGCGCAGGCGGCGCAGCACCGACAGCCCCGCGGCGGTGGCGAGCGGGTTCCCGGAGAGCGTGCCCGCCTGGTAGACGGGGCCGACCGGCGCGAGCTGGTCCATCACGTCGGCGCGCCCGCCGAACGCCGCGAGCGGCATGCCGCCGCCGACGATCTTCCCGAGGACGGTCAGGTCCGGCGTGACGCCGTACCGCTCCTGCGCACCGCCGCGGGCGACGCGGAAGCCGGTGATGACCTCGTCGAAGACGAGCAGCGCGCCCGACGCGTCGCAGAGCTGCCGCAGCACGTCGAGGTATCCGTCCACCGGCGGGACGACGCCCATGTTCCCCGCGACCGGCTCGACGACGATCGCCGCGAGCCCCTCGCCGTAGCGCATGACCGCGTCGGCGACGGCCTCGGCGTCGTTGTACGGCACGACGATCGTGTCCGCCGTCACCGCGGTCGGGACGCCGGGCGTGGAGGGAACGGCGAGCGTCGCGAGCCCGGAGCCGGCGCTCGCGAGCAGCGAGTCGACGTGGCCGTGGTAGCAGCCCGCGAACTTGACGATCCGGTCGCGCTTCGTGAACCCGCGCGCGAGGCGGATCGCGCTCATCGACGCCTCGGTGCCCGAGGAGACGAGGCGCACCTTCTCGATCGACGGCACGGCGTCGACGATCTCGGCCGCGAGCTCGACCTCGGCCGCCGTCGGCGCGCCGAAGCTCGTGCCGCGGAGCGCGGCGGCGCGCACCGCCTCGACTGTCTCCGGGTCGGCGTGGCCGAAGAGCAGCGGCCCCCACGACAGGACCCAGTCGAGATAGCGGTTGCCGTCGACGTCCTCGAGGTAGGCGCCCTCGCCGCGCGCGACGAAGAACGGCTCGTCGAGGCCGACCGCCTTCATCGCGCGGACGGGCGAGTTGACGCCGCCGGGAATCAGCTCGAGCGCGCGGCGATAGAGCTCGCTGCGCACGCTCAGAGCCAACCGGCGAGGTCCTTCGTCCAGTAGCTGAGGATCAGGTCGGCGCCGGCGCGCTTGATCGCGGTCAGCGACTCGAGCACCGCCGTGCGCTCGTCGAGCCAGCCGCGCTGCGCGGCCGCCCTGATCATCGCGTACTCGCCGGAGACGTTGTACGCGCCGATCGGCACGTCGAACGCCTCGCGCGCGGCGCGGATCACGTCGAGGTACGGCAGCGCCGGCTTGATCATGATCGCGTCGGCGCCCTCCTCGACGTCGAGCTCGCACTCGCGCAGCGCCTCGCGGACGTTCGCGGGATCCATCTGGTAGCCGCGCCGGTCGCCGAACGCGGGCGCCGAGTCGGCGGCCTCGCGGAACGGGCCGAAGAAGGCCGACGCGTACTTCGCCGAGTAGGCGAGGATGGGCGACGTCTCGAAGCCGTCCTCGTCGAGCGCCTCGCGGATCGCGTGCACGCGACCGTCCATCATGTCGCTGGGCGCGACGACGTCGGCGCCCGCCTCGACGTGCGACACCGCGGTGCGCGCGAGCAGCTCGAGCGACGCGTCGTTCGCGACCTCGCCGTCGACCAGGACGCCGCAGTGCCCGTGCGACGTGTACTCGCAGAGGCACACGTCGGTGATCAGCACGAGCTCCGGGAAGCGCGGCCGGAGCGCGCGGAGCGCCTGCTGGACGATCCCGTCCTCCGTCCACGCGCCCGTCGCCTGCTCGTCCTTCTCCGCCGGGATCCCGAACAGGATCACCGCCTGCACGCCGAGCCGGACGAGCTCCTCGACCTCGCACACGACGCCGTCGACCGTGTGGCGGGACATACCGGGGAGCTCCTCGTGCCGGAGCGCCTCCGGGGCGACGAACAGCGGCATGACGAACGACTCGAGATCGAGCCGCGTCTCGCGCACGAGCGCCCGCAGCGGCGCGGTTCGGCGGAAGCGGCGGAGCCTCACGTCGGGGAAGGAGCTCACGGCGAAAGAGTACGTCTCAGGCGGCGAGCCGGCGCAGCGCGCGGCGGGCCAGCAGCCCGAAGACGAGTCCGATGCCGACGAGCCAGAGCGTCTCGATCGCGATCGTCCTCCACGGGCTCGTGTCGTAGAGCGCGGCGGCGAACCAGCGGACCGCGTGCGCGAACGGGAGGAACAGGCTGACCCAGTACGCGAGCGGGAGCGCGCCCCGCGGGACGAGTCCGAGGAAGACGACGGGGAGCACGACGAGCACCGCGAGCAGCGACGCCGTCCGCGCCTCCCGCGCGAGCGCGCCGAGCAGGACGCCGACCGCGCCGACGACCCCGCCGGCGAGCGTGACGCCGACGAGCAGCAGCGGCAGCCGGTCCCACGGCTCGCCGCCGGTGACGCCGCCGATCTCGACGACGATCCCGAAGACGATCGCGATCGCCGCGCCGAGGCCGAGCCCGACGACGGCGGCGAGCAGCGACTTCGCCCACACCAGCTCGCCGAACGAGACGAGCCCCCGACGCAGCCGTCCGATCGTGCCCTCGTCCTTCTCGGCCGCGGCCGCGCCGGCCGCGAGCAGCAGCGCGAGGAAGGTCACGGTCAGCGCGATCCCGTACGCCTGCACCTGCGCCGAGAGCACCCAGGTCCGCCCGTGCGACGCGGGCTGCGTCAGCGTGATCGGGTTCGCGGTCGCGCGCAGCGCCGCGCCGGTCTGCGCGAGCCCGACGCGCGCGACCTGGACGAAGTGCTCGATCACCGCCACGCGCTTGCTCGGCGGCAGCTTCGCGAGCTCCGCCTGCGTGCCGTCGAGCCCGAGCAGGTCGAAGTGCCGGCCGAGGAACGTCCCGGGGCCGCCGTGGAGGATCAGCCGCACGAACTCGAGGTTCGCGGCGATGTATCCCGCCTGGAGCTTCTGGTTCAGCTGGTAGACGAGCGACTGCATCTGCTGCGTCACGCGCGGCGAGAGGCCGCCGCTGCCCGTCCGGAGCACGAGGCTCGGGCTCGTCGCCATCGTCTCGAGGTTGCCGAGGAAGCCCGGCGGGACGGTGACCGTCGCGACGACGCGTCCGTCCGCGAGCTCGCGCGCCGCCTCCTTCGGTCCCATGCGCACGAGCGTCACCTGACTCGCGACCTCGTCGATCACCGTCTGCAGGTGGAACGTGCGGCCACCGACGGAGACGACGGGCGGCAGGTGGTCCTCGTCGACGAACGCGACCCGCGGCTTCGAGCTCGCGTAGCCGGCGATCAGCCCGACGAGCAGCGCGATCACGATCGGATACGCGAGCAGCGCGCCGA
>Ga0335077_10003072_pt1 | contig 20026 bp, 16 predicted proteins | sample Lox_Sample_31_FD_207151 | JGI IMG/M metagenome (GOLD analysis project Ga0335077, IMG submission 207151) | Soil microbial communities from Loxahatchee National Wildlife Refuge, Florida, United States - Lox_Sample_3.1 | ecosystem: Environmental > Terrestrial > Soil > Wetlands | place: USA...
GCCGCCTCCGGATCGAGCCGCTTAAGCAACGTGTGCAAATAACCCGGCGCGCGCTCCGCAGCGCTTTCCCGCAATCTCTCGCGCAGCTCTTCCGAGCGCTGCGGCACGTCCGCCAGCCCTTCAAGCAGCGCGCGTAGATACAAACCAGTGCCGACGGTCAGAATGGGCAACCGTCCACGTGTCCGCAAATCCTGAAGCGCAGCCAACGCCAGCTCCCTGTAGCCGCCAGCGGTTGCCGCATCGGTCGGCTGCAGAGCATCAATCAGGTGGTGCGGAATCGCGCGGCGCTCCGCTGCGCCAGGTTTGGCGGTGCCGATGTCGAACCCACGATAGAGTTGCGTCGAATCACAGGCCAGCACTTCGCCGCCGAATTGGTCCGCCAGCCACACGCCGAGCGCGGATTTACCGCACGCCGTCGGCCCGACGACGGCAACAAGCGGCAATGCGGATTTTTCAGGAGTCATCGAAACAGAATATGCCAAGCGCGGATGAGCAGTGCAAGGAGCACGAGGAGAGCCAGCAGAAGACTGCCGAGAACCTGTTGGCGAACGACTTTCATGCGAAGTGCTTCACAGAAATCGCGAGACCAGCTGCCCTTCACTGATACGCGGCTTCGATGGGCAGATTGTACAGGAAGATGATGCGAATCTCGATCGAGGGTCCATGAAAGGCCGGCGGCAACGGTTCAAAGGGATTCGAGGAGCGAATCGAAGAAATCGCCGCGCGATCTAGCGGCTCCTTTCCGGAGCTCATTTCGCGCAGCGGATCTTCGTTCGGCACACTGCCGTTGGTATTGATGCGGAAGCGCAGCATCACGCGCCCGCGCTCCCCAAGCATCGCCGACTGCGGCATCACCGCATACCAGTTGCGGCGCACGGTTTCCAGCATGCGCTGCATATAGTCGCTGAAATCGACGCCCTGCGTGTCCGTGAGGATTTGCCAGCCATTTCCGAAGCTACCCTGCCCCTGCCCAGGCGCGCCCCCGCCGGGAGTTCCGCTGGGACGCGGTCCGGGACCGACGATCGCGCCGGACTTGCCTCCCGAACTGGGAGCCTTGATGGCATCCTGGATGGAATCCTGGATGGAATGGCTCTTCGGCAAAATCAGGCTGGACTGCGTTTGCGGCTTGGGCATGTCAATGCCATCCAGCTTCGCAGGAGTCTTCGGAGCATCCGGCTTGGGAGGAGTCGGCTGGGGATCGGATGGCACTTGCGGCTTCGGTGTTGGGGCGTCCGGCAACTCTGACTTGGGCCGCACCGGCTCCGGCCGCGGCGCGGGCTGCGGTGTCGGAGGGGCCACTTCCTTGAGCACGCGCGGATCGACGTGCACCGCCGGCGGTTGCGGCTGGGGGCGGGGCTGCGGCCTCGGCTTCGGGCTATACGAACTCTCCGGCGGGATCCACGTCAATAACCGGTTCGCACGATCAATCTCTTGCTGCGTCGGGACGTGCGGTGGAAAAAGCTTGGGCATTGATAAAACGAAGAGAATCAGAAGCACGTGGAAGGCTACCGAGGAAATGCGCGTGATGAGGTGGTATTTGTCTTTGTCCGGCGCTTGCGGCTTGGTGAGGAGATTCACCTCGCCGGTCATGAACACGTCGAGGTCGACAAGATCCGCAGGCGGCGGCGCGGGCGCCGCCTCAATCTTCTCCGGCGGCGCAGCCCCTGCTGGTATCACGGTGCGCTCGTCGAGGTCGGTGGGCTGAACCGGCCTAGCGGATTCTTCTTTAACGCCGTAGGCTTCCTGGCTTATGTCCCGGGGCACAACCACACGCGCGGCGATGGATTCGAGGGGAAGGGACTTGGGAATCGTGGAGTTTCCGTCGAGCTGCACGATGGGCAGCATGGCCGGAACGAGCGTGCGCTCGTCCAGCGTCGTGGGACGCCTGCGCTGCGTAGGCGGGGCATCCGCGGCGGGCGGCCGCGAGCCATGGGGCACCAAAGTCCGGGGAATCATGCTCGTGCTTTCTCTTGCGAGGCGAACGCTGCTAATTGGACGCGCTCGCCGTGCTCCTGGATGCTCGCCATCACCTGGGTAGCCAGTTCCAGCGCGGCACGCCCGGCAGCGCCGTTGGTACGGGGTTCCCGGCGGGTGCGTACCGCCTCGGTAAACGCTTCCAGCTCGGCGTGCAGCGGTTCCACGTTGGGCGTTGGCAATTTCTGAAAGGAAAACTCGGGCTGCGGTCCAGGCCGCTTCACACCAACGCGCAGCGCATCCCGCCGTGCGTAATCCAGCGAAATGTATTCGTGCTGCTGGAAAAATCGCATCTTGCGCACGCGCTCCGTCGAAACGCGGCTGGCGGTCACGTTGGCCACCGCACCGCCGGCAAATTCCAGCCGCGCGTGCGCGATATCCACTCTATCCGTCAGCACGGGAATGCCGACCGCCTTCAATTCCGTTACCGGCTCTTTGACCAGCGCCAGCAAAATGTCCAGGTCGTGAATCATCAAATCAAAGATCACTTCCACGTCGAGGCTGCGCGGAGTGAACACTCCCAGGCGGTGCACTTCAAAAAAAAGCGGCCGGTTGAGAATCGGTTCAACCGCCGCCACTGCCGGATTAAACCGCTCCACGTGGCCTACCTGCAAGATACGTTTGCCGCGCCGTGCCGTGTCCAGCAGCACATCGGCCTCGGCGAGACTCACCGCCATGGGCTTTTCGACCAGGACGTCCAGTCCTTGCTGCAGAAGCCGGCAACCCACCTCGGCGTGCGCCACCGTCGGAACCGCTACGCTCGCCGCTTCGGCGTGTTCACAAACTTCATCGAGACTGCGCAGGGCGCGCGTCTGAAATTCCGCGGCAACGGCCCGCCCGCGCTCCGGATTCTGATCGTAAACGCCAACCAGGTCCACGCCGGCCAGCTCGCGGTAGACGCGTGCGTGGTTGCGCCCGAACTCCCCTGTCCCGACGACAGCGGCGCGGATTTTTCCGACGTTTCCAGGCGCGCCGCTCATTTGTTCTTAGTTCCCCCTGAGGCGCCTCCGGGTTCCGTCGAGGTGGCCTCCGGTACGACCGCCTGGATGGCGATTCCCGCCGCATCCGCTTGGGCAATTAGATTGTCACGGTCAAACAGCAAGGTGCGTCCCGCATCCACCGCCAGGGCCGTGGCCCGGGAGCTCTTCATCTGTTCGACGGTCGGCAAACCAACCACAGGTACATCGAAGCGCATGTCTTGTCCCGGCTTGCTGACCTTCACGACCACCAGCGGCTTGCCGCCCACAAGGCGCGCCGCACGGGCAATGGTCTCGTCCGTGCCTTCCATTGCTTCCACGGCAACGCAGGCTTGGTCGGCAATCACGACGGTCTGTCCGATATCCATCCCGGCAATGTGCCTGGCCACGCCAAGCCCGTAGGCGATGTCCGTGCTTTCGTGCTCGTTCGGGGCGCGCTGCGTCAAAACGCCCGGCTCCGGCAGCAGCGGCTTTAGAAATAGAGTCGAATCGACGAGATGAATCCCTTCATCCTGCAGCACGCGCGCGACTCCGCCAATCAGCGCATCCGTGCTTTTGCGTGGCAGGGAGAAGAGCAACTTGGCCAGCTTCCAATCCGGGCGAATCGCGCTGAAGATTTTGTTGTGCTTCACTTGCCCGGCCATCACCGCTTGCGTCACGCCTTCCTGGTGCATCAAATCGATGGCTTTGCTCAACTCCCCGAGGCTCACCCAGTGCAGCCGTTTGGCGCTCTTCTCCAACTCCGGCGAGGCCTCTTCCTTCAGCGCAATCACCGCCATCTCGATGCCTTGGCTGCGCGCGCCTTCCAGCACCAGAAATGGGAAGCGGCCGTTTCCGGCGATGAGTCCCCATCCTATCGAGTTTGCATTGACGTCGGGCATGAAATGAAAACGGTTGCTGTCTTCCTACTTAACGATTCCGCGCTCGGCGCCCTCGATGAAAAGCATCAGCTCCTGCACGTCCGGGGAGTTCGCGAACTGCTTGCGCATTTCCGCCAGCGCCTGCGAGGTATTCAGTTTCGAGCGATTCAGCAACCGGAACGCGCGCTGCAGCGTCTGCACGCGCTCCTTGGAAAACCCCTTTCGCTCCAGTCCAATCGCGTTGGCGCCGAAGCTCTTTGTTTCGCGCTCCGTGACCACGCGCGAGAACGGCAGCACGTCTTGCACAATCACCGTGCACGCGCCGACATAGGCGTACCGCCCCACGCGGCAAAACTGGTGCACGACCGAGAACGATCCAATCGTGGCGAAATCGTCCACACTAACGTGGCCCGCTAGCGTCGCCCCGTTTACGAAAAGCGTGTGGCTCCCGATCTGGTCGTCGTGCCCCACGTGCGAGTACGCCAGAAAGAAATTCTCGTGGCCCACCCGCGTGACCCCGCCGCCTTTCACCGTACCCCGGCTGACGGTCACGTACTCCCGGAAAATGTTTCCATCGCCGACAATCAGTTCCGTGCGCTCGCCGCGAAAGGTGTAATCCTGCGGGTCACCGCCAATCGAGCAAAACGAATAAAACACATTGTTGCGGCCGTACTTGGCAGGCCCTCCGACCGCGGCGTGCGGGTGCAGAACACAGCCTTCGCCGAGCTCCGCCTCTTCCCCCACAACCGCATACGGCCCAACTTTGACTCCGGCCGCAAGTTTCGCGCTGGCCGCCACAACGGCCTGTGGATGAATCTCCGGCGCGCTCATTTGCCGGGCTCTTCGGCCTTTGCACCCAGCTCGCGATCTACCATCTTGCACATTAATGTCGCTTCCGCGGCCAACTGCCCATTCACCGTCCCTTTCCCTTCCAGCTTGCAGAAGTCGCCGCGCCATGAGATGACCTTGACCTCAAGCCGGAGTTGATCGCCAGGCACCACCGGCCGCCGGAATCGCGCTCCATCCACGGCCACGAAATACAGCAGCTTGTTCTCCCGGTCTGGCACTTCGCGCAGCAGCAAGAAACCTCCCGTCTGCGCCATGGCTTCGATGATCAGAACCCCCGGCATAATCGGCTTGCCCGGAAAGTGCCCTTGAAAATGAGATTCGTTGATAGTTACGTTCTTCACGCCCACGACGTACTTTAGCCGCTCCAATTCCACGATCGCGTCCACCATCAAAAATGGATAGCGATGCGGCAATATCTTCTGAATCTCCACCACGTCGAAGATCATCTCGCTCCCCATCAAGCCGCGCGCACACCCGCGGCGCACTCTATTTCCCAAACCTCTTATTATATGCGAAGGTTCGCCCAGCCGGATACGCTGTGTTCCGTCAAGCTCGGCCTCTGGCGTCGACGTAGCGGCGCCCTCGCCGCGGGCCCACAACCAGTCTAGAAGCCCAGGCGACACCGCTGCAATCCCGTTTTTTTTCTTCGGCTTGTGTCGGAACATTGCCACAGGACCTGTCATTCGGTAGCATGTCGCGGCCATGACGGACGTCCACCATCCCCGCAACTTTCTGCGTCTTCTGAAACAACGCCTGCCAGACATGCTCGCGACGCTCGGGCGGCTGGTACGCGTGGAATCTCCCAGCCTGGAAAAAGCCGCCGCCGACCGCTGCTGCAAAATCCTGGCGGCCGAATGGCGCCGACGCCGAGCCGGCGTCGAGCAAATTGCGCAAAAGCATCGCGGCGATCAGCTCCGCGTCACGTGGTGGCCGCAGAAAAAGCGCCCGGCGGGACAGTTTCTGGTACTCGGTCACTACGACACGGTCTACTCCTCCGGCGCGCTCGCAAGAATGCCGTTCCGCGTCACGGGCACAAAAGCTTATGGCCCCGGCATTTTCGACATGAAGGCCGGGATCGTGCAGGCCCTATTCGCCTTCGACGTCCTCCAGCACACCAACGCTCCGTTAACCCATCGCCTGGTCTTTCTCTGGACTTCCGACGAGGAAATTGGCAGCGATGCTTCCCGCAAGCTCATCGAAAGCGAAGCGCGCCGCAGCGACGCCGTCTTTGTGCTGGAGCCGTCGCTCGGACCGCAAGGTCTGATCAAGACCGCCCGCAAAGGCGTCGGCGAAGCCGAACTCATTGTTCACGGCCGCGCTTCCCATGCCGGTCTGGCCCCGGAAAAAGGTATCAATGCCATTTACGAGCTTGCGGCGCAGCTCACGCGCATTCGCGACTGGAACGACCCGCGCCGCGGCGTGACCATCAACGCGGATATCATCGAAGGCGGCACGCGCGCGAACGTCATCGCCGAACGCGCCAGCGCTATCCTCGATCTTCGTGCGCTGCGCATTGCGGACATGCGCAACCTGGAGCGCCGCTTGCGTTCTCTGCGTCCGGTTCTTGCCGGCGCGCGCCTCGAAATTTGTGGTGGCTTCAATCGCGCTCCGCTCGAACGCAAACAAAGCGCTGCGCTTTTTGCCAAAGCCAAGTTGCTCGCGTCCCAAATGGGGCTGTCGCTCGGCGAGTGCACGGCCGGCGGCGGCTCCGACGGCAACCTTACGGGCGCGCTCGGCGTCCCCACACTCGACGGCCTCGGCGCCGTCGGCGAGGGCGCGCACTCTGCACACGAGCACATCTTCATCAACACGATGCCCGCCCGCGCAGCGTTGCTCGCCGCGTTGTTGCTTTCGCCCTGAATGCCGCCAACGCCGGTAATATCCATCACGCGACCGCTAAAATGAGAGCATGAGTCGAGCCACACGAGGCATCTCAGGGGCCCTTTGGCTGGTGTTCGCGGGCGCTTTTGTAGTGTCAATTCCAGGTTCTCCAGGTCTTCTTCCTTGGATTTGCGCGGGATTGTGCGTGCTGATTTCCGTGGCCTGCTTCTCAATTCCAGCGCGCGGGCTAATGATTCGCGCGATTGGTGGGACCGTATTTTTGTTTTATGCGTTCTATCTATTTCTCGTGCTGAAGAAAGTTCTCCGGACGCCCTTTGAGATTCATTTTAGGGGCGCGTGGCTCAGCGCCGTGGCGGGTCCAGCGTTTGGATTCATTTTGTTTGGCCTGCCAGGGCTTTATCTGGCTCTGCGCGGGCTCTTTTCCAGGCGGGCCGGCGTTGCAAGCGCGAATTCCGGAAAGCCCAGCCGCGAAGAAAGAAGCCACAGCAAGGCGGTACCAGGCGTCAATCCGCTTTAGCGCCCGTAGGTCTTCTTCAAATACTCCGCCGTAGCCTGCGTCAAATCCTCATAGTTGCTGTGCAGCACGTCGCGCAACGCCGCTTCCGTCGTCATGCCACTGCCCAGTCGCTCCAAAATCCGTTCCACATCGCCCATCCCGCCGCTCTCCACAATGCACTCAATACTGGCCAGCGCCCAGCCATACGCGTAGCTCGCCGCGTCGCTCGACAGGCCCATCCACGACCCTTCCAGCGTACTCAACGCCGGCATCTGCCCCTGCTGATAAATCTGCAGCAGCACCGCGGCATACTCCCCGCTGCGCTTCCCTTCCATCCACTGCGCCAGCCCTTCTTGAATCCACGTCGGCACATGCCCGCGCGTCTTCTGCGCCACGAAGCTGTGCGTCAGCTCATGCTTCAGCACGCGCGATAACTCTGGCGTCACACCGCTCAATCCCTGCACCGGCACACGAATCCGCCCGTCATTCAGGGCCCCGGCCCAGCCCGGCGCCCGCGTGATGTCCGCAAACGCCTGCTGCGTGTACAAGACTACGCCAATCGAATCCGGCGGCGTGAAATTGAGCTCCGACTCAATCGCCGAAAAGTGCGCCTCCAGCGTGCGCAGCACGTCGCGCGCCAAGGCCGGCTCTGCCGCCCCGTTGTAGCGCAGCGTGAAGTGGCTGCTCTCGTTTTCCTTGTAGCTCTCTTCTTCCTGCTTATCCCGCTGCGCCTTTTCCAGCGCCGCTTGCACTTCCGGATCGGGCTTTAGCGCCAGCGCGCGTTTCCACTCCGCCACCGCCTGATCCATCTTGTTCATGCCGTAGTAGGCCCAGCCGGCGAGCTTGGCCACGTCCGCATTGTCCGGCGCCACACGCCGCGCCCGTTCCAGGTAATCCAGCGACTCCTTGTATTCACTTCGCCGCAAATGGAGGTACGCCACATTCATCAACAGCACCGGCTCTTCCGGCGCAAAGGTCAGCGCGGCACGCTCGTCGGCCAGCGCATGCTCCATGTCGCCATGCGAAAGCTCGAACTGGGATGCCATGTGATGTGCCAGCGCCGCTGCCGCGTTTGCGCGCCGATCGCCGCCTCGCGCGGCGCTTTCCAACTTCGCGATATAGTCCCGGTCGATGGCGCCGTCATGCACCGCGCCGTTCTCGATCTCCGAGCCGCCGCTGGGCGCTGCCAGCGCCGGCGGCGTAATCGCCAAACTCGCCGCTGCGGCCGCGGGCGAATCCGCCATCGGCACACCCCCGCCCCTCTCAATGTGATCTACAATGGACTTCGGCAAGCTCAATTCGCCGGCCGCCGTTTCGTACGTCACTTTGTCGCCCTCTTCCCGCACGTTCATGGCGACAATGCGCCGCCCGTTCTTGAGCACAATCGTATCCGGCCATGCCACCGCGCCGCCCAGCAGCAGCGCGACTGTAGCAAGCACAATTCGGCGCGTTAGGGGCGGTAACCGCATCTTTCTATTTTATTCCCTTCCTCACGCTAACCTCCGTACTCTTGTTACGTCATGCCGAATGTGACTACACTTTCTTATATGAAGTCCGTCGTGGCAGCTTTTGTCCTCTCGTGTCTTGCCACACCCTGCCTCTGCTCTGCTACGGACAGGCCCGCCCACGAGCTTTACGACGCTCTCAACGCTCTGCGCATCGATCCCGCCGCCGTCTATCAACTCGCCCCTTCCAACCGTATTGAACTCCGCCGTGGCGACGTCGAGATCTATTTCGAGGACGGCCAACTCGCCTTCCTGACGCCTTTCGATGGCCGCATCACCGGCTTCCTTTTCGCCGGCCGCGGCCACGCCCTCGCCTTCCCGCGCGAGCCCGTCGAAAAGCAGCAAATGGCCCACTTTCTCGGCGCGACGGTCCTCGATCAGGTCTTCGTCTCCGCTTACGTACGGTTCACCGACGACGCTGCCGACGATCTTCTCCGCCAGTTTCAATCCGCGAAGCTCACGCCACAAAGCAATGCCGACTTCACTGCTCGCTCCGATTCTTTCCTCGCGCAATTCAATCTCTCCCAATCCCTCCGCATCCTCGAAGACCGCTTCTCAGAAACTCCCAAGCCCTATTTCTATGCCACATTCGATGGCGTCGAAATGGGCTCCTTTGATTTTCTCTTCGACACCCAGCGCCGCGAGCAAGTCCTTCTTGGCCAGCGGCGCAAAGGCGGCAATTACACCTATTACGACATCTGGGCCTCCTACAGCGTGCCCGGCGCCACGCCCCCGCCCATCGAATTTCACGCGCTCGACTACACGATCGACACGACCGTTGCGCCCGACAACTCCCTGGAGGCCACCGCCTCCGTCCACGTGCACGCGGAAGTCTCCGGCGAACGCATTCTTACTTTTCAGCTCTCTCGCGCTCTCCACACCGACTCCGTCACCGACGAACAAGGCAGGCCTCTCGAGTATTTCCAGAACGAAGGCCTGAACCCGCAAGAACGCAGCCTTCGCGGCAACGACTACCTTCATGTCGTCCTCCGGGAACCCACGCAAAAGGGCCGCGACTTTACCCTCCGCCTGCACTACCGCGGCAACGTCATCGAAAATGCCGGCAACGGCGTCCTCTTTGTCGGCGCGCGCGAAAGCTGGTATCCCCATCTCGGCGACCAGGCGGACTTCGCATCCTACGACCTGACCATGCGCTGGCCCCGCCACCTGAAGCTCGTCGCCACCGGCGAGAAACTTGACGAGCAAACCTCCGGCGACTTTCGCGTCGGCCACTGGCGCAGCGCCAAACCACTCTCCATCGCCGGCTTCAATCTGGGCGAATACGCCTCCACTTCCCTCGCGACCGACGCCCGCACCATCGACGTCTACGCCAATCGCCAGCTCGAAGACGCCCTGACCGCCCGCCTCAGCCCTCCGCGCCCGGCGCTGCCTGCGGTCGATGTTCCCTTTAACTTAACCGAGGGCCGCAGCCGCGCCGCTATGGAGCCTCCGCCGCCGCCGAACCCCGCTGACGCGCTCAAGCAGCTCAGTAGGGACATCGATGCCTCCATCCGCTTCTACGAAACCTATAGCGGGCCGCTTCCCTTTCACACGCTCAGCGTCTCGCAAATTCCCGGCACCTTCGGACAGGGCTGGCCCGGTCTGCTCTATCTCTCGACTTTTTCCTTCTTGCCGCCGGAAGTGCAGAACCGCGCCGGTCTCTCCGCCAGCCACCAGGAGGCCTTCACCGACATCGTTCCCTATCATGAAGTCGCGCATCAGTGGTGGGGCAACGTCGTCGGCTGGTCCAGCTATCGCGATCAGTGGATTGATGAGGCCATCGCCAACTATCTCGCGCTGATGTTTGCCGACAGCCGCAAGCCCTCCCAGCACGCGCTGCGCCTCTGGCTCGAGCGTTACCGCAAGCAACTCGAAGAAAAGCCGGCCGGGTCCGACCAGCCCCCCGGCGCGATTGGCGCGCTGGCCATCGGCAATCGCCTGATTTCTTCCAAATCTCCCAGTGGCTTCGAAGACGTCATCTACAGCAAGGGCTCCTGGGTCATGCACATGCTGCGCGAAATGCTGCGCCAGCCCGGCGCCAAGGATCCTGACGCGCGCTTCGCCGCATTTCTGCGCGACCTCGCCCAGAAGTATGCCTATCGCGCGCTTTCCACCGACGATTTGCAGCACGAAGTCGAAGCGGTCATGACCCCTGCGATGGACCTCGAAGGCGGCCGCTCCATGGAATGGTTTTTTGAACAGTGGGTCCGCGGCACCGGCATCCCGCACTACCGCGTCGAGTTCTCGACGCATCAGACGGACAAGGGCATCGTCGTGCGTGGCAAACTCTTCCAAACCGAAGTGCCGCGCTCCTTCATCACCAGCGTCCCACTCTACGCCAAATCGGAGTCAGGCCACCTCATGTATCTTGGTTCCGTGGTCGCCGCCAACCCCGAAACCTCTTTCCACTTCACCGCGAAAGTTCCGCCCCGCAAGCTCGTCATCGACCCGCAGATGACGCTCCTCTGCACCATCGAGCAAACCGAAAAGACCGAGCAAGGCTCTAACTAGCAGAGACGTGGCACACCACAGGTTTCCGCCTGCGTGTCTTCGCATGCCCGTAACGGCACGAAGGCGCCTTTTCTATTTGGAGCTCTGATTGAGGAGTTGCTGCTCCAGCAGCGGGCTATCCAAATTCAGCGCCGCTTTTCCGTCCGGCCCAAACACGTACGGATACCCCTTCGGATCCACCGGTAATCTCGGCAACAATCCCGCCTGGATCAACTCGTTCACGCGCGTCGGCCGCCGTCCCAGGCGTTTCTGAAACTCATCTGCAAGCGCGTCGAGCTGCTTGCAATCTTCTTCTACGCGCAGCAGTTGCAGGTGCAGCAGCGCGTTTTCCTTTACCGCCGGATCATTCGCCGTCTGATAAACGTCGTTCCACAAAAAAATCGAAGTCGAAAGCGACTCGCCCTCCGCCGCTATTTTCGCCGCCATCACCTTCATCCAGATTTGCGCGCCGGGATTCTTACCTCCTTCCGCGAACGCCTGCGCCGCCTTCGCGTAATCCTTTAGCTCGAAGTAATAGACGAACCCCAGGTCCTCGTAGAATCGCCAGTACTCTGGATTCGCCTGAAGGCCTCGCTCGAGCAAAGCAATGCCCAAGTCGGGCCGGCCAGCTCCGCGCGGCGCAGGCTCCGCCAGAAACGTGGACCCAAAACGGTACGCAATCAGCAAATTCGGATCGAGCGTCGTGGTCACATCCAGAAGCGGCCACAGCAACTCAAAATTCGCCTCGTGCTTCGCTCGCTTGTAACCGTAGTACTGCACCACGCGCGTCCAGTACAGGTCTGCCAACAGCGGCGTGTATTCCAGGCTCAGCGCCTTCAACAGCTTCCCCGAACGCAACACCAGATCGTCGCGCTCCTGGTGCAGCGTGGTTCGTTGATCGTCAATCTGATGCTGCAGTTGCCATACGCCGGCAAATCCTACCGCCAACACCACCAGCAGTACCGAGCCTCTCCAATTCCCTGCGGTCATTTCAGATTCCGTCGCGAAAACACCGCCATGGCTATCAGCAGCACCAGCGTGCAATACAGAGCGGCATACGCCGTATTCTGCAAGATCAGCGCACCCGGAACCGCCCGTCCGTGCGCGGCTGCCGCCATCACGTTGAAGTTCTCAAGATTCGGCAACAGGTACGAAAGCCCGCGCAGAAATGCCGCCATCTGCGGGCTCAGCGTCTCGGCGCGGAAGGTCCGCATCTCCTCCACGAACATCCCCGCCACATAAAACGCCGACGTATAGAGAATGGCCAGTAGCGGCGTCGAATAGCACGAGAACAGCAGCGCCAGCGCCACCACCAGCATCAACTTCAGCAAAATAAAAAAGATCGCCACCAGCAACACCGCATCCGCGCTTTCCAGGTGGCGCTTCACATAAAGCAGCGCTGCGAACAGTCCCGCCGCCATCGCCACGGTATTCACCGCCAGTGTCAGCACCAGCCCCGCGAATTTCCCCAGCAGAAATTCCCATCGCCGCACCGGCTTGGCCAGCAGCGCGTACAGCGTGCGCTTGTCCATCTCCTTGTAAACCAGCCCAACGCCAATGAACACCGCGATAAGCAGCCCGATCACTGAAATCGCCGTCAGCCCCAGGCTCTTGATCACCATCTCTTCCACGCCGATGGAGATCTGGCCCACAAAAATCGCCGCCGCCATCATTAGCAGCGCAAAAAACACCAGGTTGTACAGCACGCGGTCGCGCACCGCCTCGCGAAAAGTGTTCAACGCCACCGCGCCGGCTCGCTTCATTCCTCGCTCACCTCGATCGCCGCGGCCTGTGCCCGCCCCGCTTCGATCAAATTCATGAAATACTCTTCCAGCGACGGCTTGACCTGCGCCACCGCAAGAATCTTCGCCCCCGCTCCGCGTAACTGTTCCAGCTCCGCGTACAATCCCTCCTCGGCGACCTGCAGGCGGTAGCGGTCGCCGGTCTTCGTCGCCTTCGCCAGAATCGCCGCGGACGCGCTGCCTTCCACCTGCGCAAGCTCGAACAGAATCTCCATCCCTTGCGCCGCAACTCCCACAATTTTCTCGGGCGCGCCGACTCCCCGCAACTTTCCGCTGACAATTACGCCCACGCGGTCGCACAACATTTCCGCATCCGAAAGAATGTGCGTCGAAAACAGGACCGTTCGTCCCTCGCCTTTTAGTTCCAAAATGATGTCGCGCACTTCCCGCCGCCCAATGGGGTCCAGCCCCGACATCGGCTCGTCCAGAATCACCACCGGCGGTTCATGCAGAATCGCCTGCGCCAGCCCCACGCGCTGCAACATGCCCTTCGAATATTTGCGCAGTTGAATCTTTCCCGCCGTTTCTAACCCGACCTTTTTCAGCATGCGCGCCACACGCTCGCGCCGGTCCGCCGCGCTCAAATCGTGAAACCGCGCGAAATAATCCAGCACCTCCGCCGCCGTCAAATAATCGTAAAAGTAGGGCTGCTCCGGCAGGTATCCGATGTGGCGGTGCATCGCAATATCTGAGATGGGCTTGCCCAAAATGCGCGCCGTCCCAGCTTCCGGAAAAATCAGTCCCACCAGCAACTTGATCGTTGTGGATTTGCCCGCGCCATTTGGCCCCAGGAATCCAAACACCTCGCCCGCCTCGACCTGCATGGTCAGGCCTTCCAGCGACCGCCTTTTCTTCAGGTGGAGAAATCCGTAGGGATAGTCCTTCGTCAAATTCTCAATTTCGATGGCCGGCATGCATTCATTCTTCCGGTGCCAACACCCATCGTCAATGCATCACCGCCGGTCCTGTGCGCGGAGAGAAACTAGCGTTTGCCAATCAGGAAGGAAAAATAAAGGACTTGAAAGGCGTTACGACTCGCTTTGCGTACCCGCGATCTGCACCAAATCCGTCTGCCCCACCGGCGCCGTGACCGGCGCCATCGGCTTGGGCTTCAGCGTCTGCGGGCTGCGCCAGTTGTCCAGCATGCCCACTTGCTGCACGCACGATACCGTACACAGCGGCGCGCAATACTTTGCCGTGTGATACTCCCGCTGGCGCATCTCATCCGTGTATTGCGTCAACGGAATCCCCGGATACCCGCGCTGCTGCGAGCACCAGTGCACCAGCCCGTCCTCGCAAATGTACAAATACCGCGAGCCGGAGCGGCACCGCCAGTCATGCTCCTTCCCGCGTGCCACGCTATGCTGAAAATCGTTGAAGCGCGAGAAGGAGCGCTTCCCCAGCGTCATAATCTCTTCAAAGATCTCCTGCTCGCGCGGCCCCAGCGGCTTCAACTGCCCATTATTGTCGTGAATAATTCCCACCGTGCTCGTGAATCCCAGCTCCACCGCGCGGTGCGCAATGGTCAGCGCATCCTCGGGGTTCTTCACGCCGCTTCCCAGCACCGAATTGATGTTCACCTGAAATACCGCGAATTCCGAGAGCCATTCCAGCCGCGTATCCAGCGTCTTCAGGCTCTTCTTCGAAACTTCATCTGGCGTCACGTTGTCAATGCTGATCTGCAGATGCTCCAGCCCCGCCTGATTCAAACTCTGGATGCGCTCCTTGCTCAGCAAAAAACCATTGGTGATCATTCCTGCGATTATCCCGTGCTTCCGGATGTGCCGGATAATCTCTTCCAACTCCGGATGCATCAGCGGCTCGCCTCCGCTGATGGTGATAATCGACGTCCCCATCCCCGCCAGGATGTCCAGCCGCTTCTTCATCTCTTCCAGCGGCACCGGCTTCGACACGTCGTCGTACTCATTGCAATACCCGCAGTCCAGGTTGCAGCGCCGGTTCGGAATAACGTGCACCAGAATCGGATGCTTCGTGGACGCCAGCGCCTTCGCGATCATCTTCAATTCGCGCGCACGCGTCCGCCGGAACCTCCATCGACGCTCCCGCAACACCTCGGCGCTAACCGTTACTGTCTTTGGCTCTTCTGGCATGGAATGAGCTGGCCTAATCCCCAAAGATTTAATTATACATAACGCCTGGCCCGCAACCCCTACGTGCGCATCCGTCACCTGCCCCACTGTCTCGAATCAGCAAACCGCCTGCCTGACTCGGCTTGCCGCGCTGTGGGATTGGTGCTCCAGGAATTCTTGCGTGCCTCGGCTGGAGGGTCGAAACGCAAAAGTGCGAAGGGCGGCCTCGTGGGCCTCCCCTTCGCACTTTTCAACCGAGCTAATCTGCCCTTTCAGCTCGCTACATCGTTCAGATCTGACTGCAGCTGCGCAAGGTTATACCCCGGCGCAAACGCCGGATCCTTCGCTTGCGGAGGCAGGATCGCATACGCCTCGTCCACGCATTCATCCCACCACGCCCAGGTGGCCTGCTGCGTATTTCCCCACGTCAGCACGGTCACGCCGTTTCCGTCGTACGCCACGGCATACACCGCGTGCCCGTCATTCGTCAGCGGTCCCGGCGTCCACGGCTGGTGCGCGTCGAACTCCTGAATCGCGTTTTGCTGCACCTGGAATCCCAGGTACACTCCGCCAAATAGCTGCATCGCCTGCTGCACGTGCGTGTGATTCTTCGGATCGATCTTCACGTACGCCAGAATCTCCACGCCGTCGACGCTGTTTTGCCTCCAGTAGTTCAACACATCCAGCTCGTTCAAGCCGGTGTCCTGCCCGCCCGTCAGGTGGTAGTACAGCTTCACCACGGCAGTTTTCGCCATGACCACTTTCTTGCCGACCAGCCCGCTATACGTCGTGATCGCGTGCGCTAATCCCGCGCACGTGCAGTCCCCCAACGTATCGTTACCATCCATCGGGAACAGCTTGGTCGGGTCGTTGCTTTTCAGCTTTTGGTACACCGTCGTCAGCACGTTGTACGTAGCCGGCGGCGCCGCCAGCTTCGCCGTCAAATAGTCCTTGAACCGCAATGTCCGGTAATCAACCTGGGGTGGGTGTTTTCCGAAACGGTAGCTTGCCATGTCGATCTCTCCTCTCCGCAGAGACAAAAGGTTGCAACCATGATGGATAGTGTCGAACTCGCTTCTGTCGTTTCACCGTTTCCGGCGAAACGCAACCCTCCCTGCTGTCGCCGCCCGGCTGCGAGTATCATGTTCGCGGCCTATCGAGCGCCTGCTCCGGAACCTGTAAGAATTCTCGCCGCTCGGATTCCAAGGAGGCTTTCCCGTGTCGAAACGAATCGCGTTCTCTCTGTTGTTGCTCATTCTGGCCTTGCCCGCCTGCCGCAGACCCGCTCCCGCCACGCTACCGTCCGCTGACTCTGCCTCCTTCGATCCTGACGGCACCGCCCACATCACCCGCGTTGTCCCCATGCCCTCCACCATCTCGCCCGAAGCGCAAAAATGGCTCGCCTCTCTCGCGCAATCCACGCCCGGACCCGAAGACCTTGCCACCCGCCGCGCCCGCACCGATCAATGGCGCGCTCGCCAATCCGCTGAAGCCAAGCGCCTCTTCCCCGTCAACATCGAATCCACCACCACGGCCGGCGTCCCCACTGACATCATCGCGCCCCACGACACTCCGCCAGCAGCTCGCAATCTGGTGCTCATTAATCTGCACGGCGGCGGCTTCAACTCCGACTCCGGCTCGCTCATCGAAGGCGACCCCATCTGCAATCTCAGCAAAATCAAAGTCGTCTCTGTCTACTACCGTCTGGCCCCCGAGAATCCCTTTCCCGCCGCCGTGGATGACGTCGTCGCCGTCTACCAAGAACTGCTCAAAACCCACAAGCCTAACGACATCGGCATGTTTGGCACTTCCGCCGGCGCCGTCCTCACCGCCGAAGTCGCCGTGCGCCTCAAGCAGCTCCATCTGCCGCTCCCCGCCGCTCTCGGCCTCTTTTCCGTACTCACCGACTACTCCCGCACGCCCGACTCCCACCAACTCTTCACCCTCAACGGCTTCCCCGGCCTGCTCATGCCGCAAGACCCCAACGCTCTCTTTGGCTCCGACGAGTACGCCCGCAACACCGACCGCCACGATCCCGTGCTCTCCCCGATCTTCGCCGACCTCCATGGCCTGCCTCCGACGCTCCTCGTTTCCAGCACCCGCGATCTGCTTCTCAGCGACACTGCCCTCTTCCACCGCGCCCTGCTCCGCGCCCACGTGGACGCCCAACTCGTCGTCTTCGAAGCCCTGCCCCACGCTTTCTGGTACCACTTCGAGCTCCCCGAAACCACCGAAGCCCTTCACTTGATGTCCAAATTCTTTCTGTCGAATGTCGGGCCGCAAGCTCGCAGCAATTATGCCGGTTATCTGCGGTAATTTCGTTACGTTGCCTTCCCCCGGCTTTGGTAGTCGGTAAGGTCATCCTTCCAAGGATGCCCGCTGGCGATGATCCCACGCCAAAGGGCCGGTTCAGCAAAGTTGGCCCACACTCTCAGGCTCTTTTTCTCCTTAATCAGAACGAACTTCTGGAACCATTTCCTTCTGGCGTCGTCTCTACTAACGAGGGACACGTTTCTTCGTCCAAGGTTTGACGCAGCGGAGCAGTCCATCTCCGCCGCGCCCGCGCGTTCTCGTACCCACACGCTCTCGCGAGGTGTCCATGCACCCTTTTCTTCAAGACCTCCGCTTCACCTTCCGCGAGCTGCGCAAACGGCCCACCTTCACCCTTACCGCCATCTTCTCTCTCGCTCTCGGCATCGCCGCCACCAGCGCCGTTTTCAGCGTCATCTACGCCGTCCTCATCGACCCGTTTCCTTACCCCCACTCCGAGCGCATCGTCCAACTCAACGTTCTCGATTCCGCTGGACACGATCGCTATTTCGGTTTTACTGGCCCCCAACTCCAGCAACTTCGCCAGGCCAAATCCGTCGAGAGCATTTCCGCCGAAGATGGCTGGGACCTCACCACCACCGACGGCGACATTCCCGAAAATGTCCAAGCCGCCTATCTCTCTCCCGAAGATCCCAATCCCTGGGGCGTGCAGGCTCTCTACGGCCGCTGGCTCATCCCCTCCGACGCGCCTTTCGGCCAGGACCCGCAGCCCGTTGTCGTCCTCGGCTATAAATTCTGGCAGCGCTACTACCTCGGCGACCCCAGCGTCATCGGCCGCACCATCCAGCTTGTCCATAAGCCTTACCAGATCGTCGGCATCATGCCTCCACGCTTCCGCTGGCGGGACGCCGAAATCTATGTCCCGCTCCGCGTCACCAACGACCCCAACGTCTTCTTCGGCGCTGCGTTCAAGCTGCGCCCCGGCGTCACGATCCCGCAGGCGGAGGCCGACCTCCAGCCCTACCTCGAACAGTTCGCCAAACAAAACCCTGCCTGGTATCCGGACGGGAAATTCCGCGCGCACCTCCGCAGCATCGTCGAACTCTACGCGCGGCCTCTTGGTCCCACGCTCTATTTGCTCCTCGGCGCCGTTGCTTCGCTCCTTCTCATCGGTTGCGCCAACGTTTCGATTCTGCTGCTCGCTCGTGGCGCCGAACGCCAGCAGGAACTCGCCGTCCGCTCCGCTCTCGGTGCCGGGCGTTCCCGCATGATTCGCCAGCTCCTCACCGAATCGCTCACCATCGCCTTCGCTGGCACTCTTCTCGGCACGCTCCTCTCCTGGCGCAGTCTTACTCTGCTCACTCGATGGCTCCCGGAAAATTCCGTTCCCGCCGAAGCCGTCATCAAGATGAATGTTCCGGTCCTGCTGTTCTGCGTCGGTTTGGCTTTCGTTACCGCAATCGTGTTCGGCCTCTCGCCCGCTCTGCAACTCTCGCGTCCCGATATCGCCGGCTTGATGCAGGGCTCCGGCCGCCGCGTCATGGGTAGCGCCAGCGCCAAGCGCACCCACCGCGCCCTGGTCGCTGCGCAAGTCGCCCTCACCCTGCTGCTCCTCAGCGTCGCCAGCGCTGCAGGCAAAGGCTTTCTTCGCCTCGTCAACGCCGACCTTGGCTACGATCCCCACAACGTCATGTCCGTGCCTATCCCCATTCACGAAAACACCTACGGCACCCTCAAAGCGCGCGCCGAATACTTCGAGCAGATCCGCTCTGCCATTGCCGCCATGCCCCAGGTCATCACGGCCGGTATCTCCACCAACGCCACGCCACCCCTCAATGGCAACAACGAACGCTTTGAAATTTTCGGTAACGCCTCCGGCGAAAAGCCTGAATGCCGCGTGAACTTTATCAGCCCGGAATACTTCGCCGCTTTGCGCATTTCGCTCGCCCAGGGCCGCGTCTGGGACCACGCCGAAACCATGCGCTCCGCCCCGCTCGCTCTCATCAACCAAACCCTCGCGCGTCAGTTCTTCCCGAAAGGCGACGCCATCGGCCAGCAGCTCCGCATTCCCGACATCACCGACCGGCCCCCCTACTCCCCAGCCGCTCCCGACGCCACCGCCTGGCTGCAAATCATCGGCATCGTCAACGATGTGCGCGACGACGGCCTGCGCAATCCCATCAAGCCCGCTCTCTACGTCCCCTACACCCTCAGCATGCGCATGTACACCCAAATCCTCGTGCGCACCAGCGTCCCGCCCCTTTCTATTCTTCACGACATCCGCGCTCGCCTCGTGCAGCTCGACCACGAACAGCAGGTCATGCAGGTCCGTGACCTCGAAGCCTGGATCACCGGCCTCTCCGAATACTCCCAGCAGCGCTTCATGGCCACGCTCTTCGCCATCTTCTCCATCCTTGCTCTGGTCCTCGCCGCGGTCGGCCTCTACAGCGTCGTCTCCTACGGCGTCGCCACGCGCACCAACGAATTCGGCATCCGCCTCGCTCTAGGCGCACACGCGTCCGACGTCTTCCGCCTCGTCCTCGCCTCAACCGGTCTCAACGTCGGCGCTGGCGTCCTCGTTGGCATCGCCCTCAGCTTCATCTTCGACAAGCTCGCCACCCGCTGGGTCTTCGAGAGCGCCCGTAACCCCCTCATCCTCGCACTCGTCACTCTTGTTCTCGTCGCCGCCGCCACCGCCGCCTGTCTCCTACCCGCCCGCCGCGCCGCCAACACTGACCCCCTCCAAGCCCTCCGCTACGAGTAACGCTGGCGTCTGCTAAACTCCCCGCTGCGTGCCACCCAACGTCTACATCATCGCCGGCCCCAACGGCGCCGGAAAGACGACCTTCGCTCGCGAGTTCCTCCCCAAT
>Ga0335077_10003073_pt1 | contig 20026 bp, 18 predicted proteins | sample Lox_Sample_31_FD_207151 | JGI IMG/M metagenome (GOLD analysis project Ga0335077, IMG submission 207151) | Soil microbial communities from Loxahatchee National Wildlife Refuge, Florida, United States - Lox_Sample_3.1 | ecosystem: Environmental > Terrestrial > Soil > Wetlands | place: USA...
CTCTCGGAAAGGAGTTCGGGCTCAAGGTGACCGTCTTCGACGAGAAGAAGCTCGCCGAGATGGGGTGTCACGGGATCCTCGCTGTCGGCGGTGGGTCCATGGCCCATCCTCCCCGGCTGGTCGTCCTCGAGTACCCGGGCGGCGCCCGTCGCGGCCGCACGGTCGCGGTGGTCGGCAAGGGGATCACCTTCGACTCGGGCGGGATCTCGATCAAGCCGGCCGTCGGCATGCAGGAGATGAAGTTCGACAAGTCGGGCGCGGTCGCGGTGCTCGGCATCCTGCGCGCTGCGGCGGCCCTCAAAGTGCCCCCCCGCGTGGTCGGGGTGCTCTGCTGCGCGGAGAACGTCCCGAGCGGCACCTCCTACCGACCCGGGGACGTGGTGCGGTCGTTCAACGGGAAGACGATCGAGGTCCTCAACACCGACGCCGAGGGACGGGTCGTTCTCTCGGACGGCCTCGGCTACGTCGTGAAGCAGTACCATCCGGACGAGGTGATCGACCTCGCGACCCTCACCGGTGCCCAGGTCGTGGCGCTCGGCGACGACACCGCGGGGCTCGTATCGAACGACGAGAAGCTCGCCCAGGGACTCCTCAGCGCCTCGGCGGTGTCGGGGGAGCCGGTCTGGCGGATGCCGCTCACGGACTACCACCGCGAGCTCGTGAAGAGCGAGGTCGCGGACGTCCGGAACTCGACGGAGATCCCCGTCGCCGGGATGCTCACCGCGGGCGCCTTCCTCGAGTCGTTCGTCGGGACGACGCCGTGGGCCCATCTCGATATCGCGGGGCCCGCCTACACCACCGCCCGGACCCGGAAGTGGCAACCCGCCTACCAGAACGTCGGCGCGACCGCCTTCGGCGTACGACTCGTGACCCGGTACCTCGAGGCGTCCCCGCCGCGGGGGTAGGCGGCCGTAGGCCCTTCGGTCCTCCGCGCCCTCCCTCGCGCGCGGCGGGCGCGACCGCTCACGCGGCGACGACCTGGACGCTCTCGCCGCCGTGCCGGGTCGACCGCGGACGGACCTCGCAGAACAGCGGGGTGTGGTAGCCGCCACCGGTGATCAGCGCGACGCCGACCGGGAGCGACTGGATCATCTCGGTCATGCCGTTCGTGAGCCCCTCGATCGACGAGGTGATCGCCTTCAGGTCGAGCGGGTTGGTCACCTGGAGGATCAATTGCGTGTTGCACTGGGAGAGGACGTTCTTGTCGATCCGCGCGGCCCGCTGCGTGACGACGCACAGACCGAGCCCGAACTTTCGCCCCTCGCTCGCGATGTTCTTCAGGATCCGCGAGCTCGTCACCTGTCCCTGCTGCGGAGCGAAATTGTGGGCCTCCTCGATGACGAGGAAGAGCGGCGGGATCTTCCCGCGCTTGCGGTTGTCGAAGAGCGTCGAAGCGATCCGGGCGACGACCAGCTCCTGAACGTCCGGGGCGACCCCCCGAAGGTTGATCAGGGTCGCCTCTCCCGGCTTCACGAGCTCGCTCAGGCTCGTTCCCTGAGGTCCCAGAAGCTTCGTTTGCTCGACGTACTCGAGCCTCTCGGTGAGCGTCTCGGCGACCGCGCCTTCACCCATCTCGGACGCCTTGACGAGGTCGTGGACGGTGAAGTCCGGGGTCTGGACGCTCACGTGCTCGATCAGCTGCCGGAGCGGTGGAAGGAACGTCTTGACGTTCGTGAGCCCCATGAAGACGAGGAGCTCCCGGGGGTCGAGGTGGTGAAGGGAGAACGTGAGCGGTTTCGCTTCCGTGTTGAGCGTGACGTCCGGCGAGAACTCGATGACCTGCTTCGCGAATCCCTGGGCCGAGACGCCGAACCTCGCGTGACCGCCGTTCGCCTCGGCCGAGAAGCGGAGCGACCCGTACTCCCCGTGCGGGTCGATGATCACGCACGTCACCTTGTGCCGGAGGAGCTCCTCGATCAGCACGCCGAGCAGGTAGCTCTTCCCGCCGCCCGTCTTCGCGAGGACGCTCACGTGACGCTGGACGAGCTGGTTGATGTCGAGCTCGACGTGGATGCCGTGGTTGCGTAGGAGTCCGACGTACGCCCCCGAGTTCGGGCGGTGCTTGAGCCCGAGCACCTCGGCGATGAGCGGCTCGTCGGCACGGAACACATGGGCCCCGGGGCGGAACGGGATGGTCGGGATCTTCACGATCCCGCGGGCGTCCCGATAACCGATGATGCGAACGAGCCCGAGCAGGTTCTCATGGATCGGGGCCTCCTCGGTCGGCCGGAGGGCGCCCGCCACCTCGAGGCCGAGGTCGCTCTTGCGCTTCAGGTCGTCCAGCTGGCAGAGGACCTTCCCATGGAGCTCGTCGTCGATAGCGAGGTAGTCGCCCCGTTCCACGGGCTGAGAGAGACTGATGTGGAACTGCCCCAGTCCCACGTCTCCGTAGATGCGACCGACCTCGTCCACGGCGCGAATCATCGAGAGTCGCGGTTATTAGACTGACGCGGCAAGCGAAGCGTTGTCCCGGGCACCGCCGTAAGCCTTTATATCGAGGTCTTGTGTCAAAACTTTCCCCGGCCCGGGACGGACTCCCGCGGCGGAGCGGTGCCTTTGACCGACGCGATTGAAGAGCTCGAACGGAAGCGCGCGGAATCGAACGCCAAAGCGGACGAGGCACGCGCGAAGCGCGACCGTCTCAACGCCGAGGCCCGCGCCACGGCCGAGACCCGTTCCCGGGTCCTCGACGAGCTCCACGACAAGAGCGCCGAGGCCCAAGAGCACCGGCGTCTGCGCGACACCTTCAATGCGCAGGTCCGCGAGGAGAAGCGGCTGCGAGAGGAGTGGAACCACCGACTACAGGAGCTCGGCGACAAGGTCCAGGAGGTCCGCCGCAGCCGCCAGCCGAAGCCGGGCGCGGTCCCCGTATGGCGTCTGCGCAAGGAGCTCAAGGAGCTCGAGTTCCGTCACATGACGACGGCGCTCACGGGCGACCAGGAGAAGCGTCTCATCGAGGAGATGAAGCGGCTCGAGGCGGGGATCCGTGAGCAGGAAGAGGCGCTGCGGCAGGACCCGGAGGTCGAACAGACCGTGAAAGAGTTCGCCGAGGCGCGCACCGAGGCCGAGACACATCACGCGGCCGTCGGGAAGCTCGCCGAGGACGCCCAGAAGGAGCACGAGGCGATGGTGGCTCTCTACGAATCCGTGGACGCGCTCCGTCGGCAGGCCGACGAGGTCCAGGCCCACCTTCTCGAGGTGAAGGGCCAGGCCGACGAGGCCCACCGTGCCCACATCGCGGCGATCGAGGAGGTCCGGGACATCGAGAAGATGCTCTACGCCGCCCGCGGCGGCCGGGCCCCTCCCTCCTGGGGCGAGGTCGAGCCCCCCAAGGAAGAGGACTTCCTCGCCCGCTTGAAGAAGGGCGAGAAGGTGTCGACCGAGGACCTGCTCGAACTCCAGAAGAGCGGGCACCCTTGACGTCGTTCGGACCGTGACGATCTCCTACGGTGGCCGCCCGGTCGACGCGGTCCTCTTCGACCTCGACGACGTACTGGTCCCGTTCCAGACCGTCGCCTCGTGGCAGTGGGCGTGGCGACCACAGGGACCCGATCTCGGCGACCGCCGGGTCAAAGCGGCCGTTCGGAGGGCGCTCAAAGTGTGGGACCGCCGTCGCTGGCAGGGCCTCACCGGGAAGGCTCCGCCGGCCGACCTGAACGCCCTCCACGAGCACATCGCGAACACTCTCGCGACCGTGGCCGGTCACTCCCTGCCGGCTCCCGAGACGGAGGCGGTGGTCCGTCGTTTCCTGCATCCCGCGGGGGAAGTCGAACGCTATTCGGACGTCCCGTCCTCCCTCGACCGCCTCCGGGCGGCCGGTGTCAAGCTCGGCACCATCACACCCCTTCCCGACACGACCGCCCGGTGGCTTCTGCACCGGTGCGGTCTCCCCGAATCCCTCCTGCTCGGATCGGGGGAGGGCCCCGGTCCGGTGGTTCCCGACCGTCGGGCGCTGCGCGCGGCCGCCGAGGCTCTCGGGACTCCCGTCGACCGGGTGGCGTACGTCGGGGACCTCTTCTGGAGCGATGTCCGGGCCGCGGCGAGGGCCGGGATGCCGTCCCTGCTCCTCGACCGCCGGGACGCCTGGCCGAAGGTGCTCACGGGGCGGATGACCTCGCTCGACATGCTCGAGAGCACCCTCGCAGCGGGGGGTTCTCCGGCCGACGCCGACGGTGCCGACACGGAGACGCGGGACGACTCGGCACCCGCCGACTGAGAACCTATATACAGGCCCCGCCCGTGCCGCACCCGTCAATGCGATCCGTCAAGATTGACCAGTCCGAGCTCCACCAGATCATGGAGCTGTACGAGAGCGTGATGTCGCACGCGTGTCACGGATTGTTCTTCAAGGAAGGCTCGGTGATCGGCTCGAACATGGCCGAAGAGGCGCTCAAGGACCGAGCGCACTACTTCGAGCGGGTCGCCCACCTCCTCAAGGAGCGCGGGTGGGTCAACGAGATCACCTTCGCCGACCCCGAGATCATCGTGAAAGGGTCGATCGAGGTCGCTCCGAGCGACATTCCGACCTGCCACCGGCTCCGGGGCATGCTCCGCGAGTTCTACGAACGTTTTAAGGGGGGGCGCGTTAAATGCACAGAGGAGATGTGCTCTAGCACCGGGCCCTCCGAGTGCCGCTTCCGGATCGAGGAGCTGTGAGGAGGGAAATAGAGCGATGATGGCGACAGGGAACGTTGGCGCGGTCGTGAAGGACCTTAAGACCCGTATCGGGGGGATCGCCACTGCGCTGGTCTCCCGGGACGGGCTCGTGCTCTACGCGGACGTGCCCGCGGGAGTCTACACCGAGACGTTCGCCATCATGTGCGCCACGATCCTGGGCGCCGCGGCGACCGCCAACACGGAGCTTAACCGTGCGCCGCCCGAGCGGATCGTGATCGAGGGAAACGACTCGAAGACGATCATCGTCGGGAGCGGCAAGAAGGCGCTCCTCGTCGCCGTCGTCGACCAGACCGCCGACCTGCCGAAGGTGCTCGGCGAGGTCGTGAAGGTCGCCGACCTCCTGAAGGCGAACTGAACGGGGGTATCCCGGTCCGGGTCGATCGTTAGCGGGCGGAAGCGCTCGCGGTCCCCGTCGCCAGCCGATGGCCACCGCCCGTGATGACGCGGGTGACGTACCCCGCGAGCGCCGCCGTGAGCCGCGCCCAGGCGATCACTCCGCGCTGGCCGGAGATGAGCTGGCGGACCCGATAGCGGCCCCAGAGGCTTCCGTGCTTCTCGGTGAGCTGCTTCCGGCCGTAGCCGTTCCAGAACGCCTGGTAGAGGAAGCGGACGAACGTGGTCCGCATGTGGTGGTAGACGACCGCATCGGGGCGGTAGACGATCGTCGCTCCCGCGCCGACCGCCCGCATGTTGAGGTCGATGTCCTCGGCCGTGACGAACCGCGGGTCGAATCCTCCGAGCCGGTCAAAAAGGTCCCGATGGTAGGCGAGGTTGCAGGACGGGTAGGTGACGTCGAAGCCCTGCTGGTACAGTTCGACGCGCTCGAGAGTGCCGTACCGGGGCTTGCCGACGATCGTCGTCCGGCCCGCCACGACAGAAGCGGTCGCGAGGCTCTCGCGCAGGCGCTTCACCCACTGCGAATCGGCAAAGCAGTCCCCGTCGATGAACGCGATCCACGCTCCCCGGGACCCCTGCACGCCGATGTTCCGGCCGACCCCCCGGGAACCGGGACGCTCGATCACTCGGAGAAGACCAGGGTGCTGCGCCGCGAACGCTTCGGCGATCGCGCGGGTCCCGTCACGGCTGTCGGCGTCGACGAGGACGACCTCAACGGGCCCGTCCTGCCCGACGAGACTCTCGAGCAGCTGGCCGATGTGCAACGCCTCGTTGCGGACCGTGATAACGATCGAAACGAGGGGCGCTGGGGAGGGACTACTTCCCAATGTCCATCACGACGACGTCCTTCACCGCACGCATGCTCTTGAAGGGGAGCACGAGACGGCCGGACGCATCGCTCTGGAAGAGGCGCTGCTCGACATCCTCGCTCGGCGTGACGAGGACATGGGCGATCCCGCCGGTGAGAGTGTCGATGACGAAGTTATCGATCATGCCGAGGATCTGTCCGTCGTTCGTCATCACCGTCTTTCCGCGGAGTTCGGTAAGGAACTTGCGCATAGGAGGAGGGCCTCGGCTCGCCGATGGCGGCGGCGCGTATTTAACCGTTGGTGGGTATCGGAAGCGCGCGAGGGACCGTACCGCTACCGGCGAGCCGGGGGAGTTCGTTCCGGCATCTTCTTCGCCGGCAACGCTTATATGAGCCACCCGGGTCGAGGCGCTCCCGCGTATGGCCCATTCCATCGCTAAGGAGAACTCGGAGCTCGTTCGGCTCATCGTCGAGCTGCGCCGGGCGGCTCGCTCGAACCAGGCTCCCATCTGGGACTCCGCCGCGGACCGTCTCGAACGGCCGCGCCACCGCGTCACCCCGGTCAACATCGGACACCTCGAGCGGCTCGCCGACGTCAACGGAACCGTGCTCGTGCCCGGGAAGCTCCTCTCCGAGGGGAAGCTTTCGAAGAAGCTCACCGTGGCCGCCTTCGCGTACTCGAAGGAGGCGCGAACGAAGATCCACGCGGCCGGGGGCGTCGCGATCAGCGTGCACGACCTATTGAAGACCCGACCCGACGGGGCAGGAGTGAAGCTCTTTGCCTGAACCGGTGGCACCCACCCCGACGGTGGTGGACGCGAGCGGACTCGTCCTCGGCCGCGCGGCCAGCTACATCGCGAAGCGGCTCCTGAACGGCGAGACGATCGTCGTGGTCAACGCCGAGAAGAGCGTGGTCACGGGCGGCCGGTCCCAGGTGATCGCCCACTACACGGCGGCCCGTGCCCGAGGCTCGGTCCGCAGCGGCCCGCACTTCCCGAGGTACCCTGACCGCATCTTCCGCCGAACGGTCCGCGGCATGCTCCCGCACCTCCAGACCCGTGGGAAGGTGGCGTTCCGCCGCCTTGAGGTCTACATCGGCGTTCCGCCCGAACTCGCCGGACTGCCGACCGAAACGATCGACGGCGCGAAGGCCCGGCCGACCCTCCGTCCTCCCGTCACGCTCGCCGAGGTCACGAAGCTCCTGGGGGCACGTGTATGAAGGCCCCTACGATCGTGCTCGCCACTGGAAAGCGCAAGGCGGCGGTCGCCCGCGCGACCGTTCGGAAAGGGTCCGGTCGCGTGCGATTCAACGAGCGGCCGATCGAGATCGTGGAACCCGAGATCATCCGCCTCAAGGTCCAGGAGCCGCTCCTGATGGTCGGCGACCGCGCGAAGGGACTCGATATCGCGGTCGAGGCGGCCGGTGGAGGATACGTCGGGCAGGCCTCCGCGGCGCGCACCGCGGTCGCCCGCGGCCTGATCGCCTGGCTCAAGGATGACCAGCTTAGGGAGATGTTCAAGCACTACGACCGCTCGCTGCTCGTGAACGACCCGCGGCGCAAGCTGCCGAAGCGACCCGGCGGCCGCGGGGCCCGCAAGCGCCGCCAGAAGTCGTACCGCTGAGGTAGGAGGGAACCGACCGATGACGATGATGGTACCCGTCCGCTGCTTCACCTGCGGCGCGGTGATCGGCCAGCACTGGGACGAGTTCCGGGAGCGCACCGCTCGGGGCGAACCCGCGGGCGCGGTCCTCGACGCGCTCGGATTGAACCGGTACTGCTGCCGTCGGATGCTGCTCACCCACGTGGACCTCCTGGACGAGGTCGGCCCCTACGGCTGACCGGCTCGGTAGGATCCGCTCCGGCGATGCGCGGGGCCGTCCCGCTCGCACCGTGAGAGAAGAAAGAGAGAAGAGAAAGGGTTGGTCGGTTCCCGGAAGGTCCAGGAGACCGCAGGGTTCTCGCCCCTACTTGTCCTCGTCCTCGTCGTCTTCGTCGTCCGACGGGCGCTTGGCCCGTTCGAGGCCGGAGCGCGGCGCGGTCGCCTTGGTTCCACCGCGGCCGGTACGGCGCCGGTAGTAGAGAACGAGCAAGAGGATCACCACGACCACCGCGACCGCGATCGCCGCGTACTCGAGCAGCTGCGTCGTCGGGTTCGGGTTGATCGTGACCGGCATCGTCTTGACGTTGGGTCCGTTCTGGTAATCGCCTGCGAACTCATTCTGCGCGGTCACGTTGGCGTAGAGCGTGTAGCTGCCCGTGATCCCCGGGTTCCAGGTGATCACGGCTCGGACCGTGACGTTCCAGGCGAGGGACGAGACCACCCCGACCGCGAACGGCTGGCTGTTGACGACGCCGCTCGTGTAGTTGTAGAACTTCACCGAGCCCGGCGACCCGCCGATGTAGTTCCGGCTCCCTCCGCCGCTCTGCGAGAGAAGGTAGAACGCCACGGTGACGTTCGTGGCCACGGCCTTGTTGCCGGACGCGGCCCCGACCGTGATGTTCACCCAGAAGGTCGACGCCGAGCCGTCCGTGAGCGTGGAGGGACCCGTGAGGTTGTTCGCCGCCATGATCGGGCTCGTGGTCGTGTTCTGGGAGACGGTGAGCGATTGGGTGGTGTAGCCGGAGTTGCCGTTCTTGTCCCAGACGGTCAGGTTGATCGTGTAGGCGTTGGTCGCCGCGACGAGCCAGACCGCCGGGTAGGGCTTCACCGTGGTCGAATTGACCCCGACGTGGACGGTCGTGTTCTTCGAGTTCGTGACGAGCCAGTAGTACTTCACGACCGAACCGTTGTGCGGGTCGGTCGCGTTCGCCCCGTTCAGCTGGACCTTCGCGCTGAGGTTCTTACCGGCCACGACCCCGCTTCCCGTGACCGCGCTGCCCGCGGAGTTCAGGACCTGGAACGCCGACGTCGGCTTTTCCGTGTCGGTCACGAGCAGGACGAGGGTCGACGTCGCGGAGTCTCCCGCGCCGTCCCAGACGGTCAGCGAGACGTTGTACTGCCACCCGAAGAACGTGACCGGGTTGCCGCTCACGGTTCCGACCGAGAGGTAACTACCGGCCCCGAGCGGTTGCACGGACCAGTTGCGCCAGTACGGCGCGTTCTGGCTCGCCGAGAAGTTCGCGGTCTGCTTGAAACTGTGCGACGAGACGATGGTCCACGAGGCCACCGCCACGATCCCCTTGACGGTCGCGGACGGACCGACGAGGGCCGAGCTCGTGCTGGCGTTGAACTGCAGGACCGTGCCCCAATTGACGAGCTTGTACGGGGCTCCGTTGACCGTTTGGTTCTCTGCCGCGGTCGAGTTCACGGAGATGTTGGCGTACACCGGTCCCACGGCGACCCAGACGAAGAACTTCGTTGAGTTGACCAGCCCTCCCGAGCTCGTAACGGTCAGCGTTCCCGCATAGGGCGCGGAGCCGCTCGCCGCCGCGTAGGAGTGGTTGGTGGTGGGAGTGCTCGTCGTGTTCGAATGCGTGTCCCCGAAGTTCCACGCGAACTTCGTTCCGTTCGTGCCGGCGGGGTAGAGCGAGTTGGCCGCGCTGAACGTGACGTTCTGGCCCACACCGACCTCGACCGTGTAGTTGCCGTTCGTGCTGTTGAGAACGTTCGAGCTGGAGTAGGCGAAGTAGCTCGGCACCGTGACGTTGACGAGCGCCGTGAGGGCCGAGTACCTCACGATCGAGAACTTCGCCGTTCCCACGAGCGACGTGCTCTGCAGCGAGGTGAGCGTGAAGCTGGTCCACGTCCCTCCCTCACCGGCCGGGGACAGCACGGTCGAGGACGGCGCCTGGGTGCTCGCCGCCAGGACGTAACCCGACGGGAGAACGAAGGTGTAGTTGTAGACGTCCGAGCTCGAGGCCGGGTGCGCGAATCCGAGCGAGATCGAGTACGTCGACTGGTTGATCGGAACGGAGCCGTTCAGGGCGTACGACTGCGACCACGCGTACGAGATCGTCGCGGCCGAGGAGAGGCCGCACGACCCCGAGCAGGTCGACGACTCGCTCGCGAGCGTCTGCGGTGCGGTCGGTCCCTTGAACCCGGTCCCGTTGATCGCCGTCTGCGCCTCGACCGCCGGGAAGAACGGACCGGTCGAGTTGACGAACGACCATACCGACGGGAGCGACGTGCTCGCGAAGGTAACCGAGTGGTCGAAGTCGAGGCCGAGCTGGCCCCAGAGCTGCCCTACGGTCGCGTTCGGCAGGTTCGGGAGAACCGTGTCGTTGCCGAGCTGGGCGGTCGTGTTGACAACGAGGTTACCCTTTCCGGTGGAGACGCTGATCGCGGAAAAGTTCAGGACCGTTTGGTACCTTCCGAGCTGGCCCGGACGCAGCGGCGAGACGAGGACGTTCTGCTGGTGCGGGGTCGGCGTCGTGACGGTGAGGGGATACCATACCGTGCTGTAACCGATCGACGAAAGGATCACGTCGAAACTCTGGGACCCGCTCGTGAAGCCAGCAGGGTACGTACCGGCAGAGTAGTACCCGCCGGGCGGCGTGGCGCTCGAGTAGATGTAGCCGTTCGTCGGATCCCACAGGGTGACGTTCCCGGCCGTCGGGACGTGGGCCGAAGGGTTCGAGGTGAGGTTGCTGTATCCCGAGACGATGTAGTTCTGAACGTTCGGGTTCACCACGACCGGTGTCGGATTCGGCACGACGACCTGCGTGAGGTTGTACATGACGGAGGGCCCGACGAGGGTCGTCTTGAGCACCCAAGTGCCGAGGGGGACGTTCAGGTTGAAGCCGCCCGACGCCGAGGTCGTGTTGTTGACGAACACGAACCCGTTGTACGCCGGATCGATCAGGGCGACCTGTGCCCCCGCTTGGGCGATACCGCCGGACGTGACCGTGCCGGTGACGTTGCCCTTGTAGGGAAGAACGGTGATCCCCTGGAGGATGGTCGGGTACGTCGTGGTCGTCAGCGCGCTCGCGTTCTCGAAGGCGAACACGGGGTTCTGGTTCGAGGGGAGCACGGCGCACTGGTAGTAGGGCTTCGTGGGGTTGCAGCCCGGAAGGCTGACGTTCCCCTGCGGCGGCACCCAGACGCCCCAATAGCCGGGCACCAAGGCCCCGCCGGTCGATGCGGTGGTGAACGTGAACTGGCCGCCCGAGGTGACCGTGGTCGTAAAGACCTGGCCCGTGGCCCGGGATACGAGGTCGACCTGCACGCCCGCGGGGACCGGGGAGATTCCGTTCCCCTGTTCCACGTAGCCTGTCAGCGTATAGTTCGCTGAAGACGCCAGGGCCCCTCCGGTCGCGGCCAGTGAACTCGTCACCAACGCGACCAGTACCAGGACCCAAAGGGCGGCACGGTACTGCTCTCGAACCAACTGTTTCACGACTCCCATTACGGCGGTCTCCTATCGGAGGCGGCGCGCCGAACTTGGCCCTGCTACTTATAGCTTGCTTCAGTCGGCCGCTGCGCCCTGCGCCGTCGGCGCCAGCTAGCGGTAGATGACGTCCGCCGGCTCGTCCCGGCGGCGTGCCACACGCTCCCGAAGCAGGTGGCGTTCGAAGTCCTCGTAGAACTTGAGACCCTCCGCGTCGATCGAGGGCCGGACCTGCTTCATCGCCGCTTCGAAGTGCGCGCGGGTCACCTTGGAGGCTTTGACGTTCTCCCGGATCGCGGTGAGGCCCGCCTCCCGGCAGAGCGCGGCGATGTCGCTCCCAACGTACCCCTCGGTCTGAGAGGCGAGGGCGTTCAGGTCGACGTCCTCCGCGAGCGGCATCGACCGGGTGTGGACCTTCAGGATCTCGAGGCGGCCGGCCACGTTCGGTGGCTCGACGTAGAGCAGACGGTCGAACCTTCCGGTTCTCAGGAGCGCTTCGTCGACGATGTCGGGACGGTTCGTCGCGGCGATCACGAGCACCCGCTCGAGCGATTCGAGGCCATCGATCGACGTGAGCAGCTGGTTGACGATTCGCTCGGTCACCCCACTGGACGTCTGGAGGCCCCGGCGCGGGGCGATCGAGTCGATCTCGTCGATGAAGACGATCGACGGGGAGGCCTGGCGGGCCTTCTTGAAGATCATCCGGATCGCCTTCTCGCTCTCGCCGACCCACTTGCTCATCACCTCGGGCCCTTTGACCGAGATGAAGTTCGCCTGGCTCTCGGTGGCGGCGGCCTTCGCGAGGAGGGTCTTTCCGACCCCGGGAGGCCCGTAGAGGAGGATCCCCCGCGGCGGCTCGATACCGATGTGATGGTAGACCTGCGGGTTCTTGAACGGAAGCTCGACCGACTCCTCGAGGATCCTTCGGACGCGCTCGACGCCTCCGACTTGCTCCCAATGGGTGGTCGGAACCTCGACCGCGACGTCCCGGAGGCTGGACGGCTCGATCTGCTTCAGCGCCTCCCTAAAGTCGTGTTCGGTGACCTTCATCCGCTCGAGCAGCGAGATCGGGATCGGCTGGTCGAAATCGATCTCGGGCAGGTAGCGACGGAGCGCCCGCATCGCGGCCTCCCGGGCGAGCGACGAAAGGTCGGCGCCGACGAACCCGTGGCTCTGCGCCGACAGGACCTTCAGGATCCGCTCGCGGTCGCGGTCGGACCCTTCGATCGGCATCCCCCGCGTGTGGATCTGAAGGATCTCGAGGCGGCCTTCCTGGGTCGGAACTCCGATCTCGATCTCCCGGTCGAACCGGCCCGGGCGCCGCAGCGCCGGGTCGATCGCCTCCTCGCGGTTGGTCGCGGCGATCACGATGACGTTCCCTCGGCCGGAAAGACCGTCCATCAGGGTCAGCAGCTGGGCCACGACCCGGCGCTCGACCTCGCCGACCACTTCGTCCCGGCGCGGAGCGATCGAATCGAGCTCGTCGATGAAGATCACGCTCGGGGCGTTCTTCTCCGCCTCCTCGAACTTCTCCCGGAGCTCCTTCTCGCTCTCGCCGTAGTACTTCGAGATGATCTCGGGTCCCTGGATGCCGATGAAGTGGGCCCCCGCCTCGTTGGCGACCGCCTTCGCGATCAGCGTCTTTCCGGTCCCGGGCGGTCCGTAGAGGAGCACTCCCTTGGGAGGCGTGATCGCGAGCCGGTCGAACAGCTCGGGATGCTTCAACGGGAGCTCGATCATCTCGCGGACGCGCCCGAGCTTCTCCTTGAGGCCACCGATGTCCTCGTACGAGACCCGGGGAGCGGCGACCTCGGTCTCGCTGACGGTCTCCTCCTTGATCGTGATGAGCGACGAGGGGGCGACCTGGACGATCCCCTTCGGCTGGGTCGACACGACCATGAACGGGAGCGAACCGCCCATCAGGAACACGCCGGGAATGACGAAGACGTCCCCCCGGATGAACGGCCGGCGCGCGAGCGCCTTCGCGACGAAGCTTTCGAGTCCCGGGCCGAGGTCCATCCTGGCGGAACCCGCGTAGATCGGCGCGATCGTGATCGCGTCCGCGTTCGGGCAGTCGACCCGCTGGACCGACACCCGGTCGCCGATGCTGACCCCGGCGTTCCTACGGACGACCGCCTCGATCCGGACCAATCCCTTCCCCTCGTCCTCCTGTTGCGCCCGGCTGACGACGGCGGGGGTGGGCTTTCGGCCGCGGACCTCGACGATATCGCCCAGACCGACCTTCAGCCTCTGCCGGGTCTGCACGTCGAGCCGCGCGGTGCCGAGGCCGATGTCCTGCTGGAATGCTTCGGCGACCCGGAGCGTGAGCGCCTCGCCCATCTATCTCTGAGGTCGTTGGACCCTCGAGCGACCTAAATAGATTGTCCTGAAGCGGCGCTCGGAACGGCGGTCGAGCATGGTCGGTCGCGACCGCTCAGGAGCCCGGATCGAAGGCGAGCCGGCTCTGACCGGGGAGGCGGGCGGCGGCGGTCAGGTCCGGGGCCGGTTCTCCGAGGACCTCGGCGACGACCGCAGCGGTCCCGGGTCCGAACCCCATGAAATGGTTGTTGGAGAAGGCGAACACCGTGTCGACCGGTCGCCCCTCGTTCTCGAACAGCCGCTTCATTCCGAGGATCTCGGGGCGGCCGTCCCGCTGGACCCGACCGAACTCGGTGAGCGCGCGGTCGCCGATGAAGCGGGCGTAGAGGAAATCCCCGGTCACCCATGCCGGCGGACGGGCTCCGGGCAGGACCGACCAGACGAGGGCGGCGCGACGAGAGTCGAGCAGGGCCCGTGTCGATTCGGTCCACCACGACGCGTGGCGGAGCTCGACCGCGAGGGGGTACTCCGGCGGGATGGAGTCGAGCAGGAGCTCGAGCCGGGCCCGCCCCGGTCCGGCGCGGAAGGAGCCGGGGAACTGCAGCACGACCGCGCCCAGCTTCCCCTGGGACCGGAGCGGGGCGAGGCTCGTCAGGAACGGTGCGAGAACGTCGCTCGTGGCCGAGGGGGTCGCCTCGTGGGTCACCTCCCTCGGGACCTTGAGGGCGAATCGAAACCCCTCGGGGGTCCGGTCGGCCCATCGTCGTATGAGGAAAGGCCCCGGCGGCCGGTAGAAGCTGGAGTCCACCTCGACCGTCCGGAACACGCGCGCGTAGCGGCTCAGGAACTCTCCCGGTGGGGTGCCGGGCGGATAGAACGGCCCGACCCAGTCGTCGTACGCCCACCCGGAACAGCCGATCCAGTACCGACCCACGACCGCGATGATGCGTCTCGGCTTTTCCGTTTTTTCCGCGGTTCCCGGAAGGCTTGCCCACACCGGTCGGTCGGACCCCGGCGAACCGGTCGTAACGCCGCGCCTCACGAGCACAACTGAGATATTCCCCGCCGCGAGTCGTCGACCCGATGACTACCGGCGGTTCCTCCGGCACCGTCCTCGGGAAGCTTCTCGAAGCGGCCGGCTACCGGGTGGAGGCCCGCCAGGACCTTCTAGTGGCCGTCCGGACCCGCGACCGGCGAGCCGTCGTGGTGCTGGGCTCGGCCCGCTCGCCCGCCGACGTCGAGTCCCTGTTCCCTCCCGAGAGCGTGCACCGGACGATCGTCTATGACGACGAGCCGGGAGAGACGGCCCGGTCGGTCGCGGCCGACCACGGGATCGAGGTCCTCGACCCGTCGACCCTCGGCCCGGGCCTCGGGGAGATCCTGCTCCAACCACCGGTCGGCGCGGAGCTCTCCCCGGTCGACGCCGACCGTTCCGGTCCGCTCGAGCCGCCGTTCTCGATCGCTCCGAACAGCGAGAGGACCGTGCGCCCCCGCATCGACCGGTCGGAGGCGGAGAGCCTGGCCGGGGTCGACGGACCTCGCTACACTCTGCGGCTCGTGCCGTTCTTCGTCGCGGCGTATCGGGTGCGACCGGCCGCACCGGACGGTGGGCACGGGGCCGTCGTACGCCGTCTCGTCGCGGTCAACGCCGTCACCCGTCGCGCCGAGATCTGGGACGAGGGGGACCGTGAGCTCGTCGGCGACCTCACCGAGCCGCACCAGCGTCTATCCCCCCAGCTGGAGGAGTCGCAGGTCGTCCCTCTCGCCCTGGACGCCATCCGACGGCACCATACGGTGCACGTCGACCACACCGAGCAGCACGAAGGCGCGCTGGTGATCGAGACCCGGCGGGTGCCACCAGGATCGGACGACATCCGCCTCGGTCCGTTCGTCCTCCTCTACGTCCCCCACTGGTACGTGGAAGGGTCACAGGGCCGCGTGGTGCTCGATGCGGTCACCGGGCGCCGGACCGTCGCCGCGGAGCCGGGCGGTCCCTGAAGGTTCCCCCACTTTCAAATACGCTCTACTTCTCGACCGCTCGTGCTTCTCGACCAGTTCCGTATCGGACCGTACCTGAACTTCACCTACCTCGTCGCCGAGGAGCCCGGTGGCGAAGGGGTGGTGATCGACCCGTCGTTCGGCATCGACCCCGTGCTCGAAGCGATCGATGCGCGCCACGTGAAGGTCCGCTACATCCTGAACACCCACAGCCACCCGGACCACACCGCTGGCAACAAGGACGTGAAGGAGCGGACCGGGGCGAAGGTCGTCGCGCATGCGGTCGCGCCGATCCACCAGGACATCTCGGTCGCGGACGGGGACGCGGTCTCGGTCGGAGACCTTCGGTTCCACGTCGTCCACACTCCCGGTCACACGAAGGACAGCGTCCTCTACATCTTCGAGGGGAACGTCGCAACGGGCGACACCCTCTTCGTCGGAGAGTGCGGACGGACCGACCTTCCCGGCGGCGACCCAGCCGAGATGTACGACAGCCTTCAGCATCGTCTGCTCGCGCTCGACGACGCGCTCGTGGTGCTCCCTGGCCACGATTACGGGACGACCCCGACGAGCACGATCGGCCGCGAGCGGGCCGAGAACTACACTCTCCAACCGCGGACCCTCGAGGAGTTCCTCACGTTCATGCAGGAGTGATGCGTCGGCGATGACCCCGCTCCCGCCGTTGGAGGAACGCCCCGTCCGAGCGGCGGGCGCCCGACGCGTTCACCCCGGATCGCCCAGCACCTCGTCGATCATCGGGACCCTTCGGGAGATCTCGAAGGAGTCCCCGGCGCTCGTCGCGTTGTTCGACGCCCGAGCGATCGCCGGGGAGCGTCATCTGCTCTCCGCGTGGGCGCACCTCGGACGCGCCCGGAGCCGAGGGGAGACCCGCTTGCGCGACCGCGGAGCCGAGTTCGCGCTGTACGTCGCGGGGGACGACCAGTTGCCCCGAGCCCTCGCCAAGGTCGGAGTCTCGGACACCACCGAGCAGTTCGTGCTGGTGGCGGAGCGTCCGCACGACCCCGGGCCGCTCCTCGCCCGATTTGAGCTCGCGCCGGACCCGAACGCCTACCCGCGGCCGGTCGACGAAGCGATGCTCGAGCGACTGGGGATTGAGGAGGCCGAGCGTCGGTCGGTCCCGTCGACGGGATGGGAAGGTCTCGTGCTCGAACGCGTGGCGCTTCTCGACCTTTCGGCGCCGGCGGCCCGAGCTCCACCCGAAAAGCCATAACCACAGGCGGCGGTCGCGCCCGCGGTCCGACGGCGGCCGTGCAGGTGTAATCTAGCGGTAGGATGTCAGCCTTCCAAGCTGACCACCCGGGTTCGAAACGCGGAACCGGACGAGGTTCCGCGCGAATCTCCCGGCGCCTGCATTCCCCCGCCCCGGACCCTCTCCATAAGGAGGGTTTATTCCTCCGGGGCTCGCTCGGTGGGCCGCGCTGAGGTAGCCTAGTCCGGCAAGGCGCCAGCCTTGAAAGCTGGTGGCGGTTCCGCCACGGGAGTTCAAATCTCCCCCTCAGCGCTGACCTCCCGCCCGCCGGATTATATGGGGTTCCTCGCTCCACGACCTCCGCGATGCCCGAACCTTCGTCCCTCACCCCGCTCCTCGAGCAGTACGAGGGCGTCAAGGCCCGGTACCCGGGGCATCTCGTGTTGTTCCGGGTCGGCGACTTCTACGAGACGTTCGGCGATGACGCGCGGCTCCTCTCCCGCGAGGTCGACGTCGTACTGACGGCCCGTTCCGCGGACGCGCAGGGCGTGCGGACCCCGATGGCGGGGGTGCCGCACCACTCCGTCGACACCTACCTGGGCCGGCTCGTGCGCAAGGGGTACAAGGTCGCGATCTGCGACCAGGTCGAGGACCCCCGGTTCGCGAAGGGCCTCGTCCGCCGGGAGGTCACCCGCGTCGTGACCCCGGGTACGGTGGTCGAGGACCGCATCCTGGGCGGACCGGACCACAGCTTCCTCGTGAGCGTCGTCTCACCGACCGGACGCACGGGCGCGTACTCCGCCGTCGACATCACGACCGGAGAGTGGTACCATGGGCTTGCCGATGGCCCCGGCACCGAGGGCATACTGTCGTCCGTAGCGTCGTTCCAGCCGCGCGAACTCCTGTGGTCCGCCGGGAGCGACGCCGCCGGGGCGGCGCTCGTGGGCGCGTTGCGTCGCGAGTTCCCCTCCGCCCGGCTCGAGCCGGCGCCTTCTCCCGTAGCCGAGGGCGAGCTCCCGCCGGCGCTTCGGGGGGAGTCGGAGCTTGCCGGCGAGGTACGCGAGGCGGACCACCGCCTGGTGGCGTACCTGCGCGCGACCCAGCCGCGTCTCCTGCCGCACCTCGACGTCGTGGAACGGGGAGCGGGAGGTCGCCGCCTGGTGCTCGACGCGAAGACCCTGCGGCACCTCGAGATCAACCGGCCGATGAACCCGGACGACGCGAAGGGAGTGACGCTGCTCAGCACCTGGGACGAGACGGTGACGGCGGCCGGCCGCCGAACGATCACCTTCTGGCTGACGAACCCGCTCGCCGACCCGGCGTCGATCGGTGTGCGTCAGGAGGCGGTCCAGCGGCTCGTGGACCTGGGCGCCGGTCTCGAGGAGCTGCGGAACCGCCTGCACGGGGTCTCCGACCTCTCGCGCATCGCCGCCCGCGTGGCCGGTCGAAGGGTCCGACCCGTCGAGCTTGTCTCCCTCCGGGTCGGACTCGATGCGGCCAACGCGCTCGCTCGGTCCCTAACGGACGGACCGCCGCCGTCCCGGTTCTCCCACCTTCGAGAGGAGCTCGCTTCGCCGCCCGGACTTGTGGAGTTGCTTTCGGGCGCGCTCCCGGAGGCGCTCACCGCCACCGAAGGGCAGGGCGAACTGTTCCGCCCCGGGCACGCACCCGAGGTCGACCGCTGGCGGGACGCCGAGCGGGAGGCGCTGCGCGAGATGACCGCGCTCGAGCGCTCGGAGCAGGAGGCGAGCGGCATCCGCACGCTGAAGGTCGGCTACAATCAGGTGTTCGGCTACTACTTCGAGGTCACCAAGCCGAACCTCGCGCGGGTGCCTCCTCACTTCCGTCGGCGCCAGACGGTCGCGCAGGCGGAGCGGTTCACCTCCGACCGGCTCGAGGAGATCGAACGACGCATCCTCGAGGCCCGCGACGGGATCGCGACCGCCGAGGCCGTTCGATGGGAGGCGCTGCTCGATGAGGTGGAACGTCACGTTCCCGGCGTCCACCGGGTCAACCGCGCGGTCGGGGAGCTCGACGCGCTCACGACGTTCGCGCATCTCGCCCAGACCCGCGGCTACGTCCGACCCACGGTCGACGACTCCTCGGCGCTGGTGCTGCGGGAAGGCCGGCATCCGGTGCTCGACCGGATCCTCGGGGAGAGGTTCGTTCCCAACGACCTTGAGCTCGACCCGGAACAGCGGCGGATGCTCGTCCTCACCGGCCCGAACATGTCGGGAAAGTCGACGTTCATGCGACAGGTCGGTCTGCTCGTCGTGCTCGCCCAGGCCGGGTCGTTCGTGCCGGCGAAGTTCGCCCGCGTCGGTGTCGTCACCCAGCTGTTCACCCGGATGGGGTTCACCGACGAGATCGGGCGGGGCAAGTCGAGCTTCATGGTCGAGATGAGCGAGGTCGCCGAGATCCTCCGGGCCGCCGACGACCGCTCGCTCGTCCTTCTCGATGAGGTCGGCCGCGGGACGAGCACGTTCGACGGCCTCGCGATCGCCTGGGCGACGCTGCGGCACATCCACGACGCGACCCGGGCCCGCTGCCTTCTCGCGACCCACTACCACCAGCTGACCGACCTCGTCCGGGGACTCTCGGCGGCCGAGAACGCCCACTTCGCGGTGCGCGAAGGACCGGACGGGGTGGTCTTCCTCCACCGTCTCGTGCCGGGCGCCACCGACCGAAGCTACGGGGTCCATGTTGCTCGCCTTGCCGGCGTACCCGAAGGGGTCCTCGCGGAAGCGGAGCGGCTCCTGCGTCGCCTCGAGTCCGAGAGCGCAGTTCCCGCGGCCACGAAGGCGGAGCGACGACGGGGACCGAGGTACACCCAGGCGGTCCTGCTCTCGGAAGAGTCGGCCGAACACCCGGTCGTCGAGGAGCTGCGATCGATCGACCCGGACCGGTTGACCCCGGAGGAGTCCGCGCGCAAGCTCCGGGAGCTCAAGGCCCGGGCCGCGCGGAAGCCGGCGGGGGAGGAGGGGACCCCGTGAACGCAACGGCTTCCGCACCGGCGCGAAGACCGATCCGACGCCTGTCGAACGAGACGGTCGAGCGGATCGCCGCGGGGGAGGTCGTGGAGCGTCCCGCCTCCGTCGTGAAGGAGCTCGTCGAGAATTCGGTCGACGCCGGCGCCACGACGGTCACGGTGCGACTGACCGGAGGCGGGCTCGACCGTATCGAGGTCGCCGACGACGGAGGCGGGATCCCCCCGGAGGAGCTCGAGCTCGCGGTCGAACGTCATGCCACGAGCAAGCTCGCCCCGGAGGGGCCGGTGGAACGGATCGGA
>Ga0335077_10003075_pt1 | contig 20024 bp, 19 predicted proteins | sample Lox_Sample_31_FD_207151 | JGI IMG/M metagenome (GOLD analysis project Ga0335077, IMG submission 207151) | Soil microbial communities from Loxahatchee National Wildlife Refuge, Florida, United States - Lox_Sample_3.1 | ecosystem: Environmental > Terrestrial > Soil > Wetlands | place: USA...
CAGCGGAAATCCCCAATCCTCCCGCTGGGACTGGATCACGCGCACCAGACTTTCCCGGAGCGCCACGCTGAGCCGCTCGACGAGCGCGGCGTCCTCGGGCGCCAGTGGTGGCAGGTCGTGCTGCGCCTCGCTACCAGGCCGAAGCGCGTGGGCGGTGCGCAGCGCCTCGAGGGCGAGCAGCTTCAGCATGCCGTCTCGATAGCGGCGGGCGATCCCGTACCCGCTCGGGGTCAGTCGATCGGCGACGAGGGGAACGCGAGCGCCAGGGTCAGGCGCAGGCGAGAGCGCGCTCAGCTCGGCATGGATGCGATCGATCGCGAGCCTCAGACCGTCGGGGCCCAGGACGGCTTCCACTCGCTCGCGCAGCGCCACGAGCGGTGGCGACTCGCCATCGGCCTCTCGGTCTGCCGACACGTCCGAGGTCGGAACTCCAGAGTCTTCGAAGAAGAACCCGGCGCCTTCGAGCATCAGTGGCTCTCCGGCTGGATTGCCGCGCTGGCGCGCCCGCGCGGCCTCGAGAAGGCGGCGATCGTCCGCGGCCGCCCGTTGGTCGGCGAGATGCTGCTGCTGCACGAGATATCGGGTGGTCAGCTCGTCGAGCACGAGGTCGTAAGTGTCCCGGCTCACCGGCACGTGGCTCGCGAGGATCGTGCGATTCTCGAGGACGCCGTACCGGTAGCGGACCGCGTCGACCGGCTCCCGCCTCAGACGGAGAATGCCGGGAGCCTGGTGCTCGAAGTGAAACACGTGGTTTCCGAGCGCGATGGCGGCGTGGCCCCCGCTGCCGCCACCCTCGCTGGCATCGATGTAGAGGTATTCGATCTCGAGGGCGGCACGGACCGGCGCGGCAACGACGACGAGGACGGCGACGAAGGCGAGCGCGGCCGCGGCGCCCTTCACTTCTTGTAGGAGGCGTATCCCTTGCGAATGGCGGCCGCCTTGTTCGGATCGCCTCCCGAGAGATTCGTGACGTAAGTGTCGAGCGCCACGCCGCTCACCTCGGCCTTGGCCAGGCCCTGTCCGATGCCCTCGTAGGTGGCCATGTTGTCTTCCCAGTTCGTGATGCCGCGGTTCTTCGCCAGCTCGCCGACCTTCAGCTTGAAGTCGGCGATCTGGCCGCCGGACTTGACGTAGGCCGCCGTGTAGTCTCGGACGTCGTCGCGGTACTGCGATTCCTTGCTCGCGGGAGAGGAGCTCGCGGAGCTGCTCGCCGAGGAATCGGACGAGCTCTCCGAGGAGTCGGAGGAGCTCTTCGAGAAGGAGCACCCGAGTGGCGCAACGAGGAGCAACCCCGCGAGGAGGCTCAGCAGGAGACGGCGCGCGGTGGAGGCGCTGTCAGTGTCCATGACGGGCATTGTGGGAGGGGCGTCGGAGTCTGTCAAGCGACCTTCGGCCATTGCCGCTCAGGCAGGGCGTGGCTTCCGGCGGCCGCGCCGCCGTACGTACCCCATCGCGCGATCCTGCGCGGCGAGCTTCGGATCGCGCTCCTCCGCCGGACCGTGGCCGCCCCCGCCGGGAGTGCTGATCAGCACCTGATCGCCCTTCGACAGCACGTGCTGGCGGCGGTGGTCGATGCGGCGGCCGTTGATGCGGACGTCGCCCGTGCCGCCGTCGGCGCCCCCCGCGAGACCGGGGGCGGGGAAGCGCGTGCGCTCGGCCATGAAGCTCATGACGATCGGGCGCTCCGACTCGCTCTCGATCAGGATGTCCTGGCCGAGACCGCCGCGGAAGCGGCCTGCGCCGCCCGAGTCCGGCCTGAGGCGCTTGTGGTGCACGTACACCGGGCTCTGGCGCTCGGCCACCTCCACCGGCGTCGAGGAGATGTTGCTCGGCCACGACAGCACGTTCTCGCCGTCCTTCCTGGGCGTGGCGCCCATGCCGCCGTTGAAGAAGAGCACGGCGGTGTAGGGCTTGCCGTCGTCGTTCACGCCGGTATGGGTGACCGCCCAGAGCGGCGAGCCGGCCCCGGCCATGACCTTGTCGGGAATGACCTGGTGCAGCGCGCCCAGCACGAGGAGCGGGACGTAGTGACCGGTGTTGGCGCGGCTCACGACGGCGGCGGGGAACCGCGGGTTGAGGAGGCATCCCTCGGGCGCCGTCACCGTGACGGGCCGGTACATGCCCTCGTTGTTGGCGAGACCGGGCAACAGCGCGCAGCGGATCGCATACGCGGTCATCGCGTACGTGTAGGCCAGCACGCAGTTGATGGCCCGCGGCTGCGCGGGCGAGGTCCCGGCGTAATCGGCGACGATCTCGTCGCCGGCGACGGTGAGCGCGACAGCGAAGTCGAAGGGCTGCTCCATGCCGTCGGTGCGGAACGCGTAGCGGTAGGTGCCGTCGGGCACACCCAGGATGGCCTGACGCATCGCACGCTCCGAGCGGCTGAAGATCTCGTCGCCGAGGGCCTCCAGGGAATCGAGCCGGTAGTCCTCCAGCAAGCGCAGCACGCGGCGCTCCATCAGCTCGTTGGCGCTCACCTGGGCCCAGATGTCGCCGAGCGTCTGGTCCGGCGTCCTCACGTTGGCGCGCAGGAGCTGGATCAGCGTCTCATCAGGCCGGCCCGCGTGGATCAGCTTGGCGAGCGGGATGTGAAAGCCCTCCTCGAAGACCTCGCGCGAGTCGATGGCCCGGACGCGCCCGCCGATGTCCGGCATGTGCGACGTCGTGGAGGAGAAGGCGATCAACTGGTCGCCGCGGAAGATCGGCTTGACGAGGCAGACGTCTGACAGGTGCCCGGTACCCATCCACGGGTCGTTGGTGATGAGAACATCACCGGGTCTCATGCGCTCGGCGCCCATCGCGCCCAGGAAGTGCCGGACGGTGGCGGGCAAGGTCGCGATGAACGACGGGATGCTGCCCGTGTTCTGGGCGAGCGCGTAGCCGCGCGCGTCGGTGAGGATGCAGGCAAAGTCGTTGGCCTCGTTGGAGAGCGTCGAGAACGAGGTCCGCACGATGGCCTTGGCCGCTTCGTCCACGACCGAGATGAGGCGCGTCCAGAGAATCTCGAGCGTGACGGCATCGAAGCGTGTGGTCATAGGGTAGCGTCCTGATCAGCTCGGGGATGACTCGAGGCGATCCCAGAGGTCACAATTGGCGTCAGCGTCGCTGGTCGGGCCGATCTTCTCCGCGAATCCGTGGCAGACCTTGTGGCGGTCGGGCGGGCAGGCGGCCGTCGCCGGGAACCCCAGCGGCCAGGCCGCGTAGGAGACGAGGTGGCGGAACTCGTAGGCGAAGGCCAGCGATTCCGTGCGGCGGAGCACGCGGCACGTCGCGCAGGTGAGGAGTCCCGAGGCCGTGCTCACGGCGTCACCGCCACGGCGAGCGCCGGCGGTCATGCGAGCGTCACGATGATGTTGCCGCTCGGCGCGACACGCGCCGTGGCGCCGGCCGGGACGACGAGCGTCGAGCCTGCCTCTTCCACCACGGCCGGTCCGGTCAGCTCGTCACCCACGCCGAGATGGTAGCGATCGTACACCGTGGTCTCTGCGAATTCGCAGCGCTCGGAGGACCAGGCCGGCCGGACGCCCTTGACGGCGCTGCCGGCGGTTCCGGGCGGGCGTCCCCGGAGAGCCACGTCGCTGCCCGCGATCGGGGCCCTGACCGCCACGCGGATATTGATGAACTCGATCGGCACCTCGGGCGGCGTGAGGGCGAACTTCTCCCGATACGCGATCTCGAACGCCGACCGGAGCCGCCGCCGCTCCACGTCGCCGTCCTCGTACGGTCCCTCGGGAAGCTGTACGACGAGATCGAAGCCCTGGCCCAGGAATCGTCCGTCCGCCAGCCGTCGCACCGAAGCGGTATCGAGCGTGATGCCCGTGTCCGAGAGCACGGCCAGCGCCTCCTCCTCGAGACGTCGAAAGGCCGACTCCAGCTCGGCGACGCTGCCGCGATCGAGACGGATGCCGACGGTCGCGGCGCGGTCCACGCGGGCCGGGGCCACGAGCAAGCCGAGGGCTGAGGCGACGCCCGCCGAGGGCGGGCAGATCACGCGGGAGAGGCCGAGCTTACGGGCGACTCCCGCAGCATGGACCGGCCCCGCACCGCCGGTGCAGAGCAGGGCATAGTCGCGTGGATCGCGGCCACGCTCGGCGATGTGCACGCGCGCGGCGCCGGCCATGTTCTCGTTGACGATGTCGTGGATGCCCGACGCGACCGCGACGACGGACAGCCCCACGCGCTCGGCGACCCGCGCGAGCGCTCCGCGCGCGGCCTCCACGTCCACCTTGACCTCGCCGCCCGCGAAGTAGTCGGGGTTGAGGTAGCCGAGCAGGAGGTCGGCGTCGGTGACCGTCGCCTCGGTGCCGCCGAGGCCATAGGCGGCGGGTCCCGGCTGTGATCCCGCGCTGCGGGGTCCGACCTTTAGCAGCCCGATCTCGTCGACCTGCGCGATGCTCCCGCCGCCAGCGCCGATCTCGATCAGCTCGATGGTCGAGATACGAATGGGGAAGCCGCTGCCCTCGAGGAAGCGTTTCTGGCGCGCGGCCTCGAAGTGGTACGCCGTGAGCGGCTCGCTTCCGTCGACGAGCGAGAGCTTGGCGGTCGTTCCTCCCATGTCGAACGCGAGCAGGTTGCCGCCCCCATCGCCGCGGCCGAAGAAGGCCGCGGCGATGGCGCCCGCCGCGGGGCCCGACTCGAGCATCCCGACCGGCGCGCGCTCGGCCTCCTGCACGTGCGTGAGTCCGCCGCTGCTGAGCATCAGGAGGAGGGGCGCGGGGATGCCGTGCTCGGCCACTCGCCGCGCCATCAGCTCGAGATAGCGCCGCGCCAGCGGCTTGATGTAGGCGTTGGCGACGGCGGTCGAGGCCCGCTCGTACTCGCGGATCTCGGCTGCGACCTCGTGCGAGGCGGTCACCGCCACGTCCGGATGCCGATCGCCGATGATGCGCGCGGCCAGCGCCTCGTGCTCGGGGTTGGCGTAGGCGTGGAGGAACACGATCGCGATGGAGCTCACGCCGGCCTCGACCAGCGCCCGGGCGCGTGCCTCGACCTGGGCGGCATCGAGCGGCTGCCGCACGCTGCCGTCCGGCCGCATGCGCTCGGTCACCTCGAGACGAAGATGGCGCGGCACGAGCGGGTCGGGCTTGGTGATGTCGAGGTCGTACAGCTCGAACTTCCGCTCGCGCCCGATCTCCAGCGTGTCGGCGAAGCCCGCGGTCGTGATCAGGCCAGTGACCGCGCCCTTTCGCTCGATGAGCGCGTTGGTGAAGAGGGTGGTCGCGTGGACGACCCGGGTGACGTGCCGCGGCTCGAGGTGCCCGGCGTGGAGGAGCGTGACGAGGCCAGTCGCGACGGCGCGCGCCGGATCATCGTGAGTCGTGAGAATCTTGCGGCTCCACTGCCGGCCGCTGTCGTGATCGTAGATCACGATGTCGGTGAAGGTGCCGCCGATATCGATCCCGAGCGAATAGCTTGGCACGCGCGCTCTCCGCGGACGTCGTCAGAACATCGCTGGCCGACACATGCCGTGACCTTAGGCTCGAGCCACGCGGAAATCAAGCGCGCGAGGCGCGCCGTCCGGCTTGACACCGCGACCGGCCGCTGTCTACAGTGCCGACATCACGAAGATATGACCCGCTTCCCCGTCATCACGGCAGTCGCCAACGTGTTGGCCCACGCGCCCGGTCTGGTGCGCTACGGGTCCAAGCCCTTGCGCGATCTCGCCAGGGACCCGCGCCTCGGTGGGGAGCTCGCCGCCCGCCTACGGGGCTACGAGCAGGCCGTCGCCTACGCGCCGAATCAGGTGTATCTCGGGAGCGGGGAGCCAGAAACGCTGCGTGCGCTGCCGCGCCCCTGGTTCGAGCATCTGGACCCCGAGGCGTCTGGCGATGGCGCCTTCGGCGACTTGATCGATGAAGCGGAGCTGCTCGGTCTGCTCCTCTGGAACGATCGTGCGCGTCTGGTCCAGCTGGATGCAGCCACGCTGGCGGGCGCGCGCGAGGGGCTCGTCCGGCGCGGGCTGATCACGGATCGGGAGATGGAGCGGATCGCGCCCACCGCTGACGACGCCATCGCGCGATCCATCGCGAGCGGCGAAGCCATCGCCCTCTGGCGCGCCGGGCGCGTCGTGGGCTCCTTGCAGCGCGGGCACGAGGAGGACGAGGCCCTGACCGCCAATGTGCTGCTGGAGAACCTCGCCGCAAAGGCGACTGCAGTCCTCGCGCTGCGCCGTCTGCTCCGCCAGGTGGAGGCGCGTCTCGAGCCGGACGCCGTCGAGTTCGTCATCGCCGGCTCCGAGGAGGCCGTGGGAGACCGCTACCAGCGCGGCGGAGGGAATCTGGCGAAGGCGATCGCCGAGGCGGCCGGTCTCGGGCGCGCCACGGGCTTCGACGTGAAGTCCTTCTGCGCCTCGACGCTGTACGCGGTCGTGAACGCGGCCGCGCTGATCCATGCCGGCGTTTTCTCGCGAGTCGTCGTGGTGGCCGGTGGCTCGCTCGCCAAGCTCGGCATGAAATACCGTGCCCATGTCGCCAAGGCGATGCCGATTCTCGAGGACGTCCTGGCCGGCATCGCGATCCTGATCGAGCGCGGCACCGATGCGGATCCGTGCGTCCGGCTCGATACGCTCGGGATGCACACGGTGGGCACGGGCTCCTCCCAGCAGGCGGTCGTGGAGGCCCTGGTGATGGGGCCGCTCGGCAGGGCCGGGTGCAAGCTCCGCGATGTCGACCGCTACGCGACGGAGATGCACAATCCCGAGGTGACGGAGCCCGCGGGAAGCGGCGACGTGCCGGCTGGCAACTATCGTCTGATCGCGGCGCTGGGCGCGCTGCGCGGCGAGATCGCCCGGAGCGAGATGCCGGACTTCATCACGGCTCATGGCCTGCCCGGCTATGCGCCGACGCAGGGGCATATCGCGTCCGCGGTGTGCTACTTCGCACATGCGCTCCGGGCGATGCGAGCGGGTACCATGAAGCGCGTGCTGTTCATGGCGAAGGGCAGCTTGTTTCTCGGCCGGATGACCGAATCCGCCGATGGCGTATCATTCCTGCTGGAAGCCTGAAAAGGAGGCGAGGCCATGAAGCTCTTGGGCAAGCGGGTACTGGTGATCGGCGAGCGGGACGGCGTCAATGCGCCCGCCATCGAGGCGTGCGTGAAGAGCGCGGGCGCGCAGGTGCTGTACGCGGAGACGCTCTGCTTCGTCTGAACCGCCGCCGGCGCCATGGACCTTGAGGGTCAAGGTCGAATCCAGCAGGTGGTCGGGCAGGCCGGGACGGACAACGTGATCGCCGTGCTCGGCGCGAATTCGGCGACCGCGGTCGAGATGACGGCGCTGACGCTCAAGAGCGGGGACCCGAGCTACGCCGGACCGCTGGCCGGCGTCTCCCTCGGCATTCCGTCGTATCACATCCTCGAGCCTGAGATCGTCGAGCAAATCGATCCCGCGCTGTACGAGCGTGAGCTGGCGCTATCGGCCCTCGCGATGGACGTGGACGAGGTGATCGCGCCCATGAAGTCGATCAGGGACGGCGGCTGAGACCTCGGAGGTCACGGTGACTGACGCGCGCACCGTCGACATCGCCATCGTCGGCGGCGGCATCGTGGGCGCCTCCTGCGCGTTCTTCCTCTCCGAACGGGGCGCGAACGTGCTGCTGCTCGAATCCGGGCGCGTCGGGCGCGAGGCCTCCGGCATGAACGCGGGCGGCGTGAGGCAGCAGGCGCGCGCACTGCCGGAGATGCCGCTCGCGCTCCGATCGCTCGAGCTCTGGCCCGAGATGGACAAGCGGCTCGACGCCCGCGTCGAATACGATCGCTGCGGGGATCTGCGCATCGTCGAGACGGAGGCCGATGCCGAGAGGGTACGCGCCATTGCAGCCCGCGAGCGCGAGGCGGGCCTGTCGCTCGACTGGGTCGAGGGAAGCGCGCTGCGTTCGCTGGTGCCATCGCTGTCACTTCGTGTACTCGGCGGCACGTTCTGCCCCACGGGGGGACAGGCCAACCCGCTCTTGGTGGCGCCAACCTTCGGGAGGCGGGCGCGCGATCTCGGCGCCGTGGTGTGGGAGGGGTGCCCGGTGGCGAGTGTCCGTCGAGACGGGGCGGGCTTTGCCCTCGAGACCGGGAACGGCCGCGTCCGGGCGGAACGTCTGGTGCTCAGCGCGGGCGCGTGGACCCCACAACTCGCGCAGGAGGTCGAGCTCCGGATTCCGATCTCCCTCTTCGTCCCGCAGATGACCGCCAGCGTTCCGCTCCCGCCGGTGCTCGGCGTGGTCCTGCTCGGGTTCAGCCGCAAGCTCAGCATGAAGCAGATGCGAAGCGGCGCGATCCTGATCGGAGGCGGCAAGCGTGGCTGGGGCGATCTCGTCACGCGCCAGCGCCGACCGGCGGAGGAGAACATGCGTCTGGGCGCCCGGGATGCCGTCGAGGTGTTGCCCGTCCTGGGGCGCGCCGAGACCACCCGGAGCTGGGTCGGCCTCGAGGGCCTCACGCCCGACGAGATGCCGATCGTCGATCACGTCGCCGGCGTCTTCGTCGCGGCCGGATTTTGCGGCCATGGCTTTGCCATCGGCCCGGTGGTGGGACAGCTCCTGTCCGAATGGCTGCTCGACGGCCGGCCCTCGCTCGACCTTTCGGCGTTCCGGCTCGACCGATTCCTGTCCTGACACGAGACTCTCCCTAGGGACGTCCGATCGTCGTGGATGCGTCGGGCGTTCGGCCCTCGGGCGGACGACCTAGCAGACTCGGACCGCAGAAAGGTGCGAAGGGCTGGATGAAGATCGTGATCGGTGCGTGGTTCTCGTTGTCGCGCTCGCCCTCGGGTCCTGCGCGAAGCCCGACTGGATCGAGCAGACCATCATGACGGTGGACGTGACCAGCGTCTGGGTTGGCACCGTACAGCGCACAGGCGGAGGCTCCGAGATCCGGCTCGAGCTGAATCAGCGCGGGGCAAAGGTCAGCGGCACGTTGCGAAAGCTAGGGGCGGGGACCGCCGGCTGGGGCACGATCGCTTCAGGACCGATCGAGGGCTCCGTGGCTAACGACGTGTTCAGCTTCAGACGTGGAGACCTGACGGGCGAGATGACGGTTGTCGGCGACGAGATGACGGGCCACGACGGTGACCTGCACGATGGCGTTCCGACGCATCGATTCGTCCCCTCCCTCGAGTTCCCGGTAACCCCCTCCGACTGACGGAGAACCGCAATGCCCCAAAACGATTTGAGGATGACGGCCGACGTCGAGCGCGGCCGGACGATCGGCATGGTCCTCGACGGGCGGCCGTTCGAGGGCTACGAGGGCGAGAGCATCGCAGCGGCACTGCTCGCGTCCGGGGCGAAGACCACACGGTGGACGGCGCGGACCGGGGAGCCACGAGGCTACTTCTGCGGCATGGGCGTCTGCCAGGACTGTCTGCTGACGGTCGAGGGTGTGCCCAATGTCCGCGCGTGCATGACGCCGGTCCGGAGCGGACTCCGCATCGAGACGCAGCGAGGACTGGGCGACTGGGAGGCGAGCCAATGAGGTCCGTCCAGTGTGTGGTGGTGGGCGGCGGGCCAGCCGGACTGGCGGCCGCGCGCACAGCGGCCCGGCACGGGGTGCACGTCATGCTCGTCGACGAGAACCCCGAGCTGGGAGGACAGTACTACCGTCAGATGCCCGAGACCTTCCGCACTCCTGGCCGTGGCGCGAGGCTCGGCAAGGAATCGTCCGAAGGACGGCGCCTGATCGACGACGTGCGAGCTCTGGGCGTGGAGGTGAGACTCGGCACGGTGGTCTGGGGCATCTTCGACGAGCGGGTCGTGGCGCTGGCGACGCAGGACGAATCGGAGCGGATCCGCGCCGAGCACCTCATCCTGGCGCCGGGCGCATATGACCGCCCGGTGCCGTTTCCCGGCTGGACGCTGCCGGGCGTGTTCACCGCCGGCGGCGCCCAGAATCTGATGAAGGGCTACCGCGTCCTGCCGGGACGCCGGGTGCTCGTCGCAGGTAGCGGACCGCTCCTGCTGGTCGTGGCGCACTACCTCCTCCACGGCGGCGCACGGGTCGTTGCCGTGTGTGAGGCGTCGTCGATGCGCCAGCTGTGGCGCCTGGCGCATCGCATGGTGCCGCACCTCGACTTCGCGCAGCAAGGCTATCACTACCGCCGCGAGCTCAAGGACGCCGGCGTGCCGTTCCTCACAGGGCGTGTGATCCGCCAGGCGCATGGCAGCGCGTCGGTGATTGGCGCCACGGTCTCGGAGTGCGATGGCCACTGGGCGCCGATCGTCGGGACCGAGACGGAGTTCGACGTGGATGCCCTGATCGTCGGATACGGGTTCGTCTCCTCGCTCGAGCTCCCGCGCCTCGCCGGCTGCGAATCGCGCTACGATCCGGACCGCGGAAGCTACGTGCCGGTGAGGAGCCGTGAGATGGAGAGCAGTGTGCCAGAGGTGTTCATCGTGGGCGATGGCGCCGGCGTCGCCGGCTCCGCCGTGGCGCTCGAGGAAGGCCACCTGGCCGGCCTCGTCGTGGCGAATCGTCGAGACCGCTTGCTCGGGCGGGACTATTCGCGCGAGGCCAGCCGCGCCCGCGGCCGCCTCCTGCATCTCGCGGGGTTCCGGGCGGTGATGGACGAGCTGTACCGATTCGGCATGGGAGTCTACACGCTGGCCGATGGCCAGACGACGCTCTGTCGCTGTGAGGAGGTTCCGGTGTCGGAGGCGCTCGAGGCCGTGCGCGAGGGCGCGACTCACGTCAACGAGGTGAAGGCGTGGACCCGTGTCGGCATGGGGCGGTGCCAGGGCCGCATGTGCGGACCAGCACTGGCGCATCTCATCGCGCGCGCGGGTGGAACGTCGATCACGGACGCCGGCGTCTTCACGCCACGACCGCCCGCCAAGCCGGTTCCACTGACCGCCCTCGCTCACGACGCCCAGTAACGAGCGCGACGGTGAAGGAGGAGGAGCCCGATGGCCTCGACGGCTGACGTGATCGTGATTGGCGGCGGCGTCAACGGGGTCAGCATCGCTCATGCCCTGGCCCAGCGGCGTGTGAAGGTCGTGCTCGTGGAGAAGGGTGCGCTCGCGAGCGGGGCTTCGGGACGATCGAGCGCACTCGTCCGGATGCACTACACGAACGAGTGGGACGCGCGCCTGGCGTGGGCCAGCTTTCCCATCTTCAGACACTGGAGCGAGCTGATGGGAGGGCCGTCGGTGTTCACGCACACGGGGTTCGTCAACGTCGTGGCGCCGGCGTATGCGGCGAACCTCAGGCGGAACGTCGAGATGCTGCGAGGGATCGGCGTCAACACGACGGCCCTCACTGCCTCGGAGCTGGCGGCGCTCCAGCCCGGCGCCTACGTCGGCGACGTCGGCGCTGCCGCCTATGAGCCCGACAGTGGGTATGCCGATCCCGCCGCAACGGTCGACGGCTTCCGCCGGCGCGCCGAGGAGCTGGGCGCGCGGATCATGCCGTGGACGGTAGTCACCAGGATCGACCGCCGTGAGGGCCGCGGGCGGGGTGTGGAGACCAGCGCCGGGCGGATCGACGCCGGCGCCGTGGTCGTGGCGGCGGGCGCGTGGTCCGCGCGCCTGGCGCGCGAGATGGGACTCGATCTGCGCATGCGCCCGAAGGCGATCGACACCGTCGCCGTCACGCGGCCCGCCGAGCTGCGCGAACCGCACATGGTGTTCATCGATAACGTGCTGGGCAACTACTTCCGCCCGGAGGCCGGAGGGTTGACGCTGGTGGGCGTGCCGTGTCAGGAGTGGGACATCGATCCCGACACGCTCGGCACCGGCCTCCCGCCGCACGCGGCGGGTCGGGGCGCCGAGCTCCTGACACATCGGATCCCTGCCATGGAGCGCGCGACCCTGGCGCGCGGCTATCGCGCTTTCGATGGCTACAGCCAGGACCGTCATGCCGTCCTGGGCCGGGTCGATGGAATCGACGGTCTCTACGTGGCGACAGCGTTCAGCGGTTCTGGCTTCAAGATCGCGCCCGCCGTCGGCATCTGCATGGCCGAGCTGATCACGGAGGGCTGCAGCAAGACGGTCGATATCGAGCCGTTCAACCTCCGCCGGTTCAGCCGCGGCCAGGCCATCGAGAGCCCATATCCGTACGCGACTCGACCGGACTATCTCGACCCTCACGAGGTGTCATCGACAGGCGCTTGACCGATCGGCGCGGTGTCCGATCCTGCTACCTCCCGTCCGCAGCGCCGAGTGGCCTGCGGACGGGAGCCTCGATACGTCGCTCTCGCGGAAGCCGCTCTCGTGGGCGGGGAGGCGCCAGCTCCAGCGCGAGCGACGTGTGACGGGATCCGGACTAGGAGCCTTGCTGCTGGTGCCAGTGGCCACCACGGTGCCCAGGCCACCCGAGGCCGACCTGGGCCAGCTTCGCGCGCTGATCGGGAGTCAGGATCGGCGCGATGGCTTGAAGCGACGCCACGCGCATCGCCACAGACTGGCTGAGGAGCTGGCTGACCTCGGCCTGCTTGGCCTGGATGGCGGCAGGGTCGTTCCCGGTGAGCGCGAGCTGCCGCAGCTCGGACTGCGACTGACGGAGGGCGTGCGAGAGTTGCTTGCGGTCCGCAGCGTGCTGGGCAAAGAGCTGCCGGATGCTGTTCATCTGATCGTTCGTGAGGCCGAGCGTCTGCTGGAGGCGACCGGCGTGACCGGCGGGAGGCGTCCCTGTATCGGCTGTCGCGGTCGCTGCGGAAGTGGCCAGGGTCGCGCCCAGGACCAGCGCCGCAAGCCAATGAGATCGTGTCTGAAGCATCGGTGTTCTCCTCTCTTGGTTGAGATCGGGCCCGCGGGGCCTCGCAAAGATATGACGGGCAGCGCGCGAGAGTATTTCCCCGCAGGCCGTCACCCGGCATGACGGCGAGGAAATCCGGGCTCGGTGGCCGGACCGGACGGCCTCGAGAGCCGTCGGGCGGCCTCGTCAGGATCGTCTCGGGAGGGCAGACGGGAGCGGATCGGGCCGCACTGAACTGGGCGATCGCGCGCGGCATCTCGCACGGAGGGTGGTGTCCGAAAGGACGGAAGGCCGAGGACGGACCGATCCCGCGCCGGTACCAGCTGATGGAGACGCCGAGCGCCAGCTACCTGCAGCGAACGGAGTTGAACGTCCGTGACTCGGACGGAACGGTGATTCTGAGCCTCGCCGAAACGCTGACGGGTGGATCGAGGAGGACAGCCGAGCTGGCCCGGCAGTACGGGAAACCCTGGCTGCATCTCGCGAAGAGCGCCGGCGGGCGCGATGCCGGGGCACTGCTCCGCCGCTTCCTGCGACAGCACGACATCCACGTCCTGAACGTCGCGGGACCGAGGGCCTCGACCGAGCCGGAGGTCGGCGAGTTCGTCACGTCCGTCCTCGAGCGAGCATTTCCTCGGCCGTCCGGTGCCGCGGCCTTCAGAGTGGCGCAGACGTCCCGCGCGCCAGACGGTGAAGCGCGATCCCGCACGCCGTCGCCACGTTCAGCGAATCCGCCTCGCGCCTCATCGCGATCCTGACTTCGTGGTCGGCGGTCGCGCGGGCCGCAGTGGAGAGCCCGCTGCCCTCGGCGCCGAGGAGCAGCGCGAGGCGCTCCGGCACCGTGCGCGACGTGCCGAACTCGACGACGTCGACGGCCTCGGGGTGTGGCGTCAAGGCCATGATGCTGTACCCGGCACCACGCAGAGCCTTCAGGTCTTCCGGCCAGTCGGGCAGCCGCGCGAAGGGGAGGGAGAGCGAGGCGCCGATGGAGACGCGGATCGCCTTCCGGTAGAGCGGGTCGGCGCTGCCCGGCGAGAGCAGGATGCCGTCCGCGGCGAAGGCCATGGCGTTGCGGAAGACCGCGCCGATGTTGTCGGGGTTCGTGACGTCCTCGAGGACGAGCAGCAACCGACGTCCCGGCGGCTCGAGGAGGGCCGACGGTGGTATTTCGTCGCCACGCTCTCCGACGGCGACACAGCCGCGATGGAAGTTGAAGCCGACGACACCGCGAACCAGGTCGTGCTGGACCAGCAGGAGGGGGATGTCCGGGTCGGCCGTCTCCAGGAGATCGTGCAGGCCGTCGAGCGCCGCCGGCGTCAGCAGGATCGAGCGCACCCGGAAGCGGCGGCAGGACAGCAGTCGACGGACCACTTCCCGGCTCTCGGCGATGAAGAGCCCGTGCTGTCGCCGGAGGTGAGGGTCTCTGAGGTTCCGGTAGTCAGCGAGGCGCGGGTCGGACGGGTCGTCGATACGCTCGATCCGCATGTCCCGAGATTATGCCGGACCGGACGCGCGTCGACGAGCCTCCCCTGCGATGCGATCGCCGGCTCCCCATGCCATCATGGGGACGAGATCGCGATGAGAGAAGCTGGGATTGCGGGCGCGGGCTTCGTCCTCGGGTGGCTGATGAGCAAGACCTGGCAGGATCCGGGGTGCCGGGTGGGGCTGGTGCTGTTCGTCGTCCTGACGGCGGTGATGGCCTTGACGTTCGCGTTCGCAGTGGTTGGCCATGGACGATCAGCGCCACGGCCGCCCGAGGAGGACGGCGATGACACGTGACGGAGGGGCCCTCAGGGTGAAGCCTCTGGAGCACGTCTCGCTGGCCTCGTATAGCACGATGGGCGTGGGGGGACCCGCCCGCTGGTTCGTCGAGGCTCTGGATGAGCCGACCGTTCTCGCAGCCGTCGAATGGGCGGAACATCGCGGCCTGCCGCTCCACGTGCTGGGCGGCGGCTCCAACGTGATCGTGGCCGATGACGGCGTGGACGGTCTCGTCCTTCACGCCGCGCTCCGCGGCGTGACGACGCGCGTGGTCGGCTCCGTGGTGGACCTGACCGCCGCGGCGGGCGAACCCTGGGACGAGCTGGTGCGCATGACGGTGGAACGTGGCTGGGCGGGCCTCGAGTGCCTGAGCGGAATTCCGGGGCTCGTCGGGGCCACGCCGATCCAGAATGTCGGCGCCTACGGTCAGGACGTGAGTGAGACCATCGTCACGGTGCGCGCGCTGGACCGCCGCGATGGACAGATCGTGATGATGACGCCAGCCGAGTGCGAGTTCAGCTATCGTGACAGCGTCTTCAAGAGCCGGATGGCGGGCCGCTACGTCGTGCTTGGCGTCGGCTACCGCCTGCAACAGGGCGGCGCTCCGGCGCTTCGTTATCCCGAGGTCGTGACGGACTTCGCACGGCAGGGGATCCGAGCTCCCACGCTCGCGGACGTTCGCCGGACCGTCCTCGCCATCCGGCGCTCCAAGTCCATGGTGCTCGACGAGCGCGATCCCAACCGCCGGAGCTGTGGGTCGTTCTTCGTCAATCCCGTCGTCGCGGCCGACGAGTTTCGACGAATCGAAGCGCGCGTGGGGAGCGAGCAGGTCATGCCGTCATGGCCCGAGCCCGGCGGCCGGGTCAAGCTGTCGGCCGCATGGCTCATCGAGCACGCCGGCTTCGCGCGTGGCCACACCGACGGCGCCGTGGGGCTCTCGACTCGTCATGCCCTCGCCATCGTGTGCCACCCCGGCGCGCGCGCGCGCGACGTCGTTGCTTTCGCGCGTCGGGTGCGCGCGCGCGTCGAGGAGTGGGCAGGTGTGCGGTTGACCCCGGAACCCGAAATCTGGGGGCCGCTCGGACTCGACTGAGAGATCAGTCCTGCGCGAGCATCAGATTGGCGGTCACGCGGCGCTTCTCGGCGTCCGGCCCGCTCGAGCTGGCGACGGGACCGAGGCTCGCGCTCTGGATGCGCGACATCTGCACGCCGTGCTCGATGAGGAAGCGCCGCACGGCCTCGACTCGGCGCTGGCTCAGCTGGTAGTTGTACTCACGCGATCCGCGCATGTCGGTGTAGCCGGTCAACTCCACGGTCAGGTTCTCGTTGCTCTTGAGATCCTTGACGAGGTCCGTGAGCGAGGTCTGCGCCTTGTCGTCGAGGACGGCCTTGTCGAAGCCGAAGAGAACCTGGACGGTCTCGACCAGCTTGGGGTTGTAGCGGTTCGTCCAGATGCGCGTGACCCGCTGGTCCACGCCATCCGCCTTGGCCATGGCCGCGATCGCGGCTTCCTTGGCGCCCCGGGCCGCCTCGCTCGTTTCAGTGATGGAGGTGTTGAGCGTGTTGACGCGAGAGTCGACAGCTGAGATCTGCTGCGAATCCTGGGTCACCCGGCCCTCGACGGTATCGACTCGCTGGCCGACCGTGTTGACCTGCTGGTTGAGCCCGGCGACCTGCTGGTCGACCGTCTCCACGCGCTGGCCCATCTCGGCGTCTCGCTTGTCGAGGGTCTGGCGGACCCAACCTTTCGTGGCGCACGCCGACACGAGGATCAGCACGGCTGGCAGTAGGACTGCGGTTCGCGTAATCAATTTCATCGGCACCCTCCTTGTCGCTCCGTCGGAAACAACGAGATGGTTAGACACAAACGGCTGCACCGCTGGAGAGCAAGAAGCGTACCTGGATTCCATCCGCGACAAGATCTGGACATCGAGCGTCCCTGCCGGTCGGGCCCAGCGGTAAGGTTTACATGCGCGTGTAGTTTTGGCGATGAGCGCCGCGCTACTGTCGGACGGGCCAGTCCTCCGGCGGGCTCGCCGGCGTGACCCGATCCCGTCCGGCCTTCTTCGCCTGGTACAGGGCCATGTCCGCTGACTTGAGAAGGCTGGCCCCATCCGTGCCGTGATCCGGAAACGCAGCGACTCCGATGGAGATCGTGATGGGGCCGAGCACGGCGTCCTTGTGAGGCACGCGGATGCGCCGGACGGCGTCCTGCAGCTGCTCTGCTCGTCGCACCGCGTTCTCCATGGCCGCGTCGGGCAGCACGAGCACGAACTCTTCACCACCGTACCGGCAGGCGACGTCCTCTTTCCGAAGACTCTTCTGCAGGAGGCTCGCGAGCTCGACGAGGATCGCATCGCCGGCGTCGTGGCCGAACGCGTCGTTCTGTTGCTTGAACCCGTCCACGTCCGCCATGAGCAATGCCAGCGGATTGCCGAGGCGCCGGGCCCGGTGGATCTCGCGCTCGAGCGTTTCTGCCATGTACCGTCGATTGAACAGCCCGGTGAGAGGATCGTGAATGGATTGGTTGCGCAGGATCTCGCGAAGCTGCACGTTGGACAGGCCGAGACCGAGCTGCGCGGCCACCATGTCGGTCAGGCGCTGTCTGGCCTGGTTCAGGCCCGAGACGCCGTGGTCGTCCCCCGGGACGCTAGCAACGTAGAGCACGCCGAGCAAGTTGCCCTGGGCGACGAGTGGCGTGCAGACGTACGCCGGAGGCAGGGGCGTGGGGAGGTGCTCGCAGAGCACGCTGGTGCGAGTATCGTCGGCCGCGTGCGTTCGACCGTTGCGCATCGCCCAGCAGGCCTCGGGCGGAAACTGGGAGCCATCGACCGGGTGAGGGCCCCACATGGCCACGACCTCGATCAGATTCCCCGCCTGGCTCAGCGCGAACACCGCCCCCGCCTCGGTGGGAAAGAGCCGCGGGGCCAGCCGTCCGATCACTGCGTAGGCCTCCTGGAGAGTGAGGCAGGCCTGGAACAGCTCGCCCATCCGATTGAGCAGGTCGAGCTCGTTCACCCGCTCCGCCAGCCGCTCCTTGATCGCCTCCTCGTCCCGCGCGCGGGTTTGCAGGCGCTCGGCCATGATGTTGAACGTCCGGCCCATGACCCCGATCTCATCCACGCCGCGGACGGTGGCCCGCGCCGCGAGGTCACCCGCGGTGAGCCGTCGAGCCGCTCGCACGACAGCATCGACTCGGCGCAGGATGAACAGATCGCTCACGATGGCGGCCGCGATCAGCATCATGACCACCACCAGTCCCGCCGACAGCAAATTCCGGATCAGCAGCCGGTCCGCGTCGGCCAGGGCCGCGTCTCGCGGGATGCCGATGCTCACGAATGCCTGCGCCTCACCCCTGGGGTCGGACAATGCCGTGAACGCGAAGAGCCGGCGTGTGCCCTCCAGGCCTTGCGCCTCCAGTGTGCCCTCGCCGCCGGTGCGCCGGATCGCCTGGACCACGGGCCACTGGGCGGCGGACTTGCCCACCCAGTTGCCGCGGTCCGGGTGGCGGGCGAGCACGAGTCCGGACGGATCGGTGACGGTGATCGTCGTGTCCCGCGGAAGCTGCGCCTTGTCGGCGAGCTGGGCCATCCAGTCGAGGTCCAGCTGGGCGAAGACAACTGCCCACGTCTCGCCCGCGCGGTCGATGGCGGGGTACGAGAGCGTCAGGGCCGGCTTGCCAGTGACGGGGTCCGGGCGGTACCCGCTGACCGTGAACTCGCGGGCCGCGACCGCGCGCCGGAAGAAGGCCTGATCGGCCACGTTGTCGATGATGGCGCGTCCATGCGTCGCGCAGAAGACGTGCCCGTCAGGGCGCACAGCGCCGATGTTCAGGTAGAGCGGAAACTGTTTCTGGACCTCCGCGAACAGTCCCGTGCACGCTTTCGCGTTGTGCATCTGCACTTCGGACAGCTGCGCCAGGCCGACGAGCAGCGATCGCGCGCCCTCGATCAACCGCAGCTGATCGGCAGCGGCCACCCGGGCGAGACGGAGCGCGTCTTCCTGGGCGCTGTTGGCGGCCTGGCGCTGCTGCTCCCACGCGGTCGAGAGGATCAGCGCGAGAGCCGGGAGCACGGCGAGCAGCACCAGGAGGAGAAGACTCAGGCGCAGGCTCGACAGCGAGGGAAAGCTCGGCATGGTCCGACGGCGTACCTCTGCAGGTCATTCTAGCCTATCCCGGCGAGCCCGCCTGGACGCGGGCTCTGGCGCGGTTGCCGCTCTGGCACTCTTCGTCTATGCTGGCGGTCGTCCGGCAGCCATCGATCAAGACCCCGATATTCCCCCCGCTGGAGAGGGAGAGTGCCGATGAGCGACCCTGCGCTCGATCAGTACCGGAATGTCCTCGCGGAGTCTGTCGTGTTCAAGGACCTGCTGCCAGCCGACCTGGACCTCATCATGGTGCACTGCCAGCTGCTCAGCGAGCCGGGCCAGCGAGAGCTGTTCTCCGAAGGGCGTAAGGGCAACGGGCTCTTTATCATCCTGGATGGTAGCGTCGAGGTCTTCCTGCCCGAGCGCTCGGTGGCGGGAGTCAAGCGGCCCAGCCGTGTGCGACTGAACCTCCTCGAGCGCGGCCGCTGCTTCGGCGAGTACGGCCTGATCGACGATCAGCCCAGTTCAGCATCGGCGGAGACGGTCACGGCCACGCGACTGTGCTTTCTTCCCACCGAGGACTTTCGCAGCATCGTGACGGCCAACGACCGTATCGGGAAGACCATCTACGCCAACCTGCTGCGGTTCCTCGTGAGTCGGTTGCGTGCCAAGGACCGGGAGCTGGATCTCGTTCTCCTGGTCGACGAGCGCCCGAGTTAGGATGCTCGGATCACGCTGATCGCGGCGCTCGGCGAGCGCCCATCCACGCCGAGGAGTTTCACTTCCCCTCCCACACGCCTAGGCAGGTCACCGCGTCAGTCTCCCCGCGTTCGAGCATCCTGGCCATCTCCGCCGCGTCGAAGTCGAGGGGACGCAACAGAAGCGGCGTCGAAGGAGTCAGCAGCTGCACCTCCACGGCGGGGTATTTGAGCCGCGCCAGCTCGGTGTCGCGACGGATCTGGTGGATCATGCTCATCTCGAACGCCTCCTCGAGCGTCCGTCGCATCGTGGTGGGACGCTGGCCCATTTCATCCGGCGCATAGCTCATCACGACCACGACACGCCCGACGCGTGCCCCTGATTCGAGCACTTCCAGCACCGGCGCCCGGCCGATGAGGCCGCCGTCGACCAGAAGCGCCCCGTCCACCTCGACGGGCGGGAACGCGCCGGGAACCGCGGCGGCCGCCATGAGGACGTCGACCGTCACCGTCTGGTTGTCGAACACGCGCCGCTCGCGACGCGCCAGATCGGTGGCCACCACGAGCAGACGGACCGGCGACGCGCGGATGCGCGCGAGATCGAGCGACGAGGAGATCAGGTCCCGGAGCGGCTGCGGATCGAACAGCGAGCCCGCCGAGTCCAGCGCCCACAGGGTGAGCCATCCCGGCAGCAGCCCGGCGAAGAAGATCGAGGTTCGGAGCGAGTAGACCTGCTCGCGGGTGAGGTCACGCCACCTCGCCTCCAGCCTGTCGGCACGGCCATCGGCGACCATGGCGGCGTTG
>Ga0335077_10003076_pt1 | contig 20022 bp, 19 predicted proteins | sample Lox_Sample_31_FD_207151 | JGI IMG/M metagenome (GOLD analysis project Ga0335077, IMG submission 207151) | Soil microbial communities from Loxahatchee National Wildlife Refuge, Florida, United States - Lox_Sample_3.1 | ecosystem: Environmental > Terrestrial > Soil > Wetlands | place: USA...
AACAGCATGGCCGGAATCCGGGGTCGTTCCGGAGCGCGGCCGAACTGATTGAGCTGATGGACCCGGTGAACAACGAATATCTGCGGCGGCGCATGTCGATCGAACAGATTAACCAGATTTATGCGGAACATGTGCCGGGAGTGCTGTGGCGAGTGCGCTATTTCAAGGATTCCGATCCGGAGGAATTCGCGATCGTGCTGAAGCCGGACGGCAGCATGCATGCATTCCGGCACACACTGGCGGAAGCGGCCAAGGGCGAATCGCTCGACCAGAATGCGGCGGTGGCTTTGGGTGAAAAGTTTCTGCGCGACGAGAAACATTTGGATTTGAGCGACTGGAAACTGGTGTCGGATGAAGCGAAGAAACAGCCGAACCGCACGGACCACACGCTGACGTGGCAACAGAACACGCCGCTCGACCCACCGGGCCCGCGCAACCAGCCCGCAAACAGCGCGGACCATGCGTATAAGCGCGCCGAATTGTGGATTCTGGGGGACGAACCGGCCAACTACAGGACGTATATCAAGATTCCCGAGGAGTTCACGATCAAGATCGGGCAGAGGTCGTTGTTGCGGACGCTGTTTGGTTTTGGCAGGAGCATTTTGTACGCGGTGTTCGCTTTGGGAATTCTGATCATCTACTTCAAGCGGTCGCGTTCCGACTCGGAATTCCGAGTCCCCTGGCGAAAACTGATGGTGTGGGGGCTGTTGGGCCTCGCAGCATATCTGGTGAATGCGCTGTTCGGCACAGGCATCGCAAGAATCTTTACGACGTACCCCACGGCGACACCTTGGGAGATTTATCTGGCAGGAATGTTCGTGGGACAGGGTATTGTGTGCGCATTAATGGCTGGCAGTATGGTTCTGCTCTTCGGACTGCTTTGGTATTTTGCGGCGCGCGCGTTCGGGAAAGACGCACTGCCGACGGTGGCCGGAATGCCGGGCGACTATTATCGAGACGCGTTCTGGCTTGGCCTGGGAGGCACGGCGGCGCTCATTGGCGTAGAGCGGCTGATCGCCGCAGCGGGTCACTTGTGGCCGACGATGGAGCGCATGTTGCCCGCGAGCGTGGGGACGGACTTCGACGCGGTTTACCCGGCGGTTTCGGTGATCGCGGGCGCTTTATTGGGTTCGCTGTTTATCACGGGAGCGATTGGGCTGGCAGGGTCGTTCATAGGGGCGGAGGTGCGGCTGCGGGCAGTGCGGCTATTGCTGCTGTTCGCCGTGGCGCTAGGATTCATCGCCACGTGGGGCTCGCCCTTGGATTTCCTGAAGCATTTTCTGGAGAACATTGCGCTGGCTGCGTTCGTAGTAGCAAGTATCATTCGCGCGGTACGCGTGAACGTGGCGGGCCTGTTTCTGATCGTGACAAGTACCACGCTGCTGGGAGGGGCGGTCCCGCTGTTGGGACAGGCCAACCGTTATTACAAAACGCAGGGGTATTTCGTGCTGGTAGGCACATTGGTGCTTCTTGCTTTACCCTTGATTCAGTGGCGGTTGCGGGCGAATAACCTCAGCAGGATGGCCGAGCCGGAACGACCTTAGCCGGGAACGGCGCATCCAATGAAAGACGTGCCAGTACGCCCTGGGGGACCCGGGTGCGCTCACCTCAGGTGAGGGAACACGTCTAAAGCAGTGGCGGCGGGGTGCGTTCCCCTACCGCGAGGCGGCGAGTGGCTGAGATGGACTGATCTAAGCATTTATTCGCCATTCGGCAAAGAGAAAGCGAATATGTCTTTACCCCCGTGGGCTCTGGCTCTGGCAAATGAATCCGGTCCCTCCAGCAATGCGGATTCGGCGATGGTCACTGTGACAGGTGCAGCCGCCGTCGATGAACGTGCGCTTGTGGAGCACGCACAAGCCGGCAACCGAGCGGCGTTTGAGGAGCTGGTGCGGCGGTATGATCGCGACGTGCTGCGGCTGGCGCTGAACCTGATGAAGCGCACGGAAGATGCGCGGGACGTGTACCAGGAAGCGTTCCTGAAGGTTTACCGGAACTTGCACCGGTTTCGGTTCGAATGCAGTTTCTATACGTGGCTGTATCGCATCGTGACAAATGTTTGTCTGGACCACCTGAGGCGGCGCCAGGCACGGCCTGAAGATCAGGCACCCGAGATACATTCGATGCACCACGAAGAAGGCGGAACAGATTTCTTTGAACGGCAGCGAGAGCACCGCGCAACGCTGGATCCCGAGCGACACCTGCTGGGACAAGAGATCAAAGCAAAGCTAGCGGCAGCGATGGAACGGCTTTCGCCGAGAGAGCGCATCGTTTTCGAGATGAAGCATTACCAGGGCTTGAAACTGCGCGCGATTGGAGATGCGCTGGGCACAAGCGAAGAGACGGTGAAGAATTCGCTGTTCCGCGCGACGCGGAAGTTGCGCAGCGAGCTGGGAGTGTTGCGATGAGCGGCGAAACTCCCCTGATGTGCAAGGATGTGGCAGAGCTGCTGGTGTTTTACGGGTGCGGCGAGGTGAACGAGCAGGAACACGCCGCGATCGAAGAGCACCTGGCCACGTGTGCGGGCTGCAAGGCGCAGCTGGCCGACGAACTGGAATTTCAGAACGTCCTCCATGCCCTTCCCGACGCCTCGGAAGAGCTGGACCCATCGGGAATTTTGTTGGGGCAGTGCCGCAGCGAACTGGCGGAGCAGCTCGACGAGATCGAGCACCCGCGGATCAAGGAAGTGCGGGGACTCGGCTGGCTGAGGCGCTGGATGGGGCTGCACCCGTTGTGGAGCGCGGCAACGCTGGTGTTGCTGGGGCTGGTCGCAGGCGTAGAATCCACACAGTGGTTTACGGGCCGGGACAATGCGAATGCGCTGGACGTGGTGAATGTTCGGCCGAGCGGGCCGCACCTGACGGAAGATCAATTGTCCAAGATGGCAGTGGCGGGCGTGAACTTCATGCCCTCAGCAAACAATGCGGGATCGAAGACGGTTCGCGTGCAGCTGAGCGCGGAACAGCCGGTGGAGCTGAACGGAAGCGTCGAAGACACAGATGTGCGCAGCGTGCTGACCTACGTGGTTCGGAACGGCGAGCGGTTCGATTCGGGCGTGCGGTTGGATTGCCTGGACGCGTTGAGGACCCACGCGGGAGACAGCCAGGTCCGCGCCGCACTGCTGGCCGCAGGGCGCAAGGATCAGAATCCGGCAGTACGACTGAAGGCGCTGGAAGCGTTGCGCGAGACGACCGCCGACGCTGAAGTACGCGAGATGTTGTTACAAGCCTTGCAGCATGATTCGAATCCGGGCGTGCGTGTGGAAGCGGTGAACCTGCTGGTTCGCTCCATTGAAGCAGGGCCGGCGGGGGTGGTGGTAGCGGCGGGCGGCGCTGAGATTCCGGAAATGCCGCAGAGCAACGTTGTGCAAACCAGCGCTGGTTCACCGGAGAACGATTCGATGCGGTACGTGATCCGGACCCTTGAGGAATTACAGCACAAAGATCCCAGCCGTTATGTGCGGATGCGTAGCGCGGCGGCTTTGCGCGAGATCAGTGTGCGCAGCGATCAGTGAAGGTGCGAGTTTCGGACGGAGTTTGGTTCTCTCTCATGCAGGGTTTTTCCGACAATTCGGGGAGTTTGGGCCGGCGGGAGCATGGGGTTACACGTTCGCTGGCGTTGGTGCTTTTCCTGGCGGCTACTTTGACGATCGCAGCGCCGGCATGGGCGGAGAGCGCCGCCACGCCGGTGCACGCTTCGGTGGACCGTGCGGGTGAATTGCGGGTCAGCAACGGGATGACGTTGCGGCTGAGCGCCGATCTGGGGAACGTGCGCATCGAAACGCTTTCGCCGAACGCGGCTCCTTCGATAAGGTATTCGGTTCACATCGAGACGGATGCGGTAGGGCCGGGGGCGCAGCGCTTGCTGAACGCGTATTCGCTGGTGACGCGCGAAACGCTGGACACGGTAGTGATTTCCGGGACACTGCCTAATTTGCACCAATTCGGGATGGTGCAACGCACGTCCGTGAAGACAGCGCAATTCTGGGTGCAATTCGTCATCACGGTACCTTCGGTGTTCAACCTGGATATCAGCACTGGCGCGGGAGAAATTACGACGGGCGATATTTCAGGGCGCGTCTCACTGGTTAGCGAAGGCGGCGACATCTCCGCGGGGCGAATCATGCCTCCCGGCCCGCAGGGCCCGCACAGCGAAAGAGTCGTGGCGAAAATCGTGTCGGAAGCGGGAGGGCATATCACTCTGAAAGATGTAGGCGGCGATGTGGATGCCTACACAGGTGGCGGGCACATTCTGGCCGGGAACATCGATGGAAACGCAAAGCTAATCACGGGCGGCGGCAATATTCGAGCGGCGAAGATCAAGGGAACGGCGAACTTGCAAACGGCCGGAGGAAACATTGCTGTGGGCGAAGCGGGATCGTATGTGGGAGTGCACACGGCGGGCGGGCAGATCGATTTCGGCGAGGTGCATGGTTCGGTGCACGCGCAAACAGGCGGCGGGGGAATTCGCGTGATGTACGTGTCGGGTCCAATGGAGGTAGTGACAAGCGGTGGGAGCATCTGCCTGACGCGGGTGGCGAATGCAATCCATGCGGAAACCAGCGAAGGCAAAATCACGGCGTGGATCAATCCCGAGGCGAGCGATCGTGGCCGCAACGTACGATTGCCAGGGCCTTCGCAACTGGCATCACGCACGGGCGACATCGTGGTCTTCCTGCCGCGCAACATTGCGATGACGATTGACGCAACGATCGATTCCGGGGATGCGGGACGAATCGAGGCCGACCCATCACTTCCTCTGAACATCCAGGCGCGTTCGGACGGAGCGGTGCATGCCTTGGCCACATTGAACGGCGGCGGCGCGCCACTGAAGCTGCACACGGCAGGCGGAAAGATTCAGCTGCAGTTCCTGGATTCGCAAGCTTCACTGAGGCAGTCGCTGGTCGATGAACAGAAGCAGCGGCTCGCGGAAAAGTTTGGGGATAGCGGGTTCACGCCAGTTTCGCTTTCTTCTCCCCGTGGCACGTCCGACGCCGACCAGGCGCCGCCGCTGTCGCTTTCCGATTCGAGAGGGGATTGGTTTGACATTGCCAAGACGCGCCTGCAGGTGATCTTCATGGGAAGCGTCCGGGAAGATGCAAAGGATTTCAAGAAGCGGCTGACAGTCGCGCCGGTGCCGGCGTATCCCGCTCTGGCCCGAAAGGCAGGCGTACAGGGCCTGGTGATTCTGGAAGTGCGAGTGAAGACGGATGGATCCATCGTGGTGGACAAGGTTGTGGCTGGCGAGCCATCACTGGCCGAAGCGGCGGTGAATGCCGTCCAGAAATGGCGAGCGAATCCCGAACAGATTTCCGGGAAAAACGTAGAAGTGGTATCGACAGTGACATTTGATTTTCAGATTCCGAAGTAGGGTTACGGTATATTGATTTTAAAGTGGATTTCCGGGTTTGCCTTGAAGGAGGAACTATGCATTCTCGCTCCATTTTGCTTCGCTCACTTCTAGCCATCTCGTTCGCGCTTGGGGTTTTTGCAGCCCAGGGCGCCGCAACAACGCGCGAGTTCACCAAGACCCTGCCGCTACACGCCGACGGGTCGTTTGAGCTGAACAATGTGAATGGGACGGTGCGGATCGAGGGCTGGGACCGGGAAGAGGTGGAAGTGCATGCGATCAAAACCACGCCGGAGCGAGCGTCCGCGCTGGATCAGGTGGCCATCGAGATCGAATCGCGCCCGGACGCAGTGTCGGTGTCGACGCGCTACCCGCAGGACGAGGGCGTGGAGGTGGCGGTTGACTACGTCATCCACGTGCCACGGCATGCGCAACTGAACCGGATCAACAACGTCAACGGCACATTGCGGGTGATGAGTTCCGATTCCATCGGAGATTTGCGGACCGTCAACGGCAATATTGAAGTTTATGAAGGCAGCGGAAATGTGCACGCGCACACCACGAACGGCAACGTTTATCTCGAGTTGAAGCATCCGGCCGACTCGCGTGGCGCATCCGCCGAAACGACGAATGGGTCGGTGCTTCTGGCGATTCCAGCGGACTTGCCGGCGGAACTGGAAGCGCGGTGTATGAACGGAAATTTCTCGAGCGAATTGCCCATGGTGATCAAGAGTGCGGATCAGCCTCGCGTGGTTCACGGGCGGATGGGGACGGGGGGAGCGCCGATTCACCTCGGCACGGTGAACGGCGCAATTCGAATTGTGGCACTGCGGTCGACGGTTTGATTTTTGGCGCGTCTAACGGAAGCAAGGAGACGGTTGAATATGAACTCGAAACGACTGTTAATGATATTTGGCTCCAGCGCACTGGCCGTGACGTTGGTCGCACTGCCAGGGTCGTCGGCGCGCAAGCAGGAGTCGGAGCAACAGAAGGTTGAAAAACGGACGCAGATCGTGACGGCGGACGGTAATATGGCGCTGGTCAGGGGTCTCGACGCAGATGGCGACGACAACGTTCAGGTATTTGTCGGCGGTGGTAGCGGGTGGTTGGGAGTCGGCGTGGCGGAAGTGAATGCCAACAAGGTGAAGGCACTGAAGCTGCCGGCGGAACAAGGCGTCTTGTTGGGCAAGATCGTGCCGGAGAGTCCCGCGGCGAAGGCGGGATTGAAGGAAAACGACGTGGTGACTGAAATCAACGGACAGCGCGTGGAAGGCACGGAACAATTCCGGCGGATGATCCGAGAAATTCCCTCGGGCCGGACGGCGCAAATGACGGTCTGGCGGGATGGCCATTCGCAGACCGTGAACGTCACGGTAGGAAAATCCGAGGCGCACCATACCCAGGCAATGGTGTCGCCGGGCACATTTGCGTTTCATATGCCGGATATGCCGGAGATGAACGGGCTGATGGAACTGGCGCCGTGGGCCTCCAGCCGTTCGCGCCTGGGCATTGATGCAGAAGACCTGGAAGGGGACTTCGGCAAATACTTCGGAGCGCCGGAAGGCGAGGGCGTTCTCGTCCGTGGCGTGTTCGAGGACATGCCGGCCGCGAAGGCTGGGGTGAAGGTGGGAGACGTAATCACAAGCGTCGATGGCGACCGGATCCGGTCGATTGGCGAACTGCGCGAAAAGCTAGTGGAAAAGAAAGGCGAGAAAACGGTGAAGCTGGGCGTGATTCGCAACAAAGCCGCGATAACGTTGACGATCGAAATCCCGAAGCCGGCCGAGCAACAGGAGCATCACAGCTCCGTTCGCACCAACATTTAACGGCATCAGCAGCAAAAAAACGCCCGGCTCTGGATGGACGGAACCGGGCGTTTTTTTGCCTGAAAAGCGGCTAGTTCTCCGAGCCGTACTTGCGGATTAGCCGGAAAGGGCGCCTGACCGCGTCCCAAAGCCACGAGCGGCTTTGTTGCGCGCCGTGCTTCCAATCCTCTTCGGTCGGAGAGAGCGAGAGGCGCAACAGGTAGGAGATTCCGAGGAATCCACCACCTGAGATGCGCATGCGGTATAGCGCACGGTGAGGCAGGGTGGGCGGGGCGCCACCGCCAAAGGGCAACCAGGTCTCAATTTCTGCGCACAATCGATGACTGGTCTGGTCTCGCTGGATAGCGCCAGCGATGGCCGGCGGCAGCGGTGATCGCAAGACTCGATTGGCTAACAGCAAGCCGACATTCAGCATGCGAGCGGCGCCGCAGTCTGCGGCACAGCGCAGTGCGGCTGACCAATCGAGTTCGGGATGATTATTTGTCAACGCTGCGACATCGCAGATCCACATCAGCCGTTCCCAAAAATCTTTGGCACCGTGGACACAGTGGAAGACCACCTCGTCGGCAAGGCCAAGCGCAGGGACTTCACGGCCTTCGAGTGAAACCATGCGTTTTCGGCGGAAGATATCGGCGATGGGCATGCCGTTGGGGTAGTAGCGAAACGTCTGTTCCGTATGAATTTCGACCATGTGACGGGTAGCCGGGCGTCTGAAGACGTATTCGCCAGGCACTTTACCGGCCTCGATGGCGCTGTCGGGAACGCCGGCTTCGAAACCCTGGATCTGCATTCTGCGGCTGGCGCACGCGATGTCTTTCTGGCGGAGCAGGAGATCCACATCGCCAAATCCGCGCATCGAGGAATCGCCGTAGGCGACTAGCGAGGTGACAGGGCCTTTGATGACGATGGCTTCGATACCCGCGGCGGCGAAATCGTCGAGGACGCGGAACAGTTCGGCAGTCATACTGAGGGTAAAGAGATGCTGCGCGCGCATGCGGGTCTGGAGTTTTTCGCGCGCGGCGGGTGGCACGCCCGCGAATTGCGATTCTTGAAGACGTTTTGCGAGAATTCCCTGGACGGAATGTTCTTCCGCCAGCTCTAACAGAACATCCCAATCGAATGTTCCCGCCAAGGCCTGGCGCACTTGTTCCACGCTAGAGGAGGGTGAGACGCAGGCACACAATAACGGCCATTCGTTGTTCACGAACCGCGCGCCGGACGAAAAACGCTCGCTCAGAAGGACGGCCTCACTGTGTTTTCACAAGTGTACACCGCGGGTGGCATCGGCAAACGGGGAGCGAACTAAGATGTAGCCAGCATGCGGTGGGAGTCGGATTCAATCAATTCGCAGAGTTGCGGAATTTTCCTGGGGTCGCTGTGCGGCACCAAGCGGCGCACGGGGACCTGCTGCACTAAATTTCCGAGGACGTTGAATTCCTCGGCGCGTTGCTCGCGGTCGAGCAGCCAGTTCATGTAGGTATTCTTAACAAGCTCCAGCAACTCTGCCTTGACCCGTGGTGGCCTGTTTGACCCAGGAAGGCTCGGCACCGCTCTCCAGGTCGAGCCGAAGGTCGCCCGGACACAACTCGGCAACCTCAAGACCAGGAATATGAATTGTGGAATGAATTCCAAAACCGTATGCGCGGTAGGAATAACTCACGGTTTAAAAGACGAAGCAGGTAAAAATCCGCGTCCAGGGACGATTCAGCGGCCGCTGCGTCTGCGCCCGAAGGCGCGGCCTCCGTCGGGCTGTCCTTTAGTCCCAACAGCCTGCGTCATTTGGGTCAAATCACCGTATACGAGCAGCTTGGGAGCTTGGAATGGTTTTTTCTTTGCTGGTATTTCCGACGGCTGCTTCATCCACGCCCCTCGAGAGACAACTCTACTTAATCCCCATCCGATTCTCAACGGCTTCCAACCAATTCAACAGACTGATAGGGCGGAGACAGCGCCAGCTAAGAGAACCCTTAGGTCCCGGTAAAGTCTCGCACCATTTCTCCCAATTTACAAACCTTTCTATGCAGCTCCGGTCAACGTCGGAAAAGCGGGCCAGCCAGCCAGGGGGCCGGGAGCAGTTTTGGAGAGGGTCAGCGGCAAGCGGCGTTTTGGGGCGGCGGACAACGTCATATGGGAGCTTATTGACCATCACGCGGCGACTCAATTCCTTGTTAACGCACCAGGGCACAGGAGGCAAGCGCAACAGGAAACGAAGCACTCGCAAATCCAAAAGTGGCGCCCTGGTCTCCAGCCGCACTCCATTCCAACCCGCATCTTCCATTTCCAATACGCCAGCCCAGTAGCCGCCATGCAAAGCCTGATAGGCCTGCGGATGGAGCGGATGCTCCGGATAACGATTCTAATTCTCGCGTTCCTGCGCCCGTTGCCTGAGATTTAGCTTGGCTTCAAATTCTTGATTCAGCCATCGGGGATATCCTGCAAATTTTTCGGTGGGGTGAAGGAATCCCTGTATTTTTACGCGCAATCCGGCACGCAGAGGCGGGAAGCGCTGGTTGGCCCACATATATCCACCGAAGTCGCGAGCAATTCTCTTCCAGTCGCGCTGGCGCCACAGATGTACAAGGTAGGGCCAGGACTGTCCCGCAAGGACGTCATCGCCACCGTCGCCCCCGAGCACGACATTCGAGTAAGCCGCGATTTTCTGGAGCTGTTTTTTTTCCGGATGAAGAAATATTCCTGATCGGGTTCGGGAATCTGCCAGTCCTGCGATTGGGCTCCGGCGAACGGGATCAGTTCCGGCTCGGTGAGAAGCCGGTGAGCAATCCCCAAGTGTCGTGCGGAGACCGCGGCAAACTCCGGTTCGGGATCGTGAACGAAGGGCTGCAACCCCAGCGTGAATGCTTTGAGTTTATCCTTTTGCCCTCGTGCGCCAGCGATTTCCGCAGCGATGGCGCAGACCGAGCTGGAGTCCAACCCGCCGCTCAGATAGAGAGCCACCTCTCCTTGTGGCAGACGGTCGTTGACGGCCTGACGCAAAAGTTGCAGATAGGCGTCGAGGTAATCCTGCTGATTCGGCAACTCCAGCGAATCTTCCACAGGTAGTTTGAGGAACCGTCGCAGTTCGATACCGTTTTTCGAGAATCGCAAGAGGTGGCCAGGGGGAAGGCGGCGGACAGCCCGATACACGGTGCGCGCCGGGTCCAGGCTGATGCCTTCGATGAGGAAATCCGCGATGAACAGTTCATCCACATCGAGCGGAATTTCCGGGACATTTCGAAAAACGTTCAAGGTATTGCCGAAATACAGGGTATTACCAATCAGAGAATAGTAGAACGGGCGCGCGCCGATGAAGTCTCTGGCACAAACAAGGCTCGCGTCGTGAGCATCCCACAAGGCAAACGAGAAATCGCCGATGATGCGATCGAGGGCGGAGTCACCCCAACGGTTCCAGGCTCGAAGCAAAAGATCTTCGCTCGTTTCGCGAGCGCCGGCCGCCAGTTTCGGCTCTCCGAGCCGTGCGCGCAAATCGGCTTGGCCATCGAGTCGCAAATCGCCCCAGAGGAAGTAGCGTTGATCGAGCACCACCGGCTGCTGTTCCGACTGCGGAGCGGAGTTGGTATCCATGCGGGTAAAGCAGCCGCCACAACGTTCGTCGTGCCAGATGCTGGTGCCATCGGGACCTCGAAAGGCCAATTGTTCGGCAATGTTTTCGAGGAGTCTTCGCTCGACAGGCTTGCCGTCGAGGCGGGCGACACCGAAATAGCCGCTCACGCGTTCTCTCCCGGGAGCTGAGAGAACTCGGCTTCGAAAGCGGCGTAATGAGGATGGGTCCACTCGCCCTGATTGAGAGCCGTACCCAGATATTCGACCCAGGCGTGGGCTTCGAATTGACCCTGGGATTTGCGCACTCCGATGCGCAGAGCCGCGGGAACATTCTGGAGCCGCAGGAAATACCAGAGCACCAACGATTCTTCGAGGCAGTTCGGGTGAACGAGTCCGTAGTGGCCGGCGGCCTTCACCACGCGGCAAACGGTCTGCACGATTGGGCCGGGACTCGGGTCCGCAGTTTGGGGAACGCGCGCCAACTTCTGCTGCAATCTTGCCCGCGTTTTGTTGAATCCGCGCAAACGCAGAGACACCATGACCCAGGGCAAGAAAATGACAGCCCGCCCAAAGGTCTTCTGGGCGTTCGAATCGAGTGTTCTAAACCGCTGGAAGGCTTCCCACATCGGCAGATGATAGCTTGAGCAGTCCGTTATCGATCAGGTGCGCCAGCAATTCGGCGAGATTGGCCCGCAACACTTCCGGCTCGACGTCGAATTCCTGGACCAAGGTTGCGTAGGCCGCTTCAATGCTGGCGGATTGTGTTGTGACTTCCCACATTCGAGTGCCGGTGGCGTCGAGTCCGAAGTATCTCTCGGTCTCCAGATTGAGCAGGACAGATTCACCGTCGAGATGCCGGATCAGCACGTGAGTAGGAACCATAATGCGATCAGAAAAGGTGACCATGTTCGCGATCCTTAGACTTTCCTCAGAAGCCAGGCGCCGCACGTCCTGTTGGATGCGCCGCGTCTATCTTACCGAGGAATGGTACAACCTGCTATCAGTGGCTAAGATTTCCCCCGTCCGCATTGTTTTCTCGCGGGAGACACGTTATAAACTCGAGAGTGCCTGACGACGCAATCAGAATCGATTCGTTGCACAAGTCCTTCCCGCCGACCCACAGCGGCTGGCGTGCGTTCCTTCAACCGTTTACGGCTCCGACTTCGCCGGCACTCCGCAATGTCAGCCTGGAGGTGAGGCAAGGCGAAGCAGTGGCGCTGCTAGGCACGAACGGGGCGGGAAAAACCACGCTGCTGAGGATTCTGGCGACGCTACTGCTTCCGACGAGCGGTTCGGCGGTCGTCGCGGGACATGACGCGACACGTGATCCCGCCGCGGTGCGCCGCCACCTCGGGTACCACGCGGGATCCGATCTTGGCTTTTATGCGCGACTGACGGGCCGCGAGAACCTCCGTTTTTTCGGACGGCTCAATCATCTCCCCGAGGCGAAGCTGCGAAAACGCATACCGGAACTGGCGGAGCGGTTTGAACTACAAAGCGCGCTAGAGCGGCAAGTGCGCGCGCTTTCTTCCGGAACGATTCAACGGTTGAGCCTGCTGCGCGCGATTATTCACGAACCCAAAGTGTTACTGCTGGACGAGCCAACGCGCAGCCTTGACGCGATTGCCGCGGGGGAGTTCCGCCATTTTCTCAAGTCGGAAGTGTTGAGGAAGCAGGGCACATCGTTGCTATTCGCCTCGCACACACTGTCTGAAATCGAGTTTCTGGCCGACCGGGTGGCAATTCTGAACGAAGGCGAACTCGTCGCACTGGATACACCCGCCAATCTGAAAACCGGCAGCCGTGCCGCGACGCTGGAGCAGGCCTTCAGCCGGCTGACGGGACACAGCGCGCACGTGCTGGAGGAGCCGGTCTCGTCATGATCCGCAGCCTGCGCGACCTGCTGTTGTTCTTCCAGCGCGATCTTCGCATCGCGGGCACGTACCGAAGCCCGTTTGTGCTGGAGATGATCGAAGCGCTATTCGGCGCGGCGATGTTTTACTACGTGGCGCGCTTCGTGGATTCACCGCAGCTTCGGGAAACCCTGCCACAGGGAACGACTTACTTCGCGTACGCGCTGGTGGGTTTTTCGTTCTTCGATTATCTGCACGCCGCGCTGGATTCGTTCGATCGCAGTGTGCAGGAAGCAAGGGATACCGGGACGCTGGAACCGTTATTGGTCACGCAGGTACCACTGCCGGTGATCATCGCGGGCTCGGCAGTGTATCCGTTTCTCGCCACGACGCTGCGCATCGCTGTGTATCTGGGCTGGGGCGCGCTGCTGTTCGGATTTCCGCTGCGAGCGGCGAATTGGCTGGCGGTCATGGCGGTGCTGCTGGCAGCGCTTCTGGCATTTTCGGGCATGGGAATTCTCTCGGCGGCTTATCTGTTGCTGTTTAAGCGGGGAAATCCGGGGAAATGGTTCCTGCTCAGCGTATCGAGTGTTGCTGGCGGGATGCTTTTTCCCGTCAGCATACTGCCGGACTGGTTGCAGATTGTGGCGCGCTTGAATCCGGTTACATACGCATTGGATGCCATGCGCGCCGCGCTGCTGGAGGACGCGGGCATATTTCAGATTGCGCGGCCGCTCTCGATTCTTTTGCTTTTCGCCGTGGTTCTTCTGCCGTTATCGATCGGCGCGTTTTCCTGGGCGCTGCGCCGCACGAAAATCACCGGTACACTTTCCCACCGATAGAGCTACGGACAAAAAGGAAATCCGGCCCTGCGAGGCAGAGCCGGCTTCGAAGTTGGCCAGAGTAGTAAGGCTTAGGGCTTTTTCTTCTTGGTGGTGCCGACCTTGGTTTCGATACCACCGGTAAGCTGATTGAGCTGCTCGAGTCCCTGCTTGGCCTGGGCGCCGACCGGGCCATTGGGATCGAGGTCGATGGCCTTCTGGAAGGCTTCGGCGGTACCGGGCATGGGAGTGACGATGATCTTGTCGCCTTGCTGCTTGTAGATGCTGGGATCGGCCACCATGCAGGTGCCGAGCAGATACCAGCCTTGCGCGTTCTTCGGATCGATTTCCGTCGCTTTCTTCAGCGGCTCAATCGCTTCCGTCATCCGCCCAGCCTGATACAAGCTGATGCCAAAGTTGCGCCAGGCGAGAGCGGCGTTCGGAGGATCGAGCTCGGCGCTCTTCGAATAAGCAGCCTTGGCTTCGTCGATTTTGCCGGCGCGAGCGAGCACGTTGCCGAGGTTGTTGTAGTAGCCGGCATTGTCGGGCTTGGCGGCGATGGCCTGCTGATAGGCGTTGATGGCTTCATCGTTCCTTCCGGCAAGGTCGTAGGCTTCACCCATGCGGGCCCAGAAGAGATTCTGGTTGGGATCTTTTTCGCCGGCGGCCTTTTGCGCTTCCTGGAATTCCGCGACGGCCTGGGTAGCGAGGTCGCTGACCTTGGCTTTCGCGGCGTCACGCTGGTCCGCGGCGGCTTTACCAAGCTCGGCCTTTGCGGCGCGTTCTTGCTCGAGGAGGGCAACACCCTTCTCAAAATGCTGTTTCATACCCGTGAACTTCTTGCCCTCTTCGGCTTGCTTCTTGAGGGCCGCAACATATTCCGGATTCTTTTTGGCCACCAATTCCTGCAAGTTCAGATCGACAGGACTATTCTGGCCGCTGCTGACCTTCACCTGAGCGGCAAGATAGGGCTCTTTCTGCAAGGGGAGCATTACAGACAATTTGTAAGTGCCAGAGTGCAAGCCCGGGAAGTTGTATTTTCCGTTGGCGTCAGTCTTGGTGGAAACCTTGTTGCCCTGTTCACCTTCCGCGGTAACGCCGAAATCGGCCCACGGCTTCCCGTCGAGATCGAGCACCGTCCCACTGATGCTTCCGTCTTGAGCCGCCGCGCGCGGCGCAAGCCACGCGGTTATCCCTAGCAGCAACAACGCGGCGAGCGCGTACGTGTTCAAAAATTTCGCCATGCTCCATTCTCCTTTTTGCCTTGAGGAGCGCCGGCCCTGGTTCGCTGGCCGGTACGTCTTCATTATCGCTCATCTACGGCAGATTCCAATGGATTTGGGGCGTCGTCAGGCGCCACTCGAGGCGTGCTCCCTGTAGGGGATGGGGTCCGCGAAGCCGGCCTCCGAGAAAGCGCGGAGCCGCAACAAGCAACTGTCGCATCGGCCGCAAGCGGCGGTTTCACCCTGGTAGCAGGACCATGTCAGGTGCAGCGGCGCTCCCAATTCCCTTCCTCGCCGGATGATTTCGCTCTTCTTCATCGCGATCACCGGCGTGACCATTTCAATTTTTGTCTCCGGCTTCGTGCCCACTCGAATCAACTCCTGAAACACACGGTAGTATTCGGGCCGGCAATCGGGATAACCGGAACTGTCCTCCGCCACCGCACCGATATAAATCGCGCCCGCGCCGATGGCTTCGGCCCAACTGACGGCAACGCTCAGAAAGTGGGCGTTGCGGAAAGGCACATAGGTCACCGGGATGGAACTCCCGCTGGGACCAGGTGCCCCCAGTTCATTCTCTGGCACTTCGATTTTGGTGTCTGTGAGCGCTGAACCACCGATGGCGCGGAAGTGGTCGAGCTTCACGACCAACCGCTGGCGAATCTGAAAGAAGTCCGCGATAGCATCGAAAGCCTGGCGCTCGCGTTTTTCCGTTCGCTGACCGTACATGGCATGAAGAAGGGCCACGTTGGCCGGGCCATGGAGGTGGCAGGCAATGGCGGCACAGACGCAGGAATCCATTCCGCCACTCAAGAGCACGACGGCTTTGCGCGAATCAGTCATGAGTTGTTCGTTGGTTGTCCCCCGAAGTTAGACGGCGCGGGTGGCCGGGTCCCAAACAATTTTGTGCAGTTGAAGGCCGAGCCGGACGCTGAGCCCATCTTCGAGCATCCACTCGACGAGTTGGCGTGGCTCGAGGCCCTGCCATTTGCCGTGGGGATCTTCGTTGACAGGCGAGAACATCACGTCGTGGACGCGCTCTGCGAGGCGGTGTTCGCGGGTGAACTCGCGGGCGAATTCGTAATCGCGACGGGAGGAGATGACGAATTTGACTTCGTCGCGCGCGTTTAATTCCTTAAGGTTGTTCATGTCGAAGGTATCAGGCTCACCGGAGTCGGGACACTTCACATCGACGATGCGGACGACGTCTTTGGGGAGCATGCCGATGAAGCGTTCGCCGCTGGTTTCCACCATGACGGTATAGCCTGCGCCGAGCAAGCGTTCGGCGAGGGGGTGAATCTCCTGCTGGAGGAGGGGTTCGCCGCCAGTGAGTTCGACCAGCGGTACCCCGGCCGGTTCGCCATTGGGTAGCTGGTTCAACAATTCCACGCGCTCCAGAACGTCATCGACACTCATTTTCTGGCCGCCGTGAAACGCGTACTCGGTATCGCACCAAGTGCAACGCAGATTACAGCCGGTGAGCCGCACAAAAATGCAGGGGCGTCCGGCGCGGGTTCCTTCACCTTGAATAGATTTGAAGATCTCTGTGACGTACATAAAGCACCAACCGCGGGACCGCCGCTTATTGGCTCTTGGCCCTTTTCCCCGATCGCTTCGACAGCCAGTAAATCCCGCCGAAAAACAGAATCATGGCAATGATCAGTCGTGGATAGCCGGGGGCGATGCCCATCAGCCTCAAAACGACAATATACCCGGCCGCGACCAGGAGTGCGGGGATCAGGATGATGTAGAAGGAGCGGTTCATGGTAGCGACTCTATCGCGATGGCTGATATTTGGCCATGGCCGTATCGGTTTCCCAGATGATGACATGGGAAAGGTGGGCCCCTGGGGGGAGATTCGTCAGTTGCGAGCCGATCTCGTCATAGAAATATTTGGCCATGTTTTCGGCCGAGGGGTTGACCTTGGTAAAAGGCTCGAGGTCGTTGATGAACTGGTGATCGAGACGGCGAATCACATCGCGCATGACGTGTTTCAGATGGGTGAAATCGATGAGCAGGCCGATATTGTCGAGCTGCGGACCTTCGAGAGTAACCTGGACACGGTAATTGTGGCCGTGCGGGTTTTCGCACTTCCCTTTGTAACCGCGCAGGGCGTGGCCGGCCGAAAACGTCTCTTCCACACTGACTTGAAACATGCTGTCCGCTTTCCTCTTTCCCGGAACCTCTCAGGCGGGTCCGCTGGCGCCAAGGAAACGCTCGACATCTCCTAAGTCGTGCGTCCTGCGATAGCGCGGCAAAGACTCAAGAAAAATTTTACCATACGGCATGCGTTGGATTCGGGTATCGAGCAGGGCGAGGACGCCGCGGTCGGTTTTTGTGCGAATCAGGCGGCCGAAGCCCTGTTTGAGAGCGAGGACGGCTTCGGGTACCTGGAATTCGGCGAAGGGATTGCAGCCTTCTTCCTGCAAGGCGCGGACACGAGCGGCCACAACGGGATCACTGGGGACAGCGAAGGGCAAGCGGTCCACGATGACGCAGGAGAGTTGGTCGCCGGGGACATCCACGCCCTGCCAGAAGCTAGCGGTGGCGAACAAGACGGCGTTGGGGGTGGACTTGAAGCGCTCGAGCAAGACCGAACGCGGGGCGGTGCCCTGCAGAAGAAGGGGAAAATCGAGTCGGTTGCGCACGCGTTCGAAGAGATCGTTCATCTGGGAATAGCTGGTGAAGAGGCAGAAGGCGCGACCCTGGCTCAATTCCAACAGGGTGATAATTTCATCCGCAGCTTTCGGCGCAAATCCGGCATCGCGGACATCGGGCATGCGCTGCGGCAGATAGAGGAGGGCTTGCTGTTCATAGTCGAATTCCGGCGGGACCGAGCATTCCTTGGCGTGATCGAGGCCCATGCGCTGGCGGATGAATTCGAAACGGCCGGCGACGGTGAGCGTGGCGGAAGTGAGGATGACGGTATCGAAGGCTTCGAAAAGTTTCTCGCGGAGGATCTGGCTGACGTCGATCGGAGTGGCGGCAAGGAACACGCCCTTGTTGCGGCGCTCGAACCAATAGACGAAGTTGTGCTCGTCGGATTCGAAGAGGAAAGCCAGTTCCTGGCGGATTTCAAAGCTGCGGCGCGCGATGCGCACCAATTCTTCCGGCTTCTGGGTGAGGGCGGCGAATTCCGTTTCCATGCCCTTGAGCGCGTTGTGCAGCGCGTCGTAGGCTTCGCGGTTTTGTTCGAGGAAAGCTTCACGTTCACGGTGAGTGAAGGGGAAACGGCCGTCGCGCGGGGGGAAGGCGTCGAAGAACGAGCGGCTTTTTTCGCGGATGCGTTGCATGCGGCGCAACAGGCTGGGGGTGGCGTTGCGAGTGAGGCGCATGGTCTGATCGGCATCGCGGGTCAGTTCCTCGAAACGGTAATTCGAGATTTGTTGGCCGAAATAATCGCTGGCGACGTCTTCCATTTCGTGGGCTTCGTCGAAGACAACGGCGGAATATTCGGGAAGGATGCTGCCGAAATCGTCCTGTTTGAGGGCGAGATCGGCGAAGAAGAGGTGATGATTGACGATGATGATGTCGGCTTCGCGGGCCCGGGCCTGCATGGCGGTGAGGAAGCATTGCTCGAACTGGGGGCACTTTTTTCCGGTGCAGGTATCGCGGCGAGCATCGATGCGCGACCACAATTCGGAATCGTCAGGGAGAAAGGTGAGTTCGGCGCGATCGCCGGTCTCGGTCAGCTTGGACCAGTCGCGAATCTGGCGGAAGGCGTCGACCTCCTCCATGCCCTTGAGCATGGGTTGATCGGCAAGGGCGGCCATTTTTGATAGGCAAAGGAAGTTCGAGCGGCCCTTCATCACGGCGACTTTGAGATTGGGGGCGAAGTGTTTCTGGAGAAACGGAACGTCTTTCTGGTAGAGCTGCTCCTGCAGGGATTTCGTAGCGGTGGAGATGACGACGCGGCGGCCGCTGCAAATGGCGGGTAGAAGATAGGCGAGGGTCTTGCCGGTACCGGTGCCGGCTTCAACGATGGCGTGATGATGGTTTTCGAAGGCGTCGTTCACGGCGTTGGCCATTTCGAGCTGGCCGGGCCGGTGTTCGTAACCGGTGATCATGCAGCGGTCGAGCATGCCGCCGGGGCCAAAGATGTCGTCCATGGAGGGCTTGCCTGCCATGGCAGGTGCGAGATCTTCAGGTGGAGCCGGCGGAAGATTGGCCTTTTTGGCGCGAGCCACCGCCGCGGGGGCGGGTTTATGCTTGCGGGGGGGAAGTTCCTCGTCGAGGGGCGCGTACACGCGTTCCCGGCCAACGTCGGACTGCCGTTCCTGCTCTTCCTTCACCGCTTTGGGTTTACGCTTCAGGCGCGGCCTCAACTTCCGTTTTGAAGTGTTCTTTTACGATACCACACGCACTGGAAACCGCTCGAAACGCAGGTGTTTGGGGCAGCCGTTAACACTTGTGCACAACGCCGCATTCGGCCGCCTCTAACCCTTCCCTTCAGGCTACAGTGTTAGGGGTTATGGGGGATTTCAGGCAATCAGCCCGTTGCCTGATTATTTTTTGACCACGGGGTGTTCGATGAACTGGAAATGCGCGTTAACGCTTGTCGTCGCAATTGCCGCGGTTTCGTTGTCTTCCTGCAGCGGGGTGAACAATGTCTGTACCACCAACTGCAACAACAGTGGCAACGCCAAGGTGACCATTACGATTTTTGATACGCCGCCCACCGGAACCAGCGTTCTGAGCTTCAGCCTGCCCATCGTCGGCATCAGCCTCACTCCCTCTTCCTCTTCGAGCAGCCCGGTATCCGTGTATTCGCCATCGACGATAACGCCAACCGAAATCACTCGACTGGAAACGGATTCGACACTGATCGTCAGCGCCGCGAGTGTGGCCTCCGGATCGTACACTGCGCTGAATCTCACGATAGGCGCCAGCTCCGGACTGTTCGTGAATTATTCGGGCGCGCCGATCACCTACACGCTCAATGGCAGCAGTTCGACGTGCGTGATGGGCGCGGTGTGCCAGCTTCCGGCCGGGGCAGCAGGCACCATCAGCGTTCCCATCAACCTCACGCTGAACGGAAATCAGAACCAGTGGATCGGGATCGACATGAACCTGAACAACGCCATCGTGTCGACAAACGGAATTAGCGTGAACTTTACGCTGCCCAACGTCTTCACAGCGACGACGACGCCGCGCACGGGAATTCCCACAGGTTCTGTAGATACCATCGAAGACTTTACGGGGAAGGTGACGGCGCTGAGCAATTCGAGCATTACGATACAAAACGCCATCACCGGCCAAACGCTTACGGCCGCGGTCAACTCCAGCACGGCTTACAGCGCCGCACCGTTCGCCTATAGCAATTGCAACAACGGAACACCGTCGTCGTGCTTCCTGGTCGGCGCCATTGTAAGCATGTACGCAAATCTCG
>Ga0335077_10003077_pt1 | contig 20021 bp, 14 predicted proteins | sample Lox_Sample_31_FD_207151 | JGI IMG/M metagenome (GOLD analysis project Ga0335077, IMG submission 207151) | Soil microbial communities from Loxahatchee National Wildlife Refuge, Florida, United States - Lox_Sample_3.1 | ecosystem: Environmental > Terrestrial > Soil > Wetlands | place: USA...
GCTTGCCATTGATCCCGCTCACCGTGTTGAGCCAAGTCTTGCCGTGCCCAAACGGAAGCTCATACATCGCGGAGATGCTGGCCTGGCTCGCCACATTCAGGGCCGAAAGCCCCCAGTCGCGCCTTATGTCGTTTCGGTCCAGGACCATCTGCGGCTGATTATTGGCCTGCGCGCCGGTGAGCGCCGAATTGTCATCGAGATTTTTCGACCATGTGTAGTTGCCGCGAACTTCGAGGCCCCGATTCAGGCGGCGGAGCACGTCGATTTGCAGGGCGTTGTAGCTCGTGTTGCCTTCGGTGTACCAGAAAAATCCCGCGCCCAGGTCCACGTTTGGCCGGCTCGCAGACACAGGGATGTATTGCGCGCCTTGAGCCACCGCGCCCTTCGCCGCATTGATGCCTCCCGATACGCATCCGCCCGCCGACGCGCAAACCTGTGCCGGGACCGTATTGGGATCGATGCTGACCAGCCCATGATATCCGCGCGAGCCCGCGTATCCGACGCGCAGAACCGTTTGAGGATCGATCTGCTGCTCGACGGTCAAGTGCCATTCCTCCACGGTGGGAGTCTGGGCGTTCGCCTGGATTCCCTGGGGCGCGAAGATCGTGCAGGTCGTCGTCACCTGCGGAGTGCAGGAAGGCGCGGGCGGCACTCCGGCGATGACCGGCAGCAGGGAAGCGAGCGGGCGATTGCTGAACGACTCCGCGCCGTTGGAGGGTGGCAGCGAGTTCAGCAGGAAGGCCAGATCGTCGATCATCGAGTAGTAGGTGCCGAAGCCGGCGCGCACCGCCGTTTTGCCGTCTCCAAAAACGTCCCAGGCCAGCCCCAGCCGCGGGCCGAGCAGGTGCTTGGCGTTGTTTTGAGTGAAAACGGAGTTGCCGACGATCGGATTGGTCGCCAGAATTCCCGACACGTCGGTGACGTAATTGGCGGCCCGGCCGAACTGCTCGTTCCATCCGGTGGTGAATTCGTAACGCAGCCCGGCGTCAAGCGTCACATTGGGCCGCAGCCTGACGGTGTCTTCCACGTACCAGGCGCCGAGCAAACTTCTCCAGCCCAGTTCGCTCGCCGCAGGCACCACTTGAAACGAGCTGACCGTCCCCTGCAAGAACGTTTGCAGATTCGAGAACGTGGCCTGGCCCAACTGCCGCGACGCGGAATCCTCGTTGTCCTGGAGCGGCTGCAACCAGACGCCAAAGCTGATTCGATGGCCGCGCTTCAGCAACTGGAAATCGTCCGCGAAGGTGAAGAGATTGCGGCGATTCCAGGCGCCCGCGGCGTTGTTCGGGCCGGCCGACGTAATGCTCGAATTGCCGGTGGTGGTCACGCCTCCGTTGATGACGATTCCGCCCGGCCCCGCGCCCGTCACAAATGACAGGCTCGGCGGAAACGAAGCCAGCAGCGTGGAATTCAGATTGAATCCGGCGCGCGAAAACCCGACGCGAAACGTGTTCAGCATTTGAGGCGAAAAGATGTGCGTCTCCTCGATGCTGCCTACCTGCATACGCAGCGTCGTGGAGGAGGCAAACAGCGGATCGGCCAGCGGAATGGTGCTCGTTCCGTCATCGACGGTGTACGCGCCCGAAAGCGTGTCACGGTTGCCGATCTTGTAGTCGCTTCTGGCGGTGCCGAAATCTTCGCGGATCGATTGGTGGGGATTGTTGAAGGAAAAAGCCGTTCCGCTGGGGAGGCCGTTGGCCAGCAGTTCCGGGCCATTGGGAGCGGGCCACAAAACCATGTAGGGCAGCATCGCGGGATTCGGCGTGAAAACGCCGGTGATCACATTCGGCGGCAAAATGCCCAGGCGGGCGTTGGCGTCCGGGACGATCGCAATATTGTCGACGTCCATGGACTGCCGGAAGCCTTCGTAATTGCCAAAAAGGAACCAGCGATCTTTGACAATGGGGCCACCGAGGGCCGCGCCGAATTGGTTCTGTTGGTAAGGAGAAACCGCGGAGCCTTGCGCGAACGGGTTGCGCGCATCGAGCGCGCTGTCGCGTACAAACTCGAAAAGCGTGCCGTGCAGCTCGTTCGTGCCTGAGCGCGTAACCACGCTCACCTGCGCGCCCGCGCGCTTGCCGTATTGGGCGGAGTAGGCGTCGGTGAACACGTTGAATTCGCGAACCGCGTCGATTCCCAGCAGTTCGCCGCTCGTGCCGCCAGGGGTGATGGCCAATTGGCTGGAGCCGGTGTACTCGATGCCATTCAGCAGAAACAGATTCTCCCCGGTGCGCCGTCCCGCCACCGAAAACGTGTTCCCGTTGCTGGTGCTCGTATTCGGGCTTTTCAAGCCGTAGTTGATAGCGCCAGGATTCAGCGCGATCAGGTTGTCGAAGCTGCGGCCGTTCAGCGGCAAGTCCTTCACTTCGCGCTCGTCCACCAGGCCGGAAACAGCGGCGGTGGTGGCATTCACCACCGGAACATCCTCAGAGACGGTGACCTGCTGAAGATACTCTCCGACCTCGAGCCGCACATTCACCACGGCTTCTTCGCCCACGACCAGATGGATGCCGGTGCGCACAGCGGACCGAAAGCCCATCTTTTCCACGGTGAGTTCCTGCGGGCCGAGGGGCACGGACAGAACCCGGTACTCTCCCGCATCATCCGTGATCGCGGAGCGAGTCGCTCCCGTCTCGAGGCTTTTCACGGTAACGTTCGCGCCGCTGACCGCCGATCCGGAGGCGTCTTCCACTTTGCCCGAAACCGTCGCGGAAACCTGCGCAGACGCGGAAGTTGCGGCCAGAAGGATCGCGCCGGCGACCGCGAGGACAAGAATAAGTCTAGCGGAAGCACGGACTCCGAGCCGCTTAGCCGCGCAGACGTTGAATGGCATGAAAGGTGCGCCCCTCACCCCCATCCCCCTTTTTTTGTAAACGTTGTCATTCCAAAGAAGTTGCGGGGTCGGGTTGGAAAACGTTGTCATTCTAGGGAACTTAGAAATTCAACCGCCGCAGCCAAGGGGTTCGCTCACACTCCGTTCGGTCAAGACGCCGCCTTAGCGACTCTACCAACGCAAAGGTACGAGGCTGGGCCGCAAAAACCTTTGGGTCTCCCGACAGGCGTCGTCAGGGGACCTGAGCTAAGGAATGCCTCGTTCGCCGCAGACAGGCCGACGCCCATCTTAGGCGTACATCTATTTTACCGCGCGAGTAAAGCGGTCCCTGTGGGAAAGTCGCCGAGCCGAAGAGGGACGAGTTGCAGAGACCTGCTCCGCCGGAGCGTTTCGGCGCAACTGTTTTCCACGGCGGCGAGGGCGCGACTGTGCTAATTTGGCCTGCTTATGACCAAGCGGATTGGCGTGCTGCTGAGCGGCCGCGGATCGAACTTCGAGGCGCTGGCCGACAGCGTTCGGGCCGGACGCATTCCCGGCGCCGAAATCTCCATCGTGATCAGCAATCGCGAGGATGCGCCAGGACTTCTGCGCGCGGCCGAGCGGGGCATTGCCGCGCGCGTGATTCCGTCGAAGGGGTTGCAGCGAGAGGCTTACGACCGCATGGTGGTGGCGGCGCTGAACGAAGCGCGCGTCGATCTGGTATGCCTGGCGGGATTCATGCGCCTGCTTTCGCCCTTTTTTGTGTCGGCTTTTGCTGGCCGAATCCTGAATATCCACCCGTCGCTGCTGCCGTCGTTCCCCGGACTCGAAGCGCAGCGGCAGGCGCTCGATTATGGCGTGAAGTTCAGCGGCTGCACGGTGCATTTCGTGGACGAAAATCTGGACGCCGGCCCCATCGTGGCGCAGGCCATCGTTCCGGTAAAACCGGACGACACGGAAGCAACGCTTTCCGCGCGGATTCTGAGCGAGGAGCACCGCATCTATACCGAAGCTGTTCGCCTGGTGCTTTCGGGCCAGTACAGCATCGAGGGGCGCCGGGTGCTGCCGACGGCGGAACCCACGAAAGAGACCACGAAAACAGAAGACCAGGAGGAACGCCTCGCCGGGCGCGCCAAGCGGGGCTGAAGCCGCAACGGCTCCTCTCTTAACTTACGATTGGATCTCATCGTTGTCCGGCGGATTGCGAATCCGCCTGAGGAACGGCTTCCATTCCCATGACCACGTCGCAAACATTTCGATCTGTTGACGAACAGCTCGCGGCGCTGAGCCGAGGCGCCACGGAAATTGTTCCCGAGGCGGAGTTGCGCGCGAAGCTGGAACGCTCGCGAGCTTCCGGCAAGCCGCTGCGCGTGAAGCTGGGCGTCGATCCCACGGCGCCGGACCTGCACCTCGGCCATACCGTGGTGCTGCGCAAGCTGAGGCATTTTCAGGACGAGGGACACACCGCAATTTTTCTGGTGGGCGATTTCACTGCCATGGTGGGCGATCCCACCGGACAATCGGAAACGCGGCCGCCCCTGACGCGCGAGCAGGTGCGCGCCAACGCGGAGACGTACCTCGAACAGGTCTACAAGATCCTCGATCGCGAACGCACCGAGGTTCGTTACAACAGCGAATGGCTGGGCGATTTCACCGGCCTCGACATCGTGCGGCTCTGCGGGCATTACCGCCTGGCGCGCATGCTGGAACGCGAGGACTTCCGCTCGCGCCTGGCGAATAACCACGCCATCTCCGTTCACGAACTGCTCTATCCCTTGTTCCAGGCCTACGACTCAGTGGCCCTGAGGTCGGACGTGGAACTTGGCGCGACCGAGCAGAGGTTCAACCTGCTGGTGGGCCGCGATATCCAGCGCGAATACGGGCAGGAGTCGCAAGTGGCGCTGACCATGCCCATCCTGGTGGGCACCGACGGGCAGCGCAAGATGTCCAAGAGCCTGGGCAACTACGTGGGCATCACGGAGACGCCGACGCAGATGTTCGGCAAGCTCATGTCCATCTCCGACGAGCTGATGTGGTCTTACTACGAACTGGTCACAGACTTTCCCTCGGCAGTAATCGTGCGCCTCAAGGAAGAGGTGCGCACCGGCGTGCTGCATCCCATGGAGGCAAAGATGCAGCTTGCACACAACATCATCGCGGGGTTCCACGGCGAAGAGGCGGCACGCAAAGCCTCCGACGAATTCCGCCGCGTCTTTCGCGAACGCCAGGCGCCGGACGAGGCTCCGGTTCGCAAACTGCCGCGCGGCGAGCCCAAGCGGCTGGCGGCCCTGTTGGTGGAATTAGGGCTGGCGCCGTCACGCAGCGAAGCCGAAAGACTGATGAAGCAGGGCGGCGTGGAGATCGATGGTGAGCGCGCCGCGGACGTAAAAAGGGAACTGGACCTATCGAAGGCGTCGGAGTTTCTGCTGCGCGCCGGCAAAAAGAAGTTCGTGCGCGTGGTGATCGAATAAGCGCCCGATCCGCTTGACTCCCGAACCGGCACAAACCCCAACGCTGTCATCCCGAGCGTAGCGAGGGATCTGCATTTTCCTCGCGGCAAACGCGATCCCCGCGGTAAACGCGATCGAAAGCCACAAACAGAATCCCCAGAATCACGAAGTCGAAGACGCTGCCTTCGGGTCCAATCGTGCCGCCCGTCAGCCATGCCGGGCCGTGAAACGACGAGGACAGCAGATGGCCGGGCATGACGATGCCGCTATCCGGCACCGAGTAGACGAATGTCTCGCAGTAGTCCCAGGCGGCATGGAATCCGATGGCGAACCAGAGCGTTCCCGTGCGGCGCAGCGTGAAGCAGAAAAACATCCCGATCACGAAGACGCTCAGCGCTCCGATGGGACCTTCGCCCGGATTGCGCAGATGCACCGCGCCGAATAGGAAAGAGAGCAGCACGGCGGCGGGCCAAAACCGCATGCCGGTGCCGAGAGTGAAGAGCAGGTAACCGCGAAAGAAAAACTCCTCGTAAACTGCCACTAACAAAAAGACCGCGGCCCATTCGAACGCATAACGCAGCAGAGCCTCGCGCGAAAGGTCGACTTCGCCCAGGGAGTAACCGCCCAGCGCGTGGATGAGAAAGATCATCGCGCTCATGGCGCCCACTCCCCAGACCGCGCCGATCCGGAAATTCTTGCCAAATGCCCGCGCCAAGGGCATGCCGTAATCGCCAAAGGGGCGGCGCTCGAGGCGCGACAGAAGCAGCGCCGCGAGAAGAGCCCCCACCACCGCAAAAGCTTCCTGCGATCCAAGCGAGCGCGCCGTGATCTGGCCCGATGGCCCGAGCAAGGAGAGATGCAGCAGCCTGGCGGCCGTTGCAACGACGGTCATGAAGACAAAAAAGAGGGCCAGGAAGAGCGCGGCGCGCCAGCCCGCACGGACTCCGTTGGGACCGATAAAAATCGGTTCGAGTAAGAATGGGCGCGAGTCCCGCGGCGGCGGCTGCGCCGCGCCGCCGGAGCCGGAAGGAACGGATTCGGAGCCGTCGATGAAATCAGAACTCATGGACGGCGCTCGGCGAGGCATGCCAGCCGCTCGAGATAATCGCGGTTGCGGCGCGCCAGCGCGTGGCGCGTGACCAGCCAATCGAGTGCGCGGCCGATGCGTCCGGGCACTTCGTACTCGTTCGTAAAATGAATGATCGTCTGGGTGCCCGCACCATTTTCCGCCGGCTCCAGTTCCCAACGTTCGGTGCCGCGCACGCCGTAGGAGTCTTCGAATTGCCACTCGAAGAGCCGCCCGCGATCGAATGCGGTGACCACCGCCGAATGGGAAAAGCTTTTGTTGGCCAGCGTGGCGGAGATGCGCACCGTGGAGCCGGCGCGGAATTCCGATCCGCAACTCTGCGTCTCGAACGACGCGCGCATCTCCGGGCCATACCAGTAGGGCATGCGCTGCGGAACGAAAAAGACGAAGACGTCCTGCGGCGGAACGGCAACTTTGCGCGTCAGGACAATTCTCCTCATGATCTTGCGTTCGCGTGAATGGGCATGGTCAGGTTTGTGGGCCTTTGCCAATGTATCACGGAGAATTCCGCATGCGCCGCCCGTCCGGCGCCGCCCCCCGTCGAGGACAACTATTTCACGAATGCGGGCGGCTGGCCTTTGTCCCACGGATCGTAGGTCTGCGAGAAGAAAATGCGCTCGTCGAGCGTGGGATGATCGTAGAACCAGATCTTCACGGCTTCGGAGGGCGCAGGTTCGGAGAGATCGATTTCGCCCAGCTTCTGAAAGCTGCGCGCGGCCACCTGCGGCGCTTCCGGCACGATGCCGTGCACCACTTCGAGGCCGTACTGATCGGCCTGATGCTCGAGGTGACGGCTGTAGGCGTTGTCGATTGGGGTGAAAACCAGATCGAAAAGCAGCAGGACTAGAATCAGCGCGGGGAGCGAGGCCCAGTCGTCCACGCCACGAATCTTCCAGGCCGCGCCGAATCGAGCGAGCGCCCACTGCAGCGCATAAGAGCCCGCGAGCAGTGCGACGAACAAAACGCCCGCGGTAAAAATAATCCCGTTGCGCACGTGGTGCAGAACGTAATGGCCCATCTCATGGCCGAAGACAAAAAGAATTTCCGGCCTGGTCATGCGCTTGATGGTCGTATCCCAGACGACCACTCGTTGCGATGCGCCGATTCCGGTGACGTAGGCGTTCACCTCGTTGAGCTTGGAGCTGGCGTTCATCAAAAACATGCGGCTCTCGGGAATATTCTCTCCGCCGCGCTGGACCACGCGTTCGAGCTGGGCCGCGAGTTGCGGGTCGGCGTCCGCGAGCGGCGTAAAGCGGAAGAAAAGCGGCTCGAGCACCAGTGGCTCCACGAAAATCAGAAAGACTAGAATCGGCAGCGAGCCCAGCCAGGCGTAGAACCACCAGCGGCGGGGGCTGCGCCGCAGCAAGCCATAAAAAAGCCAGAGCAGAACGACCGCCAGCACCAGGACGACCGCGCCGCCCTTGACGGCGTCCGCGAGCCAGGAGCCCCATCCCTGAACGGATTGCCCGTAATAGCGCGCCAGCGAATGCCCGGCCGCCGCGGATGGCAACGTGAAAAGCCACAGCAGAACCAGGAACGGCACCCCAAAAACGATCGCCTGCAGCGGCCGCTTCGACGACAGGCGCTCGGCCGCATTTCTCAGCCGCGGCGCCACCGCGATTTGCAGGATCAGCAGCAATCCCGCGATGCTGAAAAGGAGATCCAGAAAATAGATCTGGCGGCGCAGGTGCGCGTAGTCGATGGCCCGCTTTTCTTCTTCCGGAGGCAGCTTGTACGGGATGAGCTGCGCGTTTTGCGGCGCGGCGGTTTCTGTTTGCCGGCCTTCGGAAGCACTCTGAAATGCCGAAGGGACTCCGGCCGGCCAACTGGCCCATGTGGCATGCGCGGGGGCGCTCGCCGCCAGAAAAAGCACGGCGCCAATTGCGCTCACGCAGACGATAGCGGCAAATGACTTCACGACAGAAGTGAGATGAGCCACCCCGCCTGCGGGTTATCGGCCTGGAATACGATCAGCGTCCCGGCTGGGCAGGGCGCGGCTCGGAGGACGACGGGACGATGTTCTTGATGCGCAGATAGGTGACCATGCTCCCGTAGACTTCGTTGTTGTGCGCCACATTCAGCATCAACAGCCCGAATCGCGGATTGTGCGTTTGCCGGCCGTTTTCCTGCGTAACGTCAACGATCTCCATACCGGAGGCATCGGTCAGCGAGGTGTACACCGGATCGCAGTAGGCGAAGGCGTCGTTCAACGCCTTCAGGAACTCCGCTTTGGTGTTCAGCTTTTCGAGATTCGTGCCGGCATTAGGGTTTTTCTCGCCTTTGGCTTGTGAACACCACAGGAAGTTGTAATCGGCAATGTGCCCGAGCTGCTGGCCGAAGGTGCGCACCTCCTGCTGCGTCCCGGGGCGCATGCCGTAATTTTCTTCGGGCATCTTCTCGGCGGACTTCACAATATTATTGCGATTGCCCATGTATACGCCGCGCAGCCAGGTGGACAGCGGGTTGGGATTCGCGGCGGCTGCCGGCTGGTTCTGGGCGGCGGCGGGAAGCGCCAGCATCGATCCGAGTAGCGCCACAACCAAAAGCCTGCTCATACTTCCTCCCTATAACTTGCGCGGCCTCGCACTCGCGGGCCAAGAAATCTGAACTGTTTATACCACAAGGGGCGGAGAAGTCCCGCATTCGGGTGAGACGATTGGTTCGCATCGCGGTTTATCCGCACACCCGCGCCGTTGAATTTCTCAGGCGGTTTGCGCGGCTGCGAAGCGGCGGGAGCGCCGCCAAGATTTCCACAGTGCGGCAACTTATCCACTACTTATAGTAGCTTTGTTCTTGACCACACAATTGCCTCAGCGCAGAATTCGGCCGTGTTCAGGTGCGCGTTCACCGGCGCGCCAGGGGAGGCAGCGTGCGCTACTTGCCAGGATGGACCGTGCAGTGCATCAATCCGGAGTGCCAGGCCCGCGGACATTGGCTGCGTGCGGACAACGCCCCCGAGGAGCATTGCAGCAATTGCGGCGAACCCCTGCACAACGTGCCGCCGCCGTTGGCCCCTCGGCTCAGGATGCGCCCGCGCCCGCTGACGGTTCGCCGGCCCGGCCGCGCTCGCTAGATCATCCGCCGGCCAAAGTTTCACCCGCTTCAATCCCGCGCTGATCTGTCTCCAAAGGCGTTTCAGAAGCTGTGCCTCGCGCGACCTGATCGAACTCGCCCAGGCGCCATCTGAATCGACGCGCGATCGATGGAATTCGGCGAGCGCAAAAGAAACGCGGCCGGTGGGGGCCCGGCCGCTTCGTGGCATGGGGTTTTTGGAAGGAACTATGTTTGACGCGATCCGCGGTGGCTGCCGGACTAGCCGGCTCAGGAGCCTCGCCGATATGGGCAGGATATCGAGAGGCCCGGCCTGCCGCACATCACGTCGAACACGCGTACAGTTTGCCGCCAGCGATGTCTTCGGTCTATGGCCCAGCCGGTCCACTCGGGCGGTACTTCCGTACCCGCCTTCTAAGTAACACAAACTAAATAAGTAAGATGCGTCGCAGGCCAGATTGAGTAGAATCGAGGCGTGGACAAGAGCCCATCCTGCGACACCGGCGACCGCTCCGCGATCGAAGTCCAAGTGCAGAAGATCACACGCGATCTTCTGCGCGAACTGGGGAATGCCTCCGCAATCGATCTGGTGCGCGGCTCGGCCCGCCTGGACGAAGACCTCGGTCTCGAGAGCATCGCGCGCGCGGAACTGCTGTCGCGCCTGAATCGCGTCCTCGGAACCAGCCTGCCGGAAAGCGCCATCGCCGAGGCTCGCACTCTCGATGACATTGTCGCAGCCGTTGCCGGTTCGCCCGCAACCGAAACAGGCAACGCCGCCAAGCAGACCATCGCGGCATTCCACAGGACAGCCCGAAGCTCAGGCGCCTCTGAATCCTCCGCAGGGCAGGGAAACGAACGAAAGGGAATCATCTGGACCGTGCTCGACGCCGTTTACGGCGTCTATGCCGCGGGCGTATTTATCGTCTGGCTCATACTCGCCTGGCTTTTGTTGCAGGTCATGCCGGCAGGAGAGCCTGCGGCGCGAATGACTTCGCGAGCGCTGCGCATCTATTTCAGGCTCATCGGGCTCCCCGTCGTTCTGGTGGGCGGAGAGAATATCGGGGAACACGGCGCGTCGATCTATGTCTGCAATCATACGAGCTATGGCGACGTGCTGGTGGTGATGGCGCTGTTTCAGACGAACTATCGCTTCATCGCCAAAGGCGAAATCAACGATATGCCCTTCATCGGCTCCTTTCTGCGGAAGATCGGCCACTTCTCCTTCGAACGCGGCAAAATCCGGGAGCGGTCGCGCCAAGCCGAACAGATGGAAAAAGCCCTGCTGCGCGGCGAATCGGTATTCGTGTTCGCGGAGGGAACTTTCACCGCGGAGCCGGGAGTGCGCGCTTTTCAGCTGGGGGCCTTCCGTGCTTCGGTCAAGACCGGAAGGCCGATCGTTCCCGTGGCGCTGAAGGGCGCCCGCGAGTTCCTGCGCGATGGCACCTTCCTGCCCAAACCCCGCCGGATCACGATGACCGTGTCACCGGCACTCTTTCCCGCACCCGAGGGAGAAGGCCGCGAATGGGCCGAGGTGTTGCGCCTGCGCGATGAGACTCGCCGCATCATCGCCGGCCACGCCGGGGAACCGTTGCTGAGCACCGCCGAGGAGCCCCGAAAGAGCCCCGGAAGCGCCTCTTAATTCCTTACCACCTATTGAATTACGCCTAAATTGCAAAAAAAGAGGACCGACTGCATCAATTCTCCGCAAGCCGGCATCTATACGGTTGTCGATTTTATAGAAGAGGGGACCTTGATCATGAACCGTCATATTCAAGCCGAAGAGATCGTCGGAGTTCGATATACCGGCTGGGCCGCGCTGAACCGCGATCCTCAGGAGGATCTGGTCGAGTTTGTCTGCCCGCACTGCGGGCATAAGGGCGTCAAGCCGGCCCGACGGGCCCGGGCGGAATATCACTTTATCGATGGATTCCTGCAGGACACGCAAGGCGAGACGGCTACCTGCAAAAATTGCCGCCGGCCTCTGCACGTGTCCCCCGTGGTGCTGGTGCACGACCGCGACGAGAAGCGCCGCTTCGAGGCTCAGTTCGCCGACCTCGAAGAGATCGTCGCAGCGGCCAGCTAAAGAAAAGCGGCCGGATCGTGGCGACGATCCGGCCGCGGTTGTGGGTAGCCGCCAGTCGGCAGCCTAGCGGATGTAGACTCCCACGTCGAAGCGGTTGTGGTCCCAATCCGCATGATGATCGCGGCACCACCTGCGCGCATCCTCGAGCCTGTCTCGGTCGCGCTCGACCCTCGCATTGCGCTCGCCGTAACGGGCCACGTCGCGATCCAGCCTCGCTCTAGCGTCTTCGAGTCGCTTGTGGCAGTCGTTAGCCCAATCGTGATCCGCCAGGGCCGGGACGGCTGCAGTGCCCAAGAGCAGGCCTCCGCCTAGGGCGGCCGTCAGGATTACCCGACCTAGAAATTGCTTTCCCAACATGATTCACCTCCAAGGTGAAGAAATGCGGCCACGGGGCTGAGGTGACGAAAAGCGGTGGACCGTTTTTTGCACTTCAACCATTGGATGCGCGCGCCCTATAACATGCTGCCGGGAGGCGGTCGGCTGATCGCTGTAAAGGTAACGGGGTTTTATCCGCTAACCTATTCGTAGAAGAGCGTATCGTCTATTCATAGAAAAGCGTATCGGGGGACATGTGAAACTCCTCGAGCCCGGTGCGGATGCGCTCGAAGGCTTCGTCCACGCTGTCGGCAAATTGCAGCAGATTGTATTCCCGCCGATTGATGGTGCCCCAGTTGAGCATCTCCCGCCAATCGATCACGCGATTCCAATACTTGCGGCCATAAATCAAAATGAGATTGCGGCGCTGCAGCTTGCCGGTTTGCATGAGCGTGAGAATCTCCCAAAGCTCGTCCATGGTCCCGAAGCCGCCGGGAAAGACGATGAGCGCCTTGGCCAGCTGCGCGAACCACAGCTTGCGCATGAAGAAATAGTGAAACTGAAAATTCAGTCCCGGGCTGATAAATGTGTTGGGCCATTGCTCGTGCGGGAGCTCGATGCTCAAGCCGACGGTTTTTCCGCCGGCCTCGGCGGCCCCGCGATTGGCCGCTTCCATGATGCCGGGGCCGCCTCCGGAGCAGATGACGAAGCGCCGCGGGTGCTCGCCGAGGGTGAGCGACCAGGCCGTGATGCGGCGAGCGAGTTCGCGGGCTTCCTCGTAATAGCGGGACATGGAGAGCGCCGCGCGCGCATCCCGCAGGGCCAGCCGCCGGCGCTCGGTTGGCTTTCCGCCGAGCTCCTTCAGGCGGCGAAGACGGGCCAGGGCGCGGTCGCGCCCCACGATGCGGGCCGATCCAAACATGACGATCGTGTCGCCGACCTCTTCCCGACGCAGCCGGACCAGCGGATCGATGTATTCCGTGAGGATACGCACCGGCCTGGCGGCCACGCTCTCCATGAAGAGCGCATCGCGGTAGGCAGGCTGCTGCGGCGTTTTGTTACGGCGAGCCATGAATCCTCCCTATAAGACGAGGCATCATTCTACGTAAGGCGTGATGAGCAATCCAACATGAGCGACTCCTCAAGCGTCCAATCTAGTAAACTTGGACGGGGTGTACGGGGCCAAGCGCGATCCAGTGGAGGCACCACATGAAGGCTACCGCACGAGTTCCGAAGATGCGATTTTTGACGGCGCTGCTGGCTGCGCTTGCCCTTGTGGGCGCCAGGCCTGCACGGGCGCAGTCCGGCTCGGGACCCATCGCGCCGCGGCCAGGCCAGGCGCCGCAGACTGCACCCCAGCAGGGAAGGCAGACCGAGCAGTCCATCCGGGTGCGCGTGAACCTGGTGAACGCTCCGGTGATCGTGCGGGACTCCAAGGGCGAGCTGGTTTTGGACCTCGAGGAGAATAACTTCCGTATCTTCGACAACGGTGTGCAGCAAAAGATCGAGGGCTTTGACGTGGGCGGTGCGCCGCTCTCCGTGGTGCTCGTTATGGAAACCAGCTCCCGCATCCAGGCGCTGCTTCCCGCAGTCCGCCGCACCGGGATCCTGTTCACCGAGACGGTGATCGGCGAAAACGGAGATGCGGCGGTCATCGGCTATGACGACGAGATAAGGCGCCTGCAGGATTTCACCGCCGACCACGATGCCATCGAAAAGACCGTCTCGAACTTGAAGCAGGGCTCCTCGGGCACGCGGCTCTACGACGCGCTTTCCACCGCCGTAAGAATGCTGGAGACCCGGCCGGACGCCCGGCGCCGCGTGATCATCACCGTGGCGGAAGCGCAGGACGGCGGGAGCGAGACGAAACTGGGAGAAGTTCTGCGGGATGCCCAGCTCGCCAATATCACCATCTATTCGGTGGGCCTGTCGTCCACGGCGGCGCAAGCCCGCGGGGAGCAGAAGAACGCCGGAGCGCCATCCGCCACGCCGCCCGGCGTATTCGGCGCGCCGGGCATACCCGGGACGCCGCAGACCCCCACCACGCAAACGCAGAGCGGGGGCGGAGTGGATGTCATGTCGCTGGCGACCTGGATCGTGCAACACGTGGAAGCGACGGTGAAGGAACGTCCTCTGGAAGTGGCCACCGCCGCCACAGGCGGGCTTTACGAATCCCCAGTCAAAGACTCGGCAATCGAAAAAGCCATCGACGATATTGGCGGCGAGCTGCACGCCGAGTACAGCATCAGCTACCGTCCCAGCACAATGAGCTCCGGCGGCTACCACGAAATCCGCGTGCAGGTGATCGATGCGCGCGGGCTGAACGTGCGCTCGCGGCCGGGCTATTACATCGGCGCGCCCGGCGCGTAGCCAGCGATTCTCCTAGCTTGTCATTTCTGAGGAGCGCAGCGACGAAGAATCCCTCTGTTTGCCTTCTGGGCGCGCAGCATTCTGAGAGATTCTTCGCTTCGCTCAGAATGACAAACTAAAGCGCTTTCAACGCCAACTCGTTCCGTATTGGGGAACCGTTAACGCTCAGGACTTGTCCGGCTCTTCTTTCCCGCCCGATTTCGCGCCGCCGTCCTTGGCGCTCGGGGCCGCGGAACCACCCCCATTCGCGCCGCCCTCTTCCTCTTCCAGGATGGCCGCAGCCGCGGCGATCTTGTCCTGCTCCTCGAGCCGCAGCAGGCGCACTCCCTGGGTGGACCGGCCGGCCTCGCGGATTTCGTTCGAGTGCACGCGGATGATCTTTCCGAATCCGGTAATGATCATGACGTCGGAATCCTCGCTCACCTGCAGCGTGGCCACCACCGAGCCGTTGCGGTCGGTGGTCTTCAGGTTGATCACGCCCTTGCCGCCGCGCGAGGTGATGCGGTATTCGGCCAGCGGCGTGCGCTTGCCGTAGCCCTTTTCGGATATGGTCAGCATCAGCGACGTGAGCGAATCCTTGATGACCTCGTTTTCCAGTTCGTCCAGGTTCTGCGTCTCCTTGCCGGACTCCTTGCGCAGAATTTCGTAATCCGGCTGCACCGCATCCATGCTGACGACGTAATCGTCCTTCCCGAGGTCCATGCCGTTGACGCCGCCGGCATTGCGGCCCATGGCGCGCACCTCGGATTCGCGGAACAGGATCGCCTGCCCTTCGTGACTCGCCAGAAAGATCATCTGCTTGCCGTCGGTGAGCTTTACTCCGATCAATTCGTCCTTTGGCTCCAGATTGATGGCGATGATTCCGGAAGGCCGCGGATTGCTGAACTCGGCCAGCTCGGTCTTCTTCACCGTGCCGTTGCGCGTGGCGAAAAAGACGTAAACGCCCGCCTCCTCCAGATTGCGCGCCGGAACCATGGCCGTGAGGTGCTCGTCTTCCTGGAACTTCACCAGGCTGCTGATGGCCCGCCCGCGCGTGGCCGCGGCCGCCTCGGGAATCTCGTACACCTTCAGCCAGTAGACACGCCCCTTGGAGCTGAACAGCAGAATGTAGCTGTGCGCCGAGGCGACGAAAAGGTGCTCGACGAAGTCTTCCTCGCGCGTGCGCGCCCCGATGCGCCCCTTCCCCCCGCGGGACTGGTGGCGATAGACGTCCACCGAGGTGCGCTTGATATACCCGGCGTGGCTGATGGTGATGGCCATGTCGGTGTCGGCGATCAGGTCCTCGACCTTGATTTCGTCCACGGCGTCCACGATTTGCGTGCGCCGCCCATCTCCGAACTGCTTCTGCACTTCGCGCAATTCGGAAACGATCACCTGCTTGAGCTTCTTTTCGCTGGAGAGGATCTCCCGGAACTCCGCGATCTTCGCGCGGATTTCCGCCAGTTCCTTGAGAATTTCGTCGATGGAGAGCCGCGTCAGACGGTGCAGTTGCAGTTCCAGGATGGCGTCGATCTGGATATAGCTGAGGCCCACGAGATCGCCGGAGATTCCGTATTTCTTGGCGTCGAGTTTCACGCCCTTGAGCGTTTCCGTGCGCTCTCCGCGGCCCGTGAGTATCTCCACGGACTTATTTCCGAAGTAGGCGAACAAATTCTCGCGCGCGTTGGCCCGGCTGGATGAACCGCGAACAATCCGGATGACGTTGTCCAGGTGGTCGACCGCGATCTGATAGCCGAGCAAAACGTGTTCGCGCTCTTCCGCCTTGCGCAAGTCGTAGCGCGTGCGGCGGATCACCACTTCGCGCCGGTGCTCCAGGAAGAGCCGCAGCATCTCGAGCAGGCCCATCTCGCGCGGCTGCCCGCCGGCGATGGCCAGCAGGATCATGCCAAACGATTCCTGCATCTGGGTGAGCTTGTAGAGGTGGTTGAGAACGAGCTGGGACTCCGCGTCGCGCTTGACCTCGATCACCACGCGCATGCCGTCGCGGTCGGACTCGTCGCGCACGTCGGAGATGCCCTCGATCTTTTTCGTCTGCACCAGCTCGGCGATGCGCTCCACCAGGCGCGCCTTGTTCACCTGGTAGGGAATCTCCGTGACCACGATGTTCTCGCGGTCCTTGCCCACCGTCTCGATGGAGGCCTTGGCGCGCATGATGAAGCTGCCGCGCCCCTGCTTATAGGCCTGCTCGATGCCCTCGCGCCCGGCGATGTATCCCCCCGTCGGCAAATCCGGTCCTGGCACAAGCTTCATCACTTCCTTGAGCGCGACGTCCGGCTTCTCCACCATCAGGACCGTGGCGTCGATGATCTCCTTCAGGTTGTGCGGAGGAATATTCGTGGCCATGCCCACGGCGATGCCGCTCGCGCCGTTGACCAGCAGGTTCGGGACCCGCGTGGGGAGCACGACCGGTTCGTGCTCGGTCTCGTCGAAATTGGGAGTGAAGTCGACCGTTTCGCGGTCGATGTCCGCGAGCAACTCTTCGCTGATGCGCGCCAGGCGCGCCTCGGTGTAACGCATGGCCGCCGGCGGATCGCCGTCGACCGAGCCAAAATTGCCCTGGCCGTCCACCAACGGGTAGCGCATGCTGAAAGGCTGCGCCATGCGCACCAGCGCGTCATAAACGGGCGCGTCGCCATGTGGATGGAATTTTCCGAGAACCTCGCCCACGATCTTGGCGCACTTGCGGTAGGCCCGCGTCGAAGTCAGGCCCATCTCGTTCATGCCGAAAAGAATGCGCCGGTGCACCGGCTTGAGGCCGTCGCGCACGTCGGGCAAGGCGCGCCCGATGATCACGCTCATGGCGTAGTCGAGATAGGACTTCCTCATCTCGGCTTCGATATCCACCGGAATCAAAATTGCCGGCGTTTTTTCCTCTGCCATCCCTTGGGCTCCCTTTCTGCGTCTTGCCTAAAGCCGTCTTAGAACAAAATGCCTTGAACCGAGCTAATGTTTCCCGCCCGCGCGTTCGAGCGCGTAGGTCTTCACGGCTTCGAATGCGGACGCGGCGTCCTCAAAACGCTGAGCGGCGAAATGCATCTCGAGCTCGGCCAGAAGCGCCTCGCGTTCCTCATCGCTCGCCAGCGAGACGGCCACGCCCCGCTGAGTGTCGGGAGTTCGCGTCTCGACGACCCGGAACTTCGAACACACGAACCCGCGCAACCCGGGCGTCGTCTGCCAGCTCAGCTGGTGCATCATCAGCGCTTAGATGTCCAGGTTCTGCACGTCCAGGGCGTTCTCTTCGATGAATTTGCGGCGCTCCTCGACGTTTTCGCCCATCAGTGTGGTGAACATCTTCTCCGCCTCGACCACGTCCTCGAGCTTCACCTTCAGCAGCGTGCGCGTCTCGGCATTCATGGTAGTGGCCCAGAGCTGCTCGGGATTCATCTCCCCCAAGCCCTTGAACCGCGTGATGGTGAAATCCTTCTTGGCGTCCTCGAGCACGAAAGCGAGCACCTGCGAGGCATTCTCCTTGCTCACTTTGTCGCCATTGCGCGCCACGGTGAAGGGCGGCTTATCCGCGGCGGAGATGGCATGGCTCAGCGTCCGCAGCCGCTTCACGTCCGGCGTCGAAGCCAGCGCCCAGTTGATGCGCGCCGAATGGCCCGAGCCATTTCCCAGCACCAGTTCGTGCAGGCTGTGCTCCTCGTCGTAGACGATCTTGGCTTCCATCTTGATCTTGGCCTTTTCGATGGCCTTGAGCAGCTTCTCCAGCGTCTTCTTATCCTCGAAGTCCGCTTTCTTTTCGAGTTCGCTCGAAGCCAGCAGATCCACCAGGGCCCGCTCCCGCAGCCGCCGCAGCAGCTTGGCGGCGATTTGATCGTACTCCTGCACGTTGAGCAGGAACGTGGTGAGCGCCGCGCCTTCGAGCGAGACACCCTCCTTGGCCTTGACGACGTGGTCTTCGGTGGCCCGCCGCATCAGTTCGTGCGAAAACTCGCGCTCGTCGCGGATGTAGCGGTCCATCTTGCCCCGCTTCACGCGATAGAGCGGCGGCTGCGCGATGTACACGTGCCCGCGCTCCACCAGTTCCTTCATGTGCCGGAAGAAAAAGGTCAGCAGCAAGGTACGAATGTGGCTGCCGTCCACGTCGGCGTCGGTCATCAAAATCACTTTGTGGTAGCGCAGGCGCCCGGCGTCGAAATCGTCCTTGCCGATTCCGGTTCCCAACGCCGTGATGATGGCGCGGATCTCCTCGTGACCCAGCATCTTGTCGTAGCGGGCCTTCTCCACGTTCAGGATTTTGCCCTTCAGCGGCAGAATCGCCTGGTAGCGGCGGTCGCGGCCCTGCTTGGCCGAGCCGCCGGCCGATTCGCCCTCCACAATGAACACTTCGCAATTGGCGGGATCGCGCTCCTGGCAATCGGCCAATTTCCCGGGCAGGCCACCCGAATCCATGGCCGACTTGCGGCGCGTGAGCTCACGGGCCTTGCGGGCCGCCTCCCGGGCGCGCGCCGCGTCGATGCACTTCCCGATGATGCGCCGGGCCACGGTGGTGTGCTTGTCGAAATATTCGCCCAGGCGCTCGTTCACCATCTGCTCGACCTGGCCTTTGATGTCACTATTCAGCTTGCCTTTGGTCTGGCCTTCGAACTGCGGCTGCGGCAGCTTCACGGAGACGACAGCGATCAAGCCTTCGCGCACGTCGTCTCCCGTGATGGACACGCCGTCTTTCTGTTCCTTGAGCATGCCCGAGGAGCTGGCGAAATTATTGATCGAGCGGGTCAGAGCGGAACGGAAACCGGAAAGGTGCGTGCCGCCGTCGACCGTGTTGATGGTGTTGGCGAAGGCGAAAATGTTTTCGGCGTAGCTGTCGTTGTATTGCAGCGCGATTTCCACTTCCACGTTGTCGCGCTTGCCTTCGATGTAGATCGGCGAATCGTGCAGGGTCTGCTTGCCGCGGTTGAGGTGCTTGACGAACTCCACGATGCCGCCACTGAAGCGAAACTCCGTCGATTTGTCGCTGCGCTCGTCCTGCAGCGTGATCTTCAGGCCCTTGTTCAGGAAGGCCAATTCGCGCAGGCGCTGCGCCAGGATGTCGTAGCTGTACTCGACCTTGTCGAAAATGGTTGGATCGGCATGGAACGTGATTTTCGTGCCCGTCTTGCGCGTCTTCCCGGTAACCCGCAGCTTCGATTTGGGAACGCCGCAGGCGTACGATTGCTCCCACACCTCGCCGTCGCGCCAGATCTCCAGCTCCAGCCAATCGGAAAGGGCGTTGACCACCGAAACGCCCACGCCGTGAAGCCCGCCGGAAACCTTGTACGTTTCGCTGTCGAATTTTCCGCCGGCGTGCAGGACGGTCATGACCACTTCGGCGGCGGGCTTCTTTTCCGTGGCGTGCATATCCACGGGAATGCCGCGGCCATTGTCGATCACCGTGACGCTGTTATCGTCATGGACAACGACGTTGATCTCGTCGCAATAGCCGGCCATGGCCTCGTCCACCGAGTTGTCCACCACCTCCCACACGAGATGGTGCAAACCCGTCTCGCTGGTCGAGCCGATGTACATGGCTGGACGCTTGCGCACCGCCTCGAGGCCACCCAGCACCTTGATGGAAGTCGCGTCGTACCGATGGCCGGCTGCTTTGCCGGTCACCGCCTCTTTATCACCCATATTGTGTGCGTCTCCTGACTAACCGTGGAGGGGAAGGCTGCCGCAGAACGGTTTCCCGCCTTGACTGCATCGCTGGTTTCGCTTCGCGAACCAGAGGCGCTCCTGCTCCATCCCGTCCGGATTTCGTCTTGCGAAAGCGGACGCGGCGAAGACTGTGTTCGCTCCGTGTTGTGCCCGCTCGCTCTGGCGCGAACGAAAAACGCGGGCGCACATCGGGGCCTAAATGCCGTTCCGGAG
>Ga0335077_10003078_pt1 | contig 20021 bp, 18 predicted proteins | sample Lox_Sample_31_FD_207151 | JGI IMG/M metagenome (GOLD analysis project Ga0335077, IMG submission 207151) | Soil microbial communities from Loxahatchee National Wildlife Refuge, Florida, United States - Lox_Sample_3.1 | ecosystem: Environmental > Terrestrial > Soil > Wetlands | place: USA...
GCCCTCGCGGGCGCTCGTCCGGTTCTCCTCCGGGTTGTTGGGGAAGGGGGCAATGAAGTCGAGGACCCAGAGTTGTTGAGCGTTCCGATAGAGGGCGTCGACACGCTCGTGACCAACAAGGCGGTGGATGGCAAGACACTCGCTGAGCTGGCCACGCTTCCCGGCGCGCGCGGCGTCTTCCTGCGTAAGATCACGCGGGGAGCTACCGCGACGAGCATCCCCATCCTGCCGAACACCCGGATCTATCGCGGGGATCTCCTTACCATCGTTGGCCGCACGCAGGACACCACTGCCACGGCCAAACTGCTGGGCGTCGCGGATCGCCCGACGGACGTCGCCGATGTTGCATTCATCGGCGCAACAATCACCATCGGGGCGCTGATCGGCGCACTGGTCCTGAAGATTCACGGCGTGCCTCTGACCTTGTCGACTGCCGGTGGCGCGCTCATCTCGGGGCTCGTATTCGGCTGGTTGCGCTCGGTTCGCCCGTTCTTCGGACGGATCCCATCCCCCACCGTCTGGTTTATGAACTCCGTCGGTCTCAATATCTTCATCGCGATAGTCGGCATCTCCGCCGGCCCGGGTTTCGTCAACGGGCTGAAGACACAGGGCATAAGCTTGTTTCTGTGGGGAGCATTAGCAACGACTCTGCCACTGATCTTCGGTCTGTATATCGGCAAGTACATCTTCCGCTTCCACGACGCAATTCTGCTCGGCATCCTCTCGGGTGCGCGTACGACGACAGCTTCGCTTGGCTTGGTCTGCGACCGAGCTCAAAGCCAGGTCCCTGCGCTCGGCTACACCGTTACCTACGCCGTCGGTAACACTCTGCTCACGATATGGGGAATGGTCCTCATCATTTTGCTGTCGTGACTGCTTCTGAACGGTGACAGCCAGGGAACGCCGAGAGCTCTGTAATCTCGAACTGCTGAGCCCGTTCGAGATCCAGGACGAAGTGATCATGCTCGCCAAGCAGACTTCTAAAGCCAACGGATTCAAAACGAGGGGCCCGAATTGCGGCAAGGAGAACAGGAATGAAAAATCTGAAGCTCTATCTTGTTGTTACTATGCTCTTGTTTGCTGGGATTGTCCCGGTGGGATCTCTGGCTCAATCGCAGACCTCCAACGATGAAACTCAGCAGCTGCGAAAACTTGTCGAGCAGATGCAGGCACAGATGAGTAAGATGCAGGCGGAAATCGATCAACTGAAGGGCACGAAAGCGGAGGCGCCGCCAAGTCAGCCCGCACCTGCACCTACGGCCCCTCCAACTCAGCAAGAGGGCACCATTCAAACCGCACAACCCCCGCGTGAGAGCCCTCCCTCCCCGCAAGTAGGAGAAGCCACCGCCCAATACAGGCAATTTTCTGAAGACAAGCTTGCAGCTGCCCGCTTTGACAACATGCCAGTCGACCCGAAGTACCACGGGTATTTCCGTTTGCCGGGAACGCAAACGCTCCTCAAGATCGGCGGCTATTTCAAGTCAGACTTCATTTATGATTTGAAGCCTGCGGGGAACACGGACTCTTTCATTCCCTCTTCGTTTGTCATCCCCCAGCCCGTTAACGTGAACAACGCAACCGTTTCCATTCGCCCGACGAGGCTGAGTCTGGACTTCCGTGTGCCCACTACCAAGCTTGGAGATGCGCGGTTTTATCTGGAGGGCGACTTATTCGGAACGAATGCGACGACGCCGAGGCTGCGCCACGCTTACGGACAGGTGAAGAACTTCCTCCTGGGGCAAACATTCTCAAACTTTATGGATCCGGACGCATTTCCCGACACGCTGGATTTCCAGGGGCCCAACGGGATGGTCAGCGTGCGAAACCCGCAATTCCGCTATGGATTCGCACTTAGCCCCAGCACGACCTTCTATGTTTCTGTGGAAAAACCTAGTTCAGACGTGATCTTCAAGACGCCGCAATTCTCGGCACAGCCGGAGGCGCCGAGTCCCGATGGTGCAATTCGACTCCGTCAGGAATTCAAACGCGGCCACATCCAGGTCGCCGGAATATTCCGTTCCATAGCAGCCTTTCTTCCGGACGGGAGAACAGACTCCGTATTTGGTTGGGGTATAAACACGTCACTGGGGGTGCAGACCATTGGGAAGGATAATCTGATCTTTGCGGTTGCTGCAGGACATGGAATCTCGCGATATCTTCAGGATACCTCGGGACTTGGGATTGATGCCGAGCCAGCATCTGCTACAAGTCCTCATCTGGAAGCAACGCCAGCGGTGGGAGTGGAGGGAGCTTATCAACATTATTGGATGAAGAGATTGCGCTCGAGCGCGGTCTACTCTTACGCAGCGGTGAATAACACCGACTTGGCGACCGCCACAACCTACAATCACGCTACCTATACCGGTACCAACCTCATCTGGAATCCCTTCGGGTCGCTCAATGTCGGCGCAGAGTTTCTCTACGGCTGGGCCATGGAGCAAAACGGTCTGAAGGCAAATGCGCCACGCATCCAGTTCAGCGCGAAGTACAGCTTCGTGAAAGTGGATCCGGATTAGAAATAATCTGTAGTCAACTGCGTGCCAGAACCTCAGGCGATAACCGTGGTTTGAGATTGCCTGATAAACCTGAATTCCGAAGTTGAAGGATATTTTCATGGGTAGTTTTTGCCTGGTTTTGTGTTCAAGGTTCAGGCTGGGGAAGCAACTTCGGCGCAGCTGAGGCACCGTAAGCTAAGAGATTTTCCAGCAATGGGATGCGCCGTTGCAGGCCGCCCCAGGAAGACGACAGATGGAGAACCAAACGGTGGCCAGCGCGACCGAGTAGAGCCCCGCAGAGGAATACTTGAGCGCGCAACGTGGCGGGCTGGCGATAGGTGGCCAGGCCGGCAGCGCGCTGAAATTCCCCGAGCAGGTTGAACAACAGCAGGATGCTGCGGAAAGCCGCTTCGGTGGCGAAGAATTCCTGCAAACAAAAATCGTCCGCGGCCAGATCATGTTTCAGTTTGGCGATGCGGTTTTCCATGTCCGCGCGGCGATTGTAATCGCGCCAAATCTCTTCTGCGGGGAGTGCGAGATTGGTGACAAAGACGCGGAAGGTGTAGCCGGGCACCTCCAAGAGCTTCCTTCCCAGGGAGGGGCGCTCGGCGCGCAGTTGCTCGCGGATCACCACGAAGCGGCGCGGGCGGTCCCAACCGAAGAGCTGCAAAGAAAATTCGCCCACCGCGTAGTGTTGGTCTAAAGCGCGCCACGCGGTGACGCGCGCGGCTTCGCGCTTGAGCCAAAGCGTCAGCCGGGCCACCACGATGTAGGACAGCCCGCGCTGCTCCAAAAACCCCAGTAATTGCTGGTCAAAAAAGCCAGCATCGGCAGGCACCACGCGAACGGCATGTTTTTCCGGCAACATCGCCAAGGCCTCTTTCAAAAACTCCACTACCCCGCGCGCGGTGCCGCAGTTACCGCTGCGCAGCCAGCCGTGCAAGAGAAAATGTGCTTCGGCCAGCACCGCCACCAGGGGATGATGTGAAGGCCGTCCATGCTTGCGTGGGTTGGGTCCGCGCAAAGCCCCTTGCTGGTGACCGTAACGCTCGAACACCGTGGAATCCAGATCCAAGCTGTAGCCCGAGGCACATTCTGGTAGTCGTTCGAACTGCCAGTTCCACAAACCCGAGAAAAAACGTTGGCACTGCCCCTGCCCGAAGCGCTTGAACAGGTTGCGCACCGTGTCGTCGATGGGGAACCGGGAGATTCCCAACAGCGCCTGCAAGGCCGTGTCGGCGCGCAGCATACTGGTGTGCGCGAAGCGCCGCGCCCCCGCGACCACGGACAGTAAAAACGCCGTGAAGGTCTTCACCGGATCGATGGCATTGGGAGAACGGAGAGTGAAGGGTAGATGCTGCCGCACCGCTTCGCAATAGCCGATGTGCCGAAGAAATTCGAGGAACACTGCCAAACCACCGAACGGGGTCACCGCCCGTGGGGTCTCGCGTAATTCCACTTTCTTCCCGCCCCAAAGAGCGGTAATTTTCCAGTGCACTGTTTTGTCCTCCTCGGTGTTTCTCTTAACCAGCTGAAACATTACCGAGTCAGGGTGGAACAGTGCTATTTAATTTCGGGATTCAGGTTTAGCCGCGCGACAAAAAAAGGCGCGGCCATGGAGGCCCGAAGAGACGGGCAGGGAACTCGAAGCCTGAAGAACGGCTCAGCTCGTGGCACCGCAATGGGCAGCCATTGCTTTCGGTTTCGCCGTAAGAGGAAGTTCCGCGGCGATCTCCGCGCCTAGACCCGGTGTGGAGGAAACGCGGAGCACTCCCCCACCCATACGCAGGCGTTCCCGCATGCTGGTCAACCCGATTCCTCCCGAATAAACCCCGGGATCGAATCCGACTCCGTGGTCCTTCACGGTCAATCTCACCTTCTCGGAATCCTGGCTCACTCTGACGAGAACCTTCTTCGTAAAGCTGTGCTTCACCGCGTTTGCGAGGGCTTCCTGGGCCACACGGTACAGGCAAAGCGTCACGTCCGGCGGCATTTTGAGTTCGAGATCTTGGGTGCGAAGTTCGATTTCCAGCCGATGATTGTTCGAGTATTTGTCGCACAGGTCCCGCAGCGCCACTTCGAGTCCGCAATGCTGCAGGCTCGCGGAGTGGAGTTCGTGAGACAGTTTGTGGATGTCCGTGGCAATCTCATCGAGTTGTTTGTGCATCTTCCGAAGCAAGGCCGATTCGCTCCGTCCTTTCGATGGCGCGCGGTCCCGCACCGCCCAATCCAATTCGCAGGCCAGCAGAGAGACGCGCTGGCCAATATCGTCGTGCAATTCGCGACTGATGCGGCGGCGCTCCTCTTCCTGGGCTTCCAGGAGATGTCCCGTGAGTTTCTGCAGCTCCTGGTCTCGCTGGCGCAAGTGCGCCTCGGCCGTCTTCTGGGCGGTCACGTCGCTGACCATGCCGATGACCAAAGGTTCCCGGCCATGATTTCGATTCAGCAGGGAAACACTGACTTGTCCCCACAGAATCGACCCATCTTTTCGAAAGAAACGCTTTTCAATACTGTAGCTCGGTCTCGCGCCCTGGCGCAGCTCTTCAAACAAGACGCTCTCAACCGCCTCGTCGTCCGGATGGCTGATTCGACCACAGTTTAGGCTGAGAAGTTCCTCTTCCTTGTACCCGATCATCGCGCAAAAAGCAGGATTCACATGGAGAATGCGCCCCTCTACCGTCTCTATCGCGATGCCGATGGAGGCCTGTTCATAAAGGTACTGAAAGCGTTTTTCGCTCTCCTGCGCTGCCTCATCGGCAATGCGGCGCTCCAGAATGGCCCCGATGATATTCGCGACACAGCCCAGTTGGTAAGTGAAATCTTCCGTCCAAGTGCCTCTCTCGGAGCAGGAGGTCAATCCCAGCACACCCTTCTGTTTCTCTCCGCGATAATTTGAGCGGATCAGCAACAGAGATTTCACACCGAGATGCTCAAGGAGCCGCCGGTCCGGGTTCGCTTCGGCGGGCAAATCTTCCAGTCCCCGCAGGATAACGCGCTCCGAACGTGCCAGGATTGCCGAGATGTAGGGAAACTGTCCGGGAGTGACGAGGGCCGGCGAGGCGGGCGCTCTCTCTCCTCTGGCCGCAGTGAACAGCCGGCAAAGCTCGCCGGACCTCTCATCGAGTTCGTACCAGCAGATGCGGTCTGCGTCCGCTACCCTGACAATTCCCTCGAGCCCACTCTGGATGCCGGCCTCGACCAACTCAGGCGGCCTCCTGGTCAAATCTTCCCAGAATTCGGCAATTTGCTTACCGAGTGCGCTTTGTCTGGCCAGCAACTTCCGGTCCTGCCTGCTGAGTTTGATCCTCATTCCAACGACAAACACAACTGCGGCAAAAAGGAGGACTGCTGCACCTACATAGACTTCTACGAGGGTCTCTCCGGCAAGAGCAAGATGCCCAACGGCAATAGGGCTCAAAAACCGAAGATCAGGGGACATGTTCGCTCCGCTCGGCAAATGGCTTTCAGCGACACTTCTCCTTCTGGCCCGAGCACCTGGACTAGTCTGAGTGTGGCCGAATTTATATCAGGAGCGGAATAAGTCAAGTGAATTCCTGGGTTGGTTATTCTCCCAACCGGCGGCCAGCTCCGTTTCACACTCCGAGGGCGTTTTAGGGAGTTTTTACACTCACGGCGTAAACGGTAGCCCGACTGCGGGACCAATGGCTTCCTTCTCGAAGTATCCCAAGACTTGTACTTCGACCGGGCCGCTGCTGAAGGTGGTGTTGCGCGCGCCGAGTCCCTTGCCGCCCGGTGAAGGCGTTTTTGGTCCCGGAACGACCAATCCGCCGGTGAGTGCAAAATGCTGCGTGCGCCCATCGCAGCGCAGTTCGATCGAGCGCCCGCCATCGGCGGTAATCACCACAAGGTAAAACTGGTTCGCCGCGAAATTCGTCACCTGCGGAATCACGAAGACATCCGTAATGATGAAGCAGTAGCCGGTCGGAATATTGAAGGGTGCTGCCGCCTGGCGGTCAAAGAAAAACGGCTGCGCCGTATTGTTATTGTTCAACTGCATGGTCACCAGGTTGGCCAGGCGATCCACGGAAGTGCCGAGATGTATCATTTGCTCCCTCCTGTCGCAAATAGTCCCACACAGATAGTGAACCTGGAAGTCGATTCGTTTCAACGAGAAAGAGGCTGCCTCCATGTCCTGGCGTTTGAGCGTCCTTCTGGAGTGCGAGTTGTCCCTGGTCGTCACCGCCTGTATAGTACTTGTGGTTATGAAGCCGCCATTTCGTCCCTACAAAAACGTTTTAATCTGCTTGCCCCAAAGGCTGTTCCTCATTTCCGCATGCCGTTCTGCCGTGATTGTCGCCTGCGCGCTCTCCCTGTTTCTTCCCCTGGCCTCATTTTCAGGTGACGTGTTTGATTCGCAGTCCGTCGATCCCGCTCTTCGCTCCATTCGCCCGCATGCCATTCGCGCTCACATGCGCGTTCTCTCCGATCCGTTGCTGGAAGGGCGCGCGCCGGACTCCCCTGGTTATGGGATGGCCGCCCGTTATGTTGCGGCGCAATTGGGGTCCCTGGGGTTGCAGCTCGGCGCCCATGATTCCTGGTACCAAAGCGTGCCCCTCCGCAAGTCGGTCCTCGATCAATCAAAAAGCACTCTCGCCTTGGTCAAGGACGGCAAAGAACAGAACCTCGTCGACGGCCAAGACTACGTCCTTACCGCCAACATCGTCAATCACGAGCTTTCTCTCGACGCTCCCATTGTCTTCGCGGGTTTTGGCGTCACCGCCCCGGAAGAGAATTACGACGACTATGCCGGGGTCGATGTTCAGGGCAGAATCGTCGCCGTGTTTTCGGGTGCCCCTCCGCGGTTTGCCTCCACGATTCGTGCCTACTACGCTGACGACATGATCAAGGCTCAGAACGCGAAAACTCATGGCGCCGCCGCGATTCTCACCCTTTTTCTGCCGGAGGACCTGAAGCGCCAGCCGTGGGATTGGAACGTTCCGCAATATCGTGCCGGAGAGACGCGGTGGCTGGAGCAATCCGGCGAGCCTCACAATCCCTTTTCCTATAGCGGAGTTGCCGTTCTCAACAAACATGCCTCCGCTGTCCTCTTCACGGGCTCCGCTTACACACTCGAAGAAGCTTACGCGGCTGCGCGCCACAGCAGGCCGCTCAGTTTCCCGTTGTCCTGGAGCGCGCGCGTGCGCGCCGCCTACACCATGAAATCCTTCTCCAGTGCCAATATAATCGGCGTGCTCGAGGGTTCAGACCCCCGGCTCAAGAGCGAGTACGTGGTTTACACGGCGCACGTGGACCACCTCGGCCTCTGTCCCCCTGTAAATGGAGACAACGTCTGCCACGGCACACTGGACAACGCATCCGGCGTCGCCGCCCTCCTGGAGATTGCCCGGGCCTACGCGTCCTTGCCGACCCGGCCGCGCCGTTCCATCGCCTTCGTATTTGTCACCGGCGAAGAGGCCGGGCTTCTCGGATCGGATTACTATGCGCACTTTCCAACGGTTCCGTCCTCGAGCATCGTGGCGAACGTCAATATTGATGAACTTCCCGGGCTTTTGTATCCCATGAAAAATGTCGTCGCCCTGGGTGCGGAGCATTCTTCTTTGAGGTTCAGCGTCGAGCGCGCGGCAAAAAAGGCTGGCTATCGGCTCGCCGCGGATCCCCTGCCGGAAGAGAACTTCTTCATCCGCAGCGATCAATACTCCTTCGTGCTTCGCGGCATTCCAGCGGTCTATCTTTGCGATGGCCCCGGAAGCAGCGATCCGGCAGTTAACGGCCTCGAAGTCATCAAGAAGTGGAATATCACGCGCTACCACACGCCTCTCGACAACATGGAACAACCCATGAATTTCACTTCCGCTGTGCGTGCCGCACAGCTGATTTTTCTGGTTGGGTATGATATCGCCCAGCAGGAGCAAATCCCCGTCTGGAACCGCGACGATTTCTTCGGCCTGCGCTTCGGCGCGCTGCACCCGTCCTCGATTGCGTCGCGCTAGCTTGGAGTTGCAGTTTCCCGCAGCGGACGGCCAACCGGCGCCAGGAGCAAAAACAAGCAAACGAAAAAAGTCGCGCAGCGGGAACTCGTCCTCACGAGGTGTTCCTTTCCAGGTTGTAGGACAGCGACGAGAGTATACAACGAATAGCCGAATGGCGCGCGACCAACGACGGATACAAGCCGGACGCTACGCTGCGAGACGCTTCCCGGCGTGCTCCATCTCGAGCTTCGGCATTTTCACGTCCCAGGCCAGTCCGAGTGTCCTCAGGATCCAAATTCCATACCAGTTCACGTCGAGTTCATACCACCGGAACCCGTGGCGCGCCGATTGGGGTTGCGCGTGATGATTGTTGTGCCAGCCTTCGCCAAATGTCAGGAACGCCACCCAGAAACTGTTCGTCGAATCATCGCCCGTGTCGAAGCGCTGCGTGCCCCACATGTGCGTTGCGGAATTGACCAGCCACGTGAAGTGCAGACTCAGAACCGTGCGCACGAACACTCCCCAAAACACCCAGGGCCAGCCCCCGATCACATAAAACACCACCGCCAGCACGATCGACGTGGCCACATGCCACCGGCTGATCCATAAATGGAACTTGTCTTTGCGCAAGTCGGGCACATAAGGGAGCAATTCGCTCCGGTCGCGGTGCATCGCCCGCCCGGTCATGATCCAGCCCATGTGCGACCAGAAACCCCCATCGCGCGGGGAATGCGGATCGCCTTCCTTGTCCGTGTTCTGATGGTGGATGCGGTGCGTTGCCACCCAGGCAATTGGCCCACCCTCGAAGGCCAGCGTACCGCATGCCGTAAAAAAATATTCTACCCATTTCGGCGTCTTGTAACCGCGATGCGTGAGCAAGCGGTGATACCCCATTCCGATTCCCAGGCTGCCCGCAACCCACCACATCACCACGCACAGAAGCAATGCCTTCCAGGAGAAGAAAAACAGGGCCCCGAGTGCGCAAAGATGAAGCGCCACCATAAACGTGGTCACGCCCCAATTCACAGGTTCGGAAAAAGTCTTGTCGTGCTTCAGAGTGTTGAAGAAGCTCATGAGTCTCTTAACACTGTATCATCCCACGAGTCCGACTGCGCCGTGAATGTCTCTTGCCTGTGAATAAAAGAGAACGCGCAACCTTTACAGATCCGTGGCTGGCCTCCGGAACTTCCCAGACTCACCCTGCGTATCCTTGCATGATCCGTTGTGTGTACACTCGTGACGCTTGAAAGACTGAGGAGGTCACTGTGAAAAAGACTCTCTTGCTCGCGGCGATTGCCTTTGCTGCGCTCGGGGTACTTCCCGCGTTCGCTCGGGCCCAAGGGAAGCGCGCCCATTCGATCGATGAGGCTCTGGGCTTGCGTCTCATCGGCAATCCTAGGATTTCCCCTGACGGTCGCTTTGTCGTTTACAGCCAGCGCGAGACCAACTGGAAGGACAACGAATTTGTCCGCCAGCTGTGGATCGTGAACGTCTCCACGGGGAAAGCGTTCCAACTTACGCGTGGAAAGAAATCTGCCGGCAGTCCCGAATGGTCTTCAGATGGCCGCTGGCTTGCGTTCATGACAGAACGCGAAGCTAATGCCATTGAGCCCCTGCCGCCTCCCGAGAGGAAACAAGATAAGAAAGAGGAAGCAAAAGACACAAAGGAAGGGGGGGGGAAAGATGATTCCGCCGGAAAATCCGCTGGCCGCCAGATCTGGCTCATCTCTCCCGAGGGCGGCGAAGCTTGGCAATTGACCAAGTCCGAATCTGACATCGGCGAGTATCACTGGTCCAAAGACTCGAAGTCCATCGCCTTCACAGCAAATCCACCGGAAAACACATCGGACAAAGACCGCAAAGAGAAGTACAGCGAGTACGACGTCTTCGAGAAGGACTTCCGTCAGAACCAGTTATGGATCGTCGACGTCACGGAAGCAGAAAAGAACGACCTGCCCGCGGTCGCCAAGCGCTTAATCTCTGACCTATCGCTCAACGTAAACTCCTTCCAGTGGTCCCCTGACTCCACGAAGATTGCCTTCGCCGCCACCGCAAATCCCATGCTCGCCTTCCGCGGCGAGGAGGACATATATCTCCTCGATCTTTCCAACAGCAATTCCTACAAAAAGATCGTCGCTCTTCCGGGTCCGGACTCTTCCCCCAGGTTCTCCCCCGATGGCAAGCAACTAGCCTTCGCCACCGCGCTCGCACAGCACTACTACTATTATGCGAACAGCCACATCGCCAGCGTCGACATCGCGGCGGTTCTCAACAATCCCGCCACTACGCCCAAAGATGTGCGCGACCTCACTGCCAAATTCGACGAAGATCCCTACCTCCTTGACTGGGGTCCTGACGGCGTCTATTTTGGCGCCGAGCAAAAGACCAGCGCACACGTCTTCCGTCTTGTTCCACAAACCGGCGAGATCCAGCGGCTCACTTCCCCGGACACCCTCCTGGTAGAAGAAGTGTCACTCACTCCAGACTGCAAAATGGCCACTTTCAGCGCCGAAGATTCTTCACACATGACGGAGCTGTTCATTTCCAGAGTTTCCCCGTTCGCTCCCCGGAAGCTGACCGACATGACCGCACAGGTGAAGGACTGGACCCTTGGAACTTCCGAGGTTATCTCCTGGAAGAGTCAGGACGGCGCCGCAATCGAAGGCGTGCTCCGCAAGCCCGCCGATTACGACCCCACTCGCAAATATCCCCTTCTCGTGGTGATCCACGGTGGGCCAACAGGGACTTCGCAGCCGATTCTCTCGCCGGACGAGTACGCCTATCCTATGCAGGCGTTTCTCGCAAAAGGCGCACTCGTATTGGAGCCGAATTATCGCGGGAGCGCGGGCTACGGTGCGACTTTCCGCGCGCTCAACGTTCGCAATCTCGGCGTCGGCGACATGTGGGACGTGATGAGCGGAGTGGAATATCTCATCAAGAAGGGAATCGCCGACCCCGCTCGCTTGGGCGCCATGGGCTGGTCTGAGGGCGGCTACATTTCCGCTTTCCTGACCACGCACACGGATCGATTCAAGGCAATTTCCGCGGGCGCAGGCATCAGCGATTGGATGACCTACTATGTCAGCACGGACATCACGCCCTTCACCCGCCAGTATCTTCACGCGACGCCCTGGGATGACCCGGAAGTGTATGCCAAGACCTCCCCGATCACCACCATCAAGCAGGCAAAGACGCCCACTCTGATTCAACTTGGCGGCAACGACAAACGTGTTCCCGTGCCCAACAGTTTCGAGCTGTATCGCGGCTTACAGGACCAGGGCGTGGAATCGCGGTTGCAGCTCTACACCGGGTTTGGGCACGGCATCAACAAGCCCAAATCCCTGCGTGCGCTCCAGCAATCCAACCTTGATTGGTTCTTCCACTACATTTGGAACGAACCCATCCCAAAGGATTCGCCCATCTACGGCTCAAGCGAACGGGAGCCCGGCAAGTAGGGAATTAAGTCGTCAACCGGTCCGGTGAAATTGCGCGCAACGGCCACACGCACAACGATTCCACGGCGGCCAGCTCCGTCTTGCTCATCTCGATGCGCAGAGGTGTTTTTGGCGCGAGGTAGACCCTGGAGGTCAGTGCGAGTCCCCCATCAAGGAAACACTCGAAAACGGATCCATCCAGAAACATCCTCAGCCGATGTTGCCCTGCGCTTGCCGGAAGAACCGGTGCAACACGATCACCCAAGCGAAGTTCTCCGCCCGCCTTTGCCGGGTCAAACGCCACTCTCAGAATTTCCTGCGTGCCATCCAAGATTCTGAAATGCACGGGCTTTGCCTGGAACTCCATCGCGATTTCCGCCGTCGCAGTTGGCAATCCAATTTTTTGCAGGGCTTCGACCCTTGCCTTATTCCCTGTGCCGCTTGCGGTTACTGCCATTTCTAAATCCCGCAGTCTGGCCATTTCCGGGATTACCGCGATCTGCAGAGTTCCATCTCCGGCCAAGGTCAGGGCACGGGGCAATGACATGCATCCTGCCCAACCGGCGGCACTATATTCTGCTTCGGTCCGCGTTTCCGGAATCCAACCCCACAATATTCGCCGACCCTTCGCATCCAGTTGGGTCTTGGGCGCATAAAAGGCACCGTGATCCAGCAACCCCCGTTTTTCAGTGTTAAATATCAGAGTTTCGGGATCGAGTTCGCCGCTCTGCCAATAGACTTTCCGCTCCGTTGAATACAGCAACACGTGCTTCTTCCCTAAAGGAAAGAAATCCGGGCACTCCCACATTTCACCTGCGTCCACCGGATCGTTTGTCTGCTTGCCATTCCATTTCCCAGTAGCCAACGGACGCACGTATTGCCAATGGCGCAAATCCTCCGACCGGTACAGCAACACGCGCCCGCCTTTTCCTCGCGCACCTGAACCAATCCCCATGTACCACGTCTTACCCATCTGCCATAGACAAGGATCGCGGAATCCCGTCAGATTGGGATCGTTTGGAGGCAGTAGCACCGGCGCTGGCAGTTTGTCCCACTTTTGCAGCACGTCATCCCTGGAAGTGGCCAAGCACTGCACTTCCATAAAATTGTGTTTTGCGTCACGCAGTGTTGCCTGTGCGGCCGGCACGCTCTTCACACCTGTATAAAGGAATGTCGCGACACCTCCGTCGTCCACCGCGCTCCCGGAAAAGCAACCTTCGCTGTCATAACTCCCTGGCGTTGGCGCAAGCGCAAGGGGCAAGTGTTTCCAGTGAATCATGTCGGGGCTGATCGCGTGGGCCCAGTGCATGTCTCCCCAGACGGCCGCATTGGGGTTGTACTGGAAAAACATATGGTAGCTGCCCTTCCAGTAGATCGGTCCATTCGGATCGTTCATCCAGTTGCGTGCCGGCAGCAGGTGATATTGAGGCCGCAGCGGATCGCTGGCAATTCCCTCCCGGGGAATTTCCACGCGCGGGTGCGCAGGCTTTCTACGAGACAGCGCGAGACCCGACATCAGTGCGCCTGAAGCGGCGGCTCCTTTGAGGAATTCGCGTCGCGATGCGTTCATTCCGCCAGCCCTCCGTTTTGCCCGAATGTAGCGTATTGCACGGCGAAGCGCGCCGCTTAGCGGTCCAGTCCCTGAAGAAGGCGGTCAAGCGCGAGTTTCTCTTCCGGTCTCAGTGCGCGGTGGCCGCCTTTTGTCAGATCGCCAAGCCTGACCGGGCCGATCGACACGCGGATCAGTCGCAGAACTTCCACCCCGAGCGCGTCCAACATGCGCCGGATGTGTCGGTTCCTGCCTTCATCCAGCACAATCTCAAGCCACGAATTCTTCTCGCCCGCGCGCAGCACAAAGGCTCTCTTTGCTTTCAGCGTGTCACCCTTGGGAATTTCAACTCCGTGCTGCAAGGCTTCCAACAGCGGGGCGTCTCCCACCGCGCGAATTTGCACGTGATAGGTTTTCTCCAGACAAGATTTCGGATCGGTGATGCGCGCGGCCCATTCAGAATCGTTGGTAAAAAGCAGCAGGCCCTCGCTGGCCTGATCCAAACGGCCAGCCGGTGCGACCCAGCGGAGGTTTGCGGGGAGCAAGGAATAAACGGTGTCGCGGCCTTTCTCGTCAGCCGCGCCAGTCACAATTCCTCGCGGCTTGTTGACCATCAAATAGAGTTTCTCCGCCGCAGCGAGTGGTTTGTCCGCCACCTCAATCCGGTCCTTACCCAAGCGCACAGACGCTTCCCGATTGCGCACCGTCGTTCCGTTCAAGCGGACCTTTCCACCGTGGATGAGGGAGGACGCCCGTGATCGCGAACAAAACCCGAGTTTCGAAATCGCCCGTGCCAAGCCGACTCGTTTGCCGCTCGCGGAAGAGGATGAGGAAAGTCGATTCTTTGTTTTCACCATAGCAAAGCCGTAAAGTGGCCGTCTTCTGGCACGGGCGCCTTTTCGTTCCGGTCTTCAGATTACCGTACTTCAGCTTCTCTTCTCGGAAGGCCCTGGCTCCGCGTGCTTGACCTCGCCGAACCGCTGCGCCAGCCACGCGCGCACTTCCTTCGGGTCGTACTTGAACGGCCCATTGCCGCCCCTGTACGAGATCTGCCCGTTCTCGTCGAGTATGTAGAGCCGCTCCGGCCAAGCCGCATAGGCGTCATTGGCCGCATTCGACATCTCATCAATTCCAAACGGCAGCGAGAATTTGAAACGCTTCGTGAAGTCATTTGCGATGGCCACGCGCTGCTCCATGGTCTTCGGCTGCGCGTAGCAGACGTCGTCCTTGTCCTTCTCGTTGGACTTCATGCGCCATTCGTCGATAGGATGCGCCTCCCGAATGTAAATGGTCAGAAAATCCGCGTGGTCCTTATAGTCCTCGTACAGTTTGACGACGTCGCCCACCTGGCGGCGGAACGGCGGTCAAGTAAAGCTGCCAAACACCAGCACCAGCGGTCTCCCGGAGAGTCGCTCGCGAAGCTGGAACCGCGATTGCCCGTCAAGCGCCACCAGCCGCACGTCCGGTGCGCTGTCCCCTACTTTCAAGTGGCCGCGGTGCATATAGGGCAGGGCATAACGCACCATCTGGATTGCGTCTCTTGGCCCCCCGGCCATAATACTGAGCAGGACATAGGTGATGACGATCAACCCGGCAAAGGAAATCAGGAACCACTTGAGTACACGGTTCATCGTTGTTCCCCTTCATTCCTGGTCTGCGCGAAGCTGAGCGCGCAGCGCCTTGTATCGCAGCAATGCCTTTTCAATGACGCTGATCGCCGCGTATGCCGGCTTGATGTCCTCCACCTGCACCTGCTTGCCCTCGAGCTGCTTGTAATCTTGGAAAAATCGCTTCAAAACCAGCAATCGGTGTGGCGGAAGGTCGCGCGCCTCAAGGTAGCTGCTGAACTCCGGGTCATTGGTCGCGACAGAGATAATTTTGTCGTCGCTGGCCCCCGAATCGATCATGGTCATCACGCCGATCGCGCGTGCCTTGATCAGCGCCAGTGGTTGCACCGGCTCCTGACAAAGCACCAACACATCCAGGGGGTCGTTGTCGTCCGCGTAGGTTTGGGGAATGAATCCGTAATTCGCCGGGTAAAAGACCGCTGAATGGATCACGCGGTCTACGCGCAGCAAACCAGTGGGCTTGTCGAGCTCGTATTTGACATTGGAACCTAGCGGTATTTCGATTAGTGCCTGAAAATCGCGGGGCACTTCATTGCCGGGAGACACATCATGCCAGGGGTGCTTCAAAAGGCTCGTCCTCGCTGTTCAAAGGCTGCTCCATCATTATCGCCTGAGAACGAGCCCATTGTCAGCGGGCCCGATCAGGCTGCTTTCTTGGTCCAGCCGCCCAAGATGGCCCCCATCAGCACGAGCCCCGCGAGCGGATAAAACTCATTGATGGCAAAGAGCTCCTTCGGCCGCATCTCGAACATGTACGTCATGAACGTGATTGGTCCGATGAATCCGATCCACACTAGAACGCCGACCGATGCCCCGCGGCCCATGGTATTTGCGTTTCGCCAAATGCACAGTTGCGCCAGCGAATACGCGATCAGCAGCTCCAAGACGAACGACACGATGAAGGGCACGATCGGGCTGGCTCCTTGCATTTTTTCGACCGTCATTTGTTCCAGCGCCATCCATTGCTTGCTGAACAGGACTCCGTACCAGAGCCAACCAAGTATGAAGTACGCAATCGCGGCGACCACCACGGCCGCGTAGTTCGTTCGCATAGAAATTGTTCTCCTCTGGACGTCGCGAATTCGAGAGCAAAGCGCGGCGACGATTTCAGCCCGAGTCTCCTACCCCCGTCCACCCAAGTCAAGCCGCCGGGACCGAGCCACAAGGTTTCGTCCAGCAGCCGGCAGCCCTTGAAGTCAACTGTTCGAATTCCCGAACCTGGGACAGAGAACTTACGAATGAGAACCTTCTGCTCACGCCCGCGCCTTCTCAATCATCTCTTCCCAAATCCCTTTGCACTTCAAGATCAGTTCCACGGCGTCCCGAATCGCTCCGCGCCCCGCGTGTGCTTTTGTGGTGAAGTGCGCCGCCTTCTTCACCTCCGGAACGGCGTCGCCGACTGCAATCGCCAGCCCCACGCGCCGCATCACCGGCAGATCCGGAAGATCATCGCCAACGTACGCCACCGCGGCATCAGGCACTCCCGCCTTCCTTAGAATTTCCTCGTACGCGGGAATCTTCGTCGGCCGCTTCATGTAGACGAATTCCATTTTCATCTCATTGGCGCGCCGCAGCAGTGCCGGGCTCTCCCGGCCCGTGATACACCCGGTGCGGATTCCCGCCGCATGTGCAAGCGTAAGACCCTGCCCGTCATGCGCGTCAAACGTCTTCAACTCAAGCGCCGTACCATCCGGCTGGCTCAACAGAATCACGCCTCCGTCGGTCATCGTGCCGTCGACGTCCATCAGCAACACCTTGATCTGCGCCGCGCGCTTTTTCAGTGTTGCTGGGATTTTCGATGAACGAGCCAAGTAGTCCTCCCATCCCCGCGAGAATCGTGTGGGGGCCGTATGCCGGTCTCCGGCGCGCGGGCATCTCTCGGTCAAATCAATTCCAACGTCCACAAATCATGCAAGTGCACCACGCCAAGAACCTTCTTCGCTTCGTCCACCACGACGACCGAGGTGATCTTTTTCTTCTCCATCAAATTCAGCGCCTCGCTCGCCAAAACATGGGGCCCGATGATCTGCGGGCTCCGGACCATGCAATCGCCCGCCGTCATCGTCAACGTGGCTCCGCCGTGCTTCTCCATCAGCCGCCGCAGGTCGCCGTCCGTCAGAATTCCGGCGAGCTTCCCATCGGCCGTTGTGACCGTGGTCATGCCGAGCTTCTTCGCGGACATCTCATGAAACGTCGCGGGCATCGGTGTATCCGGCGAAACCCGCGGAATAGCCTCACCCGAGTGCATCAGGTGTTGGACGCGCAGCAGCTTCTTCCCCAGCCGTCCCGCAGGATGCAAAGCCGCGAAATCATCCGGCTTGAAGCCGCGCCGCTCCAGCAGTGCGATCGCCAGGGCGTCCCCCAGCGCCATCGCCACAGTTGTGCTTGCCGTGGGCGCGAGATTCAACGAACATGCCTCTTCTTTCACGCTCGCGTCGAGCACAACGTCGCTCGCCCCGGCCAGCGTCGACTTCAGATTCCCGGTCAGTGCGACGATTGGCATCTCCAGCCGCTTCAGCGTTTCGAGCAGGTTCAAAATCTCCGGCGTCTCGCCGCCGTAACTGATCGCCAGCAACGCATCGCCCCGCGCCAGCATCCCCAGATCCCCATGCAGCGCTTCCGCCGGATGCAGGAAAAATGACGGTGTGCCCGTGCTGGAAAGTGTGGCGGAAATCTTGCGCCCGATCAGGCCGGACTTACCCATCCCGGTGACCACGACGCGCCCCTTGCACGCCAGCAACAGCTCCACCGCGCGGACGAAGGAGGCATTCAGCCGGCCCAGCAACTCCTGTATGGCATGGATTTCGATCCGAAGAACGCGCCGCGCGGAATCGAGACTCATGTGTCACTCCAGCGGCGTACAACAGTGGACAGTTCCTTAAGGCGCGTAAGTAGCCGGGGGAGTTGCGCAAGGGGCAGGGCATTGGGCCCATCGGAGAGCGCCGCGGCCGGATTGTCGTGCGTTTCCAGGAACATGCCATCCACGCCCGCCGCAACTCCCGCACGCGCCAGCGGTTCGATGAATTCCGGCTGCCCTCCACTCGCATGACCCTGTCCGCCGGGAATTTGCACGGAATGCGTCACATCATAAACGACCGGATACCCGTATTTCCGCAGAATAGGGAACGCGCGCATATCCACGATGAGATTGTTGTAGCCGAACGACGCTCCCCTCTCCGTCAAAATAATGTTGTGATTCCCGGCCGAGGCCACCTTTTCCGCGACGTTGCCCATATCCCACGGCGACAGGAATTGCGCCTTCTTTAGATTAACGATCCGTCCAGTCTTCGCTGCGGCCAGCAGCAGGTCCGTCTGCCGCGCCAGAAATGCCGGAATCTGAAGGATGTCCGCCACTTCCGCGGCCGGCGCAGCCTGGGACGCATCATGAATATCGGTCAAGATCGGCACTCGCAAATCCTCTTTGATTTTCCCAAGTATTCGTAAGCCCTCACACAGGCCGGGACCCCGGAACGCCCTAATCGACGACCGGTTGGCCTTGTCGTACGACGCCTTAAAAATGTACGGGACTCCCGTGTCTGAAGCGATCTCTGCCACGCGCTCGGCGATCATCCGCGCGTGCGATTCCGATTCGATCACGCACGGCCCCGCAATCAGAAACAGCGGATTCCCGCCGCCAAGCCGCAACGTGCCCAATGAAATTTCGCGAGTGGTTGTCATTCGTTCGTTGAAGATAGCATACACGCCATCATGGTCGCTCGACGGGGAGAATCTGAAATCGGCGCTTTCCGCCGATGCGATACACCGAGAAATCTCTATGGTCCACGGTGAAGATCACCTGGATCGACTCTCGTGCCGCCAGATACACGAGTGTTGCATCCGCAAAGTCCATAGAACAATCCTCGTAGCGAGACATTAGTGCATGAACATGATGAAGCTCAACATGCCCGATCGTCCCAAGCACAATCGCACCGGAGCGGATGAACCCCCAGGCCGACTCCTTCCTTGGCCTGTAATCCCCGATCATATGAAAGAGTTCAGTGAGCACAGCCTCGGAGGTGAGGAGCGGGAAGCGCAGTCGTTGAAAGGCACAGCTACACACCGCGTGCCATTCGTCGGATTCATCGAGCAAGGCGAGAAGCGCGCCTGTGTCCGCCAAGGTCTCAGCGGCCATACTTGCGGGCCAGTCGTTTGCGCACGGTTTCCCGCACAGTCTGCGAACCGTAACGGTTGCCAGAAGCAAACGCTCCGATATACCTTTCCGCGACAGCGTGCAGCCTCTTTTGCTCTTCGTCTCCCGCGATGTCTTGCGCGTTTCTTTCCAGCCATTCGCGCACGGCCGTCTCGAGCACGTTGGAGATGGACACTTTGCGGCGCCGCGCCACGCGTTCCAGATCGGACTTCAATCCGCTGGAAATTCGCCAACTATATACTTCTGTCTTCATGCACTACAGCGTAGTGCAAGCCTGACCGCGGAACAAGGAACTTTATACAAGCCCGTGTTTTTCTTGATAAAACGTGTGGTCTCTACGCCGAGGCTTGCGGCGTTGCCCGCACCACCGGCGCGTGTGGCTGCGTTTCCACCGCCGTCACGTTAGCGGAAGGCCGCTGCTTCTGGAGTTTGTGTTCTAACGCCGCCCCGATAAAGGCGGCAAACAACGGATGCGGCTCCAGGGGCTTGGACTTGAACTCCGGATGAAATTGGCAGCCCAGGAACCATGGGTGGTTCGGCGCTTCCACGATCTCCACATAGTTTTCGTCCGGCGTCCGCCCCGTAATCTTCAGCCCCGCCGCCACCAGTGTCTTTTCGTACTCGCGGTTGAACTCGTAGCGGTGCCTGTGCCGTTCGCTGATTTGCGTGGCGCTGTAGGCCTTATGGGCGAACGAGCCTGGCTCCAGTTTGCAGGGCCATGCACCTAAGCGCATCGTGCCGCCCATCTCGTCCACGCCCAGCAGTTCGCGCAATTTATAAATCACGCGGTGAGGCGTCTGCGGCTCGAACTCCG
>Ga0335077_10003080_pt1 | contig 20014 bp, 21 predicted proteins | sample Lox_Sample_31_FD_207151 | JGI IMG/M metagenome (GOLD analysis project Ga0335077, IMG submission 207151) | Soil microbial communities from Loxahatchee National Wildlife Refuge, Florida, United States - Lox_Sample_3.1 | ecosystem: Environmental > Terrestrial > Soil > Wetlands | place: USA...
TGAGCCGTGGTGCGACTTGGCAGCCATCAAAATTGCGCTGGGCAAAACCAACGAAGCCCTCCAGGACCTGCGCATGATGCTCGAGTTGAACGCCAAACGCCTGAAACAAAACCCCAAGGCGCGCGATCTGCTGGAGGAAGTGCGCAAAGACCACCGTTTCGACGTGCTCCGCAGCCTGCCGGAATTCCAAAAACTGGTTCCACCCAATTAACTTGCGCCCCACCTTTTCCAGCCACGTATTCCATTTAATGCGCGTGTAGTGAAATTTGGACTTCGCGCTTTTAGCAAAGCAATTGCGAATAAAGCTGTCATATCCGTTATAATATGCTGATTGGGGTACTCTCATAGGTGCGATTGAGTCGAAATTAAATACCCTCAAAAGCTAAAATAGGGGATTTATTCTTCAACCTGCTGCTGGCTGCCGTGGGCATGTTGATCAAGTTCGCAGCGCAGACGAACTTGCGACAAATCAACGCAGTGGTCCGGTAGGCGCCTTTTCAAGGACGGTGAACAACTCACCACCGCTTTGCCGGGCGGATTTAATCCGAAAACGTCCCGCGGCAGCCAAACAGCTGAATCCACGGCCTTCTGCAATCGTCGGAGCATGGCGGCCGCCGAAAATTTTCGGACAGATTGTGAGGTGAAGTTCGTCTACCAAGCCCGTGCGGAACAGAGCATCGTTCAATTCGCCGCCGCCTTCGCAGAGTAGCCGTGTCACCCGCCATCGCTCCCGCAACCACCCGAGCGCGGCGCCAAAATTGATTTCTTTCCGGCCGCAAATTTTCACCATGTCCGCCAGCGCGTACAACTGCTTGAGCCGAGCCGCGCCAGCCCGGCGCGTGGTGAGAATGATGATGGGTGAAAAGCGGTGCTGGAACACTTCCGCGCGGGGATTGACCGAACCGGAACGGCTGACAATTACGCGCAAATTATATTTCGCCAGCCCACGTTTGAGTCGCGCCCGTCGGAACCTGGCTGGGCCGGGCCCCAGGTTGATGGGAGCGGAGTCCACCGTGCGGGCACCGGCCATTACCGCGTCCACCGTCGCGCGCAATACGAGCAGGTGCTCGTGATCGCGCGCGCTGGCGAAGGACGACACCACGCGATTGGCCGTGGCGATCTTCCCGTCCGCCGTCATGGCCATGTTCACCAGCACAAAAGGCAATTTTGATGTTTTAGTTTTCACTTTGAGCCCACGGACGCCTCAACCTAAAGCTAAAGTGCAAAAACTGAAGCTCAAAGAATGAGCATCGCGTCGCCGTAGCTGAAATAGCGGTAACGCTCGCGGATCGCCTCCGCGTAGGCGGACAAAATCATTTCGCGTCCCCGCATTTCACCCGGCGCAGCAAAGGCGCTCACGAGCATAAGCAGCGTCGAGCACGGCAAATGAAAGTTTGTCAGCAATCCGTCCACAATCTGAAACTGGAACGGTGGGTGAATGAAAATGCCTGTTTTTCCGGCATTTTTCGCGAGTTTTCCACTGCTTTGTGCGGCGACACTTTCCAACACGCGCACGGTCGTCGTGCCGACGGCAATGACGCGACGACTGGCGGCTTTCGCCTCGTTCACCGCCTGTGCAGTTTCTTCGTCCAACTCAAAACGCTCCTTATGCATTCGGTGCGATTCCAGAGTCTCGGTCTTTACCGGCAGGAACGTGCCGGGGCCAACGTGCAACGTGATGAAACAAATCCGCACGCCATCGGCGCGGATTTGTTTCAGCGATTCCGGCGTGAAGTGCAGACCGGCCGTTGGCGCGGCAACCGAGCCGTCGGTTTTGGCAAAGACGGTCTGGTAACGTTCCCGGTCTGCGCGTCTTTCGTTCGCGTTTGCCCGTGTGATGTAAGGCGGCAGCGGGGCTTCGCCGAGCCAATCGAGTTCGCGGCGGATGTCCGGCGTACCTGAAAATTGCAGCCGCCGATGGCCTTCCGCGTTCGTTTCGAGGACCGTGGCGCAGATGCTGGTGGCGTTGCCATTGGCGTCATGGAGAATGATTTGCGCGCCGGGGCGGGTGCGCCGGGCGGGATGCATCATCACTTGCCAGTCATTGCGCGCGTTTTCCTCCAGCAACAAAATTTCCAACTGACCGCCGGAGCGCGCCTTCACGCCGCGCAGCCGGGCGGGGATGACGCGCGAGTTGTTCAACACCAACACGTCGCCCGCGCGAAGAAATTCCAACACATCGGGGAATTTCCGGTGTTCGATCCGCCCGTTCGAGCGATGCAACACCAGGAGCCGCGAGCCGTCGCGCCGGGACGCGGGATGTTGCGCAATCAATTCCGGCGGCAGGGCAAAATCGAAATCGGCAGTTTGCATCGCGGTTAAAATAGCAGGACGGCGGTTGGGAAAACAGAAGCAGAATGGCGTTTTTCGGTGATTTTCCTTAAAAACGACCTGTGAATAACTTCTGAATAACCCCAAAAATTTTAAGTGAATTTGTGTTGACTAATGTGGGAGAAAGTGGTTAGAAGTGGGTCGTTGTGGGTGAAAATGGCGTTTGCATTTTCTCCCGTGAATAAAATGAGCAGCACAAAAGACACAGAGCCGTCCTACTACAATTCGCGCTTTCGTCATGGCGTGGATGAGAAAAGACGTGTGCAAATCCCGGCCAAATGGCGGCCGCAAAAGGCCGCTGCGGAACTGACGCTCATTCTGTGGCCGCGGGAAGGGGTTGGTCCCTGCGTGCGCGTGTTGCCGCCGGCGCAGATGGCGAAATTGATGCAGGCCATTGACGAAATGCCGAACAGCGATCCCAAGAAGGTCGTCTTGAAACGCATCATCGGCAGCGACTCGGCACAGGCGAGCGTGGACAAGGCCGGGCGCATTTGTCTGCCCGACGAAATGGCGCGCAACGCGGGCGTTAAGAACGAGGCGGTGCTGGTCGGATTGCTGGACCGCTTTGAGATCTGGAATCCGGAACGTTATGAGAAGGTTCAGGCCGCCGACGCGGCGTTGGCGCCCGACGCCTTCAAACTGATGGAATAAAATTATGAATCTTGGAAAATTATTGGCTGCGGGAAGAAGCGTCATTGGCGGACGCCGGGAAATTTGCTATCGCATCAACGACCGCAATTATCTGCCAAAATTCATTTCACCGAAAAATCCGTTTGTGCCTCTGGCCCCGACGGAGCCCCCGCCAAAGGCGATCGCCGCGCCGGTCAAAAAGCGCATTGCGTCCGACGGAACCAAGACCCAAAAGCTGCCCATGTTACCCCCGCTTGGCCCCCGGCGAAGTGCTTGGGTCGGCAAATTAAATCCTGTTTTAATCTGGCGCCGCTCGCGGCCACCCGTGCCGCAAAAAGCCCAGCGCCCCCTGCAAGCCGAGCTTTCCTTGGACCGGGTGAAGGTTGTGCACAACGATCTCAGCGATGCAGACGTGGAGATTGTTCCAATTAAATCACGTCCGGCGCTGGCAACGGCGGAGTCGGTCCCGGCATCGGCCCGGGACGGGGATTCTTGGAGCCGGTTGAGCGCAAAAATTTTTGGGGTAAAAGCAGCCTGAAATTTTAATTCAATGCGCAGTGCTCGATTTCGTTCACAAACCGGTGATGGCGGCGGAGGTGCTGGACGCGCTGAAGCCGGAGCCGGGCGGTCGTTACGCCGACGGCACGGTCGGTGGGGCTGGGCACGCGGCGAGTATCCTGAACGCGAGCTCGCCGACTGGATGGCTGTATGGGTGCGATCGCGATGGCGTCGCGGTTGAGGCGGCGTGTGCGCGCCTGGCAGAGTTCGCGGGCCGGTTTGAAATCCGCCACGGCAATTTTGCGGAACTGGCCGGATGGATTCCGGCGGCGAGTTGCGACGGTGTGCTGCTGGATTTGGGCGCGAGTTCGCCGCAACTGGATTCGCCCCAACGCGGATTCAGTTTCCAACGCGACGGCCCACTGGACATGCGGATGGATGTGCGGCAATTGCTGACGGCGGCGGATTTGGTGAACAACGCGAGGGCTGGTGAGCTGGCGAGAATTTTTTGGGAGTTTGGCGGCGAGCGCGACTCGCGGCGCCTGGCCAACGCCATTGTGAACGAGCACCGCCGGCGAAAGTTCGAGACGACCGGACAATTGGCGGAGTTGCTGGAACGACTATCGCCGCGGCGTGGGAAGAAGACGCATCCGGCGACAAAGGTTTTTCAGGCGCTGCGGATTGCCGTGAACGACGAAATCGGCTCTTTGAAACTGGGGCTGGCGGCAGCGGTGGAAATTTTGAAACCCGGCGGGCGGCTGGCAATCATCACATTTCATTCGCTGGAAGACCGGGTAGTGAAGGATTTCGGGCGCGCGCGGGCGCGGGATTACACGTTCGCGGGAGGAGTGGACGTTCCGGAGTTGCGCGAGCCACGGGCGCCGGAATTGAGATGGCTGACGCGCCGGGCCATCCAGCCGGGTGAGGCCGAAGTGAAGGAAAATCCGCGCAGCCGGAGCGCCCAACTGCGGGTATTGGAGAAGATATGAATGGAGTGATGGAGTATTGGAGTATTGGCGTGATGGAGCGGTGGATTCCATGGTGTTGGAATTCGTTACTCCAGATCTCCAACACTCCATCACCCCAATTTTGAGCGATGGCAAAAAATCGAAGAAATCAGTCGGCAGCGATCCGGTTTGGGCCGGCGCTGAAGGCGTTGTTTTTGTGTTTGCTGATCGCCGGGCTGGCGGTGGGTTATGTCTGGCAAAAAAACCAGATTTACCAACTGGGCTGGCAAATTACGGCGTGCGAACACCGATTGGCGCAACTGCGCGACGAGAACCAAAAGCTTGGCGATCAACTCGCCGTGTTGTATTCGCCGGTGATGCTGGATCAGCGTGTGCGCGTATTAAATCTTGGGCTGGTTCCCGCGCAGCCGATGCAGATTTACCGGCTGACCGAACCGCCGCCGAATGACAGCGCCAGGCGCCAGTTTGCCGCGCGGCAGGATGGCGGGATGACGCCATGACCTGAACAATTTTGGCCGCCGCCCGTGACGCCGTCGGGTGAGGAACCGATCGCCGCGGGCGGTGGGCCATTTGGCGATGATAAATGGCGATGATAAAACAACTGCAACTAAGACGGATGCTGCTGCTGCTGGGACTGCTGGCCTTGGCGTTCACCGGCTTGGGCTACCGGCTGGTGGATTTGCAGGTGTGGCGCCACGACGAACTGGCCGCGCTGGCGCAGCAGAACACGAAACTCCAGTATTTCCGCGAGCCGCGCCGGGGAAACATTCTTGACGCCAACGGCAATTTGCTGGCGACGAGCATTTTTGTAAAAACTGTCTGCGCCGACCCGGTTTTGATCGGCAACCAGCAGGCCGCCATTGCGCGTGCGCTGGCTCCGTTGCTGCACCTGAACGAAGCCGATTTATATCAGCAATTGCTTCCGCGCCTGCGGCAGAATGATAAAGGCGAAACGATCACCAACCGTTATGTTGTGCTTCAACGCAAGGTCAGGGATGAAACCTGGCAAAAAATCCAGCAGGTGATGAACCGGCTTTCCTTCGGGGTGAACGAGAGCAAATTGTCCGCGGACCAGCGTATTTTTTACCGCAACTTGCGCCTGCACGCCATTTTCACCAATCCCGTGGACGACCAGTTGCGCGTGTATCCGAATGGCTCGCTCGCAGCGCATGTGCTGGGCTTTGTCGGCACGGATGAGTTGTCGGTGGATGGCCAGGCGGTTGCGGAAACTTCGGGGCGGGATGGCATCGAACTCTCCATGAATTCCGCGTTAAGCGGCGTGCCGGGCTGGCGCGTGACAGAAATGGACCGCCGCCGCCAGGAACTGGTTTCATTGCGCGATCAGGATGTGCCGCCGCGTGATGGCTATAATGTGGTCCTGACCATTGACGCCGTCATTCAACACATCGTCGAAACCGCGCTGACCAACGCGATGGATAAACACACGCCCATCAGCATTACCGGTGTCGTCATCCGTCCGCAGACCGGCGAAATTCTGGCGCTGGCGACGCTGCCCAATTTCGATCCGAACAATCCCGGCGCGTCCCCTGCCGACGCGCGCCGCAACCGGGTCATCAGCGACGTGATGGAACCCGGCTCGACGTTCAAAATCGTTGTGGTCTCCGGCGCATTGAACGACGGCGTGGTGCGGCTCACCGACACGTTCGATTGCGACCACGGTCAATTCGCCTACGGTGGCCGGATTTTGCACGACCATGAGCCGTTCGACATCCTGACCGCCGAGAACATCATTACTAAATCATCGAACATCGGCGCGGCGAAAATCGGACTTCGACTTGGGGATGACCGGCTTTACGATTATGCGCGGGATTTCGGTTTTGGCCAGCGCACAGGCATTCCACTGCCCGGCGAGGTTCCCGGCATTTTGCATCCGGTCCAGGATTGGAGCAAGGTCTCCATCGTGCAAATTCCGATGGGACAGGGCGTGGCTGTGACACGGCTGCAAATGGCGATGGCGATGAGCGCCATTGCCAACGGGGGCCGTCTAATGCAGCCGATGCTCGTGAAGCGCCTAGTGGACCGCAATGGCGATATCGTGGCACAATATGAACCCCAAATGATTAGACAAGTCATCAGTCCCGCCACGGCCAGGTTGATGGTCGAGGCGTTGGAAACCGTGCCCACGCCGGAAGGCACCGCGCCGGAGGCGGCATTGGCAAATTATACCGTGGCCGGCAAAACGGGCACGGCGCAAAAAGCCGGTCCGAACGGTTACATGCCCGGCAAATATTTTGCATCATTCATTGGATTCTTGCCGGCAGACAATCCCCAACTTTGCATCTCCGTGGTGATGGACCAGCCGAAGGAAGGTTATTATGGCGGCCAGGTTTGCGCTCCGGTCTTCCGGGAAATTGCCGAGCGTTGCGCGAGTTATTTGAACATTCCACCGGACAAGAATTTGCTGGAACCCGGTTCGCCGCCGCTCGTGGCCGTCGGCGGTTCAAAGCCGCTTGCGCGCGCACGGAACCCGTGAGCGGCATGAAAGTTTGCAGTGGAAAAGCGCTCTTTGAAATTTATAGCCGAAGCCTGCGACGGAGAAATCCGGCGAGGGGCGGGTGAAGTCATTGTCAAAAACGTCTGCACCGATTCGCGCAAAGCAGGGCCGGGCGATTTGTTCTTTGCCATCAAAGGCGAGCGCTTTGATGGCCACGACTTCTTGGACGAGGTCGCGGCCAAGGGTGTTGCGGCGGTCGTGGCGGAACAAAAAAAAATCCCCGCACCATTGCCCGAATGCGCGGTGATGGTTGTGGACAATCCGCGCGCGGCGCTTGGCCGGTTGGCGACCGCCTATCGGCGCGAATTCGATTTGCCAGTCGTTGCAGTCGGCGGGTCGAATGGAAAGACGACGGTGAAGGAATTGATTGCGTCGGCGCTCCGGCAAAAATTGGCGACGCTGTGGAGCGAGGCCAGTTTCAACAACAACATCGGCGTGCCGCTGACGTTGCTGCGCCTGGAAAAAGCGCATCAGGCCGCCGTGCTGGAAGCGGGCACGAATCATCCGGGCGAACTCGCGCCGCTCGTAAAAATGATTCAGCCGAGACATGGCGTGATTACAAACATTGGCCGCGAACATTTGGAATTTTTTGGCGACGTTGCGGGCGTCGCCCAGGAAGAAGGCTGGCTCGCGGAACTTTTGCCGACAGACGGCAGGCTCTTTGTCAACGGCGACAATGAATGGACGAAACCGATTATCCGGCGCACCCACGCGACGGTCGTGCGTGTGGGCCTCGGTGAAAAAAATGACTGGCGGGCAAAAGGAATCCGGCTGGATAAAAACGGCGTGACCTTCCGCGTGGAAGCGCCAAAGGCCGAATTCAACGGTGAGTACCGGGTGAGTTTATTGGGCCGCCATCAAGTCGTGAATGCGCTTTTTGCGGTTGCGGTCAGTGAGGAACTAGGCTTGTGCCGTCCCGCACTGCGGGACGGCCTGGCCGAATGCCAGCCGGCAAAAATGCGGCTGCAATTTTGGGAAGCCGGCGGCGTGCGGGTGCTCGACGACGCGTACAACGCGAACGCGGACTCGGCCATCGCGGCGCTCGAAACGCTTTGCGACCTGCCGTTGCAAGGCCGGCGCGTGGCGGTGCTCGGCGACATGGCCGAGTTGGGCGCGCAGAGCGAAGCCGCGCACGCGGAAATTGGCCGCCGCGCGGCGGAATTGGGCATTGGCCAATTATTCGCTGTTGGCAAAATGGCGCCGGTGATAGCGGCGGCGGCGCGCGAAGCCGGGTTGAATCGTGTGATTGAATTTGCGGAAGTTGAGGCGGCGGTGAACGCGGTGAAAAAATTTTTGAAAACAGGCGATGTGGTGCTGTTAAAGGCGTCGCGGGCGGCGCGCCTGGAACGCATCGCCGAAACATTGAGGTTGGAGCAGTCGTGAACCAAAGCGATGCTTTATTATTTGAGCCAAAAATTGCTCGACTGGTCGGTAGGAACGCCGTGGGCCGATCGCCTCTCGGCGCTGCGGCTTTTTCGTTACATTACGGTGCGGAGCGCCGGGGCGGCCATTACCGCACTAATTTTAAGCTGGTGGTTGGGGCCGAAAATCATTCGCTGGCTCAAGCAATTGAAATTTGGCCAGGACTATGCGGACAAGGCCGAGGAAGCCGGCGGTTTGGGGGCGCGGGTGCTCAGCAAAAAAGGCACGCCGACGATGGGTGGCATTTTAATTGTCGCGGTGCTGGTGTTTTCGACGATGCTGTGGGCGCAATGGAATGCGCAGGTCGAATTGACCCTGCTGTCAGTGCTGGTGCTGACGGGTCTGGGATTTTACGACGATTATGCGAAAATCATCCAGCAAACCGGCGGGGGCACGCCGCCGCGCTTGAAACTGTGGGTGCAAATTTTGCTGGCCGTTTTCATCGGCGTTTATCTGTGGCTGACGCCTTCGACGGGCAAGCTGGTGACGGAAATCACGGTGCCGTTTTGCAAATATCCGGTGGCGGTCAACGCGGGATGGATCGGTCTGGTGATCATTGTGCTGGCGATTGTCGGGAGTTCCAACGCAGTGAACTTGACGGACGGCCTCGACGGCTTGGCCGTCGGTTGTACACTCATCGTGGCGTTTGTATTTTTGGCTTTCACTTACTTGGCGGGCAACGTGAAGGCGGCCGGATATTTGCAAATTCCCTACGTGAATGGCGCAGGCGAATTGACCGTCCTTTGCTCGGCGCTGATTGGCGCCGGGTTGGGGTTTTTATGGTTCAACTGTCACCCGGCGCAGGTGTTTATGGGCGACACCGGCTCGCTTCCGCTCGGCGGTGCGTTCGGCATCGTCGCCGTGCTGATTCATCAGCCGTTTGTGCTGGTGATCGCGGGTGGCATATTTGTCATGGAAGCCGTTTCAGTCATTCTCCAAACCGGCTGGTTCCGGTTCACGCGGAAACGTTACGGCGTGGGCCGGAGAATTTTTTTGATGGCACCACTGCATCATCATTTCGAAAAGAAAGGCTGGTACGAATCACAGGTGGTGATGCGTTTTTACATTTTATGCGTGCTCTTCGCGGTCATCGCGCTGGCCACGTTGAAACTGAGATGAAAACGATGTGTGGCTTGACTGACACCGAAGTTTGGGCAGGTCGCTTTGCCCCTTGCGCCGCCGACCGGCTGTTGTTAAAAACAGTTCCGGCAAAGGTGAGGCGTGCGGTGGTGGCCCAAAAGGTGCTCTTATGCAGCCGATGGCTTGAAAATCGGCCGGTTTTGAGCAACCTGCATCACAGCGGCTTCAAGCGTAACTCGGTGAATACGAATAATTTAAGACGCCATGAAGTTTTAAGAGGGAAAACTTCGGGGCGGGAAACTCAACAATACAACCTCACGAAAGGACGCAATCAGCGCCAAATCAATGAATAGTCCCAACCCATTCGTACCTCAAGGCTCCCTGCTGGAGCAACAAAGCAAACGCCGCTCGCGTTTGAAAGTCGCCGTCTTCTGCGTGCTCGCCATCGGCATCACCAGTCTCACAGCAATGCTCATCCAAGGGTGCAAACGCGAGCAGACCCAGGTGGAAAACCAGCCGCCGCTCGAAACCAACGAGGCGGTCATGAGCACCAACCTGCCGCCGCCGGTGGAAGCATCCAATCCGCCGGTGCAGCCTCCACCCGTGGTGACATCTCCACCCATCGCGCCATCCGTAGCGGCACCCGCTGGAACGGAATATGTCGTGGTCAAGGGCGACTCGGTCTGGAAAATTGCCCACAACAATGGCGTGAGTGTCCGGGCGCTGGAAGCCGCAAATCCCGGCATTGATCCGGCCCGGTTGAAGGTGGGTCAAAAACTCGTGATTCCCGCGCCGTCCAACTCCAACGCCGAGTCGGCAACAGGCATGACCGGTTCCTCCAACGCTGGCGGCGGTCAGGAAATCTACATCGTCAAGTCGGGCGATACGCTGTCAAGGATTGCCAGACGTTACGGTACGACCGTCAAGGCTATTGAATCCGAAAATAATTTATCGACGACCCGGATCAAAGTTGGTGAGAAGCTGAAGATTCCGGCAAAGGCTGAAGCCCCAGCCGCGGCGCCCGTTGCAACGCCGTCGGCCACAGGTACAACGTCCGCGCCGGACAACACGCCGGACACGCAATCGCAATAGCGAACGAATTGCCATCAGCGTTTAGAAGTTGAAATGAGATTCGCCGTCACGACGTTGGCGTTTTGCGTTGCCGCCCTGCTGGCGCTGGGGCTGGTGATGCTTTACAGCTCCAGCATGACGCAGGATGGCGCGCATTACCTGATGTTGCAGCTTCTCTGGTGCATGTGCGGCCTCGCCCTTTGTGCGGCGGCGACCACCCTCGATTATCAACTGCTCAGAAAATTCGCCTGGCCGGTTTTTTTGCTGGCGCTGACGTTGTTGGTGCTGGTGCTCGTGCCCCATATCGGCAGAAAAATCAATGGCGCGCGCCGCTGGTTCGATTTCCACGGCGTGCGCTTTCAACCTTCTGAATTCGCCAAACTCGCGCTGGTCATCCTGCTGGCGTGGTATGGCCATCACTTTCAACGGCACATGCGGACCTGGAACCGCGGCGTTGTTTTGCCGGGTGTGCTCATCGCGCTGGTGCTTGGTTTGGTATTCATCGAGCCTGACCGCGGCACGACCATTCTACTGGCGGCCGTCGGTGGTGCCATGTTGCTGCTCGCCGGCGTTCGCTGGAAGCACATCATCCCGCCCGTCATGTTTGGTGCCGTGGCCTTGGCGGTTTCTCTCTTGTGCGATCCCATGCGCCGGAAGCGCATTTTCGGGTGGTGGGATTTGGAGCAGCACAAGGACGGCGTGGGGTATCAGGCTTATCAAGCCATGATTGCCCTCGGCTCCGGCGGCTGGGCCGGCCTCGGGCTTGGCAATGGCCGGCAAAAACTTGGCTTTGTGCCGGAGGATCACACCGATTTCATTCTTTCCATCATTGGCGAAGAACTCGGCTTGATTGCGACCCTGTTTATTCTGCTGGCCTTTGTCATCATTGTGATTTGTGGAATTTACATCGCGCTCCATTCGCGCGACACCTTTGGCTTTTTGCTGGGATCCGGCGTCACGCTTTTGATTGGTTTGCAGGCGGCAATCAATATCGGCGTCGTCACCAGCGCGCTGCCGAACAAGGGTCTGCCGCTGCCGTTCATCAGTTACGGCGGTTCCAATCTGCTGGCTATGTTCACCTGCGTGGGAATTTTATTCAGCATCGCGCGGCATGCCCCGGCGCGTGAGAGAATCCCCGCCTCCACTATCGAAACTGACGAACTTCCCTCCCCTCAATCCACATGACCCGGTCCGGAGCCAAAACGCCCTTCGTCGCCATCGCGTGCGGCGGCACGGGCGGGCATCTCTTTCCGGGATTGGCCGTCGCCGCGGAATTGAAAAAGTGTGGCTGCAAAACGGCGTTGCTCATCTCGCCCAAGGAAATTGATCAGCAAGCTGTAAAAACCGCGCGCGACATGGAGATTTTCACGCTTCCGGCCGTCGGCTTGCAAAATCGAAATTATTTTCCGTTCGCTGGCAGCTTTGTAAAATCGTTGTTTGCCGTGCGAAAAATTTTTCGCCGGTGCAAACCCAGCGCCGTCCTGGCGATGGGCGGATTTACCAGCGCGCCACCAGTTTTTGTGGCGAAAGATTTGAGCGCGAAGACATTTTTGCACGAATCCAATACCATTCCCGGTCGCGCGAATCGTTTTCTCGCGCGTTTTGTGGACGAGACGTTTATCGGGTTTCCCGGGGCTGCCGCGCATCTGCGTGCGCGCAAAGTTACGGTGACCGGCACACCCGTCCGCCCGGAATTTGATTTCGAAAAATTGGCAATCAGCAATCGGCAGTCGGCAATTGAGAAGTGCCGCGCTGCGCTTGGCCTTGATCCGCACCGCCCAACGATTCTGGTGATGGGCGGTAGCCAAGGAGCCAGTGGCCTAAACGATATGATTTTGTCCGCGTTGCCGTTTTTGCAGGAGCGCGGACAGCTTATCCGTGAGGCCGGGTGGTCTGGTGAACACGCGGACAAGCTGTCCGCGCTCCAATTCCTTCACCTCACGGGCACAAATGATTTCGAAAAAGTCAAAGCCGCCTACGACACACGCGGGATCAAAACCGTTGTGAAACCGTTCCTGGCCGAGATGGACCAGGCCCTCGGTGCCGCCACGGTTGCGGTGAGCCGCGCCGGGGCTTCGTCGCTCGCAGAAATCGCGGCCATGCGTTTGCCGTCATTGCTTGTGCCGTTTCCCGCCGCGGCGGACAATCATCAATACTACAACGCGCGCGCGTTTGAAGCCACGGGCGCCGCGCGGTTGCTCGAACAAAAAAAAGCCACCCCCGGGGAAGTGGCGGCGATACTGGGTGAACTGGCTGGAGACGAGACCACGCGCGCGGCCATGCAAACCGCGCTCGCGCAATGGCACGCGCCCAGAGCCGCGGAGCAAATTGCTGAAAATATTTTGAGCGCTGTTTTCAGGGGTGCGGACAGCTTGTCCGCGCGTTTAACACAGGACGTTGACTCACGGACGAGCCGTCCGCGCTCCGATGAGCCGAAACAAAGTCAAGTGTGCGCCACATGAACGCGACTGAAACCATTTTGGAAATGCCCGCGCAACTCACAAACGATTTCATCGGTGAACTGGCCGGGTGCGTTTCACGTGCCACCTTGGTTCGCCGCAAGGAGCCGCTGATGAAACACACCACGTTGCGCGTTGGTGGTCCGGCGGACGTGTATGTTGAGCCGGTGTCGGAAGCAGATTTGGCGGGCATGGTAAAATTATGCGGCGCGCGCGGCGTCCCATTTTGTGTGATTGGCCGCGGCTCGAATTTGCTCGCGCGCGACAGCGGTTTTCGCGGTGTGATGATTTGCCTGGCCCATACGAATTTCTGCCGGATTGAAATTGACGGCGACCGTCTGCATTGCGGGGCTGGCGCCAAATTGAAAAACGTGGCGGTGGAGGCGAAGCGAAGTGGTTTGAGCGGCGTGGAATTTCTTGAAGGCATTCCGGGCAGCGTCGGTGGCGCATTGCGGATGAACGCGGGGGCGATGGGCGGCCAGACCTTCGACGTTGTTGAGTCGGTTCGCCTGATGGATTTTGACGGTAACATCCGCGAACTCGCGCCAACGGAAATGACAGTGGAATATCGCGTTTGCGCCACCTTAAAAAACCATATTGCGTTGGGTGCCGTGTTCAAATGCAAATCGGCGCCGCGCGGGGAGATTGAAGCGCGCATGAAGACTTTCAGCGAAAAGCGCTGGGAATCGCAGCCCGCCGCGTCCAGCGCCGGTTGCATGTTCAAAAATCCGAAAACGATTCCGGCGGGAAAGCTGGTGGACGAACTCGGCTTAAAGGGGGCGCGCGTCGGCGGCGCAATGGTATCCCCTGAACACGGCAATTTCATAGTGAACGACGGCACAGCCACGGCCCGTGACGTTTTGAAATTGATTGAAATAGTGAAAGCGAAGGCAAAAGCCGAACGCGGCATTGATTTACAAACGGAAGTTGAAATCATTGGTGAGGAATGAGCATCAAACTTAAAATTGTGGTGATGTTGGGCGGCCCGAGCGCCGAGCGTGAAGTGTCACTGCGTTCCGGAGCAACGGTGGTGAAAGCGCTGCGTTCGCTTGGCCATGACGTCTTTGAAGTAGACCCGCTGGACGGCGAATTTGATTTGCCGGAAGAAACGGACGTGGTTCTTCTGGCGCTGCATGGCACTTATGGCGAGGACGGCACGGTCCAGCGCCGGTTGGACGAACTTGGCGCGGTTTACACGGGTTGCGACGCCGAGGCGAGTCGCATTGCGTTCGATAAGGTGCTGACCAAAAAGCTTTGCCTCGAAGTCGGAATTCCGACGGCGAAATTCCTGGTCGTAAACTCTGCGAAAACTCCGTGGCCGAAAGGCTGGCAACCGCCATTGGTGGTGAAACCGGTGCGCCAGGGGTCGAGCGTCGGATTACAGTTTGTTGAACGAGTCGAGGATTGGCAACCTGCGCTGGTGGAGGCGATGAAGTTTGATTCGGAGATTCTGGTCGAGGAAAAAATTTTGGGACGCGAATGCACGGTGGGCATTCTCGCGGATGAAGCGTTGCCGGTGGTGGAAGTCCGGCCCAGGGTTGGCAGTTACGATTATCGCAACAAATACACGGCCGGCTGCACGGAGTATTTCTGTCCCGCACCGTTCGATGCGGCAACGACCCGGCGGATTCAAGATGCCGCGCTCTGCGCATTCAAGGCCATAGGCGGGCGTGATTACGCACGCGTGGACGTGATGGTGCGGACAAACGGTGAACCGGTGGTGCTGGAAGTCAACACGCTGCCGGGTATGACGGAAACGAGCCTGCTGCCGAAGGCGGCTGCAGCGGCTGGATTGAATTACGCGCAACTTTGCCAGCGCATGGTGGATTTGGCGCTGGAGCGGGCGCAAATAGCGCACCACGGTCAACCGATTTAACTCATTTAACTTATTTAACCTGTTTAACCGGTTAAATATGTGACTGGTTAAATCAGTTAAATCGGCCAGCGGCCGAAAAGGCAATTAGACAATGTGGTTTAGACGCGAACAAAAAAACCGGCGATTGAGTCGCAGGCACGTGCTTGACGTGAAGCTGCGTTCGCGGCAGGTGCGCGCGACGCGCCTGCGGCTGGGAGCCGTGGCGCTGGCAGTCACGTTTGGCACGGTGTTCGGCCTGTATCTCTTCTGGCGGGCGGGCGAATGGGCGCTCGATAAATTTGTGTATGAAAATTCCGAGTTTGCCATCCGGCACATTGACGTGCAAACGGATGGCGTGATTGCGCCGGACCGGTTGCGCCGGTGGTCTGGGGTGAAGCTGGGGGAAAATCTGATGGCCTTGGATTTGGGCTCGGTGAAGCGGAATCTGGAGCTGGTTTCGACCATTCGTTCCATTTCCGTCGAGCGTATCCTGCCGCGCACCTTGCAAATTCGCGTGACGGAACGCCAGCCGGTCGCCCAGGTGGACGTGCCGCGCGCCGGGCCGGGAGGCGGCATTGAAGTGACGGTGTTCCAGCTCGACGCGGACGGTTACATCATGCAGCCGCTCGATCCGCGCCTGTGTGTTATTCCACTGGCGCAAGTCAGGGATGAACTGCCGGTAATCGCAGGTTTGAACGTGTACCAATTGCAGCCCGGCCAGCGCGTCGAATCACCGCAGGCCCTCGCGGCTCTGCAACTGATCACCACGTTCAACCATTCGGTCATGGCCGGGTTGGTCAATTTGCGTCGCATTGACGTGTCGTCGCCGGGCGTGGTGGTGGCGACGACGGAGCAAGGCGGCGAAATTACTTTTGGTCTCGACAATCTGGATCAACAACTGCAACGCTGGCGCGAGATTTACGATTTGGGACAACGCATGAACAAGGCAATCGCGTCACTCGATCTGGCGGTTACCAACAACGTGCCGGTTCGTTGGATGGAAGGCGTCGTCGTCCCGGTCACTTTGCCAAGGCAAAACACAACCCCACCCACTTGGAGGAAAAATGTTTGATGACTCATCCATTATTGTCGGTTTGGAAATCGGCACGTCGAAGGTCTGCGCCGTGGTCGGCGAGCAGGGCGCTGACGGCACGCTGAATGTCATTGGCCTCGGCCAGGCCCGCTCACGCGGCGTGCGCAAAGGCGAAGTCGCGGACACGACCCAGGCCGAGGAGGACGTGCGCAATGCCATCGTCGAGGCTGAGCAGATGGCCAACGTGGAAATCCGCAACGTTTATCTCGGCGTGACCGGCGGGCACATCCGCGGCTTCAACAACCGCGGTGTGCATCCGGTGGTTTCCGCTGACCGCGAAATTTCCGAGGACGACGTGCAGGACGTGATTAAAAACGCGAAGGCAATCAATTTGCCCACGGAAAACAACGTCGTTCACGCCATTCGCCAGCACTTTTTCGTGGACGGCCAGGACGGTGTGACGAATCCGGTCGGGATGCTGGGGTCGCGCTTGGAAGTGGACGTTCATGTGGTTCACGGCAACACCAACCGTTTGCAAAACGCCATCCGGCTGGTGAAAGGGCTGCAACTGGAGGTGGACGAGATTGTATTCAATGGCCTCGCCTCGTCGCTGGCGCTGTTGACGAGCGAACAAAAGGAGTTGGGCGCGCTGGTCATTGACATCGGCGGAGGTACGACCGATTACGTTGTGTACGCCGGCGGCGTCATCCGGCACACCGGCGTGCTGGCGGTCGGCGGCGATCATGTTTCCAACGACCTGGCCTACGGCTTGAAAGTGCCGTTGAGCCGCGCGGAAAAGCTCAAGCTCGAACACGGTTCCGCCCTGCTGAACGGGGAAATCCGGGGCCGGACCGTCACGATCACCAATGAACTCGGCCTGCCGCTCAAGACCATCAACGTCGAGCATTTGCAGCGCATCATGTCGCTGCGGCTGGAGGAAATCTTCCAGTTGGTCGCGCAGGATTTGGAACAGGCCGGGTTGTTTGATTATTTGCGGGCGGGAGTTTTTCTTTGCGGCGGCGGCGCGCGCGTTCCGCAAATCGCCAGGCTTGCGGAGCAGGTCTTGCAAATGCCGGTTTCCATCGGCCAGACCAATTCTGTCAGCGGCCTCAAATCCGCGCTCGACCAGCCGGAATTTGTCACCGCCATCGGTCTCGTGAAGTTCGGCTCGTTCAAGGCGCGCAAACGCGAGGGCAAAACCTCGCTCGCGCATGGCATCAAGGGCGCGCTCGGCCGCTTTCTGCAACGATCATAGATTTCATTCGCCATGAAAACCAAAACTCAAACTCCCGCAGCCATGCTCGAACCGGCCAAAATGCCCGCCGCCAAGATATTCGGCATCGGCAGCGCCGGCGTTACCCTGCTTGAAGCGATCAACGGTGAGGAATTTGACGGCGCGGGTTTCGTGGCCATCAACACGGAGGCTTCATCGCTGGCGGCTTCGTCTGCGGCCTTGAAAATTCATCTCGAAACCAAACTGCTGCGCGGTCTCGGCACCGGCGGCGATCCGGAACGCGGCCGTGCGATTGCCGAGGAACAATTCGCCACGCTCAAAACCGCGTGTGAAGGTACGGACGCGGTTTTCATTGTCGCCGGTCTGGGCGGCGGCGCGGGCAGCGGCATTACGCCCGTGCTCGCGCACGCCGCAAAAGAAACCGGCGCGCTGGTGCTGGCGTTTGTAACGCTGCCGTTTGCGTGCGAAGGCAACCGCCGCCAGCTACAGGCGCAGCAGGGTTTGGAGCAGCTCAAATCCTTCGCCGACGGTGTGATCTGCCTGCCATGCCAGAAAACCTTCAAGTTGATTGACGAAAACACGAGCGTGCTCGACACGTTTCGTATTACTGGCGAGTTGCTGGTCGAGGGCGTGCGCGGTGTGTGGCGGCTGTTGACGCGCCCTGGTTTGATCCAGATTCACTTCGACGATTTGTGTGCGCTGGTCCGCGACCGCCATTCTGAAAGCGCGTTTGCCTCCATCGAGGCCTCCGGCCCGGCCCGCTCGCGCGAGGTGGTGGAAAAACTGCTCAACCATCCGTTGCTGGACGAAGGCCGCGCGCTGGCGGAGTCCGACGCGGTGCTGGTGAGTTTGATGGGCGGCAAGGATTTGACGATGGCCGAGGTGGGCCGGGTGATGGAACAAATCAGCCGTCATTGTGAACACGCAAAGGTCATCATGGGCGCGGCGGTGGACGAGGCGTTGAAGACGCGTTTGTCGGTGACGGTCATCGCGGCGAAGCAAACCGCTCCCGTGACGGCGGTGGAATCACCGGCGGCGGCTGGTGAGGTGATGGAACAAATGATCTCACGCGGTTCAGGATATTCGGGATCGCGTTGCGTTCCACCGGCGGCACCGTTGACGGTGGAACAGCGCGAGCAAGTACTGGCCCGGCACAGACGCGCCCGGAAAACTGCATCCAAAATGCGCCAGGCGCAGTTGCCATTGGCGATTATTTCCAAGGGCCGGTTCGACAAAAGCGAGCCGACGATTCACAAGGGGGAAGACCTCGACATTCCCACTTACATCCGGCGCGGCGTGGCGTTGAATTGACTTCAGTAATTCTTTGACCAGTCGGTCAACACGCCGTTGGTATCAAACATCAATTGCAGGTAGCGGTTGTTGAAACCGGGGCTGATGCCTTGGCCTGTTCCGAAGCCGTTATTCATGCCGGTGCCGAAGCCCGCGCCGCCAGCAGGCTGGAGGAACCATTTGAACTCCGTGGCGCCGCTGCTGAGCCGGATTTGGCGATTCGGCGGGCCGAGCTCGTTGACGGCTTGGGTATAGGTGTAATGCCCGACCCGGCTGCTCCAGTCAACCGGCGGGGCGGTTGCGCAACCGGTAACGAAGGCGACAACAAGGAACAAAACAACCGATAATTGACATTTCGCGGCGGAGTTCAATTTCATGGGTGCAGTTTAGTAAAATGCATTTCACCTGCCAATCCTCATGACCCTTGTGCGAGGGAGCGCACATACTTTGTCATGGCCTGTATCTCGGACGAAGATAATTTCTTGCCAAAAGCGGGCATCACTTTGGGACCGGTTTTAATCGCGTTGATGATCTCCTCATCAGTCGTTTCCACCTGCCACTTCGCATCGGTGAGGTTCTGCGCCCCGACGAGTCGGCCGTGGAACGTGAGGGCGCGTCCATTCTTGCCATGACAGGTGGCGCAGTTTTCCACAAACAACGCGCGGGCGTCCACTTTGTCTGCCGGATAACCAGCCTCCTTGACAGCCAGTGGGCCGGTGGATGAGCAACCGGCAATGAATGCGACAGTTACCGCCAAAATGGCGAGAGTCAAAGCTTTTGCGGTGAGGATTGTTTTCACAGACCCAATTTAGCTTTGCATCGGCGAAGCGCAACGGCGCTTATCCCAACAGCAGCAAAATCACCACGCCGATGATAGTGGTCAGCAACGTGACAGGAATGCCGATTCTTGCATAATCCCAAAAACCAATTTTGATGTGCTGTCGCGCGGATTCAACCACGATGATATTAGCCACGGAACCGAGGATGGTGAGATTGCCGGCAAAGGTTGTGGCCAGCGCCATGACCTTCCACATGAGTTCGGGATTGGTAAAGCCGGGAATCCATTTGCCTGCGACCAGCACGAACGGCACGTTCGAGACAATGTTTGAGCCGGCGACCGAAAGCCACGTGAGGTTCCACGCCTGTGCGCTGGCACTTGAACCGAAAAGACCATGAAGGTGATTAAAGATTTGGTCCGGCAATCCGGTGCTGTTGAGTCCCCCTACGACAATAAACAAACCGGCAAAGAAAAAGAGCAGATTCCAATCCACGAGCTTGAATACGGCGTGCGTGTCGCGCCGGGCGAGTACAATCACCAGCGCCGCGCCCGCCAGCGCCGTCCAGGAAAGATTGTATCCGGCAACGAACCCTGCAAAGACAAGGACCAGTACGCCCAAGGTCAGCACAATGAGAGTACGGTCGAGCGGGCGTTTTTCTGCTTCGGACGGTTGAATTGAAACGGTGTGAAGGGTCTTGCGAAAAACTAAATTCAGGATGCTGAATTCAACCACCAGTCCGGCAATTGAAACCGGCAAAAGCGACAGGGAAAAGTTGGCGAAGGGAATCCTGGACATGTGACCGATAATCATGTTTTGCGGATTGCCGACCAACGTGCAGGCGCTGCCAAT
>Ga0335077_10003081_pt1 | contig 20014 bp, 17 predicted proteins | sample Lox_Sample_31_FD_207151 | JGI IMG/M metagenome (GOLD analysis project Ga0335077, IMG submission 207151) | Soil microbial communities from Loxahatchee National Wildlife Refuge, Florida, United States - Lox_Sample_3.1 | ecosystem: Environmental > Terrestrial > Soil > Wetlands | place: USA...
GGTTGGTGGCGCCCGGCCGGCGCGCGGGCGGGACGACGACGCCGACCAGCTCGGCGGTCAGGTCCGGGTCCGTCGCCTCCGGTAGCTCGGTCGCCAGGGCGCCGCGCTGCGCCGGGATCAGGACGCGCGCGGCCTCGACCACGGGCAGCGGCTGCGTCCGCCCGACGGCCCGGTGCGAGCGCTCCCGGTGCCGCTTGGTCTTCTGCCAGCCGTTCGAGCCCACGATCAGCCGCAGGAAGCCGCGCCAGCAGGCGATGTAGGTGATGTAGTTGCCGAGCAGCAGCAGATGGCCGAGCAGCAGCGCCCGCAGCGGCCCGGCCTTGCGGCGCTGCCTGCTGTACAGGTATCCGGCCATCCAGATCGGGATGCAGGACACCGCGTACCAGATCACGACCGTCAGGACTCGCTGCGTCAGGTCGCCGCCGAGGCCCGGCTCGGTGACCCAGCCCGCCACCCACAGCGCCATCAGGACGAGGTTGTAGTTGAAGATCAGTGACCACGGCAGCACCAGCGCCCACGGCACCAGCAGGTACAGGGTCAGCTCCAGCATGCTCAGGTGCGCCAGCCGCCGCGACGACCACAGCCGGGGCAGCCAGCGGCCTGCCTGCATGTGGCCCTGGTACCAGCGGGTGCGCTGGTTGATCAGGGCCCGCAGCCGGGGCAGTCCCTGCTGGGAGACATAGGCGTCGGGGGTCGACGTCAGCCGCCAGCCGGCCGTCGCCAGCGCCAGCGCCAGGTCGAGGTCCTCGGTCAGCCGCGCCCGCCACGGATGGTCCCCGAGCTCGAGCAGCGCGGAGAGCCGGGTGAACTGGCCGTTGCCACCGAGGCTGACGGTGCCAGAGCCGATCCGGCCGAGCTGTGCGACCGCGCAGACCCCCCAGAACTCCAGGTCCTGCAGCAGGGTGAGCACCGAGCCGCGGACCCGGCGGATCCGCACCGGCAGCTGCACCCCGCCGACCCGCTCGTCGGCGAAGAGCGGCAGCACCGCGTCGATCGCCCCGTCCGAGAGTCTGCCGTCCGCGTCCATCACGCACACCGTCACCCGGGACGGCGCAATGCCGCGGACGGCGGCGTCCTCCAGCACGCGGGCGAAGCCCGCGTTCAGCGCGGGCCCCTTTCCCTTCCTGGCGTCTGGTAGCTGCCGGCCGACCACGATGACGCGCGCGGGATCCACGCTGCCGGCGATCCGCGCCGTCCTGTCGTCGGACGCGTCGTCCACCACCACGACGATCCCGCGCGGATCCGCGAGCAGGTTTCGCAGCGAGTCCTCGATGACGCGCTCCTCGTTAAGGCACGGGACGATGAAGTACACGACGCTCTGATCCGGGTCAACGGAGACGGCGGCGCGGGCCACCGGCTCGTCGGCCGTTATCGCCTTGTGCCACAGCAGCCGGGCACCGCGGCGCAGCCGGGCCCGCTGGATCTGGAACAAGACGCTGCGCTGGTCTCGCCCGCCGCGCCGCGACGGCCGCCGGCGCCGGCGCGGGTGCGCGAGGCGGCGCCGCGCCCTGATGACGTGCAAGCCCGACGCCGTGGTCCCGACGAAGTAGATGAGCCCCAGGGCGACAAGGAACAGCTCTAGTGCGCCTGCCAGCACGTGCCTCTCCTCTGCTGCGCGTCCGGCGTCAGGGATTCCGCTTGAACCGCGAGAAGCAGGCGGCGCGAACGAGGATCAGTCCGCCAACGAGAAAGGCGCCCGCCACCAGGCCAAGACCCGTCACATTCAGACCGGTGATAGGCAGCACGCCTATCGGCGGTGGATACATCTTGCTAACCCCCGTGAGCAATTATCCTGCGTCGGAATTATGCCTGGACCTTTTCCTTGCGCCGCACTGCCAGCATGGCGAACAAGGCCAGTGAGCTGGCGAGACCGACGATCGTGATAATGGAGCCGACTAGCGTGTGCCCCCAGTAGAAACCGCTGCTGAAACCCATTGCCTTGACGAACCAGACAATTCCGAGAAGGCGGAGCTGGTTCACCATGATCAGCGACGCCACGGCGACGAGCAGCCCGGCTATCGGCCGGGCCAGCGGCACGCGCTGCCACACGAGCAGCGCGCTGGCCGCGATGAACGGCACCATGAGCAGGGCGGCCGTGCATTCCGGCGTGATGACGAGGCCGATCTCGGCCGTCTTCGTCGGGAACCAGACTATGGGCGTGTTCGTGCCGTGGCCCGCGTGCAGCCCGGCCGCGATCGTGATGACGTGCCCGGACAGCCACGCCTCGAATTCCCGGATCGTCATGTTCTCCCGCACCACGAGGTAGGCGGTCGCGCCGAGGCCTGCCGACGTCGCCAGCCGGACGGTCTTCGCGGAGAGCGAGCGGCGGGCGGGCTTACCCGGCTGGCCCGCGGCCCGGCCCGGCCGGCCTGGCCTGGCTGCGCGAGCGGGCCTGGCCGGCCTCGCGCGGGCCGGCCTCGCGCGGGCCGGCCTCGCGCGGGCCGGTGGCTTGCGCCGGTGCGCGCCCGCCGGCCGGGCCGGAAAGGCGGCCCCGGTCACCGGATCGCCCGCCGTTGCCTCGGCAGCCCCGCGTGAGCGTGCCGGGGGGTCTCCGGCATGCGCGCTGCACCCGCGGGCGGCGCGCTGCCGAGCGCGAGCGCCACCGCGTGCGCCCTGTCGCGCGCTCCGAGCTTGCGGAAGATGGCCTTGACGTGGCTCTTTACCGTGTCCTCCGAGATGCAGAGGCGAGCAGCGATCGCCTTGTTGTCCAGGCCTAACAGCAGCTCGCCCAGTACCTCCCGCTCCCGCCTGCTGAGCCCGAGCTCTGCGACGGAGTCGGCGACGCGCGGGTGAGATCGCGGCGTGCCGAGCCTGTCGTCAAGCACCTGCGTGCCGGCTGCTGCCTGGTACAGGCAGGCGAGCAGGGCATCGGGCGGGGAGTCCTTCAGCAGATAGCCGATCGCGCCCGCGACGAGCGCGGACTGCACGAGCAGCGCGTCGTCCCGGCTGGTCAGCATCACGACGGAGGTCACCGGGCTCGCCTGCCCGGTCCAGCGGCACAGCGCCACGCCGCTCTCTCCGGCGATGGTGGTGTCGCAGATCAGCAGCTCCGGGCGCACCCGCTGGACCAGCTGCTCGGCCGCGGCCACCGTGCTCGCGGCCGCGGCCAGGACGTAGCCAGGCGCCCCGCTGAGCATCGAACGCACGGCCAGATGCATGAGCGGCGAGTCGTCGGCGATGACTACGTGCGTCACGCCTGTCCGGTACCGGCCGTCGGCCCGGCCGCCGGGCCGCGTCAGCGTAGCGATGCCGGCCCCGCCCGCGTCGCGCATCAGAAATCGCCCCCGTCAAATTGCATTTGCGATTGCAACCTAGCGGTGCACTGGTCACGGTGCGTAATCTGACACGTCACCCCGAGGGGTGAATCTGGGCTTGCAGTCACCCCTGCGCGTGATTGCGGGCGCGTCGTGCCTGGTTATGTCGCTTCACCGGCCCTAGCGTCTGCGGGCAACGTAACTCTACGTAACCGGGAACCCCGAACTGGGGCCCGGCGGCATGAAGGGATACCTATGCGCAGTTCACTTGGACGCGGTCTCATGCTGACCGCGTTTGCGGGGACGTTCGTGCTGGCCGCCGGTCCGGCGGCACTGGCGGCGACCCCGGCGACCACTAGTCCGGAGGCCATCTCCCTGATCGCCACCGGTCCGATCGCGGTTGGACCAGTCGGCGACGCGACCCTGTCCGACACCAATCCGGTGACCGGCACATCGGGCGGCGTAACCGGCCTGCTCGACATCGGCGCGTTCACCGACGACGTCACCACTAACTCGTCGCCGCCAGGCAACACCGCGACCTCGACCGTGGCGTCCCTCGGTCCGGCCACGTCCGGCCTCCTCGGCGGGCTGCTCGGCCCGTTCGCCAGCCTGATCTCCGCCACGGCGATCCACTCCAGCTGCGTCTGGAACAGCGACCTGACCGGCAGCTCGGCATTCACCGAGTCCACGACGATCGCCAGCCTTTCGGTGCTGGGCACCACGATCACGCTGCCCGCCACCATCCCGGCGAACGACACGCTCACCGGGCTGCCCACCCTGCCGCTGGGCCTCGGCTCGCTGTCCATCACGCTGAACCAGCAGGTGCCAGGTCCTGGCACCAACACCGAGACAGTGAACGCGATCGACGTCACGCTCACCAGCACGCTGCTCGGCACCGGCAGCGAGGAGATCGACCTGTCGTCCTCGACCTGCGGTAACCCGTCGTCGATCGTCGCCTCGCCGGTCGCGTCCGGCAAGGGCCTCGGCATCGGACTCGGGCTGCTCGGTCTGCTCGGCACCGGCGTCGCGACCGTGTACGTGCGACGTCGCCGTCAGGCGTTCGCCTGATCTCACCGAAGTCACCGCTCGACGGGAAGCGGGGCCGCGCCCTCAGGGGAACGGCCCCGCTTTTCCTTATCCGGGTCAGCGCGGCCGCCGCAGCCCGGGCCCCTGGCCGGCCCGCCCGATGATCGCCGCCGCGACGGCCGCTGCCGCCGCGACCACGAAGGTCGTCGCGATGAAGGCAAGGTGCCCGCCGGTGCCCCAGATCCCGTCGGGCAGTCCGAGGATCACGGCCAGGCAGCACGCCCACAAGCCGGTCGTCGTCGTCGGCAGCCACCAGCCGGTCAGCAGCGCGATGCACGGACCGACGATGAGCAGCCCGATCAGGATCACCCGGTGGCCGGTGGCGGCGTCGACCGCCGCGACGGCCGACGCAGCGATCATGCTGACGATCCAGACCCGCCGGGCGGTCAGGCCGGGCAGGAGCGCCGCACGCCGCGGACATGCGCTCGTGCCGGAGTGACGCCGGCGGCGCACTGGGGGCAGCATGGCGGCCGCCAGCGCTACCGCGGACAGGGCGCTGAGCCCGGCGATCACGGCCGGGCCGGCGGCGACGGCGAAGCCGCTGACCACGACGCACGCCACGAAGCCTGCATACGCCGCGACGATGACGGCGCCCGGCCCGCGGCTGAGTCCCTTGTGCCGCCACGCGAGCGCGAGCACCGCCACCGTGAGGCCTCCGTACCAGCCGGTGACCAGCAGTGCCTGCCCGGACGTCGGGCCGAGGCCGAGCACGGCACCGGGCAGCAGCAGACCCGCGACCACGTTCAGCGTGTTGCTGCTCAGTGCCGTGCTGAGGGTCGCGGCACCGCGACCGCGGTTGGCCAGATACACGGCGGCCACCGCGTTGGGCAGGCTGGTAACCGCCGCCAGCGCCAGCCCGCCGGTTACGATCTCCGGCACGCCCAGGGAGCTGCCGAGGCTGGAGGCGGCGCGTTCCATCCCGATGCTCGCGATGACGACTACGATGAGCGCGGCCCCGGCGGCCGCCGCATCGGTCCACCGCCCGCGCACGGGCCGGATCGCGTCCTCGAGCTCGAGTTCCTCCTCGGCCACCGCCGACCGCAGCCAGGTCCGCCATGGTCCCGGCAGGCGCGGCTTCTTTCCTTCCGTTCCCAGCACCAGAAGGTAGGAGGCCAGCACCACGCCAGCGAGCACCAGCCCGGCCAGCGGCGGCATGGCGCCACCCACGACCAGCGAGCACACCAGCGCAACCCACAGCGCAACCGCCCCGTTGAGGGCCACGACCCTGCGGTGCAGCCCGATCCGGCCGGCCACCACCGCGCCGAGGCCCAGCAAGGCAGCGAGGTTGAAGACGTTGGAGCCGAGCACCACGCCGGCGCCGATCCGCTGCTGATGACTTGTCAGCGCGGCGGTCGCGGCAGTTATCTCGGGCGCGTCCGCCGCCAGCGCGGCGAGGATTCCCAGGAGCGCCTCGGACAGGCCAAGCCGCTCGCCGACGCGCTCCAGCCGCGACACCAGCAGCCAGCTCGTGAAGAGGCTGACCATCGCTCCGGCGACGAAGGCAACGACAGCGAGCACTAACCTCTCCCCGGGCTGCGCGGCTCAGCTAGCTCCATTTTAGGTGCATGCCGCTGCCGGCTACCTGCGCCAGCCGCGCGGCGGCCGCGGCGCTGTCACGGCTGCCTCGTGCGATCGGCCGTGCGGCACGGCCGGCTCCGCCTCGCTGCGGTCACCAAGCCATCGCATCAGGTTCGTGTACACGACAGGGACGAAGCAGATCGCCGGGACTGCCCACAGGACGGCGGCCGCGAGCTGCCGGTCATCGGCGGCGCTCAGCGCACTCGCCCGAACCGGCGCGCCCACGCCGGCCATTCCCGTGACGTAGGCAACGACCCAGATGGTCCACATCGCGACCGCGGCCACGGCCGCGCGCAGCGGGCGCGGCAGGCGCGGACTCGCAACTCCCGCCGCCAGCTCCAGCCAGACCACCGTTCCGGCGCTGGCGAGAGTGACAAGCTCCGCTGCCGCCAGGGCGGGATCACGGTCGAGGGCGCTCAGCGCAGCGGGCAGCCGCCACCCGACGGCGAGCAGCACGAACGGCAGCAGGCTCGCGGCTGCGCGCGGGCCGGGCTGAATGGCCCGTGCGGCAGGCGTCGGCGGCCGGCGCCAGCGCGGCACCGGCATCCGGGCCGGCCAGCCCGCGGCCAGCAGCGCGGGAACGACGACGGCGAACAGCACGAACTGCGCAGCCTGAGCGACCGCATACCGGCGCGCGTAGGTTCCGGCCGGCGGCACCATTGCGGCAAGCGCCAGCAGCACGGCGAGCGCAGGCAGCCAGCGGCGCACCAGGCTAGTGATCTCGTGCACGGCTACCGCCTTCCCTCCGGGTAACCGCAGGCCCGCCGGGCGCCGCGTCCGAGACGGCCGCCAGCGTAGCCGCCCCGGAGCCAGATGCGCCGTTTGCCGGGGCGGGGGCCAGCACGCTGACCCGGTCACCGGCCGCCAGCACGAGCTCGGGATCTGGCTGGCGCAGGACCCGGTCCCGGAGCACTGACACCGGGATGCTACCGGCCGGGAGGCCGATCTCGCTGACCGTGCGCCCCACGGCCGCGGTGCCACTGCGGACCGTGAACTCGAGCACACGGTACCCGGGAAGGGGGTCGGGAGGCTCGCCGTCCGCCGTCCGCGGCTGGCCCGGCATGGCCTCCGGCGGGTGCGGCGCCGCACCGATCTGGCCGGCCACGGCCTCCAGCACGCTGGCGTTGGTGATCCAGCCACGCACCTGCGTGCCGTCGGCGGACAGGACCGGCAGCCCGTCCCGCCCGAAGGCAGCAAGCTGCCGGAGCGTCTGGGCGAGCGACTCGCCCGCGTACACGGCCTGCGGATCGCCCTGCCAGCTGGCGCTGCCGAGCGTCGCCGTGGGTTGCCGCGCAGTTGGCGTCGCAGTGCAACCGCCGGTGCCGGACATGCCCGGCACCGGAAGCGGCGCGGGGAACGGGCGCATCGCGTCGCCGGCCTTGAGGTCACCGAAGGCACGCCACGGCGCGGCCCGGTCGACGTCCTGCCCGCGGCGCAGCAGCTTCGTGGTGTATATGGTGCCGTAGCTGAGCGCTCGCGACGTCGCGGTGGCAATGGCGACAGCGAGCATGACCGGCAGCGTGAGCGCGTAGTCGCCCGTCATCTCCACAACGCTGGAAACCGATGTCAGCGGCGCCCGCGCGGCGGAGGCGAATACCGCGCCCATCGCGACCGCCGCGTACAGCGCCGGCGCCCCCGCGCTGGCCCCGAGCAGGTGACCGGCCAGCTCGCCGAAGGCCATGCCGGAGGTAGCGCCGACGAAGAGGGACGGGGCGAACACGCCGCCCGATCCGCCGATCCCCAGGGTCAGGCTGCAGGCCAGGATCTTGCCGGCCGCGAGCACTAGCAGGAACCACAGCACGTAGTCTCCCGCCACGGCCTTGTACATCACCGGGTAGCCGACCCCGTACATCTGCGGCAGCGCGAGCAGCAGGAGGCCCAGCGCTACCCCGCCGATGGCCGGCCGAGCCCACTCCGGCCGGTCCTTCCATGCGGTGTCCCACCAGTCCTCCATCTTGTAGACCACGGCCTTGAACGCGAGCCCGATCAGGCCCGCGACAACCGCGAGGACCGCCACGAGCAGGTAGTTGCGCGGGTGGACCAGGGCGACGCCCGACGGGAACCCCGACAGGAACCTGCCGCTGCCGAGGAACGGGATTGCGACCGCATCGGCGATCATGGCAGCGACCATGACCGTGAACAGCGCGTCCACCGAGAACTCGCGCAGGATGATCTCCACGCCGAAGAACACCCCGGTGACCGGCGCGTTGAACGTCGCGGAGATCCCGCCGGCCGCGCCGCACGCTACCAGGATCCGCATCCGGTTCTCGGGCATCCGCGTCCACTGGCCGAAGGCGGAGGCCAGCGCGGAACCGATCTGCACGATCGGTCCCTCCCGGCCGACCGACCCGCCGGTGCCGATGCACAGGGCCGACGCCAGCGCCTTGACGACACTGACCTGCGGGCGGATCCTGCCGCCTTTCTCCGCCACGGCCACCATCACCTCAGGCACGCCGTGCCCGCGCGCCTCGCGCGCGTATCGGTAGATCAGCGGCCCGTAGATCAGGCCGCCCACCACCGGGATCACGACGAAGAACCCGAGACCCAGCCACGGCAGGTGCGTGCTGCCGGAGTAACCGGCCTGGCCGAACTGGTCATGTCCGGTCGCCAGCCAGGTGAAGCAATAGATCAGGTACCGGAACACCACCGCGCCCAGGCCAGAGCCCACCCCCACCAGCACCGCGACGACGAACAGGCCGGCCCGAGAGCCGCGCAGCCAGCCCGCCGTGTGCATCGCCAGCCTTGACGTGCTGCCTCCGCCACCCGTCATGCCAGCTCCGCTGCCGTGGAACGCACGGCGCGCGGGCCCGCGGGCGGAGGCCCCGCGCCCTGCCGTTGGCTGATTCTCGCCCCGGTGGCGGCCGGGCCCGCGGCATGCTCGGGCCACTGATTATCCGGCACCTCCCCTGCTGCCGCCGCGAGCTCCCGCAGTGCCGCGGCGACCGCCGTCTGCCTCCGGGCCGGCAGCCTGCCGAGGATCTCCCCCAGCAGCTCCCGCCGCCGGGCCGTCGCCCGGTCGACGACTTCGCGCCCGGCAGCGGTGATGGACACCTGCACCTCGCGGCGATCAGCGCGGGCGCGGTGCCGCCGGATCAGGCCCTTGCGGAGCAACCGGTCGCACATCCGTCCCGCCGTCGGAGCCGTCACCTCCAGCGCGCGCGCCAGGTCCACTATCCGCTGCGGCCCGCGCGACGCGAGGACCACCAGGGCCCGGTACTGCGCCAGCGTCGTCTCCTCGGCGGTCGCCCCTAGCGACTGCTCGGCCACCGCGACCAGCATCCGGCTGGCCGTAAGGACCGCGTCCACCACCGCCTCGTCAGGCGTGCTCCGGCTCATGCATGCTCCCAGCATTGAATGCCTATAGCAACGATATTTACATGCATCCTATCAGGGGTTCTGATCCGCGGATGCTGACCGCCGTCCCGGCCGCCCCTGGCCGCCGCTCGAAGCGCGATCTGGCCCGCGGGGGCTTGCAACATAGCTGCACTGGGCAACTATTGTAGGAGACAACATTTGCTGACTGCAATCGGCCTCCGTATCGGGTCGGCGGTCGGCAGGCCACGAGTCCCGGAGACAGCGGAGGAACCCATGAAACTCTTCAGGTTCAGGGCGGTGATAGCACTTGATCCGGCAGCCGCGCCGTCCGCCCACGGGTACCTGAGCGGCACCAGGGAACTGCTCGTCCACGGGACCCGCATCGACGATCCCGGCACCGACAGGTTCTTCCCGGCGATGATGACCTGGGACGAGGAGAACACGCTGCAGCCCGGCGACCATGCCGTGGTGACGCTCACGATCGCCGACGATGACGCACCCTCCTACCTTGCGGCCGGGCAGTTGTTCAGGCTCTGGGGTGCGGGAACAGGTCACGGGATCATCAGCCGGCGGGTTTTCACCACCGCCGGCCCTTCCTAGCGCGCTCAGGCTCGCCCTGCCAGGCCCGGTCAGGACGCAGGGCAACGGGGTTGACGCTGCTATACATTTGTTCAACAATATGAACATGAGTTCAGACGCTGCCGACCTGACGGCCGCGGCGCTGATCCGGATCGCCGCGATGGAGTTGTTCGCGGAGCACGGATACTCCGAAGTCACGGTTCGTCAGGTCGCCGCGGCGGCTCGCGTCTCACCTGGGCTGGTGATTCACCATTACGGGTCCAAGGAGGGGCTGCGGGCCGCGATCGACGAGCGGGTGGCTGCCTTCGTGGAGGCGATGCTGACCGACATGGAACGAATGCCATCCGAGGGCGGCAGCGCCAGCGTCGCCGGGCTGTTCGCCGACCGGCTGGAGCACGAGCCGGCCATGGCCGGCTATGTCCGACGGCTGCTGAGCGACGGCGGCCCGGCGGGCGTGGCGTTGTTCGGTCGCCTGTACGCGGCTACCCGGGCGGGCCTGCACGCCCTGGAACAGGCCGGAGTTGTCCGGCCCGCGGAGGACGAGGCCGTCCGGAGCGCCTTCCTGCTGAGCAACGACCTCGCGGTGATACTGCTGCGCCCGCACATCACGCAGATCACCGGGACCGACCCGCTCGGCCGTGAGGGCCTGGTCCGCTGGTCGGCGGAGGTCTTCGACGTCTACGCCCGCGGTGTCTTCGTGCCTGCGCCCGACCTGCCAGCGCTGGGCACGCAACCGCCCGGGCAGGGGATGCGGACCGATGATGACTAGCGCCATCGAGACGGCCGGACTGACCAAGCGGTACGGCCCGACTACCGCGGTCGCCGACCTCAGCCTGCGGATTGAGCCCGGTCAGGTGTTCGGCTTCCTCGGCCCCAACGGGGCCGGCAAGTCGACGACCATCCGGATGCTGCTGGCACTGCAGCAGCCGACCAGCGGCCGGGCCACGCTGCTCGGACTGGATGCCGCCGCGGATAGCGTGGAGATCCACCGGCGCACCGGCTACCTCCCCGGCGACCTTGAGCTCTTCCCCCGGCTCACCGGATGGCAGCACGTCGCCTGGTTCGGCCGCGCTCGCGGCCTGCGCGGCGAGGGCCGCGCGGGCCAGCTCGTGGACCGGTTCCGCGTCGTCGCCGACCGCCCGGTACGCGAGCTGTCCAAGGGAAACCGGCAGAAGATCGGCCTGGTACTCGCGTTCATGCACGAGCCGGAGCTGCTGATCCTCGACGAGCCGACCTCCGGGCTCGACCCCCTGATGCAGCACGAGTTCGAGAACCTGCTGCGCGAGACCTCGGCCGCCGGCCGCACGGTGTTCCTGTCATCCCACGACCTGAACGAGGTCCAGCGGATCACCGACCGGATCGCCATCATCAGGGACGGCCGGCTGGTAGCCGAGGACACCGTCGACGGGCTGCGGCGGGCAGCGCCCCGCAAGCTCGAGGTGACCTTCCGTCAGCCAGTCGACTCAGCGGACCTGAGCACGGTAACCGGCGTCACGGTCAGCGCGGCCGACGGTCCGCGCATGACACTCGCCGTCACCGGAGAGATCGGCCCGGCGCTGCGGGCCATCGCCAGCCAGGATCCGGTCGACCTCACGGTCCGTCCGGCTGACCTGGACGAACTGTTCCTTGACTTCTATCAGCAGCCCGACCAGGCGGAGAAAAGCCGTGCACGCTGACATCACCCGGCTCGACCTGCGACTGCGCCGCCGTTCCACCATCGGCTACACCGCCGGAATCGCGCTCTACACGCTGGTCGTCGTCGCGCTGTACCCCTCCTTTGAGCACTCGACGTCCCTCGACAGCCTCAGCGGGTCGACGGCGGCTGCGCTGTTCGGCGTCACTGGTCCGCTCACCTCACCGGGCGGATGGCTCAACGGCAACATCTACGGCAACTTCTTCCCGCTCATCATGCTCCTGCTGACCATCGGCTACGGCGCAGCCTGCCTTGCCGGACAGGACGAGACCGGCACCCTGGGCCTGATAGCAACCCTGCCGGCGCGCCGCGGCGCGATCGTCTATCAGAAGACGCTGGCCATGGGCCTGCAGGCAGTGCTGCTCGGCACCGGCGTCACCATCTGCGTGCTGGCGGGCCGCGACTTCCAGCTGCACGTCAGCCTCGGCAACGCGATCGGCATCGCGCTCGCGCTGACGCTCATGGGACTGGACTTCGGACTCGTGACGATGGCCGTCGGAGCCGCCACGGGCCGGCGCGGCACCGCCCTCGGCGTCGGCTCGGCGCTCGCTGCCGCCTCCTATCTACTCAGCTCGCTGGCCGCGGTGATCGCGGACATCCGGCCCGGCCGGTACGCATCGCTGTTCTACTGGTCGGTCGGCAACGACCAGATCAGCAGCGGCGTCACCGTCATGGACCTGATCGTTCTGGTCGCGGTCGGCATCGCCGCCCTGGCCGCAGCGGTCATCGCCTTCCGTCGCGCCGACCTCAACTAGCAATGGCAAGCACGGGCAATCGGCCGTATCAGTCTGGGCCCGGTCGGCCAGGACGCTGGCTGACCAGCACCCGGGCCCTGGCCGCCCGTACCGCGGCCGACAGCGTTCCGATGTCGTAGGCACCGTGGTGCCGCCTGCCGTTGACGAAGAAAGTAGGAGTCCCGGAGACGCCGCTGAGGTCGGCCGAGTCCGTGTCGGACAGCACCTTCGGCTGCCCGGCCCGGTCGCGCATGTCAGCCGTGAATCGGTCGATGTTCAGGCCGATCCCGGCGGCGTGCCGGACGAGATCCCTGGCCGTCAGCTCGTCCTGATGCAGCAGAAGCCGGTCGTGCATCTCCCAGAACCGGCCCTGGTTCCCCGCCGCCTCGGCCGCCTCGGCCGCGAGCTGGGCGTGCGGGTGCACGTCGGTGAGCGGCAGGTGCCGCCAGACGTAGCGCAGGTCGCCGTAGTCGGCCAGCAGTTCCCGCACCACCGGCTCGGCCTGGCCGCAGTACGGGCACTCGAAGTCGCCGTATTCCACCAGCGTGACCGGGGCGGTGGCCGGGCCGCGCACGTGATCGCGACCGGGATCGACCGGCACCGCCAGATCGATGATGGTTTCGGCCGTGCCCAGCAGCGCACGCAGCCGCAGTCGCTTGGGCAGCAGCGCCGTCGCCCGGAACACGATCCAGGTCAGGGCCGACGAGGCGACGGCGGCCGACAGCACGCCGACCTTCGCCTCGGCCAGCTCAGGCCCGTGAAAAGCCAGCGACGCTATCAGCAGCGAGACGATGAAGCCGACGCCGGCGATCGTGCCCGCGCCCGTGACGGCGGCCCAGCCAATCGGCGGCTGGATCCTGCCGCGGCTGATCCTGGTCAGCAGCCACGCCCCGGCGACGGTCCCGACGGGCTTCCCGACCGCGTACCCGAGCAGGATGCCCAGCGTGACCGGTGAGCTGTAGGCCCGGGCCAGGAAGCCACCGCTGACCACGATGCCCGCGTTCGCCAGTGCGAACAGCGGCACGATCAGGTAGCTGGTCCACGGATGGAAGAGCTGCTGCAGCCGGTCATTCGGCGAGATCGCCGTCCGCACGCTCTCCCGCGCCTGGCTCGCCAGCTCCGGCGTGGGCTGCTCCCGGAACAGCCGGAACGACTCGGACGCCTGCTCGAGGTCGGACCTGGCGGCCGGGTACGCCAGCGCTAGCAGCCCGATCACCAGGCCCACGATCACCGGGTCCACGCCCGAGGTGAAGAAGGCGACCCAGGCAGCGAGCCCGAGCAGCAGGTAGACGGCTCCGGCCCGGACCTGCAGGCGGCGCGCCACCCCGACCAGCGCGAGGATGGCCAGGCCAGCAGCCAGGGCGACCACGTCGATGCGACCGCTGTAGGCAAGCGCGATCACGACAATCCCCGCCACATCATCGACGATCGCGAACGTCAGCAGGTACGTCCGCACCCGGTCGGGGACCCCGGCGCCGACCAGCGCGAGCATGCCCAGCGCGAATGCGGTGTCGGTGGACATCGCCGTGCCCCAGCCGCTCGCCGACGCCGCGCCGGCGTTGAAGGCCAGGTAGATGACGATCGGCACGACCATCCCGCCGAGCCCTACCACTAGCGGCAGTGCCAGTCGCCGGCGCTCCCGCAACTCCCCCATGTCGAACTCGCGGCGTGCCTCCAGCCCTGCCACCAGGAAGAAGAAAGCCATCAGCCCGGAGTTGACCCATTCGTGCAGATCCGCCGTCAGGCCAGCCGAGCCCAGCCGTATCGACAGCTCGGTTCCCCAGGCAGCCGCATAACTGGACTGGTCGGTATTCGCCCAGACCAGGGCCGCGATCGTGGCCGCGAGCAGGACCGCCGCGCCGCCGGTCTCGGTGCGCAGAAACCGCCGCAGCGGCGTCTCAGTGCTGTGCGACCAGGCAGAGCGCAGCGAGAACCGAGCCGCCAGGTGACCGGACTCGCTCATTACCCGCCTGTGGCCCGCAGGCTCGGGCTATCTCGCGCTGGCGAGGCCGCGAGGATCACCGGCCGGCACGGCCTGGTCAGCGCTCCCGCCACAGCGTCACGGCGGCGCCTGCCAGCGCCGCCAGGGCCGGGAGGAAGAACAGGCCAGTGTGCAGGACGGCTCCCGCCATCCCCGCGACCAGCACCACCGCCGCCACGACCGTGGCCGCAAGCGCGAACCTGCGCGGCGCCAGCGCGGCCAGCCCCGCCAGCGGAGCCGGCGCGGCCGCCAGCAGGAACGACGGCCACGTATGCGGCGGCGAACTCGTCCCGACCAGCGCCGAAACCGTGATCAGCTGCGCGAAGATCGCTAGCAGAAGCGCCGACCGCCGCCACCGCCAGCTCGCCGGGGCAGCGGCGGCGGACTGCGCTACCGAGGTAGCTGCTGCGGAAACGTTACCGGAACGCGCGTTAACGGTCATAGCCGGTGCTCCTGCTCCGCGAGGCCCGATGGCCCCGCCGTCGACAACAGAACGCCGACCAGGCTTCCCGGCTCACCTACCCCAACCCTAGACCGCCAGCCCCGCCGTGTAGAGGGCCTAGCGGGACCTCTTTTCCTGCCAGCTCCATCGGGCCTCGCCCGGGAGCCGGTCTACCGCGCATGGAGTTCGTTAGGAAACCCGCAAGGCCCGCATGGGTCCTGCTTGGGCCAGCAGTTCTCCCTGTTCGGCGCGGTTTTATGGGGTGTCTTACTAAGCCCGCTGGAGGAATCCATGCTTGACCTCGCATACATCGGCCTCACGGTCGCGGTGTTCGCGGTGCTCTACCTCATCGTCAAGGGGGTTGAGCGCTTTGAGCGCTGAGAACTGGCTGGGCCTGATCGTCGGCTTCTGCCTGACGGTGTACCTGTTCCTCGCCCTCATTCTTCCTGAGAGGTTCTGATGAGTACCGCCACCGCTGGCTGGCTCCAGCTTGGCCTCCTCGTTGCCGCACTGGCCGTGTGCTACGTGCCGATCGGCAACTACATGGCGCACGTCTTCACGTCAGAGAAGCACTGGCGGGTCGAGCGCGGGCTATACAAGCTCGTCGGGATCAACCCGGAGAACGACCAGAAGTGGAGCTCCTACCTGCGGAGCATGCTGGCGTTCTCGCTCATCAGCGTGCTCTTCCTGTACGGGCTCGAGCGGCTGCAGCACTACCTGCTGCTGTCGGAGGGCATGAAGGGCGTGCCGCCCGCGCTCGCCTGGAACACCGCCGCCTCCTTCGTCACGAACACGAACTGGCAGAACTACTCCGGCGAGTCCACGATGGGCTACCTGACCCAGATGTCGGGCCTGGCCGTACAGAACTTCCTGTCGGCAGCAGTCGGCATCGTGGTGGCGATCGCCCTGGTCCGCGGATTCATGCGGTCCAAGACCAACAAGCTCGGCAACTTCTGGGTGGACACGACCCGGATCACGATCCGGTACCTGATCCCGCTTGCGATCGTCGGCGGCATCGTCCTGATGGCCGCGGGCGTCATCGACAACCTCACCAGCTACCACACCGTGACCACGCTGTCCGGGGCGCACCAGACGATCGTCGGCGGCCCGGTCGCCTCGCAGGAGGTCATCAAGGACGCGGGCAACAACGGCGGCGGCTTCTTCAACGCCAACTCGTCGCACCCGTTCGAGAGCCCGAACCCGTTCACCAACTGGTTCGAGATCTTCCTGCTGCTGCTGACCGCGTTCTGCCTGCCGCGCACCTTCGGCAAGATGGTCAAGGACAACCGGCAGGGCTACGCCCTGCTGGCCGTCATGGTCATCATCTGGCTGGCCGCCGTCGGCGGCATCAGCTTCTTCGAGGCACAGGGGGCGGGCCTCGCGCCGCAGCTGGCGCACGGGGCGATGGAAGGCAAGAACGTCGCCTACGGCACACCGGGCTCGTCACTGTTCGCGGCGTCGACCACGGTGACATCCACGGGGTCAGTGAACTCCTTCCACGACTCGTTCACGCCGTTCGGCGGCGGGATCGCCGTATTCGACATCGCGCTCGGCGAGATCGCGCCTGGCGGCGTGGGGGCCGGCCTGTACGGCATCCTCGTGCTCGCGACGGTGACGGTCTTCGTCGGCGGCCTGATGGTCGGCCGCACGCCCGAGTACATCGGCAAGAAGATCCGCCCGGTGGAGATGAAGTACGCGGCCTTGTACTTCCTGACCTTGCCGGTGCTCATCCTCACGGCGACCGGCTTGTCGATCGCGATGAAGACGCCGCAGGCCTCGATCCTCAATCCCGGCCCGCACGGGCTGACCGAGATCCTCTACGCGTTCACGTCGATGGCGAACAACAACGGCTCCGCCTTCGCCGGCCTCACGACCAATACCGACTGGTACAACACCGTCGGCGGGATCGTGATGCTGCTCGGCCGCTTCGCGCCCGAGATCTTCGCGCTCGGCCTCGCCGGGTCGCTCGCCAGACAGCAGCCCGTGCCGGCCAGCGTCGGAACCATGGAGACGCACAAGCCGCTCTTCGTGGGCATGCTCGTCGGCGTGATCCTGGTCCTGGTCGGTCTTACCTACTTCCCCGCCCTCGCGCTGGGCCCGTTCGCAGAAGGACTGCACTGAGATGTCTGTAGCTACCACACCCGAGACCGGGAAGGGACCCCGCGGGTCCGGGCTCACGCAGCGCCGGGCTGGCGGCGGACTGCTCGACCCGAAAATGCTGTGGAAGTCGCTCCCGGACGCGGTCAAGAAGCTGGACCCGCGGGTCCAGGTCAAGAACCCGGTCATGTTCGTCGTCGAGATCGGCGCCGTGCTGACGCTGTACACCGCCATCACCAAGCCGTCCGTCTTCAACTGGACGATCGTGGTCTGGCTGTGGCTGACCGTACTCTTCGCCAACATGGCCGAGGCCGTGGCCGAGGGTCGCGGCAAGGCGCAGGCGGACACGCTGCGCAAGACCAAGCGGGAGACCGTGGCCCGGCGGCTGTCCAACTGGCGGCCTGGCCTGACCAATGTCGCTGAGGAAGAGGTGCCAGGCACCCAGCTGCAGCTCGGCGATTACGTGGTCGTCGAAGCCGGGGAGATCATCCCTGGTGACGGCGACGTGGTAGAGGGCGTCGCGTCCGTGGACGAGTCGGCGATCACCGGCGAGTCCGCCCCGGTCATCCGTGAGTCCGGCGGCGACCGCTCGGCGGTCACCGGCGGCACGAGGGTGCTGTCGGACCGGATCGTCGTGAAGATCACGTCGAGGCCGGGTGAGACCTTCATCGACCGGATGATCGCGCTGGTCGAGGGGGCCAAGCGGCAGAAGACGCCGAACGAGGTCGCGCTGAACATCCTGCTGGCGGCGCTGACGATCATCTTCATGCTGGCCGTCATAACGCTGCAGCCGATGGCGTTCTACTCCAAGGCGCAGCAGACCCTGGTGGTGCTCGTCGCGCTGCTCGTGGCGCTGATCCCGACCACGATCGGCGCCTTGCTCTCGGCGATCGGCATCGCGGGCATGGACCGCCTGGTCCAGCGCAACGTCCTGGCGATGTCCGGCCGGGCCGTCGAGGCCGCGGGTGACGTCAACACGCTGCTGCTGGACAAGACCGGCACGATCACGATCGGCAACCGGCAGGCCACCGAGTTCCTGCCCGTCCACGGTGTCACCGAGGACGAGCTGGCCGACGCAGCCCAGCTGTCGAGCATGGCCGACTACACCCCCGAAGGCCGGTCCATCGCGGTACTGGCCAAGGATCGCTACGGTCTGCGCGAGCGGGCCGAGGGCGAGCTGCAGCACGCGGAGTTCGTCGAGTTCACCGCGCAGACCAGGATGAGTGGCATCGACCTGCACGACGGCCGGCAGGTCCGCAAGGGCGCGGCCGGCTCGGTGGCCGAGTGGGTACGCGCCAACGGCGGCACGCCGCCCGCGGAGCTCAGCTCGATGGTGGACGGCATCTCGGGCGTCGGCGGCACGCCGCTGGTCGTCGCCGAGACCGCGAACGGAGCGGCCCGCGCGCTTGGCGTGATCTACCTCAAGGACATCGTCAAGGAGGGTATCGCCGAGCGCTTCGCCGAGATGCGCAAGATGGGCATCAAGACCGTCATGATCACCGGCGACAACCCGCTCACCGCCAGGGCGATAGCGGAGGAGTCCGGCGTGGACGACTTCCTCGCCGAGGCGACGCCGGAAGACAAGATGGCGCTGATCAAGAGGGAGCAGGAGGGCGGCCACCTGGTCGCGATGACCGGCGACGGGACCAACGATGCCCCAGCGCTGGCCCAGGCCGACGTCGGCGTCGCCATGAACACCGGAACCTCGGCCGCCAAGGAGGCCGGGAACATGGTGGACCTGGATTCCAACCCGACGAAGCTCATCGAGATCGTGGAAATCGGTAAGCAGCTGCTCATCACCCGCGGCGCGCTCACGACGTTCTCCATCACGAACGACGTGGCGAAGTACTTCGCGATCATCCCGGCCATGTTCGAAGGAGTTATCCCGGGCCTGGCGAAGCTCAACATCCTGCACCTGCACAGCCCGGCCTCGGCGATCACCTCGGCGATCATCTTCAACGCGCTGATCATCGTCGCCCTGATCCCGCTGGCATTGCGCGGCGTGAAGTACAAGCCGTCGTCGGCCGCGGCCATGCTCCGCAGGAACCTGTGGATCTACGGCGTCGGCGGGCTGATCATCCCATTTATCGGGATCAAGGCCATCGACCTCATCATCATGAACATCCCCGGATTCAGGTGATCTCAATGAACCGCCTTCCCAGCTTTGTCAGGCAGCACATCGTCGCGCTGCGCGGCCTGCTGGTATTCACCGTGCTGACCGGCATCGCTTACCCGCTGGTTATGCTCGCCGTGGCTCAGGTGGCCTTCAACCACCAGGCCAACGGATCACTAGTCAGCTACAAGGGCCGAACGGTCGGGTCCAGCCTGCTCTGCCAGGAGTTCGTGACCGCGAAGGGCGCTCCGCTGGCGCAGTACTTCCAGCCCCGGCCGTCCGCCGCGACCAGCGGTGCGAGCAACGACTACGGCTGCGACCCGCTGTTCTCCGCCGCGTCCAACCTCGGCCCGAACAACCAGACGCTGGTGCAGGAGATCAAGCAGCGCCAGGCCCAGATCGCCGCCTTCGACCACGTCAAGGTCTCGGCGATCCCGCCGGACGCGGCGACGGCATCGGCATCTGGCCTGGACCCGTTCATCTCGCCGGCCAACGCGGCGATCCAGGTCGACCGGGTGGCTGCCGCCAGGCACATCAGCCCGGCGCAGGTGCGGGTGCTGGTCAGCACGTACACCCAGGGCCGCACGCTCGGCTTCCTGGGTGAGCCGAGAGTGAACGTACTGCTGCTCAACATCGCTCTCGATGAGCAGTACCCCGCCTGACTCGGCGCGCGTCCTCATCGTCGAGGACGAGCCTGCCCTGCTCCGGGCGCTGCAGATCAACCTGCGGGCCCGCGGCTACGAGGTCACGACCTCGACCGCGGGCTCGCAGGCCCTGGCCGAGGCGGCGCGGCGACCCCCGGACGCCGTGCTGCTCGACCTGGGGCTGCCTGACCAGGACGGGACCGACGTGATCCGCCAGCTCAGGACGTGGACCGGCGTCCCGGTCCTGGTGCTCTCGGGCCGGGCCAGCTCCGGTGACAAGATCGGCGCGCTGGATGCGGGGGCCGACGACTACGTCACCAAGCCGTTCTCGATGGAGGAACTGATTGCCAGGCTGCGGGCGCTGCTGCGGCGGGACGCGCACCCGTCCAGCCGCCAGATCTTCAGCTTCGGCCGGTGCACCGTCGACCTCGCGGCGCGCACCGTTGTCCGCCGTGCGGCCGCCGAGGCCAGCCCGGCCGACGAGGGCGAGGATGCCGT
>Ga0335077_10003084_pt1 | contig 20009 bp, 9 predicted proteins | sample Lox_Sample_31_FD_207151 | JGI IMG/M metagenome (GOLD analysis project Ga0335077, IMG submission 207151) | Soil microbial communities from Loxahatchee National Wildlife Refuge, Florida, United States - Lox_Sample_3.1 | ecosystem: Environmental > Terrestrial > Soil > Wetlands | place: USA: Florida...
GGCGCTCGACTGGCACGCCGCCGCCGAGCGTGGAGGCAACGCGGTACTGGCTGAGAATCCGAATCTGCTCATCTTCGTCGAGGGCATCGACTACGCTCTCGACCTCAGCGGCTTCGTTCGTCTGCCCGTGAAACTGAAGGTGCCAAATCGGTTGGTCTACTCTGCGCACGACTACCCGTTCAGTCACCAAGGCATCCGCTCGTACGACGACTATTTGAAGACAGTCCAGTCGAAGTGGGCATTCCTCCACCAGGAATCCGACACGCCGCTGTGGATCGGCGAGTTCGGAACCTGCCAGGAACCGCACTGCCTGGACAGTTCCGATCCAACCCAGGAAGGCTTCTGGTTTCGTCACTTCATCCGGTTTCTTCGTGAGACGGATCTGGATTGGTGCTACTGGCCGCTCAACGGGACTCAGCTCAGCGGGCACACTCGGAAATTCGGCGATCTGGAGAGCTACGGAGTGCTGAACCGTGCCCATGACGGCGCAGCGTCAGAAGAGATGCTGCGTCTGTTGCAGAGCGTTCAGGGTCCGGCGAGCCCGAACCCACGGTTGCCATAGATCCCATGCGCCTATACGATTACGCACCCCGGCCCGCACACCTCAAGTGGCTTCTCGATTCTGACCCGGCCATCCGTTGGCAGGTCATGAGGGACCTCACCGATGAGGCCCCCAATGCCATTGCATCCGAGCGGTCTCGCGTCGCGACCGAAGGCTGGGGAGCCCAACTTCTCGCCCTCCAGTCTCCTGCTGGCACCTGGGGTGGGCCGAAGGAGGACAGAGGCTTGCTGATTACCCTCTACACTCTTGTCGTCTTGAAGGACCTCGGCCTCGACCCCGCCAGCAAACAGGCTCGCAAAATGATCGACCGCGTCGACAAGCGGCTCGTGTTTAAGCCGCTGAACAACCGGCCTTTCCTGCACGGCGAAACAGAGCCCTGCATTAATGGCAGAATTCTCGCCGTCGGCTCGTATTTCAAAGAACCGAACGATGCACTAGCCCATCAACTCCTGGGCGAGCAACTCGAAGATGGCGGCTGGAACTGCGAAGCACGGCCGTTTTTGTCGCCGAAGCGCCCCCCAAGCCGCCGCTCTTCGTTCCATACCACCATCTGCGTGCTCGAAGGACTCCTCGAATACGAACGAGCAGGGCGCAAATCGGCGGCCGTCACTAAAGCCCGCAAGAGGGCCGAAAACTATCTGCTCAAGCGCCGCCTGTTCCGCTCGCTGCGAACCGGAGAAGTCATCGACCAACGCTGGCTCCGCTTCTCGTTCCCGACATTTTGGCACTACGACGTCTTGCGCGGACTCGACTATCTGCGGAACGCAGGAATCAAACCCGACAGCCGCGTCCGTGACGCCATCAAAACCGTAGTTGAGCGCCGCCACCAGAACGGGCGCTGGCCGCTCAATCTTCTTCATCCCGAACGCATTCCACTGCAGATGGAGACCGGCGTTGGCACGGCAAGCCGCTGGAATACGCTGCGCGCTCTCCGGGTCCTGCGTTGGTTCAATAACTCAACCGGCGATTAACCATTTCGTTATATACGGTTATCATTGACACTACTGTCAGCCCCGCTTAGCATAAAGTGACGCGCAAATCCAAAACTGGGTACTAATATGTTCGTATTGAACGAGAAAGCACAGTATTTCCATTCAATTCGACCACATAAAGTTACTATGCGTTTTCGCATGCACGGGGCTTTCTTTGGCTTGGGATGCCATCGCGTTGAAATGACAGCGGAATGATGCCACTCCTCTGGGGGATTTGACGGACAAATATCTACGAAATTCTAACAGCCATTACAGATAAACAGAGAAAGAAACCGCGACGCTCAGACTAGCGTTCTAGTGCCAGCCGGCTGAATTGCCGATATTCCAAGCGGGGTCCTCTAACAACATGATTGCTCGAACTGTGCGGGGTTTCAGGGTGTCGATCCAGTCGGTTGTGGTTGCATTGTTCGCAGTATTAACTTTGCAAGCTAATACGACCGTGACGTTTCAAAACGGCGTGAACGGATACTCTGGCGCGAACGACATATCGATTAACACGGAATATTCCCAGTATAACGGCGGAAACGGCACTCAATGGCGCGGTAACCCTGAACTCGGCTGCTACACCACCACGGGGGCCGGCACCTACACAGCCAGGTATCTTCTGAAGTTCCAGGCCCTCTCCGTTCCCGCCGGGTCGAAGGTGATTTCCGCGACCCTCGCCATCTCGCTCGATTCCTGGATTCAGGGCAGCGGGAACATTACCGGATTCTATTTAAAGGATGCTTGGGATCCAACCTTTGCCCAGCTCGGCTGGCTGCACCGGAACGCCACCCTCAACTGGGCCAGCCCGGGAGCTTCTTCTGCGGGCGTCGATACCGTTGGCGGCAAAAGCTTCCGGGTTCCAGCGCTTCGACCTGTAGGCGCGCAGACCGTGACCATTCCATTGGATTTGAGCCAGGTTCAGTCCTGGATCGACTCTCCAGCTGCCAACCAAGGGATTATGCTGGTCAACAATAATCCCGGCGAAATTGTCCGGCCAGTGAGCACGGTGGGCACACCGGCCATGCGGCCGAAGTTGACGATCGTCATGGCGGCGGGCTCAGCAGTTCAGATCGCCATTTCTCCGGCAAGTGCCGTGTTGAAGCCCGGCGGACAACAGACGTTTACGGCAACGGTGACTGGTTCTTCCAACCCCGCCGTGACCTGGACGGCAACCGGCGGCAATATTTCCACTTCGGGCGCCTACACAGCCGGCGGCACTTCCGGGAACTTCACGGTCACCGCTAAGTCCGTGGCCGACCCAACCAAGGTCGCTACCGCGAGCGTAAGCATACAGCCGCTGGTGCAAGTTTCGGTTGCTCCTGCGACGATCACTTTGCAACCGGGACAGGCGCGCCAGTTCACGGCATCCGTGACGGGCAGTTCCAACACCGCGGTAGCGTGGACGGCAACAGGCGGCACGATCTCGGCCAGCGGCATGTTCACGGCGGGGTCCACAGCCGGCAGCAATTTCACGGTCACTGCAGCTTCCGTTGCCGATTCCACGAAATCGGCTACGGCCCGCGTGACGATTCAGCCAGCAGCAGCGCCCGTTGTTGCGCTCACCATCTCGCCCACCAGCGCGGCTCTGCTGCCGGGGGGAACTCAGCAGTTTACCGCCGCAGTTACCGGAAGTTCCAACACCGCGGTGACGTGGACGGCGACAGGAGGCACGATCTCGTCATCCGGACTCTATACCGCAGGTCAGAGTGCCGGAAATTTTGCGGTCATCGCGACATCGGTGGCGGATGCGAGCAAGAGCGCCACGGCCCCGGTTCGCATCAATAGCGCCCAAAGCCTTCCGCCCGTGCCTCGACAGGCGGATGGCGCCTATGTAGTGGTTCAAAGTCCCGCGGCCGGCATGCACTTCACGGCCCCGGCGACGATCCGCATCTACGCCGATCCGTACGACGGCGGCGCACCGGATCCGGACGCCCTCACGGTCACCTTCCTCATGAACGGGCAATCCGTGGGAGCTTACACCGGGAGCGGCGCTCAAAACGGATATTTCGCGCTCACCGTAAACAATGTCGCCGCCGGAACCTACGCCATCACCGCGCAGATCACGACGACGCAGCGCCAGGTTGTCAATAGCTCACCCGTGACGGTCTTCGTCGACACTCCCACGGCGTCCACCGGGCCGGTCTTCAACCTTAGTGCGGATGTCGTGCTGTCCGGGTCACAGGGCGTCACCTATGCCGGAACTGCGGGCAATCACTGCGCGATTAACGGGAACGGCTTCCAGATCCGTTCCGCGGCCGGCTTTACCGGCTCGCTCGCGATCAGCAATTGCGATATCCGCGGACTGGGAACCGCGACGAACCCCGGCATCAATGTGACCGCCAACGGTTCGGGTTCCATTCAGTTGACCGGCAACATTTTCGAAGTGTTCGGAACGGTCTCCATCGGCGCCAACGACCAGGCGCAGGCCGTGGTCCGCAACAACGAGTTCCGGGAGAATACTCTCGTTCCCGTTACCTCTCTGCCGACTGAGTACTCTGGAGCGACGCTTCCGGTCTTGTTTGCCACCGGCAATTCCTCGGCGCAGAAGTTCTTCCAAGGCAATAACGTCGGCTTGTCGACCGTGGTCTTCGATAGCACGCGGAATTGGTTGATCGGCGGCGATACCGATGCCGAGAGCAATGTTTTGATGGGCGTGCGCTGCGGGTTCACGATTTCCAGATCAACGAACATGGTGCTGCGCGGCAACTACAGCCAGCACAACTATCCGCATCGCATGTCACAAGGCGAGAACTTTCAGTTGGATGGAGACGGGTTCCTGGCGGAGCACAATGTCATCCGCAGTTCGTCCTGGCCCGTGCGTGGGATAGGCGGCGAGCTCCGGTACAACCTGATCGATGCCAGCGGCAACTCCGACCAGGTGTTGCAGGGGCCCATGAGCAACGCCAACATCCATCACAACGTGTTTGTGTTCACGGTGAGCCAGACGCTGTACAGCCCGGGCGCCGGCATCGACTTGATCTATTCGGTGGACAACGTCCAGTTCCATAACAACGTGATGGACGGCGGCGGCACTTACATGATGTTCTACGGGCCTCCGATCTCGGTCGAGAATGGCTCGTACATCAATTTGCGCAACAACGTCTTCTACAACTTCGCGACCCAAACCGGCCCCGCGTTGTCTGGCGCATCGGGGGAATCAACGAATCCCGGGCTTCCTCGTCTTCGCTATTCCGACTACAACGACTTCTATAATCCCGCTGCCGCCAATCAGACCAACTACGGATTGGCAGTGGTTGGAAAATCGCCCGGCGCGGCCGGCTTCGCCTTGCACGACCTGGGTGGTTTCAATGGGCAGGTGAATCCAAAGTTCACCCAGCCCACCAGCATCCCGTTCCCATTTCTGCCTGAGGATATTTGGAGCCGCAGGAAGAAGGTTTCAGACGTCCTGGCGACATACCGTTTGATGTATTCGCCGGCTCCCGGCAGTCCGCTCCTCGGCGCTGGAGATCCGCAAGATGGATCGGGAGGGAATATCGGTGCCGTCGGAAACGGCGAACCAGCAGACCAGTTCGGAATGTTCGGCGCCGGCAGCGTCACGCCGCCGCCACCGGCAGTTCCCGTCATCTCCAGCTTTACGGCTTCTCCCACCGCGGTGCCATCCGGGCAGAGCGTGACATTGAGCTGGTCCGTCACGGGCGCGACGTCAGTGAGCATTACTCCAGCTCCGGGACCTGTCACGGGGAGTTCCGTCACGGTGAACCCCAGTGCAACCACCACGTATACGTTGACAGCGGCGAATGCCAGCGGTTCCGTGGCCGCGACCACGACCGTGACGGTCACCGCAGCCGCCGGGGTTGCCATTTCGGTCTCGCCCAACTCCGTGTCGGTGGCGACCGGCACGAGCACTCCGTTTACGGCGACGGTAACAGGAACCAGCAATACAGCTGTGGTCTGGACGGCAACCGGAGGCACGATCACTTCGTTGGGTCTTTTCACGGCCGGCACAGTGACGGGCTCATTCATGGTGACGGCGACCAGCGTTCAGGATTCGACCAAGAGCGCCTCCGCGGCGGTCACAATCACACAGCCGGCGACCTCGGGCGCGCATCCGCGCATCATTCTCGATCGACCCACGCTGGCGACGCTTCGAGCGCGGGCCCAGGCAGGGACGCAGGAGTGGATCGCGTTGAAGTCCGTCTGCGACTCGTTTGTTGGTGGCGGCACGGTGAATTTCCCGGGCGATAATGGCTACCCGGATCGGCCGAACGTTGGCGAAGGTTATCAGGGAGACGGTTATGTGGCCGCCTTGATGCCCCTTGGCCTGTGCTATCACACGACCATTCTTTCCGACCCCGCAACCGCCGCGAACTATGGAGCCAAGGGCGTTGCGATTTTGATGGCAATGTCCGATCCCGCACACCAAAGCATCGGCACCACGCCGGTGTGGGACCGCGACGACGGATACGGCATGCGCAATTTCGGGTTCGGCATGGGTATCGGCTACGACTGGTTCCACGATCTGATGACGCCCGCGCAGTTGGCTCAACTGCAAACGGCTCTCAGCAATTGGATCACGGGATTTGAAAACGACCCTTCTGACAATTTTGAATACGCGCATCCGCAGGGAAACTATTTCGCCGGATACTATGTGGCGAAGTGTATGGCAGCCCTCGCTGTCCAGGGCGACAGCCCGCTCGGCGACACGTGGTGGGACGATTGGTACAACCATCAGCACCTGGGGCGTGTGGCGCCATATTACACAGCGAATCTAGCCGGCGGAGGATGGACCGAAGGTTACGCACAATACGGCATTCTGGCGACACGCAATCAGTCGCTGCCGGCGCTAGCGGTGAAAACGGCAAAGGGGATCGACCTGATCCAGGCAGACAATCCCCAGTCCTCTTACACCTACCCGCTGGACAACCCACGCTGGCTCATGGCCTTCACCTGGCCCACGCGCGATCTGATTGACGATCGCGGTGAGTTGTATGGCACCGGTGATCCGCTCATCTGGCCTGGCACGGGCCGGGCGGACACGTACCGGTTCTCCGCCGGTCTTCTCGCCATGCTGGGAGATCCGATGGCGCCGATGATGCACAAGTATGCGCACGACGCTAAGACGGCTCTCGACGCGCTCGGTGTCGGAGACACCACGGAGTGGATCGACTTCCTCTTCTGGGATCCGGCCGCTTCGGAGGCCTCGGACTATTCGAGCCTGCCTCTGTCCTACCTGGCTCCGGGCATGGGTGGGGTGACGGCGCGTTCCGACTGGTCCACGAGTGCGACGTTCATGTCGTTTATGTCGGGTCCGTACATCAACAATCCAGGTGCGGGTCATGAAGCTTTCGACAAAGGATCACTGGCGATCGAAAGAAACAAAAACCCGCTGGTGGTGAACGCGGACGCGTGGCTGTCTCACGATCCCAATGGCGATCCTGGCTGGACCGTAACCTATGACGACCGTTACGGCAATTGGAACGCGAATCACGCAACCGGCAATCGCACGCTCTACAATACCTTCCAAGTGCGTCAGTTGGATGCGCTAGGTAACCTGGTCGCTCCCTACGGACAAGCTGCCCGCCAGCGTACTGATGGCGTGCGAACGAAGATCGGCCGCTTTGAAGACGGCGGCTCGTACGTATTGACCGTGGGGCAATTCCTCGAAGACATGTATTATCCTTTCCGCGACCCTGCCACTGGCCAAGCGACCATCTGCTCCGGTGCGTCCTCAGCGGTCACTTCATTGTCGCGGCAGATTGTATATCTGCGTCCATCGCAATTCATCGTGTACGACAGAAGCGGTATTTGCGACGCCTCGCTCGATCAGTATCTGGCGTTCCACTTCGCCGCGAATCCGGTGGAAGTTGCCGCGCCGGCGCCCGGATTACATCGCTTCGATGTGAACACGGGGCAATTTGCCGGGTCGATGACCATCGTCCTTCCTTCGAATGCGGCCACGGTTACCACCAGTCAGTTCTCGACCGATACCCTGACATGGAACAAGGTCTGGAGGACGGAGATTCGCGCGACCGATGCGCCTACGGCTACACGCCGTTGGTTGACGGTATTTGACCTCGCTCCGTCGTCCGGCCAGGTGGCGTCGGCAACCTCCTTAAACGTGGCTGGCGGTCCTGCAGTGGGCGTCCTTTTGCAATCGCCGATGGGGAACAGCGTCGTTATTTCAGGAACCGCTGCCGTCGATACTGCGATCGCGGGACCGTTCAGTTATAACGTGCCGGCCGCGCAAACGCGTCATGTGATCACCGATTTAGCGCCATCGACCGGGTACACGATTTCGGTCATTCTCTTGGGTGCAAATCACTCCGTAAGCCTCGCGCAGGGCGGCAGCCGGACTACGTCGGCCAAAGGTGTTCTCACGTTTCAGGTCAGTGCCGGCGGTCTGGTGACGCCGTAATCTCAGCGGCTGCCCTGACCCGACACAACGATTCTGATCGTGCGGAGGATGATGGCGCAGTCAAAGAAGATCGAAAGGTTCTTGAGGTAAAAGAGGTCATATTCGAGCTTACGAAGAGCGTCCTGGACGCTGGCGGCGTAGGGATACGAAACCTGTGCCCAGCCGGTGATTCCGGGCCGAACGGAATGGCGTTCATCGTAGTATGAGATCTGTTGCCGCAAGGAGTCCACGAAGACCGGCCGCTCGGGCCGCGGGCCCACAAAACTCATTTCGCCCCGCAGAACATTGATCACCTGCGGCAGTTCATCGATACGATAGCGCCGGATAAATCGTCCTAACCGTGTCACACGGGCGTCGTCCGCAGCCGCCCACTGCGCCCCATGCTTGGCCTCGGCATCCACCGCCATGGAACGAAACTTCAACACCTTGAATACCTTGCCGCAAAGGCCGACCCGTTTCTGGCGATAGATGGCGGGTCCATGGGATTCCAGCCGGATCACGAGGGCTACGATCACCAGCAAGGGCGAGGCCAGAATCAGAAATACGCAAGAAATCAGAATATCGGCGGCGCGCTTGATCAGGAGTGTGGATCGGGAACGGCGGAAGCCTTCCGAAAAGACAAACCAGCTAGGTCTAAGCGTTTCCAGCCAGACTCGACCCGTGAGAGCGGCCATGGTGGAATGCACGTCCTCCACGCGGACGCCGGCTAAGCGCAGCTTAACCAGGTCGCGGATGGGCAAGTTGCCGCGGCGGTCTTCGAGAGCCACTATGATTCGCGAGACTCGGTGATCCCGGACAACTTGCTCCACAGAAGTGATATCGCCGAGCACCGGCATTTCGGCGATTTCGGCGGCGTGGGCCGCCTGGTCCCCGCTGATGAAGCCAACTACCTTGACGTTTAGATCCTCCCGGCGGCGGAGTTCCTTGGAAACCACGATGCCCAGCTCCCGCGCACCCAGGATGAGTATTCTTTGCGGGGGCGACGCAAACTTCCACGCCCTCTCGAGGATGAACCGGTTGGCCAGCATGAACCAGGGAATCAGCCCGAGGCTGATCATAAAAACACCGCGTCCAATCAGCAGCGAGGGAAACAAGAGGTATAGGGTCCCCAAAATCAGCGATGCCGCCCCAACGGATTGCCACAACCGTAGCGTATCTTCAATACGAGGCCGGATGCCGCTAAAGTCGTATAACTTCGCGTAATGAAACGTGACCTGGAAGACTCCAATGACCGGGATCAACTGCAGCCCGAAATACGGCAGGTGTATGTAAGCTTCGAATTCCGCCGGATCGTTCCAGAACCGCAACTTGGCGCCGCAAACCACGGCAAATGCCACTATTACTGTTTCCAGCACTGCCAGCAGTAGCGTCTTGATAGGAAAATACTGGCTGAAGATCTGGATCATTTATTTGTCACCAGCGCCGGCTCGCCGGCAGGAACCGCTTCGTTCCGTTGATCAATCCAGCGGTCGTACCATAGGTTCAGGGTCATCGCTGTCCACAAACGGTTGGCGTAGTCGCCTTCGCCTTTCCGGTGCCGGTTGAGAATATCAGCCAGATGCTTTTGTTTCAGCATGCCCTCACGGGTTAAGCCGGTTTCCATCAGGATCGGCTCCGCCCAGTTCCCCAAGACACCTTGGAACAGTTCGACCACTGGAGTGCGGAAGCCCTGCTTCGGCCGGTAGATGATCTCGTGCGGGAGAACGCCTTCTATCGCCTTCTTGAAAAAGTATTTGACAAGACCATCTCGAGTCTTGAACTGTGTGGGAATGTTGTAGACGAAGTGCGCGTACTCGGGCTCGGTATACGGGCAGCGAGGTTCCAGGCCGAGGGAAGAGGCCAGGGAATCGAGCTTGCCGAGCATCAAATTGCCGAAATAGAAGTCTTGCATCATCGAATAGATGATGTAGAAGAGGTAATCGCGGTTGGCGTGACCGCTCGAATCGAACCGCTGTCTGCATGCGCTCACGATGGCAGCCGCTTGACCGGCGCGGGAGGCGACCGAGGACGAGAGGATGGCCTCCTTATCGGTGTCCATCCAGGCGGTCTCGTAACTCCAGAAGTATTCGTCGCCGGCGGCGGCACGGCTCAACACGTCCAAGCGCTTCGGTGCAATCACTGGGGCCAGTCCTGCCATCAACTTGCGCGCCAGGGCGGGCTTTTTCAGGTAAGGCAGCCAGCGGCGATAGTATCCGTCGCGGATGTGAACCATTCCTCCGTGACCGCAGCAGAGCTCATCGTTGGCTTCGCCAGTGATGACGACGCGCAGTCCCCGGTCCTTGGCCATGCGAAGCGCGTGGTAAAGAAAAACGCTCGACGGTTCGGAGACCAGATCTTCCATGGCATCGATGGTGACGGGGATGGTCTCCAGGAATTCGCCGGTCGAAAGCAGGTATTCGTGATGCTCGGAGTGGATGGCATCCGCCACCTTGCGCGCGTACAGAAGATCGTTGTATTTATCCTGGCCCTCCAGGCCTGCAAGTCCCACCGTGAAAGTATGTAACGGTCCGCTTCCGTAGCGAGCCAGCAAGGATGCGTTGGCACTGGAATCGTTACCGCCACTGAGTAACGATGCAATCGGACCCTCGACTTTGCGCCGCTGCAGCGCTTGCGCGTGCAGTTGACGCACCCGATCGACATAAAACTTTTCGTCATTCGATTCGGGAAGCGGATCTGCCAGCAGGTCCCAATAGCGCTGGAGTTGGACGGATCCATCGGCATGGCAGATAACGGCCGTGCCGGGAGGCACTTTCTGGATATCCCGAAAGAGCGTGCGAGGCCCGGGGACGCTTGTAAAAGTCAGGAACTGAGAGACCGCGGTCTCATCCACGGCGCACGGAACCTGCGAGTGCCGCAGGAGTGACTGGATTTCCGATGAGAAAGCCACCCCCTGTGAGCCTTTCCAATAATAGAGCGGACGAACACCGAGGAAATCACGCAGTAGAACAAGCTGTTTTCGGCGGGCATCCCAGAGCGCCGCGGCAAACTGACCGTCCACGTTTCGGAATCCATGGATTCCCTCTTCTTCGTAAAGATGCAGCAGCGTCTCAACGGAATGCGGATGCGCGTAAGTGTGGCCCTTCCCGCGGAGTTTGGGGCGGAGGTCGGCATCATTGAACACATGCCCGTCACAAACCAGGAACAGCGTCCGGTCCTCATTGGCGAGCACGGCGGGGCTGGTCTCGCCGGGAGCAGTTCGCAAGAAACGAAATCCGAGCATGACCTGGCTGGCGCGATTGATGAGATCGGAAGCGCCGTCCGGCCCGCGCGTCTGCAGCGACGTGAGCATCGAGGCTAAGTCCCGGCCTGCTTCACTGGACGTGGCCAGTTGACCTAGAGCACCACAAACAGCCGACATGAAACTTGCTTTCTCCTGTTCATCAGAAATCAACTGGCACAAAAGTTACTGAGAGAAGCCTGGTAGAGCTCCTGGTATCCGCAAACTACCGATTCGAGACTATTCCGCGCACGCGCTTCCGCGCTTGCCTGCTTCCCGAGTTTGGCCCGCTTCTTTTGATTCCGTGCGAGCGAAACGAAAAGCCGGGACATCGATTCCGGATCTTCCGCCGGCGACAGCAACCCACTTTCCCCATCTGAAATTATTTCCGGAATCTCGTTCACGCGCGTCGCGACAATCGCCACTCCTGCCGCTTTGGCTTCCAACAGGGCAACTCCGAACGGTTCAAATTTTGAGGCCAGCACAAAAATATCCAGGCATCGCAAGAACGCCGGAACCCGCTCGCAATGCCCGATAAACGACACCTGCTCCGAGATCTTCAATTCCCGCGCCATTCGCAAAAGGTCCGCTTTCAGAGGGCCGTCACCGGCTAAAACCATTCGCAATTTCGGAACTTCTGCGGCGGCCTTTGTGAATGCCCGGAGTTGCGTCGGATAGTCCTTTTGCTCCACAAGGCGCCCGACACTGCCGATCAGGATCTCGTCGCCATGGAAGCCCAGCGCGCGCCGGAAATCGTTCGCTTCCTGAACCGTCACGTTCTCTACGGCACTCAGGTCGGCGCCATATGGAATGACACGGAGTTTGCCGGCAGCGAGCCCGTTATACTCGCAGAATCGTTTACCGAGCGGCGCGGAGACGGTGACCAGGTAGCGCATTAAGCGCGCCGCAATCCGATTTCGGTAAATGTTGCGGCGAGAGGTTGTGGTCAGAGCCTGTGGCAGGAAGCGGTAAGTCCGGTCAGGCACCTGGCACGCGAAGGCGCTGAGGAACCCGACAGTGCCACGCACGCCGGCGAGTTTAGCCGCCAGTCCGCCATACAGTATCGGCCGCGGGTTGTAGCACTGCACTACGGCGCAGTCAAACGAACGCATTAGTTTGGCAAGACGAATTGGCGCGGTCCAATCAATTCCGTCGCGACAGGCGATGTAGTGGACGGGGACCCCGCTGGCTTTGAGTTGCTCTGCCAGGATGCTGTTTTCATCGGTAAAAGTGCATACGATGCTGCGAAAACGGCTCGGATCCAGATGGGTTGCCACGAAGGCCAAAGTCCTCGTCTTTCCACTAAGACCGAGGCTATCGGCGACAAACATGACGTTTTTAATTGAACCAGCACTCATACCAAGAAAAGAGATTGATCAGGCACCAGAGATCGAAGCTATTGTCGTGTAACCCGCTCTTGTGGGCTTGCCACAACTGCCGAATGTGATCGAAGTCGAAGAAGTCCAACCGCCGGGCGGCTGGCGAGAACAAACGTTCTTCCGCCCACGCGGAGAGCGGGCCGGAGAGCCATTCCGGGAGGGGAACACGGAACCCCTGCTTTTTGCGGTTGATGATCTCATCGGGGATGATGCCGGTAACCGCTTGTTTGAGGACATGCTTGGTGTTTTTCCCCTGAATTTTCGAATTCTTCGGAAGGCTGAGCGCGTAGGAGACCAGTTGGTGATCGAGAAATGGAGCGCGAGCCTCGAGGGAATGGGCCATGGAGAATTTGTCGACTCTCATCAGCAGGAGCTCTGGAAGCCGGTTGCACAATTCCACGTAGGACATCTGCTGCAGGAAGTCGGCCGCAGGTTGACGATCACAGATTTCCTGGTAATACCCTTGGACCAGTGGAGCGCTCCCCGCCCCGAAGATGGATCGCGCCTCGGGGCGGAGCAAGGACTCTTTTTCGGTATCCCAGAAAACCACATCGAGGCCCCAATAGAAGGGCTCGTTGCTGGCCGCACGGCGAAGGACGTCCAGACGGCCATTCGAATACCCGGTCGCGCGCGCCACGGTGTACAGGGTCTGCCGGAGCGACTGAGGCAGCCGCAACAAAGGCTTCCAACGGCCGGCATGTTTCGCAAGTGTAGAGACGAAATCGCCGTAACCGCCGAACACTTCGTCACTGCCTTCACCCACAAGAACCACGGTGACCCCGTGCTGTTTGGCGGCCTGAGAGACAAAATGCATAGGCAGGCACGCGGGATCGCCGATCGGTTCGTCCTGGTGGTAGATCAATTCCGGAAGGCTCTTCCGGCAGTGATCCGCAGTGATGGTGACGTCCTGATGATTACAGCCAAACTCGCGAGCCACCCGGCGGGCATACGGCAGGTCGTGAAAGTTCTCGGCCTCGGCGAATCCCTCAAATCCAATGGAGAATGTGCGCAGGGGTTCGGAGACCAACTGACTCATCAGCGCCACGTTGGTGCTGGAATCGATTCCGCCGCTCAGAAAGGCGCCGACAGGAACGTCGCTCATGAGCCGTTTTTCAACAGCCCGCTTGAGCAATTCACGGACGCGCTCGGCGCATTCTTCCTCGCGGACCTCTTGTGGCCAATCCGATCCATCCAGCGGCGACCAGTACCGCTCCGTCCTGATAATGCCGCCGGCATCGCAGATCATCAGATGCGCGGCGGGAAGTTTGCGAATGTTGCGGAAGAGAGTGAATGGCGCAGGTGTATTCGAAAAAGTAAGAAAATGGCCCAGGGCTTCGACATCAACATCGCGGGCGATGCCGGGATACTGCAATAGCGCCTTGATTTCCGACGCAAAGAGAAGCTTGCCCCCCGACAGTGTGTAGTAGACCGGCTTCTTCCCGAGTCGATCCCGCGCCAGAAGCATGCGGCGGCGGTTTTGGTCCCACAGCGCAAACGCGAACATTCCATCCAGGCGAGAGAGGCAATCGACGCCGAACTCCTCGTACAAATGAATAATGCACTCGGTGTCAGTCTGCGAACGGAATTGATGCCCCATGGCCAGAAGCGGGGCACGGTGTTGTTGGTGATTGTAGATCTCGCCGTTAAACGTGATCCAAATGCTGCCGTCCTCATTGGACATGGGCTGGCGGCCGGCGTCGCTCAAGTCGACAATACTGAGCCGACGGTGTCCTAGTACTACACGGTGATCCGGGGTCTGGTACAGTCCGCACGCATCCGGCCCCCGGTGAGCCATGGTGTCGCGCGCACGACAAAGGTCAGGCCCTTCATCGCGCTCGGATGCCCCGAAATTATACAACCCAGCGATGCCACACACGTTCGTCTATTCTTCGAATCGAAATCCGGACCCTCCCTCCGGAGCACGCACAATACCAGTCCCTGAGCCCGTCTGGAGGCGGGAATGAAGCTATCCCTACGGGAATGTCGGACGAAAAAGGGGACATTATGCCGAAAGAGGATGCAACAGGTTCAATATCCGGCAGGCCAAGGGGCTACGCGGCTGGCGCTGAAATTGCTCAACGGACCAAGCGATGTCCAAGTGTTTCCGTTTGATGATTGGTCACAGGGCGAAGAGCCGAGGGGCGGCTGGCCCGCTATTACGAGCCGTTGTGGGTGCTGTTTTGATTTTGTGGGCCGGTCCGCGGGCCACCGCGCAGACCGAGCAGCCCGGGCAGACCGAGCAGCCCGTGGACCGGGGGCTACAGATTGAAGGACTCTCGGTCTCGGATACCTATTTCGCCCAGGGGGTCCCCAGCGGGGTCGCCACTTACGGTGATGTGTTTCTCGGGTCTGGGATGTCGGTGACGGGCGCGGCAACCATCAAGTACACGAGAACCAGTGCCAAGTCTTTCTTGCAACTGCGCGCTTTGCCAACATACGGAAGCCGTTTTGGGGACATGAAGGGGCGAACGTGGGACCAGGCAGTTTCCTTTGCTTACAGCCGCATCCTGGGGAACAAATGGACGATGAGTTGGTCCGGAGCGGCGCAGATCATGAACTTCGACGAAGCGCTCTTTGCTGATTCCACGCTGACTCAACTGGCTTCAAACCCAATCAATTTCGAGGACCTTACAGGGGCCATTCTCCGCGGAAATTCCTCTGATCCTGCGCTGAACAGTGCTGCCTTTGGTTCGCTGCATCCGGATCAGAGCATTCAGGACTTTCTGTTAGGCCACCGAACGGCAAATGCGGGCGCACAGGCAACGCTTACATATGCCTACTCGCCGCGGCTGTCGGTCAGTGTCGTGGCCGGAGGTATGTTCGTGCGACACCTGAAAGACCCGTCAGATCCTGTGGGCTTTTTTTATCCGAAGCTCAATTCCAGCTCCACAGGAATTAATGCAACGTACTTACTCTCTCCCCGGACCCAAGTGGGTGTATCGGCGAACCTGGTCCGCAGCGAGCTTGGCTCCACGACGCTCACGAGTAACGCGTTCTCCGGCTCAGTCAGCCGAACCATGAGCCGCCGGTGGTTTGTGCAGGGGTCATTAGGGCTTGGCTCCGACACGCTGGGAAATGGCCGTCACCTGGATAACCGATATTCGGCGGGTCTGGGTTTCAAGACCTTCAGCCATACGGCTCTGATCGCCTTCGACCGCGGGTTCGACGACCCGTATGCCGTGACGCTCGCGGCCCTGGAACATGCGAGGGGCCTTACTGGAACCTGGCATTACGCTCGACCGGGCAGTCCGTGGTGGGTCACCAGTACCTTTTCCCAACTGGTCGCGATCTATCGGGGTGTACCCGGGACGAATACGTGGTTGACCGCGCAAGTGGTCGGCAGGCGGATCAGCCGGAATTATTCGGTTGTGTTGCAATACAGCGTGGGTCGAGTTGGCGCCAAGCGCTACATTCTGGACGGTCGCCAGTACCAGCTGGAGCAAACCGGAATTCGCACGACGTTTATCTGGTCCCCGCAAACGGCGTCACGCCTTCGGTGACAAGGAGTGGCCACGCTCAGATGCCTGCTTTCGCGGTGATGGCGTTCGCCTTCCTTTCGATCCTGGCGGTCGCCGCCAGAGGGTCCCAAACCGTTGCACCTCACCCGCGCATCTGGCTGACCAGCCTAATGATCTCGGATATGCAGGCCAAAAAGGCCGTCGCCGATTCGGACTGGGTTGCCATCAAGGCCGCCGCAGACGGCATCCTGTCCCGACGGATCCCGAAGCTGACAATTGTTTCGGCCACCAATGCCAACCCGGTGGTATTCACGACGACCGAATCCCTCCCGTGGCATGGGACGGCGACGAGAGTTTATCTGGCTGGCGCAACCGGCGCATGGTTACCCGTAAACAACAAACCGGCCATCAATGGTTGGGCTGCGACCGCGAAAGGCGCCAACAGATTCAGCATCCCCGTCGACGCAACCTCTTTCGGATCATTCGCTGAGCAGACCCTGACGTTCTTCATGGCCGAGGGAGAGAACAACCCTGGCTTCCTCACCTATGGCCAAACAGGCTCCGGCTGGTACGATGCCTTGCTTCAATGCGGGCTCGTTTACAAGGTTACGGGCGACTCGAAATACGCAACCAAAGCGCTCGCGCTGCTGGATTGGATCAATACTCTCGGTGCAGCCGGCATGATATCTCCAGCCTCGCAGGACAGCGGGCGAGCCAGTATGGGCGCCACCCTGGGTGTTGCCATCGCCTACGACTGGTTTTACGATTTGTTGAACCCTCAACAAAAGGCCGCAACGGCGGTTACCCTGAACCTGTGGAATGCGTGGACTCAAGCCCATGCATTTTCCACTACAGACCCGCAGAGCAACTATTGGGAGGCTCACGTAACGGCTTCTGCTGCCAGCGGATATGCGACCTATGGGGACAACCCAAATGCACAAACGCTGATTGACTGGGCGACGAACAACTGGAACACCCGCTTCGACCCGAAGTTCTTTAACCCGCCAAGCACGACTGCAAAAGCGGCGGAGGATTCGAGCGGCTATTTCTACGGTGGCTTAGCAGTCCTGGGGTACAACTACGGGGGAAACGACATATCACGCCACCTCAAGTATATGTTGCTTGTGAAAACGGCCACCGGCATTGATATGTTCGCCACCCGGGACTACGGGCGCAGGTGGGCCACGAACCTCATCCATTCGCTCAAACCAGATCGTTGGCACGTTCCACCACTCGGTCAGTGGTCCGGCTCGTTATACGGAGTGATGACGCTCAGCGAGGCATTGATGCTCGCATACTCCTTGGAAGGAACAACCGAAGGCGGTTGGGCACAGTGGCTATACCAACATATGGGGCGGTATCCACCTGAAGTAGCTTACTTTGTTCTACCGACCATCCAGGACCGTTTTATGTTTTTCAAGAGCAGGCGCAATGCGGTTGATTATCGAGCCACGCAACCCCCTTTCTATTTCTCCGACGGTGGCGAAGCACAGATGTTTTGGCGATCGGATTGGAGCGATACCGCAGATTATGCCTTTGTAAATACCGTAGATGCGCACTATACGGGAATCACGCCAAAGCATGCTGGGCATATTGATCTCACGCGCGGGTCCGACTACCTCCTGGTCGCCTCGGGATGGTGGAAGGGAAGTACCGGTGATGGCACCACCGGCACTCCCGAGAATATCGCACAAAACAGCGCGATGCAGAGCACCCTTTATTACTGGGACGGCGGTTCGGCTGCTGGCGGCAAGTGCTTTGACCAAAACTCATCCTATGATGGATGCCAGCTTGGATTCGGCATTTACCGGGCGCCGATTCAGAAGCTGGCATCGAACTTCGCGTTCACCGAAAACAATTTCGCAACATCCTACGACTATGCGCAGATTCCGGGCAACCGTACACTACAGTATTTCTTTCGAGCCTTTGCGGCCTTGGGTAACGGCACCTATGTTGTCTGGGACAGAGTTCAGTCCACCGACGCCAGGCACATCAAGCAACTCCGGTGGCAGTTGTCCGCCGCGAGCGCTCCGGACCTAAGCAGCGACACGATTGAAAGCACGGTTGGTTCCTCCAGGATTTTCATTAAGACCCTGCTGCCGGCGCCTCCGCACATCAACATTGTGCGCAACCTTACGATCAACGGTTCCCAGCCAATTAATTGGCGGGCCGAGGTAATGGACTGTTCACCCGCCGCCAAGTTCAATGGGCTGACTGTCCTGTTCACGGCTCCTCGCAGCGGATCGCTTCCACCCACGAATACTCTTGTTACAGATTCCAACCACGTAGGAGTGCAGGTCGCAGGGAGTGCCCCGAAGGTCGCCATCTTTCCACTGGGCACGAGCGCGGTAGGTGACGGAACATTCAATTCCGCGACGTATTCGGCGGTCAGCTTCTCGAGCACGCACTCGGGAACGGGCCAGTACTTAATCGCGGGCCTGGCGCCGGGCACGTATGCCGTGAACAAAGACGGGACAGTGGTGAAAGGACTGGAAGCGGTTGCGGTCACTGCCGCGGGAGTTCTTGACTTTACATCCGCCGCGGGCACCTTTTCGGTCAGTTCCGATGCGCCGCGGAATGGCGCAAAAATTGCGCTTGGTCCATGACCATGGCGAACCTTGCCGCGATGCACTTAGACCGGGCTGGAGTCGAAGGCCACAAAACCTGGCGGCCGAAGATCCTTAGTTTGAGTACGGAATACCCGAATCCAGTGGAGCCGGGCAAGGGGCTTTTTGTCCGCTCTCGACTGCAAGGCATTGCCGTGGGAGCGGATCTTACCGTCATTGCGCCAGTTGCGCTGCTTGACTATGCAAATCCGGAGGGACGGCTTCTTGCCAGCTTCAGCATCCCGAAGTCGCGGCGTGATCACTGGGCACGAGTGCTCCACTTGCGATGGCTGTATCCTCCGTTCGGCGGCTGGTTGAACGCCTTCTTCCTGTATTTCCGCCTTGTTTGGCCGGTAGCCCGGCTTCGATTAAGCCGTGCGGTCGACCTGATCGACGCCCACTTCACTCACCCTGAGGGGATTGCGGCGGCCCTGCTTGGAAGCACTCTTGGCATTCCATTCATGATTACGATGCGCGGAAGCGAATTGCGCTACCAACATCACCGGCTCAAACGGTTCTGGATGGCGTGGGCTCTACGGCGGGCGGACCGCGTGATCACGGTGTCGGATGGGTTGCGAGCCTTGGCCATCGAGCTCGGAGCGGATCCAGCCGCGGTAAAGACCGTAACGAATGGCATCAACAAAGACATATTCTTCCGGCGAGATCGCGAGCAATGCCGCCGCATCCACAATATTCCGACGGACGCCCTGGTGGTTCTTTGCGCCGGCGATCTGGCGCGCATCAAGGGACACCACCGCGTCATTGAGGCTTTGCGGAGCCTGGTTGACGACGGCCTGCCCGCCCACCTGCTGATTGCCGGGGGCGTGGGCCGCTCGGGGCAATATGCTGCCACGTTACGCGCCCGCGTCACAGAACTCGGGTTGGACGATAGGGTGAGGTTCGTGGGTATGGCGGCACAAGACGCACTCGCCGAACTAATGTCCGCGGCCGACGTATTTTGCCTGGCCAGCGCCAGCGAAGGCTGGCCGAATGTGGTGAATGAAGCGCTCGCTTGTGGAGCACCCGTTGTCGCCACCGATGTAGGTGCGGTGAGCCAGATGCTCCCTTCCGTGCAGTTTGGAACCGTGGTGCCGGTGGACGACACACCATCGCTGGGAACGGCGCTGCGCGGGGCGCTGACGCGAGCGTGGGATCATGCCGCGATCTCAAGCTGGGGGCAGTCGCGCTCCTGGGACCAGGTCGCCAAGGAGGTATTGGCGGAGGCGGCGCAGGTGGTTGCCCAAGTATGAGCGTAGCGCGCGTGATCATCAACGCTGACGATTTGGGTATCAGCGAAGTGGTCAACGACGCTATATTCGATCTGATGGCGCAGCGGCGGGTCACCTCCGCTACAGTGATTGCCAACGGACCGGCGTTCAGACATGCCGTGTCAAAGATCAAGCACTTTCCACGCTGTTCGTTCGGCGCCCATCT
>Ga0335077_10003085_pt1 | contig 20007 bp, 17 predicted proteins | sample Lox_Sample_31_FD_207151 | JGI IMG/M metagenome (GOLD analysis project Ga0335077, IMG submission 207151) | Soil microbial communities from Loxahatchee National Wildlife Refuge, Florida, United States - Lox_Sample_3.1 | ecosystem: Environmental > Terrestrial > Soil > Wetlands | place: USA...
CCCGGTCTTGCGGTCGAGAACGTAGAAGAATCCATTTTTGTTGGCCTGCATCAACACCTGCCGACGCTTGCCGTCAATGGTGAGGTCGGCCAGGATCAGGTCCTGGACAGAATCGTAATCCCATTCCTCGCCGGGGGTGGTTTGGTAGTGCCAGACGTAGGCGCCAGTATCGGCATTGATCGCAACAATCGAGGACAGGAACAAATTGTCACCCGCGCCTGCGCTGCGGTACCCCTGGTTCCACTCGACGCCGTTGCCTACGCCGAAGTAGATAAGGTTGAGCTCGGGGTCATAGGAGATGCTTTGCCAGACGGAACCACCGCCACCAAGCTTCCACCATTCGCCGTGCCAAGTCTTGGCTGCCATGGCCATGGCTTCGTTCTCGAACGGCTTCGCGGGATCGCCCGGCACGGTGTAGAAGCGCCAGACAAGCTTGCCGGTGTCTGTATCATAGGCTGAGATATAGCCGCGGAGACCGTACTCGGCGCCGCTCGAGCCGATGATCACACGCCCTTTCACTATTCGTGGCGCCTGCGTGAGGGTAAAGGCCTTGCTCTGATCGCCGGTCACAACGCTCCAGGCCAGCTTGCCGGTCGCCGCATCCAGTGCCACTAGCCTCCCGTCAAGCGTGCCCACGTAGATCTTGCCTTTCCAAGCGGCGACGCCTCGATTGACAGCGTCGCAGCATCCCTTGACCAAATAATCACGCGGCACTGCAGGATCGTACGACCACAGCAGTTTGCCGGTCGCAGCGTCGTACGCCTTAACCAGGCTCCATGCGGTCGAGACATACATCACGCCGTCAATCACAAGGGGTGTCGCTTCCTGGCCGTGATCTGTATCGAGGTCGGCGTACCAGGCGAGGCCAAGCTGCGTCGCATTGCCCGCCATGATCTGCGATAGCGGGCTAAAGCGCTGCTCGCTGTAGGTCCGACCATAAGTTGTCCAATTGCCGGGGTCCCGGTCGGCGTTGATAATCCTGGCCTCGTTTACATCGGCCATGGTGCCAGCGGTCCCTGCCTGGCCGATTCCGAGCCCAGCAAGGGAGACCACCACAGCCGCGATGGCTCGAATCGAGACCTGCTTGCGACGGCCGGCGTCAGCCAGGGTTACCAGGAACCGATCGTTTGCTAATTTCTTGACCACCAAAAAATCTCCGTGGTTGATGTTGGGCCATTTTGTTCGAGGTACGAGAGTTATATTCTTGTCACAGAAATCGTAGATCATCGCTCTGCTCGCACTGTGCCCGCGGAACCATATAAGGCTGCAACAACATGCATTTCGACCGGCGTCAATTGTTTTGCGACAGTGCGCATCTGCTCATTGATGTCGTTGCGACGTATGCCTTGGGCGAATGCCGCGAGTTGGTGCTCGATATACGCCGGCTGCTGCGACTCGAGCGCCGGAGCTCCGAGCTTGTGACCGCCGGGCCCATGACAGGCGGCGCAGGCCGGAATGCCGCGCCCTGGGTCGCCAGCGAATACGAGGCGGATCGCAAGATCGCTTTCCCGGAGGCTTCGCCCGCCTTGCGGAATACGCTCGCCGCCGACAGCCGGTAAGCCATTTGAACGGTTCATGAAATAAACCGCAACGTCAGCCATGTCTTGGTCAGTCAGAAATGTGGCCACTGTGTTCATGACGAGCACCTGGCGTTTGCCAGAACGAAAGTCCTCGAGCTGCTTGTAGATTACAACCGCATCCATTCCAGCGAGAGTCGGGATCAGCCCCGACGCGCTCACACCTTCGGCGCCATGGCAGGCAGCACACTGCAACGCGATTGAGGCGCCACGTTCCGCGCTGCCAGCACCGATTTGATCGAGCGTGCTGCGGGTCCACGCAATCCGCGTCGGGATGTGCAGGGGTGGTTGGGGTTCATTCGCAGGTCCATTGTCGGCGGTGAGCCCAAGGCCCCGGCAAAGCGCGCCCCATAAACCGAGTTGTGGACCGTTCTGCTGATACCGGGGCAGCACAAAGATACCCAGTGCCAACGGAACAATGGTCAGCAAGAATAGGAAAATCCAGCCTTTCCACCGCCAGGGATTGTCGAGCTTGAACAGCCCGCGATCGCCTCTCATCGCTGCCCTCCGTCACGAGCAGCCCGGCTTATCTCATAGGGCGGGACCGAATGCGGATTGAGGAGGAAGAACTGTCCGATCGGAAAGCCGTAAGCGACCAGCATCAACACCAGCAGGACCATATTCCAGACCCCAAAGCTGTTGAGCGCCGCGGGCACTCGCCTCGGCGGGTTCACTGCAATTGCATAACGCAGCGGTGTGCGGACCGTTTTCTCACCGAAATGCGAGCGGACGAGAATGACGATTAGGAGGATCGCCGAAAGCAGCAGGACCACGCCGCCGATGACCGAGACCACGACCAGCGGACCCATCGCCGCGATGAACGGATCGCTGTAATCGAACACCGCGACGCGACGCGGTTGTCCCATCAGCCCAGTAATGTGCCATGGTATCGTAGTGATCAGCATGCCCCAGAACCACAGCCATAATTGCCAGCGGGCGAGGTGCTTGGAGCGCAGCGGTTTGCCCGTGATGTGGGGCCACATATCGTAGGCGATCGCAAAGTACATGATCACGACGGCGCCGCCAAAGATGAGATGGAAATGCGCTGTTACCCATGAAGTGTTGTGAATCATAGAATTCATGGCGTAGCTCATGTTGATGATTCCTCCGAATCCACCTAGACCGAGCATCACCATCGATAGTGCGACGGCCAGCACCATCGGCTCGTCCCATGGTAGTGCGCGGATCCATCCCAAAAGTCCGCGACCGCCACGGCAGCGCCCGGCGATCTCAAGACTGGCGGATATCGAGAACACCGTAAGCAGTGTTGGCAGAACAACCAGGAACGTGAGGAAGGACTGAACGAACTTGAAGCTGGGACCATGCTCCGGATCGGCAAACAGATGATGCAGGCCGACCGGCAGGGCGAAGATGAGAAACATGATGAAGGTGAGGCGGCCCATGGTGTCACTGTACAGACGCCCGCCGGCCCTTTCCGGGACCAGGGTATAGAAGGCAATATAGGCCGGCATAAGCCAGAAATAGACGATGCCGTGCAGTGTCACGGAGAAGAGTGTGCGTGCCAGTCCAGCGTCGATTAACGAAGTCCAGCCGAAAGCTGCCGGCAGCAGGATGCCAACCAGTTCAACGCCGGCGCCGCTTGCCGTCCATGCCCACATCATCGCCGTTGCGGTGATTGCAAACATGGGAAGCGGCACGGGTTGCCCCGGGTTGTCGCGTTTCCATGCTGCCATATTGAGGATCATTAGCACCACCCAAATCATCGAGCCGGCTACGACGAGAAATACGCCGCCGTAGTACCAGCCGCTGGCGAGCAAAGGAGGATAGAAGGTGTAGAATACCGACGCGCGGCCCGCGAGGATTGTGGCGGCCGCCATGATGGTCCCGATTACGCAGATCACGAAACCGATCCACGCCGCCGTTATGCCGCGAATGGGGCGCTGCAAACTGGTCGCCGTGACCGCATAGCCAAATCCCATGATGAAGAAGGTAGTGATTACGTAGGCCATCACCGTACCGTGCAACGTCACGGAAGCATAATAGGCGTCCGGATCGTCAAGGGGGGCAGGCAGCGGACTGCGCATGAGCATCTGCCAGGCGCCCAAAAAAACGGCGGGCAGGAACGCCGCAAAAGCGACCCAATAATGATATAGCGATAGGCGGTTACCGTTGTGCACAGTTGGTCCTCTCAACAAACCACCTCAACGCAGGGTACTGCTCCTTGGGCACCACAACGACGCGGGACCACATACCGTGATGACCGACACCGCAGAACTCGTTACATGGCATCTTGTATTCGCCAGGGGTGTCGAAAATCGTGCGGACTTCGGCGACGAAGCCCGGCACCACCATGGTATTCACGTTGGTGTGGGCGAGAAGAAACCCGTGGATTACATCGGCGCTGGTCAGACGGAACTTTACTGGCGTAGCGGCAGGCACCCGCACGCATGCCGGCACAAAACTGTACTGCTCGGCAATCATCCTGACCGTGACTGAGCCGTCCGGCTCAAGCGCCGTGCCGAGATTGCTTTCGGCGAATTCGCCGCCGAGATGTAGGGTCGTCGGGTCGATGGTTTCTACATTGCTGGGCGGGTGAAGCGCGTGGGCAATGCCGGTAACCACGATGATTGCCAGCATTACGACGAGCATCGCGATCATCAACATGAACCAACGCCGCTCCGTGCGATCAACTAGCTCCTCCGGAACGATCCCATCCGGGAGCGAATTGGGTAGATGCTCAGCCAATGGACCCTCGCGGCAGGAACAGTAAGAAATAGAAGGCAAGCCAACCGAGAAGCAGCAGCGCCACCGCGATGCCGGCCAGGAAGAACGCTCCGCGCGGTCCGCGTTTGAGCGCTTCCGCGGCAGCGGTCAACCCGTTCGGGTCCGTTTGCTGCTCTGGCAATTTAGAGGCCGAGTGATGCGCCTCGTCGGAACGCTCGGACATCAACTTATCTCTCTATGCCACGTCGCCGCGTTGGTGTACGCTTTGCCTAAATCGCTGAAGTATTGGGTTCGCCGCGATTCCGGCACGAACTTCATCCAAGGCAGCGGGATCGACGGCAGTAACGTAGCAGGATTGCTGGCGTCTTGCAAACTGAGGAGAGAGACAGCCGCGATCAGGACCGATTTGGTGGCAGGATTGGCCCCATAGCGGCTCATGTATCGGGCGACCTCGCCGCCGCTCATCGAGAATCCGACGAGGTTGGCGTCCTTCATGGCAAGCGTCTTTGGCAAACTTTCCTCGGACACGTGTTTTGCGAGCGGCGTGATTGACGCCGCGCTCCATCGAATTGTCGCTTTCGATGCTTTTGTTGCCGGCACCAGTTCCTCAGGTGCCTTGAGTCAAGGTTTTCACCTTAACGTTTAAGCAATCAAATTGCTCACAGGGTACGGATCGAGCAATAGCAGTTCTTTCCATTTCTTGCGCGCTTTTCCATTTCTTGCACAATTCTTCCAGTGCGAGATTTCTAGGGCCTTACGAGTTCGCGAATATAAATGAAGAAGTCGGTATGTTTCGACCTCCAGCTCAAAAGCCCGCACTCAAGGCGACAAATGCGGGAAGAGGGACACGGCTTCGCAGCCACCGAATTGAAACCCAGGATCGAAAGAGCGGATCTTGGGCGTACGGATTCCGGCGCAATGTTGATTCGGGTCCATCATCCGTTGCGAATTAGTGAACCTTTCAACCGCTAGGAATCGTAGCGTCGTAAAGTTATTGCACCAGAGCCTGCCGGGCCGGTTCCCACAGAACGTCCGGGGAATATACGTGACTCGTTCTGCCAAACAACGATACAAAGACTTTGCGAGAAGGGAGAAGAGTGCCTGTTTCTGAATACTCTTTACGGTCATCGGAACGATTTGGTAGCTATCACCGGCAACTTTCAGTTCTCCTGACACAATTCCAAAATCCGTAAATCCACTGAATCATAAGGTTTGCGCGGTGATCAGGGAGCCATTTGGATACCAAGCTTGACGATTGCTGAGCAAGGCATTACCAAAAGCCTTTAACGGGTCTTGAATAGCTAACCATGTGATAGATATTCGTATTGATCTATCATATCGCGGCTTTCCTATCGCGGCACACAAAACATTGTATTAGCATGCTACGATATCTCATTTAATCAATGCAATGAGCGGCTATTGCAATGCAGCACAATTGTGCAAGAATTGGAAACAAGCGCACGAAACGAAAAGAATTGCTCTTGCGCCATCGGTATCCTGACACATGGGTACTTTGATTACTGAATTTAGGAGAAAACCATGGCTGAACCTTTGGGCAGCAAGAAATTGGAACGGGAATTGCAATTCTGGCGTCTATTTGACTTTGATGACGCGGAACCCGAATTTGAGGGCTATGGCGACAGCCCTGGCGACGAAACGGAGCTGATGGTGATGTTAAGCGGCATGGTCGGCGGCCAGCAGCTCCATCACGAAACCGAGTAGTTTTGTTCACGGGGACAACCACGTCCCCTTGTTTACGTATTACGTCACGGCCCTTCCTTAATGCGATGTGGAAACGGACAAAGTATAGGGTAATTCAGGATCAGGAGATCGCTATGTTAAAGCGAGAATTGAAACTGATTGAAGCACGGGACAAGTTTGGCCGTCCCTTTGCGCACGAGCCGGGCAGTATATTTCAATACACCAAGGCCGAAATGCACACCGGTATCGACTGGAAGAAATACCGGCACAAGCCGCAACTCGTGGCTGTGCCGGAATCGCTAAAGATGGTTAAATAAATGTTGCCGACGCTTAAAATCCGTTTCTAAGAATGCGAGGAAGTAGCGCTGCGTTCGGGAGGCTGCTTACAGGTCAAAGTCAAGAACAGCGTCATAAAATGCGCGCTATTCTGACAGCAGACCGGCACTCGTGGCTTCGCACTCGGTGTCAGGGAGAAGAAAGCACCTTTACCGGTCGTAAAGGTATGCCCGAGTCCACGGGATGTCGTTGTTGGTCCCGCGGGTGAACAGCACTTGAAACAATTGCATGTCGCCATTGCTGAACGAAGCGATCGACCCCGCGAGATACAGGCGCCAGGCGCGCACAAAGCGTTCATCGTACATTTCTTTCACAAGGCTGCTGGCGTTCTCGAAGCGCTGCAGCCAATGCTTAAGCGTTAACGCGTAGTGCAGTCGCAGATTCTCAACGTCGAGCACGGAGAAATCCCAGTCTTCCACTACTTCCAGCATTTCACGCAGCGACGGTGGGTAGGCGCCGGGAAAAATGCGCTTTTCAACCCATGCATTTAAGGGATTAGGCCGGTTGCGTCCAATACTGTGGATGAGCCCGCGTCCGCTTCGATCCAAACAGCGGTCAATGACGTGACGAAGCTCGCGATAATACTCAGGGCCGACATGCTCAAGCATGCCAACTGACATAAATGCGTCAAAGCGGCCGCTGGCATTTCGGTAGTCGTCCTCAATGAATTCCACGCGATGCTCGACGCCTAACGCATGCGCGCGCTCTCTTGCATACGCAATCTGCTCATGTGAAATATTGAACGCCTTGACCCGCGCCCCATATTGAGTGGCCATGTGCAGCGCCAGCGCGCCCCAACCGCAGCCAGCTTCAACCACAGATTCTTCCGGCCGCAATCTGATCTTGCGACAAACGTGATCCATCTTGGCAATCTGCGCCTGCTCCAGCGTGATGTCGGGACTGGAAAAATACGCGCAGGTGTAAACCAGCTGCCGGTCGAGCCACAGCTTGTAAAACTCGTTTCCGATATCGTAATGATGGTGGATGTTCTCGCGCGAGTCGGCGAGTGCATTTGAATGACGACGGTTTAGCCACTTGGTCAGCCGGAGCCGCAGGCCTGAATCGCGCATGCGTGCCAACCCCTGATAAGTGACTTCCATGAGCTTTACCAGGTCTCCGTCTACCTCAATCAGGCCGGTGCTGTAAGCGTCGCCAAAGTACAATTCCGGATTGATCAGTAACTTGAGCAGACAGGAAAAGCTCCTGATACGGATATCGACCACCGGGCTACTCGCGGCGGTGCAGATGGACTCGCCAGTCCAGAGCGTAATCCGAATAGGCGGGTTCCCCAGTGAACCAAGAAGCGACCGCACGATGTACCCCTCCACCCAACGCGTAGAGCGTTGTCCAGGTGTGTCATGCGCCCTGTCAGTCCGTGAAATCCCGACATCCCCTTCATTAGGTGAAACCCCGAATAGTTCCGGATCTTCCCGATTCATAGTAATACCCTCCACAACATTCTAGGTGTCAACACAACAATAGGGAAGAGTTAATTGTGCGGTATTGATAAAAGTCAAATGCATTGCGCAATCCCGCGGTCCCCGTCACCCTGATCTGTTGCCATCAGCCCGCGCTCGTCATCGGATCTGTGTTCATGCCAAATATACACCGCCGTATTGGTTGTCGTCCATGGTCGCCCGCATCCGCCTGCGCATCTGTATCAAGTATCAAGTATACCTGCCGCACTCGATAGGCAGCTCACTGTGTACTGCCGTGAGTCTCCCCGCAAGATAGGATTGGTAGTTGTTAAAAAAACGAGAATCACGCACTGCATACGTTATCACCTGGCTTTTTTGGTCTAGAGCATAAATATGTTTTCTCATTCTGAAATTGAAATCGGTTTGCGACCTGTCAGTGATTCGGCTTTACATCTTGAGCAGCTGTAAGAATGCTGCTCGAGCAATTTTGGCTGTAAGTAGGCATTTCTTTAAACCCAGTGCAGGTTGGTTGGTGCACCTCCAATGTAAAGACTCTCAGCCTGTTATGTTCTGCACCTGTAAATCGATAAACCGATCTACGCTATAAGCAACGTTAAGGCTTGTGCGCAAGATGAACAGGAAAATGCTCAATTCCATATTTTCTTCAATCACGCCGACGATTTCCGGTGCCGACACTGGCCTTGGCACACCAAAATAGGGCACGCAGGGAGGAATTAATGAGACGTGTGTATCTAACCAATTGACTCACACTAGATTTATTGCCTTGGTACGAGAATTGCTTTAGCTAAAGTTGTATCGTGCAATCGAATGGGCGTTGATTAGGATACATGCGGCCGCCCAAGATCGTTTGCCCCTGGGTACGAGCTGCTCGATTTACGCTCGCATTCGGATTTAAAGGACGAACCGCGGCCTTTAGATGCGGACCGAAGGGAAAAGGTGCATCATGAATGACCTGTTTGCAGCCTTGTTATCGTGGGCAGTCTTATTGTCCGGCTATCCTGCACCCGCTGTACCGCCCGAGGTTGCGTTTGTTAGTCATCAACAGCTTACCGAAATGGCATGTAACGGGACCGAGTGCAAGGTCATAGGATTCCACCCGCCCGGGTCTATGCGCGTGTACATTGACAACCGTTTGCATCCTGAAAAGAGCACATTCGCAGCTTCGATCGTCGTTCATGAATTCGTCCATTACCTGCAGCAATCGGGAGGCAAGTATGCGCTTCATTACAGCTGCAGCGACGCCCTAGCAATGGAGCGCGAGGCGTACGATGTTCAATCCCGTTTTCTGGTGGCTCACGGCATATATCGGGTGGTCGGAAGCGCCATGTACGATGCGACATGCAGCCCGTGATCTGGAGCGCTTAAACAAGCAACCTCCGGCTTTTTCCCGCTGCGTCAATCTTTGCTATCCTTCTTCGCTCCAATTAGTGTGTTGATTAAATCCATGGGTAGCGGAAACACGATCGTAGTATTCTTATCCGAGCCGATCACTGTCAGCGTTTCCAGATAGCGCAGCTGGATTGCCAGCGGCTGCTGTGCTAGTATCTTGGCTGCCTCATATAGTTTTTCGGAAGCCTGCAATTCGCCTTCCGCGTGAATAACTTTTGCGCGCCGCTCGCGTTCTGCTTCTGCCTGGCGAGCAATCGCCCGGATCATGGTTTCATTGATATCGATTTGCTTGATTTCGACGTTTGAGACCTTGATTCCCCACTGGTCGGTATGGGCGTCGAGAGTGGTTTGAATATCCAAATTCAATTTTTCGCGCTCAGCCAGCATTTCGTCCAGCATGTGCTTGCCCAGCACTGAACGCAGAGTGGTCTGGGCAAGTTGGCTGGTTGCAAGCAGGAAATTTTCCACCTGGATGACGGCTTTTTGAGGGTCCACTACTCGGTAAAATACTACGGCGTTGACCTTAACCGAAACGTTGTCGCGCGAAATCACATCTTGACTCGGCACATCCAATACCACGGTGCGAAGACTCACCCGCACCATTTGCTGAATTCCGGGAACGACGACGATCAACCCAGGACCTTTCACTTTCCAGTACCGACCCAAGAAGAAAATTACTCCGCGTTCGTATTCCCGCAATACCTTCAGCGCGGAAAATGCCAGCACCAAAACGACAACCAATACACCAAAACTGAAATTAAAAGCCATTAGGTTTCTCCTTTGTCGGGTAACGATTCCGGCACGACATCAAGCGTCAGACCATGTATTTTCACGACCCGGATCTTTTGCCCTCGGTTCAGTTTGACGGCGCTCTGTACGCGCCAATTTTCACCGTGCACTCGCGCCCAGCCTTGCCCTTCGAAATCTTCGGTCACTTCCCCGGTACTGCCTATTAGCTCTTCGCGCCCGCTGACTACCGGGCGATTGCGGGCTTTGACGACCATGCCCATGATCAAAATCAAAAACAGGGCACTGGCTGCGCCGATTCCAAGTATTAGTGGCAAGGAAATCCCGTATCCCGACGCTCCGGTGTCGAAGAGAATCACGGACCCGATAACAAAAGCAACGATGCCGCCCAATCCAAGTGAACCATAGGTAGGAAAATAAACCTCCGCGATCATGAAGGCAATTCCCAAAAGTATCAATACAAGACCGGCATAATTCACCGGCAGCAACTGAAAGGCGTATAGGCCAAGAATCAAGCAGATCAACCCCGCAACCCCGGGCAACACGTAGCCGGGGTTGGAAAATTCAAAAAACAGCCCATAGATGCCGATCAACATCAAGATATACGCGACACTCGGGTCGGTAATTACCGCGAGCGCTCGACTGCGCCAGTCCGGCTCAAAGGAGATCGTCTGGGCATTCTCGGTATTTAACTCGCGTTCCCCCCCCAGCACATTGAGCTTGCGGCCGTTGAGCTTCTTCAGTAACTGCGGCACATCATCGGCGATCAGGTCTATTACGCCGAGTTTCAATGCTTCTTCCGCCGAAAGGCTTACCGCTTCGCGCACTGCTTTTTCTGCCCATTCCGCGTTCCTGCCGCGCAGTTGGGCCAAACCGCGAATATAAGCCGCCGCATCCTGGATCTGCTTGCGGGTCAATGTATCTGATTCGTTGCTTGCCTGTGGCTTGCGCGTATTCTCCGGTTTTTCGGCCCCCTGTTTTTTCTCGGGCTCGGGGGTTCCAGGTCCGCCGGTGCCTGGGATTGCGCCGATTTGCACCGGTGTCGCGGCGCCCAAATTGGTCGCGGGTGCCATCGCGGCGATGTGGCTCGCATACAGAATGTAGGTGCCTGCGCTGGCTGCGCGCGCTCCGCTGGGCGCTACGAAAGTCGCAATGGGTATGGGCGAAGCAAGTATGTCCTTGATAATGGAGCGCATGGAGGTATCCAACCCGCCCGGCGTATCCATTTGAAGTACCACCAGTTCCGCGTGCTCCTTACTTGCCAACTCCAGACCGCGGTGAAAGTAGTCGGCGGTGGCGGGTCCGATAGCTCCGTTGACAGAAAGCACGACGACGCGCTGCGAGTCTGAAGCAGCGGCCCACGCAGGGAAGGTCAACAAGAGGAACAGCAACAATCGCATTTTGGCCATTGAAGCTAGAAGCGGCCCGCCTGTTTAACTATAGCGTGTCCGGCCAAGCTAAATGCCATAAAAAAATTCCACCCAGTGCCTGTATTACGCCCGGCTTGATTTTGGTAATGCCGAATTTAACCCCAGCAAAATGAAGAGCTATTGGCGTGGGTTTAGGAACGTACAACTTACGCTTACGCCGACGGCCGTAAATCTCCGATTTTATTTTCCTATTGCAGCCTTATCAGGCGAGATGCTGCTGGCATAGAAATTTTCCAGCATACGGTTTATCCCGTCTTTATCCAAACCTGCATCTGCGAGCATATCTTCGCGCGAACCGTGTTCTATAAAGCGGTCCGGAAGCCCGATATTGAGAATTGGGATTTGTACGCCGTGCGCTATAAGGCATTCATTAACGCCGCTACCTGCTCCGCCTGGAATTACGTTCTCTTCTAGGGTCACCAGGCACTCATGCGTGGTGGCGAGCTTGAGTATCATTTCATCGTCAAGCGGCTTGACGAATCGCATGTTGACCAGCGTAGCGTCGAACTTTTCAGCAATATCCGCGGCCGGGGTTACCATGGTCCCAAAGGCAAGCAGCGCCATTTTTCTCCCCTGACGGCGCAATTCCGCGCGACCAATGGGCAATGCTACCATCTCTTTTTGTACCGCTACGCCAAGACCATTGCCTCGCGGGTAACGTACTGCCGCAGGCTGATCCAGGCGGAACCCCGTGTACAGCATCTGACGGCATTCGTTTTCATCAGCTGGCGCCATGATCACCATGTTGGGCAGACACCGAAGATAGGTGAAATCATAACTGCCATTATGGGTCGGCCCGTCAGGTCCGACCACGCCGGCACGGTCGATGGCAAACAATACAGGCAAATGCTGAATCACTACGTCATGAATAACTTGGTCGTAAGCGCGCTGCAGGAAAGTGGAATATATTGCGACTACGGGCTTCAAACCGTCGCAGGCCATACCGGCGGCAACCGTGACGCTGTGCTGCTCGGCGATGCCGACGTCGAAATAACGATCAGGATAGAGTTCGGAAAATTTCACTAATCCGGAGCCTTCGCGCATCGCTGGGGTAATGCCGACGAGTCGTTCGTCCAATGCCGCCATATCACACAGCCAGTCGCCGAACACTTGGGTATAGGTGAGGCTGCTCGGTTTAGATTTCGAAGAAACAATGCCAACTTTTGGATCGAACTTGGTGACCCCGTGATACTTTACTGGGTCAGCCTCCGCGGGCGCGTAGCCCTTGCCTTTGGTTGTTACCACGTGCAACAGCCGTGGACCCTTAAGGTCGCGCAAATTCTTAAGGATTTTAACCAGCATAGGAATATCATGGCCGCTGATCGGGCCGATGTAGTTGAAGCCGAGTTCCTCGAAGAACGTTCCAGGTCCGGGAGTGACCATTCCTTTCACGTGTTTTTCAGTGCGCAGGGCAAGGTCCCACATCGCCGGAATTTTGGCCAGAACTTTTCTACCACCTTCGTGAATAGTGGTGTAAAAACGGCCGGACAGCAATCGCGCCAGATAACTAGACAGGGCGCCGACGTTCGGTGATATAGACATATCATTGTCGTTGAGCACCACCAACAGGTCAATATCTTTAAGGCCGCCTGCGTGATCTAGGGCTTCGTATGCAAGACCCGCGGTCATACCGCCGTCGCCGATTATCGCTATAACTTTTCGGTCGCTGTTCTGTTTCGCTGCGGCAATAGCCATTCCGAGCGCCGCACTGATGGAGGTACTGGAATGCCCGGCGCCGAAGGAGTCGTACGAACTCTCCTCACGTTTTAAGAACGGAGATAGCCCGCCTTTTTGCCTGATGGTGCCGATGCGATCGCGCCGCCCCGTCAGAATCTTGTGCGGGTAGCATTGGTGACCCACATCCCACACCAAACGGTCTTCCGGCGTGTTAAAAACAAAATGCAACGCAACGGTAAGCTCGACAGTACCCAGTCCTGCCGCAAAATGGCCGCCGCATCCCGAGACGGAGTGTATGAGGTATTCGCGCAACTCATCCGCAAGCGGCACCAGCTGATCCTCATTAAGCGCGCGCAATTCTTCCGGAGTGTTGACGGTCGCGAGAATCGGGTATTCTGAAATTAGGGACATTATGTAGATTCTATACTGTTAAAGGTTATCGGTATCATACCGTATTTATTCCTTCCCTCCTGCGGAACCGGCAACAACTTCTTTTTTCTAAGTATTTTTGCTTGACAGCTTCTTGGGCGGGTACGTATTATATGCGACCGCCTAAACTGTGCCAACTATAGGATTTTAAAAATATAGTGCATTTCAAACCCCGCCCCCAGTTAGGGACCCTGTGTTATGATACCTGGGTCTGTTGCTGAAAATATTCGCCATGGATATCGGACTTTTGCCGCAAATTATTTTGAAGACTTCCAATTGAGTGTTCGATTGCAGAACTAATTTTGCTACAACGCTGTCTTTTAAGGTTGCTGTAACGATAAATCCTTACGCGTAAGGAACCATAGATGGAAGTAGTGCTTGCTCAGCCAAGAGGTTTTTGCGCAGGAGTTGTTCGCGCAATAGAAATCGTGGAACTCGCATTGGATATATACGGACCGCCGGTCTTTGTATTCCATGAAATTGTGCATAACCGGCACGTTGTCGAAGACCTTCAAACTCGCGGCGCGGTGTTTATAGAAGACTTGGACGCCGTGCCGACGGGCTCAGTCACGATTTTCAGCGCGCACGGAGTCTCGACGGCGGTCGTCGATCAAGCCAAGCGAAGAAATCTCCAAGTGATCGATGCGACTTGCCCACTGGTGACGAAAGTACACTTGCAAGCACAACAATACAGCCGCCGTGGGTATGAAACCATCATCATTGGCCATATTGGACACGAAGAAGTGGAAGGCACAATGGGCTCGGTCGAGGGTCCCGTGTATGTGGTTTCGACCACAGGGGACGTCGCCGCTCTCCAGGTAAAAAACCCCGACAAGCTCGCTTACGTTACACAAACCACGCTCAGCATCGACGACACGCGTGATGTAATCGATGTCCTCAAGCAGCGCTTTCCCACGATACAGGGCCCGGAACTCGATGACATTTGCTATGCGACGCAAAACCGCCAGAATGCGGTGAAAGCACTGGCCGACGAAGTGAACCTGCTGCTCGTAGTCGGCGCGCGTAACAGCTCCAACTCTAACCGCTTGCGAGAAGTCGGCAAGCAGCACGGCGTGCCCGCTTTTTTGATTCAGGACGAAACGGAACTCGACAGGTCGTGGTTTCAGAATATTAAAAAGGTTGGCATTACTTCCGGAGCATCGACTCCTGAGGTACTGGTGCAAAGAGTGCTCGACAAGCTACGCAGCTTTGGGGTAAATGTCACGCGTGAACTCGATGGCATCCGCGAAACCACGACCTTCCGCCTGCCCAAATCATTGACGCTCAAAAAAGCTGAGCAAACCAAGACTGAACCGGTCGCGAAAATTAATATTTAGGATTGGCAATGGGAATTCCATTAATTCAACAATATCGTATTGCAAAATATGTGATCAGCCAGAAGCTGCGCCGGGCAAAGCGTTATCCCGTGGTTCTGATGCTTGAGCCGTTATTTCGCTGCAATCTGGCCTGCGCGGGTTGCGGCAAGATTGATCACCCGGAGGAAATTCTAAATAAACGCCTGACCCTGGAAGAATGCCTCGCCGCGGTTGATGAATGCGGCGCACCGGTGGTTTCCATTCCCGGGGGAGAGCCCCTGATACACAAAGATATAGTCAAAATCGTCGAAGGTATTATTGCGCGCAAGAAATTTGTCTATTTGTGCACAAATGCGCTGCTGCTGAAAAAACGTTTGAATGACTTTTCCCCTTCGCCATACCTTACATTCTCGATACACCTTGACGGCCTGCGTGAGCGGCACGATGCCTCGGTGTGCCAGGAAGGGGTGTTTGACAAGGCGATTGAAGTGACAAAACTGGCCCTGCAACGCGGTTTCCGAGTGACTGCAAACTGCACCGTATTTCAGGGTGAATCGGCCGAGGAAATCGCTGCCTTCATGGATTACTGCATGGAGCTCGGCGTGGAGGCCGTGACTATTTCTCCGGGGTACAGCTATCAACATGCTCCGCAGCAAGAGATATTCTTGCGCAGAAGCGCAAGCAAGCAGCTATTCCGCGAAGTATTCAAGCTGGGAAGAGGCCGCAGGTGGCGCTTTAATCAATCGAGCATGTTTCTTGATTTTCTGGCGGGGAACCAGGCTTATCAGTGCACTCCGTGGGGCAATCCAACCCGCAATGTTTTCGGTTGGCAGAAGCCGTGCTATTTGCTTGTGGACGAGGGTTACGCTTCCAGTTTTAAGGAATTGATGGAAACCACACAATGGGAGGCCTACGGCGCCGGCCGCAATCCAAAATGCGCCGACTGCATGGTGCATTGTGGCTATGAACCTACCGCGATAAATGACACGTTCGCCCGACCCCTGAAAGCACTCAGCGTTTTCCTGCGCGGCCCGAGGACTGACGGGCCTTTCGCGCCGGAGCTGCCTGTGAGCTATCCCGATTCCGCCAAGAACTTTATTCCGGTTAAGGTCAGCAAGCATTAGGCGGCTGCATGCCTTGCATTAGGGCAAGGTTACAGGCTGATGGTTTTCCATGACCGAGTTGCTCGTGATCGCTTTAGTTACGGGATCAGCCCTTATGTGGTTGGGATTGCTGCTGGTACCGTGGCGTCCTTGGTCTTCTGAGCCATTTCTCGACGCACAATCCGGCGGCGACGACTTGAGGGGTATCACGGCACTCATGCCCGCCCGCAATGAAGCGGCCGTCATCGCGAAAACGCTTGCTGCGTTAAACATCCAGGGCCGCAATCTTTCGTTGGTCGTGGTCGATGACCAATCTACGGATAAAACGGCAGAACTCGCCCGCCAAATGTGGGCTGACAAGGTTGCCGTAGTTGCGGGCGCGCCATTGCCTTCGGGATGGAGCGGCAAGCTGTGGGCTCTGGAACAAGGACGGCAGCATGTGAATACCCCGCTGGTGTTGCTCATGGATGCCGATATCGAGCTCAAACCCGGCATCATTAGCCGCCTGCGTGAACATATGCAACGGCATGATGTGGTTTTTATATCGCTGATGGCGGCGCCGATGATGTGCAATTTTTGGGAGAAATTGCTGATGCCGGCTTTCGTATATTTTTTTAAATTGCTTTACCCATTCCGCCTTTCGAACTCAGGCAACAGCACGGTCGCCGCGGCTGCCGGCGGTTGCATTTTGATGGAGTCCCGCGTGCTCGAAGAAATCGGCGGTTTTGCGGCGCTCAAGCACGAATTGATAGATGATTGCAGTCTGGCACGATGCGTTAAGTCACAAGGGCATAAAACATGGATCGGATTGACCCATTCGGCTTGCAGCATTCGTCCATATCGGCAAGTTAAGGACATCTGGAATATGGTGTCACGCACTGCCTTTACCCAGTTGCATTACTCATTCGGGCTGCTGTTGGCCTGCACCGGAATCATGGTTATTGCGTTTGGCGTGCCGGTTGCAGGATTATTCTTTCCCGGTGCCAGTGCCCGGTTTCTGGCGCTAGCCGCCTGTGGCGCCATGGCATTGTCCTATTTTCCCACGCTGAAGTTTTACCGCCGCTCTGGCTTCTGGGTCTTGAGCTTGCCGGTCGTCGGGATGCTTTATCTGTGCATGACCTGGGCGTCTGCTTTGCGCTACTTTCGCGGCGAGCGCGCACGCTGGAAAGGCCGTAGTTATGATGCGCGTGCAAGCAGCATGCATTCAGCGCTGCATCTGCTGTTGCAAGTTCTCGCAGCCGGTATGTTGATGGCGGCCCCGGCGGTGCCGCTTCATGCGGCGTCTGCCGAGAAAGCAGCGTCGGTGGTGGAACGTTTTCAAAGCACGCTGATTTCCGTAATGAAGGACGCAAAAAAGCTTGGCTACGAAGGGCGCTATAAAATTCTGGCCCCGGCGGTGGAGGAGAGCCACGATCTTCCAGGCATTGCGCAATTTGCTGCGGGCCGCTATTGGGATAAGCTCAGCGAGCAGCAGAGAAAAACCTACGTGGCCACTTTCGCCAAATTGAGCATTGCGACGTATGCCTATCGCTTTGACGACTACTCTGGCGAAGCCTTCAAAACAGTTTCGGAGGAAGCCATCAGCAATGGTGACGAGCTGGTCCATACCGTGCTTACCTCTCCGAACAGCGACAACGTACATTTCGACTATATACTGCGCCGCAAAGATGGAGTTTGGCGTATCATTAATATCATCGTCGACGGCGTAAGCGATCTGGCGATCAAGCGTGCCGAGTACTCCAATGTCATTCGCGACCAGGGCGGGGACGTGTTGATAGCCAAGTTGCAGGGACAGATAACTAATTATTCTAAGCCGGCAAGTACTAATAATTAAATCCTGTCGGCTAATTACCGCTGTTTTTGCAGTTTTACCAGTTAACAAGTGGAGCGATGGAACATCGTCAGCTGCAGGCTTGCATGAAAATAAACAAAAAAAATGCAGTCATGGTGCTGCTAACATGCGCTATTGTGCTGTCCACAGGGTGTGCCAGCACTCCCAAGGGAACCGATAACAGCGATCCTTATGAGGGGGTGAACCGCAAAATTTTCGCGTTCAACGATACGCTCGATCGCCATATACTCAAACCCGTTGCCGATGCCTATGTGAAAGTCACGCCTGAACCGGCTAGAACTTCGGTTTCCAATTTTTTTTCGAATCTCGGCTACCTTAATGTCGTTCTCAATGATTTTCTCCAGGGCAAGTTCAAGCAAGGTGCTGCCGACTTGTCCCGTTTCCTCATCAACAGCACCGTGGGTTCATTGGGGCTGGTGGATGTAGCGAGCAAGGTGGGGTTGAAGGCGCACGATGAGGATACAGGGCAAACACTGGCCAGGTATGGCACGCCTCAGGGACCTTATTTGGTGATACCCTTTCTTGGCCCAAACACGACGCGCAATGTGCCCGATTTAGGCACGAGCACCGTAACCAGCGGTTTGTTTTACGTTGGTACCCTTGTTGTCACCCTGCCTTTGGGTGCGCTGAAAGTGGTCAGCGACAGGGCCAACGCTTCAAACACCCTAAACATTGTCAACGAAGCGGCGCTTGACCGATATATATTCATACGTGATGCTTATCTGCAGCACCGCAATTACCTTATATACGATGGCCATCCTCCGCCGCCAAAATACGACGAAGACGACGGAAATGATGAAGCACCTGCGCAGACGCCTAAGTCAAAAGACCATGGAAGCGAAGGTGCGCCAACCTCGATGCCCAAATCCGAAGACGGGAAAAGCGATGTAGCGCCCGCTGAAGCCTCGCGGTAAAAGAGCGCGGTCCAAACAAGCGGTTAACCGTACTCGCGGGTCTCAATTCGGGATAAGCGCCTTTTCCCGTGGTGAAGTCAGGAGAGCGAAGTAAAAAAAGCATTAGAAACGGCAATTCAACAGTGACCAGCTTCGAACGCTCCTATAGAAAATTTCCAGCCGCGGCGTATCGTAAGAAGGAAAAACTTTCTCAAATCCGATCGCTTTTGCTGCGCTTGGCTCTAAGCCACAAGCGTCCACTTTCCTGTGCTTGCCATCCCAGGAGCGCTGGAATTCCGAGAAGCAGTACCCGCACGCGTTTTACCAGGGACAGGGCTAATCCCGTTTCCGGAGTGAGACCCAGCATTTGGCCCAGCAACATGTAAGCGCCTTCCTGCACGCCTAGCTGGCCGGGGACCACAAACGCGGCGCTTTTCACCGCGTAGCTCAGGCTTTCGAGAATCAGGGCTTCGAGGAAGCTCACCGGACTGCCCATAAAATACAGCGCCAGCCACACCTCGCCTGCGCTGATAATCCATGAGAAGAGATGTGTTACACCTGCGGCGGCAAGTGCGCGGCGTTCCCTGTAGAGTTTCTGGATGGTTTCGTGCACATTGCCAATTTTTCCCAAGGAAAGCCACACCCACTTGTCGGCGATTTTCTCGATGAAAGCTTCGACCAGCTTGAACATGCCTTTGCGCTGGGCAAGGACAAAACCGCCCAAGGCGAGCGCTGCTACAACAAGTCCGGCCGCAATCCAGCGCACCGTCTGCTCCGAGCCGCCAATGAGTACCAGGAGCACCAGTCCAAGCAGCGTGAAAAAAAATTGCGCGATGGCCTCGAGCGTAAGGTCCACAACCACGCTGGCGCCGGCGATTCCCGCCGCGGCACCCCGGAAGGTCAGAATTCTCGCACCGACGAGTTCCCCGCCCACCTGCATTACCGGCAGCAGGCTGCCAACCGCCTCGCGCACCAAGCGCGCCCAGATAAATACCGCCAGCGGTCTGCGCCACGTGTTGCGCAACACTCTGCGCCACGCCAGCGATGAGAACGTTACCGGAACAAGGTGATACGCGCTCACTACGACCATGCCCCAACCAACGGCGAGCAGCAGATCGGACACTGCAAGAAAACCGTGGTAGCCAATCAATAGAATCGCGGCGAGCAGACCCGCAACTGCGGCAATGGCAATGGAGAGCTTCATTTCCTGCTCTCGATGGCGCTCATGATGGCGGGCAGAACCACCAGTGTGGACAGCAGTGCGAACGACAGGGCCAGTGTCAATAATAATCCCATTGCTGACATACCGCGATTCTCGGAAAATGCCAAAGAACCGAAAGAAGCCACTGTGGTGAGGGCGCTGAACAGTACTGCGCGGGGTGTGCTGCTACGGAACAAATGTTCGACGTCCAGCCCGCTACGCTTGCGCACCA
>Ga0335077_10003087_pt1 | contig 20005 bp, 13 predicted proteins | sample Lox_Sample_31_FD_207151 | JGI IMG/M metagenome (GOLD analysis project Ga0335077, IMG submission 207151) | Soil microbial communities from Loxahatchee National Wildlife Refuge, Florida, United States - Lox_Sample_3.1 | ecosystem: Environmental > Terrestrial > Soil > Wetlands | place: USA...
GCGGTTGAAGCGGATCTCGCCGGCCGCGTCCGGGACCACTTTGGAACCGTTGTAATACACCGTCACGGGACCTTTGAACACCGGCAGCTTTACGCCCGCGGAGCCGGGAGGCGCCGGGATACGGTACGACGCCTACTGTTGACCGCGGACAATTCGGCAATGTCATGGCGCTCGATGCCTCCGATGGCCGCACGCTCTGGCACGCGGGCGGGCGGCAGAACGGAAAACTGCCCGATGAGTTCCGAGTTGGACGACCGCCGATACGTGATTACAGCGCCCAATGGCGTGCTTTTTGCGTGGCCGTTAACAGAAAAGCACTAGCCTATTTAGGGAATAAACCCTAATGATTCCAGTCCAATTATTTAACGACCTCACCGTCAGATTCAGTCCACAAAGCCATGAATAGTAGGCAAGCCTCTTTCTGCTAATCTTGCTAAGTAACTCAATAATAATCGGATAATGTCCGATTTTGTTTCCAGTCGCTACTGAAGAACTGAGGTATGTTCTAGTACTCCTGATGCGCGGCGTTCGCCGCTTTTTGTTGTAGATGCCAAGGATTCCGTTATAAACTTGCTAGCGAGATTGAAGGAATACGAGTCGCCGAAGCGAGAAACGGAGAGAAAAACATGCTGCGAAGTTTGATAATTCCGATTCTGACCATCTGCACATTGACGGTAGGTGCGCAGGCCAGCATCATCCCGTTTCTGGTAGGGAGCCCTGTGGACCTCGGCGGAGGGCAATTCGCCTTCAACTATGACATCAGTTTGTCGGGCGACGAACGCATGGATCCGAACGCAACGAATAGCAACTCCTGCTTCGGCGGTCCCTGTAATCCGGCGGGAACGTTTTTCACGATCTACGATATTGCCGGCTTCGTCAGCGCCAATACCTCCGCACTGGGTTGGAGTGAGAGCGATCAATCGACCGGCGTCACGCCGCTCAATGCTCCGATTCCCGATGGCAGCCTTCCCAACGTCACCTTCACTTACACTGGCCCAATTGTCACCGGCCCAGCAGACATCTCCGGGTTCGAGATCATTTCGACTCTGAACGCAACGGCGAACGGCAACTTCTCCAGCCAATCCACGAACAATACGACGGATCTCAGCGGCACGACCGACTTTGTGTTTGGCTCTGTTTCCGTTCCGGCCAGCGCCGTGCCCGAACCCTCGTCTTCAGCCGTTCTTCTCAGCGGGGGCTTGATCGCTTTTGCATTCGTGCGGCGCCGGCTCAAGCGATAATCGCGCGCCTGGCCGCCAGCGCTGCGCCTCAGACATTTCTTAGGAACAAAGCGGCGTGCTTTTCCGTCTGACCAATAGACGGTTGACGTGTGCTTAAGCGGCGAAACTTCCGACCTACGGCGTCGTTCTGGGAAGCCAATCGCATCGCTTTGGATTCACTCCAAAAGAACAAACTGCGTAGTTTCCTCACCCTGCTGGGCATCATTCTCGCCACCACTACGCTGATCATCGTCACCGCGCTGATTCACGGCATGAACGTGTACATTGCCGAGAAAGTCTCGGATATGGGCGCCGACGGTTTTCGTGTGGTGCGCATGGCATGGTTCGGCCCATGGGATCCGAAAAAGTTCTTCGAGATGCTGAAACGGAATCCGGAGATCAAGCGCGAAGAATACGAGTTCATCAAAACCAGAGCCACACTGTTGAAGGACATCGGCATGTCGGTTTCGCGCAGGGGGCGAGTGACGTACAAGGGCGAGTCCGCGGTGCGCGTCGAAATCCAGGGCATCACCGACAATATGCCGGCCATCAGCAATGTGGGCGTCGCGGAAGGCCGCGTCATCGCCAGTGAGGAAGTGCGCCGTCACGCTACGGTGGCGTTCATCGGGAACGATCTGAAGACGCGGTTCTTCGAGGGAGTGGATCCGATTGGCAAGTCGATCCAGATCGAAGGCAATCCGTATGAGGTGGTGGGAGTCGCCAAGGGGCTGGGCAGCGTCTTTGGCCAGTCGCAGGACAACTTCGTGATGATACCCGTCGAAAGTTACTTCAAGACCTACGGCGCACGCAAGGACATCGAGATGGTGGCTAAGGCCATGGACCAGGAACATCTGATGGAGGCCCAGGACGAAGTGCGCATGCTGCTGCGAGCCTACCGGCACCTGAAGCCGAACCAGGACGACAATTTCTCGATCTTCGCCTCGGAAACATTTGTAACTTTGTGGAACCGGCTGACGGCGGCGATCGCCGGGATGGCCGTGGGTATCGTGTCGGTATTTATGGTGGTCGGCGGAATCGTAATCATGAACATCATGCTGGCGGCGGTGACGGAGCGCACCCACGAGATCGGAATCCGCAAATCACTGGGAGCGCGGCGTCGGGATATCCTGAACCAGTTTCTGGTGGAATCCTCGGTTCTCGCCGGCGCCGGCGGGTTTGTTGGTGTGGTGATCGCGTGGTTGCTGGCGGTGCTGGTGCGCACGGCAACGCCGGTGCCCATGGCGCTGCCTTGGTCCTCGATTTTCGTAGGCGTGGGGCTCTCCGGCCTGGTGGGCCTTTTCTTTGGAATCTATCCGGCGCGCCGGGCGGCCCGGCTCGACCCCATCGAGGCGTTGCGAGTGGAGCGCTAAGCCATGTCCCGTCTGGCCTTCATCAACGCGCTGGGGCTTGCGCTCGAAACCATCCGTTCGCACAAATTGCGCGCATTTCTTACTGTGCTGGGAGTCATCGTGGGGACGGGCACCATCATCGGCGTGGGCGCCATCCTGACCGGTTTCGATTCCACCATCGCTGGCGTTCTCAGCAGCTTCGGCCCGAATTCCATCATCGTGTTCAAGTTCGGCGTGGGCTTCCGCGTCACCGAGCTGACGCCGGAAGAGCGGACGCGCAAAAACCTCACGTACCTGAATGCCGTGCATATCCGGGAACGGTGCCCCTCGGTGCAGGAAGTCTCCCCCTTGCTTTTTGCGAATCACGGCCCCATCAATGTCCACTTCAAGGGCAACGAGATTTACGACGTGGATCTTTTTGGCGTCGAGGAGGCATACGAGAGACAAGGGCAGGCGGACATGCACCTCGGCCGGTTCTTCACGGAAGAAGAGAGCCGGCGGCGCGCTCCAGTGGTGGTGATTGGGGCTGACATCGAGAAGGCGCTGTTCGCGAATATGGATCCGATCGGCAAGGTAATCAATGTAGATGGCCACGAATACCAGGTAATCGGCACCATGTTGCGCCCGGCGGCGTCGTTCTTCGGCGATCAGGATAATCGCGTGCTTCTGCCGTACGGTGCGATGCAGAAGATGTTTCCCAATGCGCGGGAGAACGCCATCGTGGCCAACGCCGTGGAAGGCAAGCTGCCGCAAGCGATGGATGAGATCCGATCGGTTCTCCGCATCGACCGCCGCGTGCCCTACAGCAAGCCGGACGATTTCGCGCTTTCGACGGCGGAACAGATGGTGGCCGATTTTCGCCAGATCATGTCGATCACCTTCACCGTCATGGTGGCGCTCAGTTCCATCGGCCTGCTGGTGGGCGGCATCGGCGTCATGAACATCATGCTGGTTTCCGTGACCGAGCGCACGCAGGAGATCGGCATCCGGAAAGCCGTAGGAGCGAAGCGCAGTGACGTGGTGATTCAGTTTTTGCTGGAAGCCGCGGTGCTGACGGGGATGGGCGGCCTCGCCGGAATCCTGTTTGGCTGGATTATCTCGCTGATCAGCCGCCTGGTGTTTGAGTCGCTTCCTGCCTCCGTGCCCCTGTGGGCCGCCGTGACCGGCATCCTCATGTCGGTGGGAGTCGGACTGTTCTTCGGCATCTGGCCCGCGTACAAAGCCGCGCGGCTCGATCCGGTGGAAGCTCTGCGCTACGAATAGAGGGCCTCTCCCCATCATCACGCCGGCCGGATCGTGCCATTATGTACGCATGTCCCGTACTGCCTGGCTGTTTCTGACCGTCATCACGGCGCTCTCCGCTCAAACGCCGCAGGGCGTGAAGTTCGACACGCCTGAGGTACGCGCTCTAAGTACGACCTCAGAGTAAAAAGGAGAAACCGAGGGCACTTCCTCTTTTGTGGGCTCGTTTTGGGCGAAGAAGGGTAGTACTGTTTGCGGTTGGGGTAGCAGTTGGTAATTCGTAACCAGGCTGCCCCGATCCCTCGGCAAAGTCTCCGGATCGGTTTTGAACAGAATTCGCCGGTTCAGATTCTTACAGACAACGGTCTTTCGGGTCAGGCGGACGGCAGGGCACCGCAGATGGCTGGACAGGATCATCTGCACCGCTTCGGCCGCAGAATCGGAGCTTCAGCCTCGGAGCCACAGGAGTTTTTTGACCGACATCACCTTTGACGCGAAGAAGTAGTTGAAGGTGACTACACCATCCAGGTACGGGTTCGGCTTCTGCTCGTGCGGCGGGACGATATTGCAGCCATTGCTGACGCCGCAGGCTTCCTTTCGAATGAAATGACCAGCAAAATTAGACCCGCAACGCTTCGAGCCGCATCTGCATTTCGGATGGTCCATACACGCAAAAAAAGCGGCGCCGCAAATCAAGATGTCTGACCTGGCGGGTGGCGACACTTTCGCCAAGCTCGCATATGAACTGTGGTTAGGACGAGGTGGCCTGACGGCACAAGATCTGAAAAGACGTCGTGATCACGGTGGACCCGTAGCGGTTCCGTAGGATATCAGAGGAGAGATGGTCATGAAGCCCGGGCGGAAGGGTGCAACGTTCAGATCTCTAGTGGCGATTCTGTGTACTATTATCCTCGTACCAGGCGACACTCTGGCGTATACGCCGCAACAATCGTCAACGCCGGCGTCGTCACAAGCGGGTCAGGCGGCCAAGATTCCGCCCGAGCAGCTGGATTCTCTCGTGGCGCCAGTTGCTCTCTATCCAGACCCGTTGCTGGCCCAGGTCCTGGCCGCATCCACGTATCCTCTCGAGATCATCCTGCTCCAGCAATGGTTGGAGAAGAATAAGAATTTGAAGGACAAAGAACTCGCCGATGCGGTGGCGAAACAACCTTGGGATCCGAGCGTCCAGGCACTGGCTGCCCTACCCGAAGTGGTCAAGCGGTTGGGAGACGACATTCAGTGGACCACTGACTTGGGAAACGCCTTTCTGGCGCAGCAAAATGAGGTCATGGATGCTGTTCAGCGTATGCGCAAGAAGGCCCAGGACAAAGGCACTTTGAAAACCACCGAGCAGCAGAAGGTGGAAACCAGAGTCGTCGAAAACAAAAGCGTGATCGTAATCGAACAGGCCAATCCGCAAGTTGTATATGTACCTTCGTATGATCCCGTGGTGGTGTACGGCCCCGCGTACTACCCCTATCCTCCTATTTATTATCCGCCGTGGGGCTACTACGCTGCGGGCACCGCGATTTCCTTCGGCTTTGGCGTGATGATGGGGGCGTTCTGGAGCGGCGGTTGGGGCTGGGGCTGCGGTTGGGGTGGTAATAACGTCTACATCAACCACAACAACAATTTCAATCGCAATACGAACATCGGCGGTGGTCGCGGTGGTGTTGGCGGAGTTGGCGGAGTTGGTGGTGTCGGTGGTGTGGGCGGCGTCGGTGGCAATCGTCCCTCGTCTCTTCCTGCTGGGGGCGGCCTTGGCGGCAACCGCAGCAACTGGGCACACAACCCGGAACACCGCGGTGGCACCCCATATCGGGACCGGGCTACGGCGGACAGGTTTGGGGGCACTGCGCGCGGTGATTCGCTTGCCCAACGCCGGGCCGGCGCCCAACAACGAATTGTCCGGCAGGGCGGGAATCTGGCCAGCAACCGTGGCCCCGGCGGCGGATTGGGCAACCGGGCTGGCGGCGCGGGCGTCAGCGATCGCGCCCGAGGAACTGGCATGGCCAACCGCACTGGCGGCTCGGGTTTTACCAGCTGGGGCGTAGGCGGAGCCGATCGCATCAGCAGCCGGGATCTCTCGCGTAGCGGTGGCGGGAATCGGGATGCCTTCGGAGGAGGTTCCAGGGGATACAACGGATCGAGCGCGCGTAGCAGCAGCAGCCGTGGCTCCTCCAGCTTCGGATCTCGCGGCGGAGGAGGGTTTAGTCGAGGCGGAGGGGGGGGCAGGGGGGGCGGCGGTCGGCGCAGATAGGCGGCCCGGATCGCGGAAAGACAATCACAGGAGCACCGATATGAAATCAACATCTGCGAAAGCTTTCTCGGGACGCGTTTGCATGCTATGTGCGGCGGCGTGGGCGTGTCTGTCCGCATCGCCCCTGTTTGGAGCGCAGCAATCTGTCGCGAAACCAGTCACGCCTGCTACCGCTGCTTCCTCCACAGGGGCCAGGGTCTTTGACACCCCGCAGCAGGCTGCAGATGCGCTGGTTGCCGCGGCCGAAAAGTTCGACGTGGCGGCGCTGACGCAAATCTTCGGTCTCGACGGCAACGACATTATATTCAGCGGCGAATTCGCGCAAGACCGGAAGCACGCCGCTGATTTCGCCGCTGAGGCCCGCCAGAAGAAAAGCGTTTCCATAGACCCGAGGAGCGGCAAGCGCGCATTTCTCCTGGTGGGTAACGAAGACTGGCCCTTCCCCATACCGCTGGTGCAGAGGGGCGAGAAATGGTTTTTTGACAGCAAAGGCGGGCGGCAGGAACTCTTGTATCGCCGCATCGGCGCCAATGAACTGGATGCCATTGAAATCTGCCGCGGTTATGTGGAAGCGCAACACGAATATGCAGTTCAGCAGCGTACGATCAACGACGTAAACCAGTATGCGCAGCGCATCGTTAGCACTCCTGGCAAGCAGGATGGCTTGGCCTGGCAAAACCCCGACGGCACCTGGGGCGGTCCGGTGGGTGAAAACATTGCCCGTGCGATTGAACAGGGCTACACCAGCAGCTCAGAGCCTTACCATGGCTATTTCTTCAAAATCCTGAAGGGGCAAGGCCCGGCGGCGCCGCTTGGGGAAATGGACTTCGTGGTGAAGGGTGTCATGATCGGCGGATTTGCCCTGGTAGCTGCACCGGGTGAGTATGAAGTCACCGGAGTACGGACTTTCATTGTCAGTCACGACGGCGTGGTTTACGAGAAAGACTTCGGACCGAAGACGCTCGACGAATTCAAGAAGATGGAACGCTTTAACCCGGACAAATCCTGGACCCCGGTCCCGGAGGATCATGAATAAGGAGAGATTCGTTCTTCTGAGAAATAGACCTCACGGCGACGCCGGACTTCGCTGCAACAAATCAGCTTAGTTCCAACCTGTGGTTTTTACTGTACCCATGGTATAGCCCACGAAACCCTGATTGATTGAACCGCCGGTGGTCAAGGGCGCGGTGAAGTTCTGCCCATAGTCGGCGTTTGCGTAAACCGCCAGGATGCTCACTCGCACGGTGAAAGTGCCCGCATTAGCCTGCGTGACGCAAGCGAACAGGGTCGCGCTGTGAGTTGGACTCGCCTGAGTGCCACCCAATGCTGTTAACGCGGCCCCTGCGATTGTGACGAGACCGGGCGTGCCGCCCTTACAGTTGACCGTCAGGGGAGAACTTCGCGGAATCGGATTCGAGATGAAGGGGTCCACGTGAGATCAGCGGGCAGGTTAATGCTGGCCTGAAAGGCCCCGATATCTGGCCCTCCCGTACCGGAGATCGTGTAGCTGCCTGGCACCGGGGTTGGGTTTCCGGTGATAACGCCGCTCGTTGTCGAATACAGCGTCGCCAAATAACTGCCGGAAAGCATGGGGAGTGCCACATTCGATGCGTTGGGTCCATTTAGTGTCAATTGCGCGCCTGCGTTCAGTGGCACGGGCGCCACACCTTGAAGGATCTGCTGCATGGTGCTGGTCCGCTGGAAAATATCACAGGTACTGATCTGAACTTGTGAGACGTTGGCCGAGCCGATCGTATGAACGCCGTAGTTTGTAAACGAACCGGAAGCCGTCTCGGTATTGGTTTTGAGCGAGACAACTGGTATGCTGAGCACTCGGTGATCTTCGAGAGAGCGAGATTTCCGATGAGAAGAGTTCCGCCGAGATCTAACTTGGCCAATTGGTCCTCGGTCAGCGTCGGGCTGGAACAGGCAGTTTGACCCGCGTCGACGACAGCGATAGTGCCTAGATTCGAGATAAAGCCGTTCCCTCTAACCTGCACGGTTCTTGAAACAACCCGGAGTGACTTCGGCCGGTATCGTAAAGTTGGCCTGATCCAAGCCGGGGTTCCCTGATGAGCGCCCCGGAATAAGCAGGAATAACATCGATGCCGTCAATGTTTATCACGAAGGAACCTGCAGCAGTCTGGTCACCCGACAATTCGCCGTTGATGTCGGATTTGGCATCAGCGTCGGCCCCCGTGCCCCAGAGGATGAGTCTGTTCCCCACGACAGCTGGGTGGAGGCTCCAGTTGTGCCCTTCGAAGCCACGGAGCCCGTGGTGAACCGATTGAGATCGTAACCGCCGTAGGTGGTCTGCGCCGGACCGGCGCCCGAGGATGCCTGCGTCACGAAACCGAAATTGCAGGCGACCACCGTCGCGGGGTCGGGCGTGCTGGTGGCTCCGTTATAAGGACCAGCCAAGTACCGCAAATAGCATCGGGACACACATGATGCGGCTTCCGGTGGAATCCGTTCTTGATTCTTTATTCACCGCCGAAATTGAAGACGATACCTGCCGACAAACGAAAATTGTTCTGGTTTCGGTTCGAGGTCGGGCCGGAAAGATTCGTGGTGCTGGGAGCTTCCAGACGGGTCAGGAAATAGTCCAACTGGATCAAGCGGGCCAAGACGTGCTTTCCTAGTTGCGTGTCCAATCCACCACCGATGGCCATGGCGAAACTGTTCTGAGAAGCTTCCAGCCGATTGGTGGTGTCTGATGTGCCGGTACCGGTTGTTGGAGCCACGGCGATACTGCTGGTGAAACGGGTGCCACCAAACAAGGCGTGAAGGTAAGGGTCATACATCTTCGAACGCCCCAGTGAAATCCTGGGGCCAACCACGTATGTCAGCGCAGTGGTATCGAACTGGTAGTTGTTAATGTTGCCGTTGTGATAACCGCCGAATTCGAATTCGGCAGCAAGATACTGGTTGAAGTTGATCGCCAGAGTTCCAGCGCCGCCATGAATTTGAAAGGCGGGGATGTCCTGCGCTGAGTTAGCACGCAGCATGGAGTAACCCAGAAATAGGTCCACCTTGGCAGTATCCTGTGCAAATGTGCTCAAGCCAGAAAGCACGCCCACAGTGAATAACCCTAAGATCCTCTTCATGATGAAGTTCCCCTTGGAGTTCTTGGGACCCCGGTAACTTTCGCTGCTTAGCCCTCTCCGCAGGATTGATGAAGCTATCGAGCGAACGGGTCTAAGATTTTGACTTAAGGAGGCGAAGTTAGGGCGCCAAGGAAGGTCATGTCCACACCCTTCGGCACATTCGAGGCCCAGCAGGCGTTCCCATGATGCGTCACCGGTTCCAGGTACAAGTCGGCAGCGGCGGATGTGTTCGCGAGGAGACGATCCGGTTTGTGAGCGCTCGAGCGAATGCATACGGTAGTCCCATGATCGTCACGCCGAAGAGAACGGCTCCAAGCAGACGGACCTCACGAAAGAGCAAGTATTGCACTACCCCATCCAGTATCGCCGCTACGATAATAGGAAACGCCAAACTTCTCAGTGCTCTTTGGAACTGGCGTTTTCGCCCCTTCGGGTTGCTCAACAGGTCCCAGATGAACGGTGGCGTTCCAACCTTGGCGTCGTGAACGCCGTCCCGAATTCCGAGGAGGATCGCCATGAGCGGCTGGAGAATGAATCGGAAGTGCATGGGCCCGGTGAGCCGCACGACGAGCCGCTCGATGATACTCAGAGACGAGTCCATTGGCAACGCCCTTCAAGTCACCATTAAGGCGGTGTTACGAAGGAGGCACGTACGAACAACCACAAGCAGAGCGCTGTCCATTTGACGGTGCGGGGTTCTCCTCTTTCTGGCATGATTCCATTGCCTGCCCGGTGGATTGACTTTACTTGCGAACTTGGTTTTCGGGACGGCAGAGGCGCCCGCGGCGCCGGCATAAATCTGGAATCGGTCGGAGGACGGCGTAAATCGCGACGCTTCCGCACGCGGTGGAACCAATGCTACGTCTTTCGGCAATGCCTAGTTGGCGGTCAGCCACTTCTGGTACATCTGCAGGGTGTCGCGGGTCCCATCGACTGCCTTTCCGGTTGCGATTTTCCGGACTACGCCGAGCTTAATGCCGCCGAAATCGGGCAGTCGTGAATCGTTCATCTCGATCAGGAAGAACCCCCGCTTGTTTGGGTTCTGGGTGTCAGGGACGCAGTAGAACATCTGCAAAGCAACCCGCATGTAGCGGCTAGCATACAGCTGCTTGTTGGAGACCAGGAGCTTGACCGCACCCACGCCTTGCGGAAACACGGTTACGTGGTTTACCCGGATGGTGGGCTCCTGCCCAAAATCGATCTTCTCCCAATAGAAGATGTCTTCCGCTCCCGCGAGCTTTCCCTCGGGATAGTCAACCACGTGACGGTAAATTCCATCCGCTTTGTCCTTGGGCAGGTAGTATGAGAGGTCAATCATGCTCTTGGTAGCTTCGTACAGATTCAGAGGCTTTGTCCGGTCGCGGTAAGCACCGATGGCTTTCAGCCCACCCGTCATGTAAAGGGTCATGCCTTCGCAAATTCGTTGTCTGACCACCTTATTGACCTGGTCGCCCTTGTCTTTGGATTTCCAGTCCACGCGTTTCTGGAGATCCTCAACCCGGATGATCTGGATGTCGCAGTCGCCTGGCTTACAGCGCTCGAGTTGGTCCACATCTTTTCGCTCCAGTTCAAGATGGTCGAAATCAGAGATCTTGGGCGCGGCGCCGTTAGGGCTGAAGGCCTGCACGGCGAGGTATACCTTGTTCTGCCGCAGCTTGTTGATGTCTCGAACGACTGCAGCGAACTGCCGGACCGGGGCATTGACGTATACGGCGCCGAACACCAGCATGCCGTATTTCGGATCGCCCGATTCGAGTACCCTGGTCACAACCTGACCGCGCTCGATCGTCTCGATTTCGCTGTCCGATAGCTTGACGCGCTCCTTAAAGAAGGTACAGGGTTGAGTTTGGCCGAAGACGAATGCGGTTCCAACTCCAACCATGAGAGACATCAGTCCGAGGATTCTGCGTGTCATCGGTTCTGGTCCTCCTTGTTGAATGGTTCGAGTTGGAACCAATTGCATGATTCCCGTGGTTGGCGTGTGGTGCAAATTATTCGCGAATCGTGGTGGCCAAACTAGCGGTGCGCGAAGGAGCCGGTTACGTTCGGTTTTCTGTTCCCGTGCCAGGTAGGAAGTTATCCTGCCATAGCCTTCTGAAGCAGGCGCACGAGGTCGCCAATCGGATACGGCTTCCGGATAAAGGCCTCCACTTGTTGATCGCCCAACAACGTGAGAACAGTCCCCCGCGTATACGCGCTCGTGAGAATCACCTTCACATCGGGTCGTATCTTTCGGAGTTCCGCCAAAACCTCCAGACCGGACATCTCGGGAAGGGTGACGTCGAGGAGTATCGCATCGACATCGGCTCGGTGTTTGTGAAACAGATCCACTGCGGCGCGCCCGTCGCTTGCTTCGATCACGGAGAAGCCTCGTCTGCGAAGCGCCTTTGAGACAACAAGGCGTAGCGTGCTTTCATCTTCCACGACCATTACTGTTCCGGCTTGATGCGACCCTTCCTGAACTGCAGCCCCCTCGATAGGACCTTCCGAAACCGGATGATCGGAGCAGGGCAAGAGAATCTGAAAAGTCGTACCAGTGCGCTCCGTGCTTGTGACGTGGATATCGCCCCCGTGCACACGAACAATACCGGCTACCACGGCCAGTCCCAGCCCACGGCCGGCGGATTTCGTGGTGAAGAAGGGATCGAAGATTCTGGCTTGCACTGCGTCCGTTATGCCGCAGCCGGTGTCCGAAACCTCCAACTGGATATAATCACCCGAAGACAGGTGCTTGCGCTGGGTCTTGATGCTGATCACACCTCCTGCCTTTCGAAGGGCCTCGGACGCATTCATCACCAAGTTCATGACAACCTGCCGGATCTGCGCCGGATCCCCCCGCACCGTGCCCAGGTTCTTGCCGAGATCCGTCATCAACGTGGCCTGCTTAGAAATCGAGATCTTCAGCAACTCCAGCATCTCCTCGACGATCTTGGAAACATCCACGGGTTGGAACGTGCTATCGCTCTGTCCCGCATAAATCATTAATTCGCCGACGATCTCAGAGGCGCGAATTGAGATAGCCCTGATTCGCTGGATCTCGTCCCGTGCAGGCGCATCCGCCGCAAGCTCCGAAAGGGCGAGTTCGGAGTTCGCGACGATGCTACCCAGCAGATTGTTAAAGTCGTGTGCAATACCGCTGGCCAGCACCCCCAGGCTTTCCAGCTTCTGAGTAGCGGCGGCGTTTTCCTGCGCGCGTTTCAGGTCGGTGATGTCGACGGCAGAGCCGATATAGCCGGCAAAAGCGCCGTCCGGCCCGAAGCGCGGAACTCCGTCGCACAGTAACCACTGATACTCTCCGTTTGCCCGGCGCAACCGGAACTCCAAGTGGCAGTTCCGGCGGGCGTCAAAGGATGCAGAGTAGGTGGAATAGGAAGCTTCCCGGTCATCGGGATGTAGCGCCTCTAGCCAGCCTTGGCCCAATTCCTGTTCCATCGTGCGGCCCGTAAACGTCAGCCATCGCTTATTGAAGAACGTGGCGCGCTTGTCCGGGCCGGATACGGCGATCATCACAGGCGCAGTATCCGCCATGATTCGGAATCGTTCTTCACTTTCGCGCAACGCGGCTTCGGCCTGCTTGCGCTCGGAGAGATCGACGATGGAACTTAGCACCCACGTCCCCTCCGCGGTTGCGATAGGATTCAAGCCGATCTCGACGGGGAATTGAGTTCCGTCCTTCCTCCGGGCCTGCATTCCCGGGCCCACAATGGATCGTCCCTGCGCCTCGGCTCGATACCAAGCGAGGAAGTCCGGTTGGGCCTCACGGGATGATTCAGGTACCAAAATCTCAATGGACTGTCCGAGAAGTTCCTCCCGAGCATAGCCGAACAGCATTTCAACCCGTGAGTTAACCAGAACGATCTTTCCTTCCTGGTTGACCATGACCATGCCGTTAGGTGCAGCTTCAACGGCAAGTTGAAAGCGTTCCGCCGCGTGCTTGCGCTCAGTGATATCGATGTTGACTCCGGCTATGCGTGCCGGCCGTCCGGATTCGTCCAGGTATACTCTGCCTTTTCCGAGGAGCCAGTGCACGCTTTCGTCGGGCCACACCACGCGAAATTCGACGTCCCAGACGTGCGTCCGCTCGATGGTGTTCCGCAAGAGCGACCGCACCCAGTCACGGTCGTCTGGATGAATCAGTCCGAGCCACTCCTCAAGATTGAGCGAAGAGCGGCCCGGCTCCAAGCCGTAGAGTCTGCTCCATTCTCCCGAATAGGTGATCACATTCGTGCCAAGATCCCGGTCCCATATGCCCACGTGCGCCGCTCTTTGCGCCATCATGAGACGCTGTTCGCTCTCCTGGAGAGCGAACATCGCCTCTTTTACCTCGGTGACATCCTCGACCACACCTATGGAATACAGAGGCCTGTCGTTGTGATCTCGCACTGCGGAGAGAAACAGTCTCGACCAGACTAAAGAGCCGTCAATGCGTATACAGCGCTGGTCCAGCAACAATGATGGATTCTCGTCTGCGAGCAGCCGGCGGTATGCGTCGAGTAGGGCTTCGCGGTCGCCCGAGTGCGTGACATCCAGAAAATTCTTTCCAAGCAGTTCGGCTTGTGTGTAGCCTAGGATTTCGCATAGCCGGTCGTTCACAAGGCGAAACTTGCCATCGGGACTTATCTCGGCGATGCCGACAGCCGCCTGGCTGACGATCGCGCGGAACCGTTCTTCACTCTCGCGCAGGGCCTGCTCAGTTCGCCTCCTCTCGGCAAGCTCCATCTGCAATTGGTCATTTGCAGCACGGAGTGCTTCGGTTCGTTCCGCCACCTGCTTTTCAAGCTGCCCGCGCAGCCGGCTCAAGTCCAAATGCGTCTTTACGCGGGTGAGAAGTTCCTCACGTTGGAACGGCTTCGAAATGAAGTCGACGGCGCCCAGCTTAAGGCCTTCAACGCGTTCCTCCACTCTCCCGGAGGCACTGATGAACATGAGCGGGATGTCCCGGCTTTCCACGCGCGCTTTGAGGCGGCGGCAGACTTCAAAGCCATCCATGTGCGGCATTCGAACATCCAGCAGAATCATGTCCGGTGGCTGGGCCGTGACGGAGGCCAAGGCAAGCTGCCCGCTGTCGGCGGGACGCACCTCATAGCCTTCTGGCTTCAGGATCCCCACCAGCAGCCGCAGGGACTCGGGTTCGTCGTCAACCACAAGGATGGTGCCGTTATCCTTCATGCTCACTTGGCAGCTAAATTGACGAACCCCCCTCCAGCTGGACGCGGGTAGGCGCCTGAGGACCTCATTCCGAGATTTGCCGCGGGGTAGCAAAAAACCAGTAGAAGGTCACCTAATTTTGTCTCAGGATAAAGGTTCAAGCAAGTCCTGGAAACGCACGCCATACAGGGTGGGTTCCATAGGTACTGGATCCATGGGCTTAGGATTATGGGAACATAACTGGAAACTCCTAGGAATTACTTCAACGGCGGGCCTAACACAGTGAATCGCAGAATTCGTAACTCCTACATTGCAATGGCGGAAGCACGGGTTGTGTTGTAAAAGCAATTCTGCCAGCGAAAACCGAAACAGCCGCCAATCCCGTCGGTCGACTATTCGCTTTCAATCTCCAGGCCTTCCGGATGAACTGCTGAATCTGCCCAAGGACGTCCCCTCTCGGCAACACCTCACTTGGCCTTCGCGGTTCATGTGCTGAAGTCGTAGCGTTCAATCGTCCACCAGGCTCCATCGAATGATCCAGAACCTATGAACCTATCAGACTCGTTCACCGAGTTTTTGCAACCCAGCCGTATATGCTCTCCGTTTCTCACAAAGACAGTATTCCACTCATGCTCAAGCTGTGATGTTCCTCATGATCATCCTGTTTGATGCTTGGCTCAGAGCCAAGATTGCTTTTTTGTTGGCGTGCTTTTGGGTCAGGGTATGAATGGGCTACCACGTCTTTTTGTAAATCCCACCATCACCCCGCTCATCATTTTTGACGATCGGCTATTGAGCCAGGCCGACATTAAACGAAACCAGGACAGTCGGATCACATGAAATGTCAGGCATCGCTCTTTCTTCTCACAAACATGTGGCTCTTCTGTTTAGCAGCTCCCGCTAGTGAAGGTACTCCAGAGACCACGGTCCCGGCCTTACCTCCGTGCGCCACAGCACTCGTAAATAATAGTGCCGGCTTCACGGTAATGCAGGAAGGGGATGAACTTTATCAGGCTAGCAATTACGACGCCGCTGCTGCGGCGTATATCGGCGTAGCAGAAAAGCCATCGACGGAAGCAGCGGAACATGTATGCCTGGCTACTCGGCTCCGCATCCTTGCTAAGATATACAAGGCGCGCGGCCAATATACACAGGCCGAACCTCTCTGCCGACTGTCCCTCCACATTATAGAGGTGACCCCAGGGGCTGAAGAAGTGCAGATTGCAAGACACTTGGACGAGTTAGGAACCATCTACTTGGAGTTGGGCCGCTATGCCGAGGCCGAAACGCTCTATCGCCGTTCAGTCGACATTTTGCTGAAAAATCCAGGACAGCCGGAATTAATTGCTGCGGAGAACGGCCTCGGGAACATTTCCTACGAAATGGGACGATATGCGCAAGCGGAAGGATTCTACAAAGAAGCCCTAGAAACCGGTCACAAATTACGGGGTCCGACACACCCGGATGTGGCAAACACGACGGCTAACCTAGCTGCACTCTATGTGACACAGGGCCGGTATGGTGAAGCCCAACATCTTTATGATCGGTATTTCGCGACCGTACAGAAGTCTCAGGAAATAAGCGCAGTTGATCAGGCAGCAGCACTCAGCAACCTGGCTCTTCTCTATAACAAAGAGATGCGTTTTAGGAAGGCTGAAGTCGCACTACGCCGAGCTCTCACAATTGTCGAGGAGAGGCTAGGGCCAGATCACCCTTCCACTGCGACTACCGTCGCTATCTTGGCGCACACGTATTCAAGTTTAGGCCGCTACCGGGATGCCGAGGATCTATATAATCGTGCTCTTCGCATTACCGAAAAGACCTTGGGACCGAACCATCCCCGGAATGCTATGGTACTCAATAACCTTGCGAGTCTTTATGCCATTGAGCATCGGTATGATGAAGCCGAGCAGTTGTTTCTTCGTTCATTGGCCATCCACGAAAAGACTGTGGGGCCGGAGCACCCCCGTACTGCTATTGTGCTAAATGATCTGGGGGTCGTTCGTTACTGGCAGCGACGATATACCGAAGCCGAACCACTTTATAGCCGATCTTTGACCATTCTTGAGAATACCCTTGGGCCAACTCACCCACAGGTTGCGGAAGTGATGCTAAAATACGCAATTCTGTTGAAAGCAATGAAGCGAAAAACAGAAGCAAAGGAACTCGAAGCGCGTGCTAAACAGGCACTTGCCAACGAGGGAGAGGCCGATCCGTCGAAATTTGTCGTGGATGTTGAACAGCTCAAGCGTGGCAGGTGAATCTTTGTGCGCGGCAGCCGGGTTTCAGAAAATACCTCGTCCGAGGAATTCGTGGGCTGCCCGCAAGCGTTTCGCGTGCCGGTTGCTGAGGAACGCCGGAACCTCGGTTGAATCGGTCACGCCTTTTGCTGCGATCGCCCAGGAGCACATGTTCGCTGAGGGATTCTCAAATGATCAGTACGCTCGACTCATGTTGTAGAACGGCGTGCGGACCACCATCTTTACTCTTATCGGATTTCTGTCGCTCATTGCGATGCGGCGGCGTTTGATGTTCACTGAATCACGGAACGCTTAGCAACTGCTCGCAGCCGGTCCGGGTTCTTTGCTTGACGCGGCCTATGGCGAGTCTCCAGCTCCAACCCGAAATACGAGGCAGATCGCGATGAATGACTCACAGCCAAGCAATACGTTACTGTGGGACTCTTCGCAAAGAGCAGCCCCTCGCCATGCTACTGATCACGATTCTAAACCCTCATGAGGGTGCCCTCACCCCCGAGGATGAAAATGCGGGGCAATCGTACGGTCGGCGGTATCGGAACGCTGGAGGGCAGGTCCGAAACGGTTATTGGCGAGCAATCCCGTATTTTAAACTGGCCCTGCTGGCGTGACGGCAACCCGATTGGTGTGGCGAAAGCCATCCGTGGAGCAAGATCGTATAACACGTACCCGTCAGCGAGCCCTCCAGCACACAAGGAGGTCTGGATGATTCCCGCAGTAGTGACTCACTTGCGTGTTAGCGCCGGTTTAAAGTAGATTCGATTCGGCCGGTTTTGTATCCGTTCGGCGTGCCGGATTCATCGTCCGCACACACAGATGCCAGCCCGCCGTTGGAAGCCCCGAAACGCCGGTGTTCCGGTTCAGTTGGAAATGGAGAAGGCGTTCTCCCAGTAAGGTGAAGGAGAGAACGCATGAAGAAGGAGCGGAAGCACTACTCGCCGGAAGAGAAGGTCGCCATCCTGAGGCGGCATCTGCTGGAGAAGGAGCCCATCTCGAAGCTCTGCGATGAACTCGGCTTGCAGCCCACGGTCTTCTACCGCTGGCAAAAGGAGTTCTTCGAGAACGGCGCGGCCGCGTTCGAGCAGAAAGCCCGACCGAACCACTCTGCCGACCAGGAGCGGATCGCCTACCTGGAGAAGAAGATCCAGACCAAGGACGAGGTTCTGGCGGAACTCATGGCCGAGCATGTGACCCTAAAAAGAACGCTTGGGGAGCTCTGACTGGGGTCTGGGTTCCGCACGACACGCGGGACCAGATCGTAGATTTTGTCCGGCGCTGGTCGGAGAAGACCGAGATCGGCGCCGGGCGGTTCATCGAGTGGCTCGACATCACCGCCAGCAAGTTCTACGACTGGCGGGATCGCTACGGCAAAGTGAACGAGCACAACGGCTGGGTTCCCGCGATTTCTGGCTGGAGGAGTGGGAGAAACAGGCCATCGTCGGGTTCCATCTGAAGAACCCGCTGCAAGGCTACCGGCGGCTCGGCAAGATCGAACGCTGGCACAAATCGCTCAAAGGGGAGTGCATCCGGCCAGGAACGCCGCTATCGCTCGATGATGCCCGGCGTCTGGTAAGCGGATACGTGCAGCACTACAACAACATCCGCCTGAACAGCGCCACCAGCTACATCGCACCGAGGACATGCTGGCGGGGCGACAACAGGAGGTCCACGCGGAGCGCGACCAGAAGTTGAAGGAGGCGCGGACGCAACGGCAGTTTCGTCGTCAGCAAGCCGCTTGACGTTCAGCTCACTGCCGTTGGAGTTGCTGGTGCTTGTGATGCGTCCATCCACTGGCACGCCGCCTTGGGCTGCGGGGTGAGATCGTAAAAGCGAGAGAGGGTTATACTTGGGGGAATCCGAGGGTAATTGGAGGTGCGGCATGTCGAGGACCTGTGCATGGCTTGCAGTCTTCGTGTGTTGGGCGTGGTCGCTAGCTGCTCAGCCGAGCGCGATTGCCATTCTACACGCCCGCATCATCGACGGGCGAGGCGGTCCTGTGATACCGGACGGCGTGGTTCTTATACGCGGAAAGCGGATCGAGGCCGTCGGAGCCACCTCGACAGTCGCTGTGCCCGCAGGCGCGCAGACTATCGATGCCGCTGGAAAGACGGCAATGCCGGGCCTCGCGGATATGCACGTGCATTTAATGGGTGGTTGGGGTGGCCCAGGCGATGACATGCTTGGCTTCCAGCGATACTTAAACGCTTTGCTCTACGCGGGCGTCACCACGGTTCTGGATACCGGGAATGTGCAGCCGTACATTCTCCAAATACGCCAGGAGGTCGCCGCCGGCCGCCTTTTGGGACCACGAGTCTACTGCGCCGGGTTTCTGATCCGCGCACCGCCGAACTAAACGTTCACACCGGGTGCCAGGAACCATGCCGACGCGCCCGCCAAGATCAGACACCCCGCCTTGAGCGAGCATCTTTAGAACAGAACCCGTCGGTTGTTGGTCCCGTTCGCGCACACTTGGCCCACGTTGCGCCGGCTTGTTGGAGGTGGCGTTCTACTACGAGGAGGCGCAGCTCGCGCCCGACCTGGCGCCCGGTATGGCAACGGCGGACCGCCAAGAAACTGGGGGGAAACTGGGGGTACCCCGACGTCCACATTTGGGTAAATTTGAGTAAGGATGGGTAATTAGTATTTCTTAAGGTTGTTCAAACGCACGTCGACAACTTGCGTGTTATCAAAAGCCTGTGTTGGAAATAAAGGACTTAGACTGGCTCCTCAGGTAGGACTCGAACCTACAACCCTTCGGTTAACAGCCGAAGGGTTCATCTCATCCCACAATCACAGCAGGCCGCTGTGAGCCTGCCGCTTTCTTGGGGTGAGTTTCTTGCCTCATGACCTGATTGGAAAGGCGTGCAGATTTCGAGTAGGTTGAGCCTGGCGTGCCGCGCGTGGTCACCCGTGGTCACCCAACGCCTGTAACTCTATGAAAACATGGTAGCGCTAACGGGAATCGAAAGCGCTTGCTCGCAATGCTGGCGAGTGCTGGTTGTGCTAAGTCGCGTCGTTTCAGTGCTGTCTTTCACACGCGAGGCGCAAAAAGGCCCCAACAGGGTCGCGACGTGGTCACCCGGTGGTCACCTGGACAGCCCGAAAACCATTGTTGGGGAGGACGGGATTCCTTTCGATCTCCTTCCGTCAGCCAACACTCTAAAGTCCAGATACGGCGTTCGAAGGAGTGTCGGGCCGTCCGACCGTTGTCGTGTAGTATAAGGCCGGCCAATCTCCAGTAAACGGTACCTCCCGTCAACTTCCGGACCGTGCGTGCCTGGCTCCGGATCAGCGGACAGAAGCCGACTAACCCTCGGGGGACACGCAAAACCGGCCATAGAGGGTCACTTCAAAACCGGCCAACGATAAGCATCATTCAGGACGTTGATTTCGACCAGAGGGTAAGTAGCCTCGGTCGGTA
>Ga0335077_10003088_pt1 | contig 20005 bp, 15 predicted proteins | sample Lox_Sample_31_FD_207151 | JGI IMG/M metagenome (GOLD analysis project Ga0335077, IMG submission 207151) | Soil microbial communities from Loxahatchee National Wildlife Refuge, Florida, United States - Lox_Sample_3.1 | ecosystem: Environmental > Terrestrial > Soil > Wetlands | place: USA...
GTGGTGCACGGGATCATCCGCCAGCTTCGCCCCAGCGCGCTGGACAACCTGGGCCTGCGGGAAGCCGTGGAGGACATGGTCAACACGTGGCGCGAACGCCACCCGGACATCGCCTGTGGCCTGAAGCTGAGCGGGGAACTTGCCGATCTGGGCGAGGCGGTCAACATCACCGCTTATCGCTTGATCCAAGAATGCCTGACCAACGTATTGCGCCATGCCGACGCTACTCGCGCGGAGATCGAGCTGCGGCGCGAGGGCGGCGTCATCCACGTGAGCGTGTGCGACGACGGCAAGGGCCTGGGAGAGCGCAGCGAGAGCGAGAGCGCGCGCTTTGGGTTGATGGGCATACGCGAGCGGGTCCAAGCCCTGAACGGCGAGTTCGCGCTCGAGTCGCGGCCCGCGCAGGGGTTGAAGGTGAGCGCGAGCATTCCGGTTCGATTGCCCGACCGCGACGGGGCGAGCGGGCGATCCGAAGTGAAGGCGATGGCGAAATGACGGGCGGTCCGATTCAGGTCATGTTGGTCGACGACCACGCGGTGGTCCGCATGGGCTTCCGGCTGCTGCTCGAGGGTGCTGCAGACATCAGGGTGGCGGCGGAGGCGGACAGCGGAGAAGAGGCCGTGCGCATGTACTCTGAGGTGAAGCCGAACGTGGTGGTCATGGACATCTCGATGCCTGGTATCGGCGGCCTGGAAGCGATCGACCGCATCCTCGCGCGCGAACCTCAGGCGCGCATTTTGGTGCTGTCGGCGCACGAGGACGCCATGCATGCCAGGCGCGTGCTGAAAGCCGGCGTGGTCGGTTACCTCACCAAGCGCAGCGCGGCCGAAGCGCTCATTCAGGCCATCCGCCAGGTCGCTCACGGCAAGACCTATATCGAGCCGTCCGTCGCCCAGCAGCTCGCACTGCAGCAAATGGGCGGGGAGAAGAGCCCGGTCGACATGCTGAGCGAGAAGGAATTCAAGGTGTTTCTGGCGCTGGCGACGGGCAAATCGGTGGCTGAGATCGCCGAGACCATGTCGCTCAGCCCGCGCACGGTCGGAACGCATCTATATAATATCAAACAGAAATTAGGCGCATCCAACTCCGCTGAGCTGGCCATTATCGCGATCAGGGCCGGCCTGGTTGAGCCGTGAGCAAGTGCGCCGGATGGGGGCGAATCTCATGAAAATCATGAGGTCCATTTCAGTGATTTTCGGTAGTTGCCAGGGCGCTGCGTGAAGACAATGGGGGCGCTAACAGAGCGAAGCAGCAGGTTAAAGTCACCGGACCAGAACCTTTAGGAGACAGATCATGTGGAACAAACCCGAATTCACCGAAATGCGTTTTGGCTTTGAAGTCACGATGTACATCTACAATCGGTAACCGAGTTCGCTTGACCAAAAGGGCTGCCTGCGGGCGGCCTTTTTTTCGCCCTGAGAATTGCACCGGCCCACGGTCAGTGCCTCCCTCCTTCCCCATCTCCCGCGTTTAGTTGGACTCGGTCTGGCCCGCCGGCTTGGTGGGTCTGCCGAAGTCATAGCGCACACCGACCCAAATGCCGAACGGTGCGCCGGGCGAGCTGAACACGGTGGGCTGCACGCCTGCGGGGTTGTAGCTGAAGTTCGGCCCGGTGAAGAAGTTCTCGCCCAGAACACCGGCAGTCTGGTATTTCCTATCGAACACGTTGTTGATCCGCCCGAACACCTGCAGCTGATCCGTGATCTGCCACCGCCCGTCCAGGTTGAAGATGGTATAGCCGGGAATGGGCCCGTTGGCATCCTGATTGTTGTTGTCGCCGACGGCGTACTGGCTGCTGGCGTAGACGATCGTCCCGCCGATCGAGATCCGGGAGGAGGCCTGCCAATCTGCGCGCAGCTTGAAGTTGTTGCGTGGGATCCCGGGGACGTGGTCGCCCGGCTGGACACTGATATCGCCAGCGCTGTTGGCGGACGAGTTGTTGGGGCTGAAGATGAAAAAAGAGGACTGATAGGTCGCATTCACGTAGCCATATGCGGCCTGTAGATTTACTGCGCCCAGCCTCTGCTGGACGCCCAGCTCCACGCCCTGCCGACGCGTCTGCGGGATATTGGTGAAGTAGCCGACCGTGCCGCTCGCGCCGCTACTGACGAATTGGATGTCGTTGGAGAGGTTGGCCTGGTAAACGGCGGCGGTCCAGGCGGTATTGGTGGACAGCATGCCGCGACCGCCGAGCTCCAGCGTCTTGGCAATGACCGCCTGCAGCGGGGGATCGGAGACGAAAGCGTTGGGAAGCTGGCAGGGTGCGCTGGGATCGGCGCAGGTGAGCTCGACGGGGGTCGGTGCGCGCATGCCCTCGTTGTAGCTGACGTACGTGTTGATCGCCTTGCTCGGGTTGTAGTTGAGACCGACAGCCGGGTTGAAGCGCTGGTAGGTATTGGTGCCGTTGATGCTGGGCGTGGTGCCCAATTCGTCGGTCAGCCGAATGGTCGCGATATTGTAGCGGCCGGCGAGCGTCATCAGCAGCTGATCGGTGAACGCGAAGGTGTCCGTGAAAAAAAATCCGCTGTAGGCGTTGGTGCTGTTCACATCGGTGAACAGAACGTACGGGCCCACGCCTACCGTGTCGCGCGCCGAGTTGAACACGGCGTTCTGCTCGCTCTGCGTGAAGACGGTGTTGCCGTAATCGTAGCTCGCGCCGAGGGTGAAGCTGTTCTTGTGCGATACCAGCGGCTTGAGCAGCGTGAACTGAATGGTGCCTCCGGCGCCGGTGGTATCGGTCAGGCTTTGGAGGTTGCTCGCCGGGCACAGCGTGTCGGGTGTGGTGCCGTCACAGACGGTGCCGCTGTTGCCGCCGTCGAACTCGCCGTTGACGTTGCTGCTGGTGTTGCTGCTTTGGAGCTCGCGCCAGTACACGTTGCCGGCCAGGATCTTGTCCTCGCTCAGTACCTTGCTCAGCCGCAGGTTGACGAAGTTGAGGTTGTTGTTGGTGATGTCGGGCCAGGTGTAGGCGATCTTGTCGTTGGCTGAGTACATCGCAGCGGGGATTGTTTGCGCCCCAAACAGGTTGTTGTCGGCGAAGCTGTAGCTCAAGTCCGCATCGAAGTCCGCGGTCTGATAGCCGACCTTGCCGAACACCTGCTGGACCACGCTCGACGAGTGGTCGCGCCAGCCGTCGCTGTTGTAATAGTTGCCATAGACGTAGTAGTCGAAGTTGTCTTTGACACCCCCGTATTCGAAGTTGCCGCTGTAAGTTGCGAATGATCCACCGAACAGCGCCACCGAGCCCCCCGGGTACTCGCGGCCGCTTTTGGTGTTGACCGATAGCGCCCCGCCCAGCGTGTTTAGACCGAACACCGGGTTGGATCCCGGAATGAGCGTCATGGAAGAGATCGCTCCCTGCGGGATCAGGTCCCAGTTGACGACGTCGCCGAAGGGCTCGTTGACGCGCACCCCATCCTGAAACACCGAGAGCCCCTGCGGGAAGCCCAACAAAGGCGACGCGGTGAAGCCGCGGAAGTTGACATCCGGCTGGAACGGGTTGCCCTGCGACTCGTTGACGCTGACGCTGCCGAGGTTGCGGTCGAGGTAGTCGGGCAAGCTGATCGATTCCTGCTTCTGCATCTGCGCGCCGGTGACCGCCTGGACGTTGGCCGGCACCTCGCTTACAGGGGTGCCGATGCCGGGCAGCGGCGTCGTGCCCACGACCTCAACCGTGGGCGTTTCCAGCTGAGCGGCGGGGTTGGCCTTCGGTTCGACTTCCTGGCTCAGCGCGGGGAGCGCTGAGCAGCCGGCCGCGAGCATTGCGGCGGCGATCCGGGTTTTCATTGTTCTGGTCTCCTTCCCGCGTTCTTGTGCACACGCGCTCGCATGCGCCTGGTGGCTGGTACCAGCCAGTGTGGTTGTTTTCCTGCATGGTCCCGACCCGTTCGGCGGTCCGCTTCCCGGCTCCCGCCGCTCACCCGGGGTCGTACGCTCTGCCGATCCGCCTGATCCCGCTAAGAAATCCGGGCCCTTTTGGGCCCGGTCAAGCAAGCTCGAGTCGGGTGGTATGGTCGAGGGTCAGCTACGGGCCACGGGGCCTGTTGCAAGCCGGGTGCCAGGACGCATCACTCGCCTGGGAGGCCGTATTTTTCCATCCGATAGCGCAACGTCATGCGCGACACACCGAGGCGGCGCGCGGACTCTGAGACATTGCCGCCCGTGGCATCGAGCGCGCGCTGGATCAACAGGCGCTCGGCTTCCTCAAGCGTGAGCCCGTCGATGGGGTCGGCTTGTGCGCCGGCGGGCACGGCGATCACGCTCCTGGACAGGCCCAGATCCGCGGGCGAGATCTGGTGGCCCTGGCTCAGCATGACTGCGCGCTCTACCAGATGCCTCAGCTCGCGCACGTTGCCCGGCCAGCGGTATGCCAGCATGGCTGCGCGGGTATCTTCGGTGAAGCGCGCAGCGCCGAGCCTGTAGCGGCGAGCGGTCTGGTCGGAAAAGTGGAGCGCCAGAAGCCAGACGTCCTCGCCGCGCGCACGCAGCGGCGGTATCTCCAGGGTCAGCGCATTGAGGCGGTAGTAGAGGTCGGCGCGAAACGTTCCCTGCGCGATCATCTCCTGGAGGTTGCGGTTGCTGGCGGCGACGAAGCACGCGCCGACGACGTGCTCCCGCGTAGAGCCGATGCGGCGCACCTTCCTGCGCTCGATGACGTTGAGCAGCTTGGCCTGCAGCTCTAGAGGAAGCTCGCCGATCTCGTCCAGGAACACGGTCCCGTCCTCGGCCGCCTCGATCAATCCGACTCGCGCGCTGGTGGCGTTGGTGAAGGCGCCTTTTTCATGGCCGAACAGCTCCGCCTCCATCAGCTCGCGCGGAAGCGACGCACAGTCCACGTGCACGAAGGGCCGATTGCGGCGATTGCTGGACAGGTGCAACAGCCGTGCCGCGACATCCTTACCGCTGCCGGTCTCGCCCAGCACCAGCACGTTGGGCGCGGGCTCGGCGGACGCGTCCGTGAGGCGGGCGAGCCGTACGATCTGGTTGCGCACCTCCACCAGCACCGGGCTGTCGCCCAGCAGCAGGGCTCCCTCCACGGCGTGGCTGTCGCGGCTGCGCGAGGAGTCCAACTGGTGTTGCAGCCGTCTCGCTTCGAGCGCGCGGTCGACTGCGATGAGCAGCTCGTCCAGGTCTATCGGCTTCTTGAGATAGTCTGCCGCGCCCTGCTTCATGGCGTGCACCGCGTCGTTCACCTCGGCGTGGGCCGTCAGCACGATCACAGGCGGTGCCGCCTCCGGCGCGCGCCGCAGGTTCTCCAGGAACTGCATACCGCTGCCGTCCGGCAGCCTGAGGTCGAGGAGGATCAGGTCGGCGAACCCGCCTTCCAGCAGCGCGTGCGCCTGCCCCAGTGTGCCGGCGACGGCACACTGGTATCCGGCCTTCTCCAACCGCCGGCGAACTGCGTTGGCGAATAGCGCCTCGTCGTCGACGACCAATACACGTTGAGCCTGCGCAGTGGGGCGGGAGGACCGGGCGGCGATTTCGGCGGAGGCGGACACGGTGTGACTCACGCGGGGAGCGTCATGAGCACACGCGTGCCGTTGGGGCCCAGAGGCTCGAAGCGCACGCTGCCGCCGTGCACGTCGCAGACCTTCACGGCGAAGGGAATGCCTAGCCCGGTCCCGAAGCGCTTGGTTGACGGTCCGGGCCGCAGATCCTGTGGATCGGGCGTGAACGGCATCCCTCCGGCATGGTCTTCGATGGTGATTTGCACAACGCCGCCGATCCGTGCTGCTCCCAGAGCGACGGCGCCCCCTTCGGGTGTCGCCTCGACGGCGTTGAGCACTAGACCGTGCAGCGCCTGCTCCAAGAGCTGAGCGTCTACGGACAGCTCCAGCCCGCGCTCCAGCTGCGAAAGGTCGAGCCGCACGCGCCGCTGCTTGAGCCGGCTTTGCAGCAGGATAGCGATATTGTCCGCGAGCGTTCCAGCCGTGCACCACGCGCGCTGCGGTTCGAGCGGGTTGAGATAGGACAGCAGGGCATGGGTCCAGTGCTCGAGGCGATCGGTCGCGGAGATGATGCCCTGCAGCCCGTCGCGTACCTCGAGCGGCAGCCCAGGGTCGTTGATGACTTGCGCGGTTGCGCGGATGCTGGCCAGCGGATTGCGGATGTTGTGCGCGACCACCGGTATCAGCGCCGCGAGCGTGGCTTGCTTTTCCGCCCGCACCAACGAGGCACGGCTGTCCGACAGGTCTCGCGCCATCTGATTGACCGAGCGCGCGAGCTGCTTCAGCTCCGCCGCTCCGACCTCCGGTGCACGATGATCGAGGCTGCCGCGGCTGATCATCTCGGTGGCGCGCTGTACCGAGTACAGCGGATCGACCATGGCACGGCGCAGCACGAAGCGTGACCACAGCAGCAGCCCCACCGCGCCTAGCAGAGGCACCGACAACAGCAGCGGCGACAACCAGGCCAGCACGGCGCGCCGGCGCTGCAGCGCCTGCTGCTGCAGCTCCAGCTCCCGCTCGATCTCGGAAAAGGCGGCCTCGTAACTCTGCAGGCTGCCGCGCTCCAACTCGCTGTCCAGAAGCGAACGGCGCCGGGCCAGGGAATAGCTCGGCCAGTCCGTGATCAGACCGTCGGTGTGGGCGCGAATCCCGTTATAGGCGCGCCCCAGACGCTCGATCGCGTCGCGCTCGGCGTCCGTTCCAGCGACCGATCGCAGCGTGCTCAGACGCACCTCGATCTCGCGCGCATAAGCGCGATACTGGGTTACGGCGTCGGTGTCATCCAAGAACAGGGCGTCGAACACCTCCTTCATCTGCCGGTAGAGGCTGCCACGCATCCCCTGGGTCTCCTCGACCAACGCGTTGATGCGCAGCGATTCGCGCGAGGACTGCTGCCACAGGTACAGTCCGACGCCGCCGATGGCCACGGTGGCCAGCACCAGCAGCAGCGCGCCGACCGCATAGGCCAGGACCAGCTCGCGCAAGGACAGCGTGCGAAAACTCATGGTTGTAACGGGGACTCGGCACCGATTATAAGTGTCCTCGGGGCGCCGATGGCCGGCAGGCAGGATGCGGAGCAAGGGTTGTCATCCCGGCGCGGCGGTGTAACATACCCCGCTTTCGCGCACAGGGGGGTACATGGCAAACAACGTCAGCGCGCGGCGCTACGACAAGGTCGCCATCGCACTGCATTGGCTCGTGGCGCTCGGGGTCTTCGTGATGGTCGGGCTGGGCTGGTACATGGTGGGCATCGCGAAGGGCACGCCGCCGCGGGCGTTTTTCTATAACCTGCACAAGTCCATCGGCGTGACCGTCGCGATCATCGTGTTGGTGCGGGTAGTGTGGCGCTGGAACCATCAACCCCCACCGCTGCCGCCGGGTACCGCGAGCTGGGTGGTGAACGCGTCCAGGTTGAGCCATAGCCTGCTCTACGCCCTGCTGGTTCTGATGCCAGTGGCGGGCTTCACCGCGTCTAACTTCACCAAGTACGGAGTCACTTATTTCGGGCTGTTCAAGATCGGGCCGCTGTTCGCCGAGAACAAAGCGCTGTACGAGCTGTTTCAAGGCATCCACCACGCCGCATCCGAGGTGCTCGTGATCGTGATCGGGATCCACATCGCGGGTGCGCTGAAGCACCTGCTCATCGACAGGGACGGCGTGTTCTTCCGCATCCTGCCGGGCCGCTTCCCCTGAGGGCGCGCGGCGAGGACGAGGTCAAGCGCGCCGGTTACCGCGCAAGTAGAAGAACCCGATGACGATGAGCGTCATCAAGGCAAGCTGGAGGGTCAGACCCTGCAGGTTGGGGTAGATGCCGAGCAGCGGGATCGAGGGGAAGTTGATCCGACTTGATGCGAGCTTGCCTGCCTCCTGGAGTGCCGCGATGCCCTGGCCGGCAAACACCACGGCCATCACGGCCAGCAGAACCGAGCTGACGGCGAAGAACGCTCGCAGGGGCAGCCGCACGCTGTAGCGCGCAATCAGCCAGGCGAGCACAACGAGCGAGGCAAAACCCAGCCCGAATCCGGCGATCACCGCGGTCTGGCCGTCGCCCTCGGATTGTGCCCACAGGGCCTGATAAAAGAGGACCGTCTCGAACACCTCGCGATAGACGGCGAGAAAGGACACCAGCGCGATGCTGAACAAAGCTCCACCGCTGATGGCCGTGCTCATCTGAGCGCGGATGAACTCGTTCCAGCGCGCTGCGTTGGACCTGCTGTGCAGCCAGAAGCCGACGTAAAGGAGCAGCCCGGCCGAGATCAGAGCGGTGATGCCTTCGGTCACCTCTCGATGGGCGCCGCTGATGGCGATGAGCTTGCTAGAGATCACCCATGTCAACCCGCCCAGCAGCAGCGCGGCGACCCAGCCCGCATGCAGCCAGGGAAGGCTCCCGCGCCTGCCTGTGCGCACCAGAAACGCCGCCATGGCCGCGAGCACCAGGACGGCTTCAAGGCCCTCGCGCAGGATGATGATGAGCGAGCTCACGAAGTCCGCGGTCGGCGAAGCCGTGGGGCCGGCCAGCCGCCGCTGAGACTCCTCGAGCAGCTTCGCGGCTGCATCGTAGCCCGCCTCGACCTCCGCCACCGATCTGCCGGCCTTGATGGCGTCGCGATAGCCCATCATGGCCGCCTCGGTGCGCGTGCGCAGTTCGCGATCCCGATTATCGAGGCTGGCTTCGATCAACTCGAACCCTTCCAAGTAGGCCGTGACCGCGAGACGGTAGGCCTCCTGCGCGTTGCCCGCGCGGTAAGCCGCGAGGCTGCGCTCCAGCGTAGCCAGGCTGAAGGCGATGGGCGAGCCCGCGGACGGCTCGAGTTGTGTGGGCTCGGCACGCAGATAGGCCAGGATGGATTCCGCGTCGGCACCTTGCTGGTGTGCTTCGGCCGGCGTCATCGTGACGAGCGCGGGAAGCGCGCTGAATAGGGCGCGGCCTTCGCCGCGTTTCCAGGCTTCCGCGCCGCGCGCGCGCTGGGCATCGCTGGCCGTGAACCGGCTCACGTAGAAGGCGAGCTTCCAGCGATCCTCCGCGCTCAGATCGCTGAACGCGGCCATGGGCGTGCCATCCACCCCTAGGCTGATGGTATTGAATAGACCGAACACGCTGCGCCCCGACTGACGTTTCACGTCTCGGAAATTGGCGGGGGCGGGGCTGAGTTGAGCCGCCTGCGGCCCCTTGCCGTCGCCGTCCATTCCGTGACAGGCGGCGCAGTGCGCGGCGTAGAGCGCAGCGGCGCCCGCCAAATCGGGCGCGTGCCGGGGCGACACAGGGACGTTGTACGCGGTGATCAATCCGCGCTGGAGCTCTCGAGCCAAGACCGCGACACGGGCGCCGTCTCCCTTGGTCTGAATCAGCGCGAGGAGTTGTCCTGCTTGGCGGACATAGGCTTCCCGCTTCGGGGCATCGGGCAGGGCTTCGATCTCATCCTTTATCTGGTGCGCGAACTCCACCTGCTCGGCGTATTCCCTCTGGTCGATCACGTTGCCCGCTTGGACGAACTGCGGATACTCGGCCGATACATAGTCCAACAGGTGAACGATGGTCTGCGCCCCGCGGTCGCGAGCGCCCGTCTGCTCGGCTAGCGATGCGTCGATCGGCAAGACCAGGAGCAGCAGCGTGAGCAATCGGCAGGGCAGGGGTAGCATCGCAGTGGAATCGGTCTCGTGCGGGCGCCGGTCAGTAAATGCGAATTATAAGCATTGGGGCTACGTTTGTCCCATGCTAGAGGACTCCCACAAAGCCCGCTTTGACCTAAGTCATGGGGATCGCCCCTAAGCCTGAGCGCCGGGTCGACCCCTCGTGTCAGCGCTATTGACAATCATTCTCATTGTGATTTAAGCTCGCGTCTGGTTTGGGAGCGAGCTTGTGTATATCTGCGTTTGCAACGCCGTGACGGAGCAGCAGATCCGCGAAGCGGTCTGCGAGGGCGCGTCGTCCGTGTGTGAGCTGAGCACCCGACTCGGCGTCGCGGCAGCCTGTGGCTGCTGCCGCTCCTTTGCCACCCAAGTCCTGGACGAAACGCTGCAGGTTCTCGGCCTCCCCGAGAAGCGCGCCGCCTGAGCGGCGCAGCTCAGGCTCGCCACGCACGCTTAGCGTGCGCTGCGCTCTCAGGTTCGTTCGCGCTGCCGCGCGCCCCTGCGGGCGTTACTCTGGCCCTGCATCCCCCCCGGCTATAATGAAGGCGACCCCCAATCCATGGAGCCGACATGAAGGGCGACACCCAGGTCCTCGATTACCTCAACCGAGTGCTGACCAACGAGCTGACCGCCATCAACCAGTATTTTCTGCATGCGCGCATGTTCCGCAACTGGGGGCTCAAAAAGCTGGACGAATACGAGTATCACGAGTCCGTCGACGAGATGAAACACGCGGACAGGCTCGTCAATCGGATTCTGTTCCTGGAGGGCCTGCCCAACCTCCAGCAGCTCAACAAGCTGTACATCGGCGAAGACGCGCCGGATGCGCTCAAGTGCGACCTGCGCATGGAGATGGAGGCGATTCCACTGCTGCGCGAGGCGATCGCCTACTGTGAGTCGTGCGATGACTACATCAGCCGCGAGTTGCTCGAGGACATCCTGGACGGCGAAGAGGAACACGTGGACTGGCTTGAGACGCAGATCCAGCTCATCGCCAAGGTCGGCCTTCAGAACTACCTGCAGTCCCAGATGTGACCCAACCGGCCGTTGCGCGCCTCGTATCGGGCGCGAATGCCTTTGCGCGTGAACTCTGCACGGCGATGATGCGTCCCGCCACTGTCCTTGTGCCGATGTGGCTCGCGCTGCTCGTCGGCTGCGCCTCCGGGAACGCGGTCAAACCCCCATCGGAGACGCCTGTCAGCGCGCCGCCCGGGGATAGCATCCCTGCGCCGGTCACAGCGCCCGAGATCAAGGTTCCAGCCCCGCGCATCGCCCTGGTGCTGGGCGGCGGCGCGGCCAAGGGCTTCGCTCATATCGGCGTGATCAAAGCGCTCGAGGCGCAGGGCATCCAGCCCGACATCATCGCAGGCACCAGCGCGGGCAGCCTGGTCGGGGTGCTATATGCAGCGGGGAATGACGGCTTCGCCCTGCAGCGCATCGCACTGGAGCTCAACGAATCCATGTTCAGCGACTGGTCGCTGCCGGCCCGCGGTTTTGTCAAAGGGGAGGCGTTACAGGAGTTCGTGAACAAGGCCGTGCAGAACCGACCCCTGGAGAAACTCAATCGCACCGTCGCAGTGGTTGCCACCGATCTGCAAAGCGGCGAGGCCGTCGCGTTTCAGCGCGGCGACACCGGCATGGCGGTACGTGCGTCGAGCGCGGTGCCGGGCGTGTTCCAGCCGGTACACATCAACGGTCGCGACTACGTAGACGGCGGACTCGTCAGCCCGGTCCCGGTCAAGCTCGCGCGGCGCCTGGGCGCTGACATCGTCATCGCCTCGGACATCTCCGCCAAGCCCTCGCTCAGGCCCATCGAAGGCACGCTGGACATCTTGCTGCAGACCTTCACCATCATGGGCAACTCGATCGCCAGCGAGGAACTCGCCGGCGCGGACGTGGTGATAAGGCCCGATATCAGCAAGCTCAGCTCGACCGATTTCCAGAGCCGGCACCTCGCCATACTGGAGGGAGAGCAGGCGGGTCAGGCGGCGATCCCGCAGTTGCGCCAGAAGCTGGCGGAGCGCGAAGCGCGGCTGCGAGCCGCCGCCGGTCAGCAGCCGTCCGCGGCCGCAACTGCCCAGCCAGCAGCGCCCGCGGCGCCGCGCTGAAGGGCCACACGCGAACCGGGCGACAGGTCGGGCACGGCCCGCCGGACCTTCCGCCTGGCGCGCTGCCCGTTGACCAGGAAGGGCGAAGGGAGGGCGTCGGGCTCAGCCCGAGGTGTTCTGGGACGGACGCTCGGGGGCGGGCCGGCGGCGTTCGACGAACATGCTGCTGCCCGCCGTGCGCTTCGCTTGACGCTTAGCCTCGGCTGCTGCTGCTGAGACCTCGTAGTGCGAAGCATAATCGCCTGGCTCCACCACCACGGCGCCGATGGACAGAGCACCGAGCGGATGAATCACCGCGTTTCCGCTCCGGTCCTCGGCCATCAGAGCGCCGCGCGCGAGATCTTCTTTGGTGTACAGCCGGGTACTCTCGCGGTCGAAGCGCTCCAGCGCCTGACGGTTGCGCGACGCCCAGTCGGCGCTTTGCAGCAGCAGAATGAAGTCGTCGCCGCCGATGTGGCCGATGAAGTCGCGGCGCGCGTCGCAGGCTTCCAGCAGGATCCGGCCGGTGAGCTGGATCATGTCGTCGCCGCGCCGGTAGCCGTAGGCGTCGTTGAACGGCTTGAAGTGGTCCAGATCGCAGTGGCAGGCCACGAATGCGATGCCGGCGCGGAGCAGCCGCTCGATGTGCTCGTTGATGGGTACATTTCCGGGCAGAAGAGTGAGGGGGTTGGCGTAGCGGGCGGCGGTGATCTGCAGGTTGGTGATCTCTCGCACGAGGTCGCGGCCCGTCCCCAGTCCGGCATAGCGCCCGCTATCGGTCAGCACGAAGCCCTCCGAGAGATGACGGCTCGCGGCGTCCACCAGGCGGCTGGACAGCTCCTGGATGGTGATGTCCTTGTCCACCACCAGCGGCTCCGGATCCATGAAGGCGTGGCAAGGCTTGCGCCCGAATAGCTCCCTGCGGAACGGGCGGGCGTAGCTGTCTATGAACGCATGTCTGTTGAGCAGTCCCAGCACGGCGCCGTCTTGCACCACCGGGATGGCCTGCAGCGACTCGTCCTGCGCGAAGCGCGCGTACACGTCGCCGTTGGGCGTTGCGGGTCCGACCGGCTCGACCCGGATCAGCAGCTTCTCGGCGGTTACGGTGTTGTTGTGCACCACCAGGTTCTCGGGATAGACGGCGATCTCCCGCTGGCGCAAGAGGCGAAGCACATTCTCGGGCGCGACCAGCGCCGGCGACGCCGACGGCGCGCCGATGAGGTGGCCTTGGCCGAAGGGGATACCGAGATCGCGTATCACACTCAGCTCGGCGTCGGTCTCGATGCCCTCGGCGATGATGTGCGAGCGGCAGGTGTCGGCGATTTGCTGGATGGATTTGAGGAACTGGAGCTTGAGCGGGTCGTTGTCGATGCCGTGAACAAAATGCATGTCCGCCTTGACGTACTCGGGGCGCAGTTCGGACCACAGACGGAAGCTGGCGAACCCCTCCCCCAGGTCGTCGATCGCGACGTGGAACCCCAGATTGCGATAGCTGGTGAGCGCCGCGCGCACCGAGTCGAAATCGAAGATGGGGAGGTTCTCCGTGAGCTCGATCACGATGCGCTCGGGCGACAAGGCCAGCCGCCGGAGCAACTCGCGCGTGGCCACGGTCCCCAGCCCAGGCAGCGCCAAGCACTGCGGGCGCACATTGAGGAACAGCTTGTGCGGCAGGCCTAGGCGCGCAAACGACTCCAGCACGGTCTGGCGACACAACCGCTCGAGGCGCAACACCAGACCGTGCTTGTTGGCACTGCGGAACAGCTCTGCGGGGGCGCGCAGCGGCGTGTCGGCGGGACCGCGGATCAGGCCCTCGAATCCGACCACCTCGCCGCTGCCGAGGTCGAGGATGGGTTGGAAGTGCGCCTCGAGCAGCCCCTTATCGATGATCTCCTCGATCAGGCCGACCTGTTCCGGCTTGCCCGGTTTGCCCGCCCGCTCGGGCTCGGTGGAGTCCACAACCTCTGGGCTTACGGGCCCGGTGCTTTTCATGTGCGATCGCGCGTAGCAGGCAAAATGGCCGCTGGAGGCGTTGCGTTTACGACGGCCACCAGACACCCTTTAGCCGGCTTGACAGCGTGCGGTCAGGAAGGAACAGGTGAGGTGGAGTAGGCGGCGAGGCAGGGCGCGCAGCGCCGCAGGCCTGCAGGCCCAAGCAAGGCGAATACCAAAGTTGCTTTTTGGACGCGGCGCGCCGAGGCCGTCGTCAGAACCGCACGTTGGCGCCGAACAGGACCGAATCGGACCCCGCCGTCCCCTGAGAGGCGCCAGCGGGCCGCCCGAAGTGCTCGGACTGCACTCTCAGCTCGACGTTGTCGCGGACTTGCGCGGAAACTCCGACTCCGTAGAGCTTACCGCCGCTCGGCAGATCCGAGATAGACACACCGCCGCTCCCGACGGGCGATGTCGGATACTGAAACCCGAGCTTGCCAACAAGCTTGACTGTGTCGCTCAACGGAACCGAGCTCACCCCAGCGACGCTGATCGCCTGATTGCCCGCCGCTGGGCCGGCGGGGGCGGTGCGCGTCTGCGCGCCTTCCAGCGCAAAGCCGGGTCCAAACCGGTAGCCGCCGAAAATGCGCTCGCCCTCCAGGCGCATGCCGTCCGCGGTCAGCGCGGCACTGCCCGGTTCGTCCGCGAGCTGCGCCTGGTCCTTGGGAGCGCTGGCCGGTGCGCCAGAGAGGAGGGCGCGTCCCGCGTACGGGCCGGCATCGTCGGCGCGGCTGACGGCCGGGCGGACCAGCACAGCGGCGCTGATAACCGCCAATGTGATCAACAGATGCCAAGGTCGGAGCTGGTGCAATGCGCTGTTCATGTCTGTTCTCGCTGCGATGAGCCTTTAACGCAAGCCTATCCCCTCGGGCTTACTGGAGGATTCCGCGGGACACACGGCAAGTTACCGCTGTAACGGGCCTTGGGGCCGGACATGAAAGAGAACCGGCCGAACATCCAATCAGGCTCTCAGCGTTGGAGCGCCGCTGGGAGGTTTGGTTCAGTCCGCTCGACGCGGATCCCATCGAAACTAAACGCCGAGCGGGAACGTTGCGTGGCGTCGGGTGGTGGAGGCGGCAGGAATCGATTGGTTGAATTTCAGCCACTTGCCGAGATACGCGAAAGCCGATCGCACCTTCACAGCCGCACCATGTGCCCGGCGCGCACTTGTGACATTACGCTAGAGGAACACGGGCAGCGCCTTGGCAACTGCGGGTAACTGCTCGGTTGCGTGCTCCCGGCCATGCTTGGCGCGTCGCCCAACCACCCGTTACTGTACGTTCGCTTCCCGGTGATCTGCCCCGCGCCCAAGGCCCCTCGGCCGAGCTCCAACAGGCCACGCTCGGTGTTGGAGATGCTTACCACCAACCGCCGGTTCTCAGCTCGGTGCATTGTGGTAAGCGTGACGGTGCCTTCTCCATCCACCAGTCCTGCGATATACGCCGCGTCCGGCGCGTCGAGTTGCCGGATCGTTCGATAGTGGCTCATAGGTCACGCGAGTAGAAAAAACGCCGAGCGGGAAACCCGCTCGGCGTCGGGGCATTGGTGGAGGCGGCGGGACAGCATATCCATCTCTTTCGAGGCGGGCTGGACTATGCCTTCATCCTGCTCTGCCGCGGCTCGCAGCCATGGCAAGTGCGGGATGCGGGGCGTGTTATCCGTCACGTCACCCTCGCCGTCTCCCAGAGGGAGATGGAAGAGCGATGACGAATCCTAGTGCTCGCTCGCGCCGATTGCCAGGCGTCAGCCAGCCTATGAGTCTCTACAGGGCAGGCCTGAGGTTGGCCCTCTTCCTACCCCTCGGCGTTGCCATGCCGCGCCCTACGCGGCTTCAGGTTTCACCGATGTGAGCCCCGTGTTCACTCTGCCCTCACGGGCAGAGGCGACCCGAACTGATCGAACCCGCGTCCGTAAGTCCTCTACAGTCAGCTCTACATGCTTAGCCTGGTCGTTTCATTTAACCGCGCACCCGCCGGCCGGCAGGCTGGTGATTGGCGAGTTACCTAGCGATTTAGTGCCGAGCAAAGTAACCCTGCGAGGCACGATCTCATGCGAATGACTCTGCGCTCATCACCCTTGCGGGATCAGATCCGGCGCATGAGCACACCGGGGGCAGAGTCTAGCCGGTGTTAGGCGGCTAGAGCGTAGCTGTCGTCGTTGGCGACTATAGATTTCCAGCGGATTTACAAGGTGACTGGACCTTGACATGCACTGCGCTGCTTCGCGACCCACGTCGAAACCAGGTCGCCCCCATGTCGGGAGTCGGTAGCGGATGCTGCCTTTCAGCAACGGTCCGGCCCTTCTCCGACTACTGAGATTATCTCATAGCTGCGGGCGCTTAGAGCAGATTCAAGAGCTGCAGAGGGTGCTCGATGTAGGCTCCCGCGCCCCACTCATGAGGCGGCTTGCCGTTTCCGAGGTACCCATAGAGAGCCACCACCGGGGTCATGCCTGCAGCGTGGCTGGCCTGCACGTCGCGCTCGTCGTCCCCGACGTAGCTGCACTCGCTCGGCTTGACGCCGAGCCGGCGGCTGGCCTCGAACAGGGGGTCTGGGTGCGGTTTGGCGCGCGGGGTGGTGTCGCCGCTGATCACGCAACCGGCGCGGTCAGCCAGGCCGAGCGCTTGGATCAACGGCGCAGTGAAGCGCTCAAGCTTATTGGTGACCACGCCCCAGGCGATCGCGCGCCGCTCGAGGCCGTCCAGCAGCTCGGCCATGCCCGGGAACAGTCGCGTTTCGCGGAACAAGTTGCGCTCATACAGATCCAGGAACTCGTCACGCAACGCGGGGTAACCCGCATCCCCGGCCTCCAGCCCGAAGCCGGCGCGCAACATGCCGCGGGCGCCGTGCGAAACATAGGGGCGCAGGGCGTCAACCGGTAGCTCTGCGCAGCCGTGCGCGCGCAGCTGCAGGTTGAGCACGTAACCCAAGTCCGGCGCCGTGTCGGCCAGCGTCCCGTCCAGGTCGAACAGGACCGCGCGAGATGCGAGAGGGGGGGAGCCGCCGTTCATGAAGCGCCGGCATGCAGGATGTAATTCACGTCGGTGCGCGGGCCGAGCGAGTAGGCGCGCGTCAACGGGTTGTAGCGCATTCCGGTGATGGCCTTGACGCTCAAGCCCGCGCGCCGGCACCACCCGGACAGCTCTGAGGGTCGGATCAACCTGGCGTATTGGTGTGTGCCGCGCGGCAGCAGCCCGAGGATGTACTCCGCGCCGACAATGGCGAACAGGAACGCCTTGGGATTGCGGTTGATGGTGGCGAAGAAGGCTTCCCCACCGGGCTTCAGGAGGTGCGCGCATGCGCGCACCTGACTGGCCGGGTCGGGCACATGCTCGAGCACCTCCATGCACGTCACCACATCGAAGCTGCTCGGCTGCTCCCGCGCGAGGTCCTCGACAGCCGCTTCCAGGTAAGTGACCCGGTTGCCGCTTTCCAGCAGATGCAGCTCAGCGACCTTGAGGGCCTCTTCCGATAGGTCGATGCCGGTCACCTCGGCGCCGTGAACGGCCATGGCCTCGGAGAGGATGCCGCCGCCGCAGCCTACGTCCAGCACGCGCTTGCCGGTCAGGTCCACCCTCTGCTCGATCCATTTGAGCCGCAGCGGGTTGATCTCGTGCAGCGGCTTGAATTCGCTGTTGGGGTCCCACCAGCGGTGCGCGAGCTGGCCGAACTTCTCCAACTCCTTGGGATCGACGTTGACGGTCATGATTGCTCGGAGATGCGCGTTTGCCACGCGCGCGCCTTGACGCGCAGCAGCCCGGGGTCGAGCCCTGTCAGCTCCCCCGCTTCGACGAGCAGGCGGCCGGCGACCCAGACATGAGACACATCCTCGCGCCCGGCCGCGTATACCAAATGCGATACGGGATGGTATACGGGAGAAAGCCCGGTGGCATCCAGATTCACCGCGCACAGGTCGGCTCGCTTGCCGGGTGCGATGGATCCGATGTGCCGGTCGAGCCCGAGTGCGCGCGCCGCGCCCAGCGTGGCCATATGCAGCGCGGTCTCTGCCGGCACGCTGTTGGCCCGGCCCGAGACGGCTTTGGCCAGCAGCGCCGCCATGCGCATCTCCTCGAACAGATCGAGCCGGTTGTTGCTGGCGGCGCCGTCGGTCCCAAGCCCGGTGTTCAGGCCGCGCTCGACGAAGCGGGCCACTGGCGCCAAGCCGCTCGCAAGCTTGAGATTGGAGGACGGGCAGTGAGCCACACTCGCGCCCTGCGCCGCCAGCAGGTCGATTTCCTGCTCCGAAAGATGCACCGCGTGCACCGCGATCAAGCTCGGACCAAGCAGACCGAGCCGGTAAATGCGCTCCAGCGGCCTTACACCGAAACGGCTCAGACTCTCGCGGAGCTCATCGTGCGTCTCATGCAGGTGCATGTGGATGGGAACCTCCAGCTCGCCGGCATAGGTGAGGATCTGCTCGAAGCTGCGATCGCTCACGGTATACGGGGCGTGCGGGGCCAGGCAGAAGGACAGCGACGGCTCACCGCGGAAGCGGTCGCGCGCAGCGAGCCCCTTGCGCAGGTAGTCCTGGGCGTCGGAGGCGTAGGTGGTAGGTAATTCGATGCAGATCATGCCGATCGCGGCCCGCATCCCCGCGTCTAGCGCAGCGCGGGCCGCCTGCTCGGGGTAGAAATACATGTCGTTGAAGCACGTTACCCCGCCGCGCAGCATCTCGGCGCACGCCAGCAGCGTGCCGTCGTAGACGAACTCCGGCGACACGTGCTTGCTTTCGGCCGGCCAGATGTGCTCGTTGAGCCACTGCATCAGAGGCAGATCGTCCGCCAGCCCGCGCATCAGCGTCATGGCCGCGTGCGTGTGCAAGTTGATCAGGCCGGGCACCAGGACGTGGAAAGGCAGGTCTACCGTTGCTTTGGAGGCGTAGGTCCTGCGCGCGTCCTCGGCCGGCATCAGCGCGACGATGCTACCGTCGTGCACGACAACGGCGTGCTGGTCCAGCACACCGCCCGCGGGCTCGACCGGCACGATCCAGCGGGCGGTGATGATGAGGTCTGCCGTTTGCAGCGCGGGTGTCACTGTCATGGATGCGGGCGGTGGACAAAAAAGCCCTGCTCGCGCAGGGCCCGACTTGCGCCGAGCGGGGTCGCCGGGCGCTATTGCTGCTTTTCGGCCGTGACCGTGACTTCGACGCGACGGTCGGGCTGCAAGCATGCGATCACCTTTTTCTTACCCTGACCCTTGCAGCTCGCGTAGCTTGCGTACTCCTCGGTCTTGCCGCGACCCTCGGTCTTGATCTTGTCGGCGGCAATGCCCTTGCTCACCAAGTATCGCTTTACCGACGCGGCTCGCCGCTCCGACAGACGTCGGTTGTACTGCGCAGAGCCGATCGGGTCCGCGAAGCCAACCGTGATGACTTCGCCATAGGTGACCCCCTTGAGCTTTTCCACCAACTCGTCCAGCTTCTTGCGCGAGTCGGCCCGGATGGAGTACTTGTCGAAGTCGAACAGCGGCTCGGCTTCCACAGTGATGGTCATCGGCAGCATCGTGACGGGGGGAGCCTTGGCCGGCTCGGCCTGCGCGACCTGTTCATCGGTGAAAGTCTGCGGCTGAGGCGCGACCTCCTCCGGTGCGGCTTCGGCCACTTCGTCCTTGTACGCCTCCGGTGGGCTGACCTCTTCCGGAGCGGGCGCCGCCTCGTCGCTGAACTGCTGCTGTGCGACGACATCCTCGTCCATGGCGGGTGCTTCGTCGGTGAACTGCTGCTGTGCTACTGCGTCATCGTTCTTGGCGGGTGCTTCGTCGGTGAACTGCTGCTGGGCGACGATGGCTTCGTCCCTCGGCGGGGCGGCATCGTCGCTGAACTGCTGCTGCGGGACCGGTTCGTCCTTGGCGGGCGCTTCGTCGGTGAACTGCTGCTGTGCGACCGCATCCTCCTCGGCAACGGGTGCGGCCGAGTCCGTGAACTGCTGGGGCGGCGTCTGTTCCTCTGGCGGGACCTCGCGAGCCTCTTCTGCAAATTGCTCGGGGTGGGTCTCCTCCTCCTGTGCGGCGCCCGCGCCCTCGTCCTTGAACGCCAGCGGCGCGGGCGCGGTTTCCTCCGCGGCCTCGGGGCTGGGGGGTGCGGGTTCTTCATAGGGCGCCGCTTCGTAAGCCGGGGCGGCGGCTTCGGGTGCCGGACTGGGCTGCTGCGCCGCCTGCGCCTGGGTGGTGGCCTGGGCGGACCCTTTAGTCTGTGCCTTGGTCGCGCAGCCGACGAGCAAGGCCGCCAACACGATTGGCGTGAGGTTGAGAACTGCCCCGCGCAATGCAGCGCCGGGTGCGGTTGAAAACCTTTCTTGAGTCGAAGCGGGATTTGCCATGTCCATGGTTCTCCTCGTGATTCGCCGTGGTTCCG
>Ga0335077_10003089_pt1 | contig 20004 bp, 16 predicted proteins | sample Lox_Sample_31_FD_207151 | JGI IMG/M metagenome (GOLD analysis project Ga0335077, IMG submission 207151) | Soil microbial communities from Loxahatchee National Wildlife Refuge, Florida, United States - Lox_Sample_3.1 | ecosystem: Environmental > Terrestrial > Soil > Wetlands | place: USA...
TTTCGGAGCGGTCTCCGGTTTTGATTTGTCCGCGGCGCTCGGCGGTGATGGCGGCCTGCTGCTTCTCGAGTTCCATTTCATAGAGACGGGAACGAAGCACGCGCATGGCCTTGGCGCGATTCTTGATCTGCGATTTTTCGTCCTGCTGGGAGACGACCAGGCCGGTGGGCAAGTGTGTAATGCGCACCGCAGAATAGGTCGTGTTGACAGACTGGCCGCCCGGCCCGGAGGAGCAGAACGTGTCGATGCGAAGATCCTTGGGTTCGATCTTGATGTCGATTTCGTCGGCTTCGGGCAGAACCGCGACCGTGGCGGCAGAGGTGTGAATGCGGCCTTGCGTCTCCGTCGCGGGGACGCGCTGTACACGATGGACCCCGCTTTCGTACTTCAGCTTGGAGTAGACTTTGCTGCCCTGAATGGCGGCCACGATTTCCTTTACGCCGCCCATCGAAGAGGGCGAGCTCTCCATGACCTCTACTTTCCAGCCTTGCGACTCGGCATAGCGTGAGTACATACGGAAGAGATCCCCGGCGAAGATGGCGGCTTCGTCGCCGCCCGTGCCGGCGCGGATTTCGAGAATGATGTTCTTGTCGTCGTTCGGGTCTTTGGGGAGGAGGAGAAGTTTCAATTCGCGTTCGACAGTTTCCTTGCGGGCAGTAAGCTGTCTTTCTTCTTCCTGAGCGAGGTGGCGCATTTCCGCATCTTCCGATTCGACGACCATCTGGCGCGCACCCGCGAGATCTTTCTCGATTTGTTTGTATTCGCGATGCTTGTTGACGATATCCTGAAGCTCAGCGTGCTGCTTGGCGAGCTTCTGGAAACGTGAGGAGTCCGCGATCACCTCGGGCGAGGAGAGTTCGTGGGTCATCTCCTGGTAGCGGGCGTCCAATTGGTCGAGTTTTTCAGTCAATGTGAGAACGGCCATAAGTACCTCGGTTTTCAGCCAACAGTTCACAGCGATCCGTGAGAGAAAGAAACAACCCGCAAAATGCGTTGAATGGGCAAACTAGCGCAGGCTCCGGTGCGTGGAGCAACAGGAGAGACAGCTAATAGAAGGCAGCGTACATCTCTACTCTTTCAGAATAGCGTGGAAATCGATGATTCGCAACGGAGAGTGAACCGATGTTGCTGGCAGGAACCGCTGTGTACTAGGATGCGATGGAGTTGATTTGGAAGAGAATGTGAGCTGAAAAGACGAACGAGGCATCGCGAACGGCTATGGAAAATGCTCCGGAGATGATGCAGGAAAACGGGCCGCAAGGGGATGCGGGATTCCTGTGGGATTTCTGGTATCCGGCGATGCGGAGCGGCGAGATATACGGGCGCAGCCTGGCCACGGCGATGCTATTGGAAGTTCCGCTGGTGATTGGGCGGACGAGCGAAAGAGCGTCGTTTGCCATGCGGGATGCCTGCCCGCACCGGGGGATTCCGCTTTCGTATGGGCATTTCGACGGCAAGAATCTGCAGTGCAGCTACCACGGTTGGGAGTTTGACGCGTGCAGCGGGCGCTGTGTGCTGATCCCATCGCTCACGAGCCACGACAAATTGAAAGTGGACCGGATCAGCGCTGGGCATTTTCCGTGTGAAGAGCGGGACGGGTACGTCTGGGTGTACATGAGTGCGCCCGGTGCGAAATTGCCGGAGACTTTGCCTGCCGCACCGGAACTACCGAAGTTCAGCGAGAAATTCAGGATCACGCGGCTGGATTGCGAACTGCCTTCGCACATTGACCATGGAATTATCGGGTTGATGGACCCCGCGCATGGGCCGTTTGTGCACCAATCGTGGTTCTGGCGCAGCAAGAAGAGCATTCACGAGAAATCCAAGAATTTTGAACCGATCCCGAACGGATTCCGCATGAGCAAGCATTCGCCTTCGACGAACAGCCTGCCTTACCAATGGTTGAAGAGCATGACGGGCGAACCGGTCACGACCACAATTGATTTTGTCCTGCCCAATATGCGGTTTGAAGAAATTCGCAGCGGGAAGTTTTGGTTCTCAAGCCGGGCGACGGTGACGCCGGTGAGGCGAGACTGCTGTCGAATTGATTTCGTAGCGGCGTGGAATCTGCCGTTGCCGATCTCCGTGTTTCGAGCGTTTGCAAAGGTGTTCCTGCGGCAGGATCAGGAGACCATGATGCAGCAGGCGGAGGGCCTGAAGTTGAATCCGCGGTTAATGCTCATCGATGATGCGGATCGCCCCGCGAAATGGTATTTCGGGTTGAAACAGAATTTGCTTGAGTCGCGACGCACAGGCAAACCGATGGTGCATCCGATGGATGGGCCGGTCACGCTGCACTGGAATAGCTAAAGCAGGGCGGGGACGGATCCAGAGAAAGAGGAGAATGCCCGCATGCCCAAAGAAGCATGCGGCGCGTTGGACGAGCTTGATCGAATTCCTCCCTCCGGACAACGCTTCGATTGTATTGGTCTAGCGAAGCGAGGCGAGATCGAAATCGACGACGACTTGATCGCCTTCGGGAGGTTCGATCTGAATCGTGGCCGAGCCGGGATCGAAGGCTTCGGCCAGGAACTCGAGTTGAACAGTGGCGCCGACGAGGCTACAGCCACCATCCCCGCAAACATAGTCGGGTTCCCCTGTATATGAAAAAGGCGAAAGGACCTTTTTGTCGCTGATGACCTGGATTTGAAAGTCGCGCCAAAAGTCGGTGGGCCGCATCACGTAGTCCCAGGGCGTGCCGGAACTGCGGCCGTCGGGATTCGGGATCACAGGTCCGTAGGTATCGGTCAATTGGATTTCCACCGTAATCCTTACTGTTTCCACCATGCCGCGATGCTCGATCTCCGCTTGTTGCGCGCTGTAGCCGTAGAGACGTTCGTTGGAGAGTTCAGCGAGCAGCGCATACGGAGTGAAGAACGAGACCGATGCAATATAGGGTCCGGTTTTTGGCGGGGGCAGATGCTTGCAGTACTTGTCGAGGAATTTGGCCAAGGATTCGTCGTGGCGCTGGCCCATAAAATAGGCTTGGCGGACCGCCGTATCGGACAAGGGCGTATCAAACCCCGTGGAGGGAAAGGCGCACAGAGTCGCAGAGAGACAAGTGAGGAGCCGGAGCCAGGTGGACGACAAGGGATCCTCCGAAGAAACGCTCCTGCTGATGAGACGCATACGCATTCTATTCCGGTTTCAGAGGCCATGTCGAAAGTTGCGGTTGTCGAAGGCGCCGAGGAATTCCGGGCGTGTCAAAATATGGCCATGTCTCACATCATTTACAGGATGGAAACGGAGCTTGAGTCAGACGGGCGATGGATCGCCGAGATCGTTGATGTACCGGGTGTATTGGCCTACGGGGCCACAGAAAAAGAAGCTATGGCATCCGCCCAAGCCCTTGCGTTGCGCGTCCTTGCCGACCGCATCGAGAAAGAAAAAGAACCCACCGAGACAGTCACCGTTTCCATCAAAGCTGCCTGAACGTGAGTCAGTGGGCCAGCACACACTTGCGGTGCAACTCCGCAGAAATGAGCCGGATCAGATGCGGCGGGAAATGTTCGGGAAGTCGAGCCATACTTTGATGCCGCAAAAGTGCGAACCTTCGGTGCAAATCGGTGTAGTGATTCCCGCGCGAAGATGGCAGGGTGGGCCAATGTAGCGCGAAAGCTCCGGATGCACGTCGCGAAGTTGCGCAATCTCGTCCATGGAGGCGTTGTAGATCTCTTCCTGCGCGTTGAAGCAGGTGCGCATGGTCCACTTGTGCAGAAGATGAAGGAGCGAGCCGGTTTCGACCAAGCGGATAGATTTGGCGTTGGGAAGAAGGTAGAGCGCGATTTCGGGGGAGACGCCACGGTCGAGAAGTTGGTTCTTGGCGGACCAAGCTTCGGCCATGGCGCGCTCATAGACATCCCTGGCACGTGGGTTTTCTTTTAACAACATGGGTGCGATGTAATCCGGCTGGCGTGTGTCCGCGAGGGTCAGAAGTGGGCGAGAACCGGGAACCAGGCGGTGGCGCTGGTCCTGGCTGTCGGCGGTGTGGCTGATTTTCTTGGCAAACGTGTAGGTGGGGTGCTGCAGGGCGCGCATCATGGGCGCGTGAACGCCGATGTTGAGCGTCTCAAGCCGGTAGAGATTGCGAGCGGGATTCAGCAGGCGGTCGATGGCTTCCGAATCAGGGCAAGCGGATTTCGGCAGGCCGACGACCGCGCGATAGGAGTCGGCCATCACCGGTACAGCGTTGCAGGAATAATCGATCAGGCGCGAGGTGCGGCCTTCCAGCCGCGCGTCGAATTCGCGGACAAACTCGTCCACATGTTGCCGCTTGACGGCGATTTCCTTCCATTCGGGCAACTCTTCCAGCGGAACCGTGGCGAAGCGATCGAAGAATTGGGGATCGACTTGGCGCACCTGCGCGACCATTTCTCCGACGATGGCGCGGGCTTCGCTGGGCGTGTCCGAAGCAGAACACATGCGCCACAGCCGGTGAAGGACGATCCCGGAAAGCGTATGCACCATCGTGGTGAAGGCAGCCACGGGAAGGACATAACGCGCAATCTCAATGGCGCGCTTTTCCGCGGAGCGCTCGATTTTCTGAATTCGCTTCGGGTGTGACATCGGCCCGATGTGCCAGATGTCATTCAGGATGGTGCGAGCGTCGGCAACCAGAAGCAGAGAAAGCTCGCGATAGTAACCCCAAGCACGGGCGATGGCTTGTTCGTAAATCTCGCGGGCCTGCGCGTTGAAGTAGAGATCGACAGGAGGAACGTAGGCCTGCGCCCGGTCCAAGCGCACGTAGCGCTGGCTTTGCTGCTCGGAGTTGTAAAAGGGATGAGCGTGAAGGAAGGACCAGACAAACTGACGGCTTACATGTTCCAGGCCAAATTCGAAGTGAGCGTGCTGGTACACGGTGTGGTGGCCGCTATAGAAAGTAGCGGCGCCAATGTTCACCCGCTGCTTATCCGTGATTTCTTCGGGATTGATCAGGCGAGGCGAATAGCAGGTACGCGCGGCCGCAATCGCGGAATCGAAAGGATGCGAAAAAGCGTTGCGGAGGGTGACGCGCGGGGGAGCCGTCTCGACGACGTTCGGCGCCGGCGCGCCATCAAACATGCGGGATTGTGTAGCCACGCTGGGCAACGATTTTACACGCACTGGGGGCGATGGACAAAAAAAGCGCAAATGACGGTGTGAACTCCGAGTGTGAGTGCTGCCCTTGTGCGAGTCTTGCCGCGCTTCCCGGGCCTTGCTCTAGAGTTCTCTAGCCACTGGGTGGCGTCACTATCGCGGCGGCCACAACTGTGATACATCATGCGTAACCTTGAACAGTGGCTCAGGTTGCGCCACATGCATCAAGCGCGGGTTTGGGAGGAAAAGTGAAAAGTCGGCTTGAATCTCAGAGCGTAGAGAGTTCGGTATCGCGCCGCAAATTCTTGAAGCAAACGGCTGCGGCGACAGCAGGTTTTTGCATCATTCCGCGTCACGTGCTGGGCGGGACGGGATACGTACCGCCCAGCGATAAAATCAACATGGCCTTCATCGGCGTCGGCTCTCAGGGTCTGCGCGTCATGCTGCGTTTTCTGCGGGAACCGGACGTGCGGGGCGTCGCTGTTTGTGATCCCAACCGATCCGGCGAGAATCACCCGCAATGGGACACGCATGAGTTCTGTCATTCCGTCCGCAAACTTCTCGGGGTCGACAGCGGATGGGATTGGCTGAGCCCCGATCAGCCCATGCAGTTGACCCATTCTCTGCGAGTCACCAGTGGCGTTGCCGGCCGCGAACCGTGTCAAAAAATCGTGGATGCCTATTACGGGAGTCAAAACCGTTCTGGCGAGTATCACGGCTGCTCGGCCTACGCTGACTTTCGCGACCTGCTCGAAAAACAGAAAGATCTCGATGCGGTTGTGGTGTGTACCACCGACAACTTGCACGCGGCCGTTTCCGCGGCGGCGATGAAGAAGCGCAAACACGTGTTTTGTCAGAAGCCTTTAACGCACACGATCCATGAGGCACGGCGCATTGCCGAAATCGCCCGGGAGACAGGCGTGGCGACTCAGATTGCCGTTGCCAACCAAGCCTCCGAGGATACGCGCCTGCTCTGCGAATGGATTTGGGACGGTGCCATCGGCCCGGTCCGCGAGGTCGTCAACTGGTCGAGTCGGCCTTTTTGGCCACAGGGTCTGGAACGCCCTAAGGATGCGGAGCCCGTGCCCCAGGGTTTCGACTGGGATTTGTGGCTTGGCCCTGCGCCGGAACGTCCTTTTCATCACGCGTACGTGCCTTTTGTCTGGCGTGGATGGGCGGACTTTGGCTGTGGCGCGCTCGGCGACATGGGCTCGTACAGTTTCGACACTATTTTTCGTGTCCTAAAACTCGAGGCGCCGGTCAGCGTGGAAGCGAGTTCGAGTGAGCGCTACGACGAGACCTACCCTCTGGCCTCGATTATCCACTTCAACTTCGCGGCCCGAGGGGACATGCCCCCAGTGAAATTCACCTGGTACGATGGCGGGCTCAAGCCGGCACAACCCGAAGAATTGGAGGGTACTCCTCCGTCTACGGGAGGCGATGTAGAAGACAATGAAGGGCTGCTCTTTATCGGCGACCGCGGCAAGATCCTCTGCAGGTTCAATGGTGGGCATCCGCGGCTGATTCCTGAAGAGAAAATGAACAGCTACAAGCAACCCCCGAAAACACTGCCACGGTCGCCCGGCAACGAACGGGAATGGCTCGATGCTTGTAAGGGGAGCACAGGCAAACCCGGCGGGAACTTCGAATTCTCGGGTATGGTGACGGAGACGTTGCTTCTGGGAAATGTCGCGATTCTCTCCGGTGAAAAACTCAAATGGGATCGCCCCAGCCTAAAAGTTGTGAATTCCGATTCGGCACAAAAGTATGTCCGTCCGGAACGCCGAAAGGGATGGGAACTCTAGCCAGTCTCAGATGAGCATTGGATTGAGGAGGCGAGTATGTACGCAATTTCACGAAGGGAATTTGCAAAAAGCGCGGCGATGTGGAGTGCCGCGGCCGGATTTTTTTCTACGGGTGCGACGGAACTTTGGGCTAATCCGCTAGGTATGCCAATCGGTTGTCAGACATGGCCCGTGCGGGCAATGATCGCCAAGGACTTTCCCGGCACGATCAAGCAGCTTGCCGAGGCCGGATTTCAGACGATCGAGCTGTGCTCGCCGGTGGGTTACGCAGATTCGGGGTTCGCCGATATCGCCAAATACAAGGGGAATGAACTCCGGAGAATCCTGAGCGACGCCGGCGTCACCTGTGTGAGTTCACACTTCGGTATTCCGGAACTCAGGCACGATCTGGAGGGTCGCATCGCGTGGGCGAAAGATGTGGGACTGACACAAATGATCGTGCCAACCCTCGGCGGAGCTAAGAACCCAACGATGGACGACGTGAAGCGAGCGGCGGAAGAGTACAACAAAATGGGTGAACGGTCGGCCAAGGCGGGCATCCAGCAGGGCCTTCACAATGAGGACTTCGAGCTTTCCATGGTGGGGGACAAACGCACCTATGACCTTTTGCTGGAGCTTCTCGATCCGAAGCTGGTCAAGTTCCAGTTCCAGGTCTCTACGATCAGCCACGGCTACGACGCCGCGGAGTACTTCACCAAGTACCCCGGCCGCTTCTTTTCCATGCACGTTCAGGGCTGGTCGGCGAAGGACAAGAAGGTTGCGCCGGTCGGACAAGACAGTCTGGACTGGAAGAAAATCTTCACCGCGGCCAGAACGGGCGGCGTAAAGAACTACTTCGTCGAGATGAACCTGGAAATGATGAAAGCCAGCGTTCCCTACCTTCGCGAACTGCAGGTCTGACCCCGACAGAAAAGACGCGGACCGGAGAGGGCCGGTCCGCGGAAGAAGCGAAACGGAATCTGGAATTACTTCTTGCCGGCGGCCGCCGGAACGTTGGCGTACTTCTTCTGAAAGCGCTCCACGCGACCGGCCGTATCAATGAGCTTCTGCTTGCCGGTAAAGAACGGATGGCAATTCGAGCAGATTTCCACGCGCAGCATATTGCCCTTGATGGTCGAGCGGGTCTGGAAAGTGTTCCCGCAAGCGCAGTGTACGGTCACGGGGTGATAGTCGGGATGGATACCGGGTTTCATGATTCTCCATTCTGTCGTGGCCGGTCTGCACGGCACCCAATGGTTACAAGGGACCACAGCCGCGTCGCTAGGTCACGAGGCAAACCCCAATTATAAGGCAAGTCATAGGGAACACCAAACAGCGTAACCGCGAAGGCAAGGCGCCCCGAATGTCAGGACGACGGGATGACGGCGGTCACCTGATTCGAATAGGCACTCTCGACTCCAGAGGAATCAATGGCGGTGACTGCGTAATCGTACGTGGTCCCCAGGGCTACAGTGGAATCATCGTAGCTCAGGGCTGTAATCGGAGTGCTATTCAAAGGGCTATAGGAGGCAGCGGAGGCTAGGCGGCGATACACGATGTAGCCGACGACTTGGCTGGAGCTCGCGGCCCAAGTCAGGTGCACGGTGTGTTGCACGGAAGGGGGAGGAGTTGGAGATGTAGAGCTGACGCCGTTGCCGCTGAGACTCATCGTTGCCGAGGAAGAGAGATTGGGACTCAGAAAGGTTACCGTTGCCGAGGCGGGGCCGGCAACTTTGGGGTTGAACCAGACCTGAAAGGTCACAGTCTGATTGGGGGCAAGCGAAAGGCCTGTAGAAAGATTCGAGTATCCGAATCCGGAACCCGCGAGGGTAATGCCCTGGAGGACAAGATTGATTTCCCCCGTATTTTGCAGGGTAACGTTTTGTCTGCTGGTCGTATTCAGGGTGATGTTGCCGAAATTGATGGAAGCTGGAGTGATCGCCAAGCTGGCAAATGCCGCCTGCCCATTCCCCGTAAGCGATACGGAAAGGGGGGTGCTGGAGGCGTTTGTCGTGATGCTGAGCGTCGCCGAAGCGCTTCCGGACTTTGTCGGCGCGAAGGACAGCGTATAGGAGAGGCTGTTGCCCGCGAGGACGACGCGAGGTACAGAAGGGCCGGTAATCGAAAAAGCGGGGTTGGACATCGAGAGGCCGGTAATCTGCACGGATGCCGTACCTGTGTTCGAAATGTTCAGACTCTGCGTGGCTGTTTGCCCGACTACCACAGTCTTGAAGTCAAATGCCGTCGCTGACAGCGACAGGGAAGGCGTAGGAGAAGGCGAAGACGAGGAGGGGTTCGAAGATTTCACGGCCGCACACCCGACAGCCACTAAGGAAATCACGAGTAAGGCTGCAGCGGAGGTAAGGCCGCGGAGGCGTGGGCCGGACGTACCAAGTCCTTGCACTCGGAGAAGAATCCCCTGGGAAGAATTCAAGCTTGAAGATATCGAGAGGACGGCGTCACCGACAACCTGTCCCTGGGACAGTCGTAGTACAGGAGGGCATCTGACCTGACCTGTACTAACGGCCAGTGAGAAACAAGCGAGAAAGCCACGCCAGTCTCATTTGTCAAATCGTAAATCGGGCAAGCGTGGGACAGGACGGAAGTTCAGGAGGGCGACAAGGGACAGTGGTGGTCCTTGCGAAGGTTGAGCGCTTAGGAAACGAAGTGGCATCCCAAGCGAAACGTGCCTTCTTTGGTGAGGCGCGACCACACCGGCCTCAGATAGACACGCACTGGCGGCAGAATGGGCACATGAAGAATGGCCAGGATGCTTTCTGGAAAATCCTCAGGCTGCTCGAACTCGAGAGCGACGCCGCCGAATCCTAAGTCCAAGACGCGCGCACGGCGCGTCCCTTTGTCTCCGATCACCGCGTAGGCGTTCGTGCCTACCATCGAGACGCGCTCCGCTTTTCGCTGAACTGCATAGGCACCGGGCGATTCTGGGGGAATCTGGCTTGCGAGTGACTGCACAGCGGCCGAGGTGGCCTCGGCTAACCCAGGAGGAGTCTTTTCAGCCTGGCGCGCGGAGGTGATGGGAATGGGACCGGGACCGGACTCGGGAGACGGTTCAGCTGCAGGCGTTTTCGTCGGTGGGCGAGAATCTCCGTTGCTGGTGCGGGCGTGATTTGCATGCTTCAGACGGTACAGCCGCTCGTCCGCCACGCGAATCAGTTGGTCGGACTGATCTCCGTCCTGGGGGAAAGTGGCCACACCGTGGTCCATCGTGACCGGGAACGCCAGGTGCAAAGCCTGCAGCGTATCTGCAAAAACTGTTTCGATGCGTCTGCTGAGGGCGAGAGCCTGCGCAGCATCCGTTTGCGGCAGAAGTAGAGCAAATTCATCTCCGCCGATCCGAAAAGCGGAGTCCGAGGTTCGAAGTGCTTTTTGGAGTGTCGCAGCTGCCGCGCGGAGCACCTCATCGCCGCGAGGATGACCGTACTTGTCGTTGACTTCCTTAAAACGATGAAGGTCGAGAATCGCAATGCCGAGAGGCAAGCCATAGCGGCGGGCGCGATTCAGTTCTTTTTCAAAACTCTCCGCAAAGAGGCGGCGATTGTACAGTCCCGTCAGGGGATCGGTGACGGCATTGAGCTGGAGCTTTTTGTATTCGTCATATTCGAGAACGATGGGGACCCGGATCATTCCCGCAGAAGAAAGCACATCCATAAGAATGGTCTTGAGCGAAACCGGCCGGCCCAATCGTTCGGTGAGCTCGCGACGGCGCGTGAGCATCTCTTCCCAGAGTTGCAAACACTGGCTCTCACGCAAATCGAGATGCGTAGTCGTGCGGAAATAACGCTGGAGAAACTGGCTACGCGCGGAGACATCCATGCCCTCGAGCGTGTCCGCGAGGAGCTCGAGGTAGGCATCTTCGATAGGCAAACGCGGGGCCGCTGGGGCTCCGGGGCTGGGCATAGCCGGGTTTTCCTACACTCTGCCTTCCCCGCGGGGTTTGGGGCAGGCACGGTCTGATGGCTTAGCTGACAAAAGGAGCAAGCCAGATGCCATTCGGGGCGGTGCGAGTGGCCCAAGACTCCCAAGGAGAAAGCGAAGGGGACGGCGGTATGTTATTACAAATCGGCCAGATATGCGAGAGGTAGCAACTGGAGGAATTGGGTCCGGCTGGACCTTTGTCACACGCGCTCCAAAGCCGCTACGCATAGAGGGGCAAAGACTTACTCAAGAGGGCGCAGGAATTCCAGTCCGAAGATCCTAAGGTCACCGAGGACATCCTGGCGCCGTACTTTGGCCGCAATCGGGGGTGTTTCGCTTGGAACTAAGCTGGAGGGAGCGGGTGCCGGGGCCGGAATCGTAAGCTGGACGTGCTGGTCCAGCCGAAGCATGTGCGTCGAAGCAATACAGGCACCGTGGGCGCTGATATTAAGCGTTTTTGTAAGTTCAATGAACTCCACGCCCGCTGCATCGGCCCCTCGTAGAAAAACGGGCACCTGAATCCGTATCCGCGGGCATGCCCGCGTCTGCGGAGTTTCGGCGGCGCGAGCTTCATCCATTTGTTTGAGACTCAGATCCCTATTCATAGTACCCAGGAACTAGTACAGATCATGCAGGTTACTTGCCAGCACAAAACGAGCACTTGTGCAGTTAAGTATTTGTTTGTCAATGTTCTAAATGGCGATGTTCCGTCCAATTTTGAGACAGATTTGAGCGTTAGAGTAACTATTCCCCTTCAATTTCCCAAAAAGTGCAAATGGAACGCATTTACCATTGACACTACGCCCCACGTCTGGAAGGATGGGCTTCTTAAGGCATGGGAAAAAATTTACCATTATATAAGGATTTGCGCTAAGAGATGGGTGTGCCCCCTCCAAGTGGCCTTGGCGGACAAGCCAAAGTAGAGAGCGCCTCGCGCCTGGATCATGTGCGCGCTCTGCTGGAGACGGTTCATGCCAGCGTCGTGCTGGCCCGTAGCGATGGGTTGGCTCTCCTCTTAAACGACCATGCAGAAAAGCTCATGGCGCAACTGGGTGTGCGTGGAGACGGCGCTTTCAACGTCCTGCGAGACTTTCTCAGGGTCGACCCACAGCAGCTCTCGCGGCGGATGGAAGAGGGGGAGCATGAAATTGCGGTGAATTGCGTCCATGCAGGCAGGACGTTCCATGCACGTCTGAAATGGATCCCGGACGCAAACTGGATCGCAGTGCAACTCGAACCGGAAGAGAAGGACGCGCGGGGAGCAAATGCAGCCGTTCAGCCGACCGTCCAGGAGCTTCTGCAGGAGCGCGAGATTACTTATCGGAATCTTCTGGCAGCCTATTTGAAGCTGCAGGAAGTGAACCGGCAGAAGACCGTATTTCTTGCTTCCGCGGCGCACGAACTGAAAACTCCCCTGGCGGTCATCAAGGGATATTACGACCTCTTGCTGACCGGTTCCTTGGGCAAATTGACGGACAAGCAGCGGGACATCCTGGAAGAATCGAAGGAAAGTTGCGAGCGGCTGGTCCGATTGGTATCGATGTTTCTGAATTATTCCGCGCTGGAGAGTGGAAAGCTCGTCCTGCAATTGCGCGAGAATGATTTGCGGGATTGCCTGGCGGAAATAGCCAGCCGTTGGTCGGAGGCGTACCAGCGAAAGGGAGTGAAGCTGGAGAGTCAACTCGATCCGTCCATCCCGGCTTTCAAGTTCGATTACCAGAAAGTCCAGCAAGTCGCTTCCAATTTATTGGACAACGCGCTTAAGCACACGCCCAGCGGGGGAAGTGTGACTTTGCGAGCGCGGCCACATTTCTGGGAACGCCGGGTGGCGCACGTGGCTCCGATTGAGGAGCGCCGGCGCTTCCGTCTGCCGCGGCCAAACAGCGCGGAAGTTAGCGTAACGGATTCAGGGCCAGGAATTGCGGCGGAACACCACCAGGAAATCTTCGAGGACTTCATGCGCGTGGACAAGAACACTTCCGGGATGGGCCTTGGCCTAGCCATTGCGAAGCGGCTTATTCAGGCGCATCGCGGGAAGATCTGGGTTGAGAGCGAAGAACGACGCGGCAGTACGTTTGCCTTTCTGCTGCCAATGGACCAGAGCTAGCACAGGAAAGGGAATAAGGGGAAAGAATCATGACAGTGAAAGAGAAAATCCTGGTAGTGGACGACGAACCGAGCATCCGAAAGTACTTGCAGACACTGCTGGAGGTGGATGGCTTCGACGTCGAGGCCGTGAGCAGCGGAAAAGAGGCAATTTCGAAGATCAGCAACGGCGAGCGCCCGGATTTCATCATTCTCGACGTGCTCATGCCGGAATTGAACGGGCTCGAGACGCTCCAGCAGTTGATGCATCTGGACCGCAGTCTCAACGTGATCATGCTCTCGTGTTCGAACGAGGTGGGGACCGTCGTCGAAGCCATCCGTTTGGGCGCACACGACTATCTGACCAAGCCCTTTGAAAAGACGGAACTGGACGCGGCGATGCTGAAGTCCCGCCAGAAGAAACAACTAGCCCAGGAGAACCAGGTTCTCAAAGACTACTGCGACCAGGTCACAGAGGACCTGAGTTTCCTTGCGGCCAGCCCGCAGATGGTGCGAATCCGCCAGCAGATCCTGCAGATCGCTCCGGTCGATGTTCCGGTTTTCATCTGTGGGGAAAGTGGCGTCGGCAAGGAAGTTGTCGCGCGAATGATCCATTTGCGTTCCAAGCGCCGGAATCAGCCCTTCGTCAAGGTGAACTGCGCGGCGCTGCCCGGGGAATTGCTGGAGTCCGAACTGTTCGGATTTGAGCAGGGCGCCTTTACCGGTGCGGTGCGCGCGAAGCCAGGAAAATTTGAACTAGCCAACAAGGGGACCATTTTCCTTGACGAGATTGCCGAAATGTCCGTGCACCTGCAGGCAAAATTGCTGCACGTGCTGCAGGATCACCAGTATTCCCGGCTGGGGGGGCGCCACCTCGTGGAAACAGATGTGCGGGTTTTGGCGGCCACAAACGTGGACGTGCAAGAGGCCATGAAGACCGGCCGGTTCCGGGAGGATTTGTACTACAGGTTGAACGTCCTGTCGATCAACGTTCCGCCGTTGCGTGAACGAACCGCAGAAATACCGCTTCTTTTCCGCCACTTCCTGGAAAAGTACAGTGAGAAATTCGGCAAGCCGGCTCAGAGTCCGTCCAAACACCTTCTCGATGCGGCCCTGAATTATCCGTGGCCGGGTAATTTGCGAGAACTAGAGAACTTCGTGAAGCGCTACGTGATTCTCGAGGATGACGAAGGCAGTTTGCGGGAACTGGTGGAAATGTCTGCCTCGCGGCAGAGAACATCGCCGCGCATCGAAACGCCAATACCCAAAGAGCAGGGGCTCAAGGCCCTCGTGCGCGGGCTGAAAGACGAAGCCGAAATGGAAGCGATTGCCGATGCCCTCGAGAAGACGCGTTGGTGCCGGAAAGATGCAGCGAAAATGCTGGGCATCAGTTACAAGGCGCTGCTCTATAAGATGAGGCAGTTCAATCTGGATTCTCCCCGGTCAAGACGAAGCACCCAGGAAAAGCCGGTGGATGAGCCGGCTGCCATCTAGCGTTCGATAAGTTGAAGGGCCTAGTACGTAGTTGCCGATTCTGGGCACACTCGGCAAAAAGAGAACTTGCGGGAAAAGTCGGCGCGGAGTATTGTGCCCAGCGAATCGTACATGGCTGCCGGGAGGGGTGCAATTGCCTCTCTTCATGGTGCAACAGGGGAAACCGATCAGGCGTCAGGGAAATCGGCATACTCCGGAATTCCACTTTCAGACGCCTGCGAATTCGGGAGTCCCGGGTCTAATCCAGTGGAAGACTACCGGCAGCATCCTTAGAAATATGCCGGCCAGTTCTGCGCGTGTGGAGGGGCTGGATTCGTTGGGAAGTGCAACTTCGTGCATGAAAGTGTGCGCGATTGGAAGTGACCAAGGGTACAGATTGGAGTTCGGCCCTGCGAGTCGGGCCGCGCTCGGGAGCCGAGGATGTCAGTAATGACGGAGCGCCGGACGGCGAGACGGTACGATTTGACTCTGCCAATCAGCATTCGGTTCGCGGCAGATAGCGTGGTCAGTCGCCAGGAAGGCAAGACCAGAGACATCTCCACGCGAGGCTTGTACTTTGTGGTTCCGCGGGAACTCGAGGCTGGCTCTGAGCTCGACATCATGCTTACACTGCCCGCGGAAATCACGCATGGAAGCGACGTTTTTGTACGAGCGCAAGGAAAGATCGTGCGTATCGAGCGCCGGTTGGAAGAGGGAGAACCTCGTTTGGGGGTAGCTGCCATCATCGAACGGTACGACATCATGCGCGGCGAAACGCCACGGGCCTGAAGCCTGCCAGGAACGGAGCTTCCGCGCTCCTTGCTGGATCCCGTCCGCCGCTGACTCTCATTTTCCCCGAATTTCCGGTTGCGCTCGAGAGATAGATAGGCGTAGCATGAGCGGGATTTTTCTCCCCGGAGGGTCCACATGAAGGTTTCGGATCTAATCGGGTCTCGCAAGGAAGTCTATTCCATTCATGAAGAGAAGAGTGTCCTGGAGGTTGCGCAGTACTTTCGAGAAAAGGGCATTCGCTCTGCGGGCGTAATCGATGCAAGCGGGCAATTGGTCGGAGTGGTCTCTCAAAGTGACATCTCCGACAAGGTTGCCGCCGAGAATAAGTGCCCCGCGTGGATGAAGGTCTCCGAGATTATGACTCGCAAGCTGCTGACAGTCAGTCCGGAAATGACCTTCGATGAGAGTCTTCAACGGATGGAACAGAATGGTGTTTATCACCTGCTCATCGTAGATGCCCAGCGAGGTTTTCTTGGAATGCTTTCCGTCAGCGACTTCTTGCGGGTAATGGCCTCGGATCAAAAGGCGCGGGCGGACCTGCTGGAATCTTACCTGTTCTCTTCGAGATAGGCGCAGTGCCGGATCGGCGCCAGCACACCAGAAAACAAACCGGCGAAATGAGAATTCCGCTTCCCCCGGAGTGCGGGGGAATTTCCTCCTTTGGTCCAATGGCAATGGGGGACCGTGGCGCAGGGTACTGGAACTTCTAGCCTTTTTCTCGACATATTCATTGAAAGGAAAGGCGTTAGTAATCAGGAGATCATTTCGTTTACAAATGTCTACGCCCGTACTTTGGACGGGGATTTGCACTCTTCGCAGCCCAAGAGTTTATGCCGGGCGACCACGCTAATCGGAATGCGCACACCGAAGGGAGCAACTCTGTCCCTCCTGACCAAGTGCTCTTCGGTTCCTCCCCCATCATGGCCGAGCTACGGAAACAGGCTCAAAGAATTTGCCGCACGAATGTCCCCATTTTGCTCACCGGCAGTGGAGGCACAGGCAAAGAGGCCATTGCCAGGTGGATACACGCGAACTCCGAGTTCGCCGGCGGAGAGTTCGTCAAAGTCAACTGCGCTGCTATCCCCGCCACACTGCTGGAAAGCGAATTATTTGGCTACGAAAAGGGCGCTTTTACGGGAGCGACCTACAGCAAGCCCGGCCGCGTGGAGCAAGCTCATCGAGGCACGTTGTTCCTGGACGAGATTGCCGATCTCGACCTGAACCTGCAGAGCAAACTCCTGCACTTCCTTCAAGACGGTACATTTTCTCGAATTGGGGACAACCTGGAGCGCAAGATCGACGCGAGGCTCTTGTGCGCCACGAATAAGGATTTGGAAAAAGAAACCGGGGCGGGGCGATTCCGCCAGGACCTCTTCTATCGAGTTCACGTATTTCGCTTGAAACTTCCTTTGCTGCGGGAACGCCGCGAAGATATTCCCATGCTCGCGGAGTATTTCCGGCAACAGTTTCAAAAGCAATTTGGGATGACCGCTGAGTCCTTCGCACCTGAATTACTCGATTACCTGAAGAACCTGGCGTGGCCTGGAAACGTAAGGGAACTGTCGAACGTAGTCGCGCGGTACGTACTGATCGGCCCGGAAGCTTCCATCTACCCGGAGAACACGTCTCGAAGGAGCAGGTCGACACTCAATGGCGGGCCGAACGGCGAATCGGTGCCTTTAAAGAGAATGGCGAGGGATGCCATCAAGGAGATGGAACGAAACGTCATCCTGGAGACTCTCCGCGCGAACCAATGGAACCGCAGAAAGACCGCCCAAGACCTGAAGATAAGCTATAGAGCTCTGATTTATAAGATCCGGGACGCGGGGCTAGTTTCACGCCGTGCCGCCGCAGCGAGCGCCGCGTTCAGGGCGGAAGCGCCAGACCAAGGCGCCCGGGGCGACTGAACCCAGACTCGAGTCTTCTCTCTCCCTCGAATCGATTCACACTTCAACGCATGCGGCGGCGGATTCGCTGTGCCGATTGTGACTCAGGCCGTAGTCTCTGAGCTTACGCGAAGTTGCCTCTACGGACAGGTTGGACCGAAGGGCAATTTGGGGCCAGCCCCCTGAACAGCGGGCCCAGCTGTCCTTCTTTTGGTCCTCCCACCAGTTATTCGCTCCCATGTCGTTCGCTTACTCTCCGGTTGGGGAACCGGAGGGTACGTCCATGACGAACGGCTATGCGCAGTGGGCGGGAAAGATTGGGAACAGCGCCCGAAGTGACCGGGGCAATTTTCGAGGGACTCTCGTCCTCGTTCTTCTCCTTTTGCCAGTACTGATCGTGAGTGGTTGCGCCGGCGTGGTCACAAAGTCTGGAACGCAAACAATTCCCGGTATCTTTCAATTGAACCCGGCGGCCATAAATTTTGGAAATGTGGCCGTTGGCAAACAGTCGTCACAGACGGTCTCCGTGTCAAACACCGGGACAGTTGCGGTCAATATCATGCAGGCCACGTTCTCGAATTCCCAGTTCAGCTTATCCGGGGTCACCCTGCCGATGTCTCTGGCTGCCGGCAATTCGGGGAGTTTCTCGGTCAACGTGAAGCCAACCGCCGCCGGAAGCGTGACAGGAACGATGACCGTGAGCGGCGACAGCGGCAGCTCCCCTGTCGTGGTGAATCTGGCGGCCACCGCCGTGAACGGGACTCAGCCGCAGATCTCGGCAAGCCCTGCCTCGATCAACTTTGGATCTGTTTCCACGGGACTGAATGGCACGGCCACCCTGACATTGAGCAACACGGGATCGGCTGATCTAACGGTCTCTTTAATCACCCTCACGGGAGCGGAATTCAGTATCGGCGGTCTGACCACGCCGAAGACGATCAGTGCCGGTCAATCGGCGCAGGCGACCGTGACGTTTTCTCCGACGTCGGCGGGCAGCGCCTCAGGAAACATAGCGATTACCAGCAACGATCCTACGACGCCTACACTCAATGTTCCGCTGAGCGGGACGGGATCGAGCACAGCTACAGGGCGATTGAGCGCAAATCCCGCAAGCTTGAGTCTCGGAACTGTTGCGGTGGGCAAGAATACGAGCGGGCAGGTTGTGGTCAGCAATACGGGCAACGCCGCCGTGCACGTTTCTGCCGTCAGCGCCACGGGAACTGGGTTTTCCGTCAGCGGCATGACCACTCCTGCTACGTTAAATCCCTCGCAAACCGCCACACTGACGGTTGCTTTCGCGCCGACCGCGGCGGGCAGTGTGACTGGCTCGGTTACGCTGACCAGTGACGCATCCAATTCCCCGTTCACAATCGCCTTGAGTGGAACGGGGGCGCAGGCTGGGCTCAGTGTTTCTCCAACGACTTTCAATTATGGAAGTGTTGTCGACGGCCAAACGAAATCCCAGAGTTTCACACTGACGAACACAGGATCCGCTTCCCTCACGATCACCCAGCTAACGATGACTGGAAGCGCGTATACCGTGAGCGGGCTTGCCTTGCCTGCGACAATCTCTGCGGGTAGCAGCACAACTCTCAGCGTTTTGTTTGCGCCGACAACGGCAGGCAGCTTGACCGGAACGCTCAGCATTACGAGCAATGCGCCCAACTCTCCGACGACAGTGTCCTTAAGCGGAACTGGCACGGCTGGCACTGTTTCACTCACGGCGAATCCCACCAGCGTGAGTTTCACGGGCATCAATGCCGGGAGCTCGAGTACCAAGAGCGTGACCCTTACGAACAGCGGGAATACCAGCGTCACCGTCTCGCAAGTGACCGTGAACGCCAAAGACTTTTCGGCCAGCGGAATTACCACCCCACTTGCCCTGGCGGCAGGTCAGACCGCCACGCTCAATGTGGCTTTCGCCCCCTCAGCTTCCGAAACCATAACGGGGAATGTCACTGTTGCCACTTCGCAGGGTGCAAGTGCCGTGATCGCGGTGTCTGGCGTCGGCGTTCAGCCGGCCCTGACGGTCACGCCCGCCAGCGCAAGTTTTGGGAACGTGACGGTGGGGACTTCGAGCACGCAGACGATGCAATTCACCAACAGTGGTACCGGAACGCTCACGATCACGCAGGTCAGCGTTACGGGCACTGGGTTTAGCGCCGGCACGTTGACCCTGCCGGTTTCTCTTAACGCAGGGCAGTCGACGACGTTCAACCTGCAATTTGCTCCGACATCAACCGGATCGGCGACCGGCAGCGCGACGATTGTGAGTAATGCGCCTAATTCACCAACCACAGTCGCACTGAGCGGCACAGGGGTGGCAGCGACCTTGATAGTGTCTGTCAGCCCGACGAGCTTGAGCTTCGGGAATGTGAACACGGGGACCTCTTCGACGCAAACCGTGACTGTCACGAACACAGGAAATGCGAACGTGCAAATCTCGAGCATTAGCGAAAGCGGGGCCGGATTCACCCTAAGCGGAGCAAGCACGCCGGTGACCCTCACTCCAAACCAGAGCCTGACGTTTAGTGTGATCTTTACACCAGCCTCAGCCGGCAGCTTGACAGGAACGGTCACAGTGACCAGTAACGCCACTGGTTCGCCGGCGAGCATTGCGCTCACCGGGACCGGCGTGCAGGCGTCTACGCACACCGTTTCGCTGAATTGGACGGCAAGTACCTCAACGGTTTCCGGCTACAACATCTACCGGAGCTCGACGAGCGCCAGCTCGGGATTCACGCAGATCAATACCTCGCTGGTGACCAACCTGAGCTACGTTGACTCCGGAGTTTCTAGCGCGACCACCTACTACTATGCCGCCACAGCTGTGGATTCCGGCGGCAACGAGAGCGACAAATCCAACGTGGCCACGGCAGTCATTCCTTAACCCAAGTTCCGCAGTTTGAAGAATAAATACCTGTGTTTTCAACACGGACATAGGCGAGTCTTCACTACACTTGGGCCATTTC
>Ga0335077_10003090_pt1 | contig 20003 bp, 16 predicted proteins | sample Lox_Sample_31_FD_207151 | JGI IMG/M metagenome (GOLD analysis project Ga0335077, IMG submission 207151) | Soil microbial communities from Loxahatchee National Wildlife Refuge, Florida, United States - Lox_Sample_3.1 | ecosystem: Environmental > Terrestrial > Soil > Wetlands | place: USA...
AGCAAGTGCAGGCGTACTTTTGGCGATTAGCCGAGAATTCGGGGTCTCGGTCGACTGGCTTCTCACTGGCCCAGGCGCCTAAGAAATGACCCCACTGCGGTCAATGCGTACCAGGGTTAAAAAAACGTGTAGCGAACAAAAAGCGAATATGGTATTCTCTGAACTGGCGCTGGTTGGCTCTGGCACTTAGCATGAACGACGATGGCAAACGGTTGAGTCCTGGAACGACTATCCCTACATCAGGCAGCGGGCACTTTGGTACTCGAGTCTCGCGGACCCCGCGGTCCTGGCGGAAGTTCATTTGTGCAACCAGGTTGCACGAAAATGTGCACCCAATGTGCACCCAGGGTGCACAAACCCGGCGGAGGCATCGAAGGCTTGCTGCTTGCTTATTTCACGTGAGCTGGGGCCATGATGCAGTTCGACGAATCAGTCCAGCGCTACTAGCAAACGGAAGGGGCGAGTCCTGCGCCAGCAATACGATTCAAAGTCCCGGTCGAGGGTGAGAATGTCTCCTGGGCTCAGTTCATCAGCGAGCTGAACCCGCGACTTCCACGGGTAAATCTCGATACTTCCTCGGGACGCTCGTACTCGCAGCGGTCGAGCGCGAAGCTGAAATGGAATCTGGAAGATTCCGCGCTCCACATTGTCGAGCACAGCTTCCGCAGCTCCAGGTAGCCTGCGCAAGAGATAGCAGCTTTCGGCAATGACCGCTTCGCAGTTAACCAGCAGACCTACGAGTCCCTTGAGAGCCGCCCGAAAGCGGGCCTAGAGTATGCGCTTGGCGGAATCACGGTTTGTTTGCGCATCAGATCTGTGGGAGTAAATGAGAAGTCTGACTACGCCAGAAACGGGTTTCGAACGCGCACACTGCCGTAAAGTCTTCCATGCTCAAAATCCTCAGAGATGATCTCAGGCAAGCCGTAGTGCTCCGCATATGCCCAGAGATGCGCATCGAACCAAGATAGTTGGTAGGCAGCCATGCCGCGCAACGCCGTCCTCACCACCTGAGCATCAGGATAAAGAATAGGAAACTCCATCATGATGTCTTCGGCTTGGCGCCACGCCTCCTCACGCGGCAACAGGGAATAGCCGTCGGGTCCCACCCGGGTCACAACCGAAACGAATTCTACAAGCGCTTGGTTGGGAATCCGCAGAACCGCTTGAAGGAGCCCCTGCCGCAAGAGGGTGCGTGCGGTCTCGCGTTTCTCTGGAAAGCGTGGATCACATCGGTAAACGAGAATGTTCGTATCAACGAGGGAAGCCACGCTGGTAAAGTTCCTCTCGGGTCCATCCGCGACTTTGGCGGCCAGCCTTCGAATGAACCCCTTTCCTCAATTGTTCTCTCTGAATCTTGCTGAGACGCTTGCTGCCTTTATCAAACAGCTCGAGCCTTTCACCGAGGGTCAAAGGATGTTCGGCTTTGGCACGATTGCGGGCTAACGATACGCGAATACTCTCACCCGCCGGAATCCACTGCAATTCATCCCCAGGTCGAATCCCATACTGGTCAGCGATCGCTTTCGGCACAGTCAATTGTAATTTGCTAGTGACCTTGCTCATCGTCCTTACTATAACAAGGACAGAATCCTTGTGCAAACAGACGTAATCCAATTGGGTATTGGGAGTAGGGATACGGTTTCTGGTGGCATACTACGGAAGGCCTCCAACAAAGACCTTTCGCGCACAACTCGCGATGGACTCCAACCAGGGCGGACCAGTTCGTCTATACCAGTGGGGGCCACGGTCTAGTCGGGCTTGCACATTCGATTTCATAGACCGCGTTGCCAGCCCCGTTTGTGACCGCTTCAGAATGTGAGGTGGGCCATAGCTGAGGCAGTTTACAAAGAGCGTTCTGAACGATCACATTTACTCGCCCTACTTCGCTGCCACTCCAAAAAAAAATCCATGTTGACCTTCAACTGGTCCCAGAATTCGGGAACTTCGAGGCTTCGATCTGACGCAAGCCGAGTTTTCGCGGCGCATTCGTGTCACCCAGAGCTATCTTTCGGCACTGGAGAGGGGAGAGAAGGAACCTGGCGCAGGGGTACTTTTGACGATTAGCCGAGAATTCGGGGTCTCGGTAGACTGGCTACTCACTGGCCAGGCGCCTAAGGAGTGGCCTCGCCGCGGTTAATGCGCACCAGGGTTAAAAAAACTTGTAGCGAATAAAAAGCGAATCTGGTATTCTCTGAACTGGCGCTGGTTGGCTCTGGCACTTCGCATGAACGACGCTGGCAAACGGTTGGGTCCTGGAATGACCCTTGCTGCTCAGGCAGCGGGCACTTTGGTACTCGAGTCTCTCTCCCCGACCCTTGGGCGGGCGGAAATTCATTTGTGCAACCAGGTTGCACGAAGATGTGCACCTAGGGTGCACAAGCTCGGCTTCCCCTACAACCCCGCGTTTGTATGACAAACCAAGAACCCTCGATTGCGGGCGACCGACACTCAGCAACCGACACGAACTAAACTAAGAGCCTGTAACAAAACCCTCCCTGAGATTCGTAGCGATCACTTGTCTGTCTTGCTGGTTTGCCAGTTTACCGAGTGGGCTCCTGCTTCGACCGGATTAAATCCATTCAACTGTCCATCTGAACTTCAGAGTCACCCATCAGATCGGCATGGGCTATTAGTCTCAAGGCAGTCCCAGCGGCTTAGGAGGCAAGCGCGATCACTGGTGATAAGCAATTCGCGGTGCTCTCCAATTCCAGACCTTTCGGCAGCGGCTCACCGAAGGTGCGTGCGACATCGTCTCGGACCGGCAGGTTAAAGTCCAACAATGGCCGCAAAAAAGCGTCGTCTGCAACTCCGGCTGACTTCAGTTTTACGATAGCGGACCGTATCACCTCCGGGCTGATGTCTCGAGTGCGATCATCGACGCGCCTGCCTAGCTGAACGATGGCTGAGGTCGTCTCATGGGTCAGTTCACGCAAGTTTAGAAGCGCATTGATCCAGTCGGCTGCACGCTCCGCGGGAATCACGCAATGGAGCGATCCGTAGAGCGGGATGCGCGCTCCGATTCGGCCCAGCGACCACAACCAGCCGCCGTCGGACGGTTCTTTTTTAAGCTTACGAAGCAACTCACCTCCAGGGGCGGCGCGGGTTGTGGCTGGCAGATGCTCGAGGCTGGCAAGCAAACGCCAGCCCTCGTGCTCCACCTGGGAATTCAATCGCGTGCGAGGCTTCTTGCGGCCAATACCGAGATCTCCAAGGTGGTTCCATAGTTCCTGTTGATGAGCGGTAGTGAGGCCGCCTGCGATCCTCCGCCACAGCACAAGCCAATCGACTTGGCACTGAAGCTCCCGCGGGAACGCTAATCCCGCCTGATAGATCCGGTGTGCCTGGGTAGTCCGCAGATTGTCATTCCGGTCTCCAAAGCCTGGCCGCAGACAATATCCGAACAGATTGAGCCATCGCACTTCGTGTCGCGGACTCAGCTTCCGCCCATCTGCCACCTCGAGCAGCGCATCGCAGAAGGCTCGCACCGTGAGGATAGGCCAGGATTCCCTTTTCAGCCCGGCGATGGACTCCAATGTACCCACCAGTGCAGCAGGATCGGCAGGATCACTCCGGACAGGTCCAGATCTGCTGAATACGCTCTGAATCAGCCGAACTGCAGAACTCAGCGCCGGCTCTGAAATACTCGATGTATGTCGGATTGAGGTTGAGGCTGGCAGAGATGTGAACTCGCTTTCATTGGTCGCACTCGCCTCGCGCCTCAATTCGAACTGAAGCCGCCATCGGTGTGGCGAGTTCACCGACTCGCACCAGAGTTCGAGAGTCCCCATCTCGGTAAAGCTCACCGATAGCCGCACTGCCAGTTCCGTCTGCTGGAGCCTCTTTCCATAGCGCAGCAGTGTCACCAGCGGCGCGTGCCGATGAATCTCATCGGGATCTAGGTCGGCGATTACACGGTGCGCGTGGTGACGAATCGTCGAGCTGTACAGATGAAATGATACCGGACGGTTTGCCAGCACCGAGAACTCGCGATCCAGAAGCGGCAGTGTCGTGCCTTCATCTGTGCCTGCAGGCAACACGCAGACCGCCTTGACACCATGTTCCGAACGCATGCCCACATAGAAGGTCCTGGCACTGCCGGCTTTGATACGCAGTCCGGTGCCCCGCCTCACGCGGCCGTAATAGGCAGCGCCAATAGCAACAGCGCTGCTCAGGACCTCGTGGTTCAGAATTTTCGGACGCCACCCGCCGCCGTCACCAAACCAATTACCAATAGCCTCGGTGATCCGCTCGCGAACCATAGCCGGTATACAGAAGCCCCCGTTAAACAGAATGGCGTCTGGCCTTGCCGTGGGCGGGCCATTAGCGGGGCACATCTGAGAATGGTTTCCGGCACCCATCGCGACGGCCGCGTGCTTGAGGAAGGCTGCGAGATGCTTGGTGATAGCAGGGTCGGTAGCGTATGGCAGGCCGATCTCGCGAAGGCCGGCGGCGCGCGTGCGCAGGGGTATTTCGCCGAACGCGGTCAGCGGCAAAAAACCGTTAGTGACCAACTCGCTCACCTCCTGGCGGGTTAACTCGCTGCTTACCATTTGCCCTACGACCGATCGTCCACCACCCAGAATGTTGATCGGGAGGCGATCGACGTTTTGCTCGCTGAGCAGGCGCTCCTTGGCCGCCGCACACATAACTACTAATGCATGGCGCTGGTGCAGACTGAGTTTTGTGCCGATTTTCTGTTCTACGCGACGCGCCAGCGCGAGATCGAGATTCTCGCCTCCAAGCAGCAGATGTTCACCTATGGCGGTGCGCTCAAATTCAACCTTTCCACCTTGGACGTGGGTACGTATGAGGCTGAAGTCCGATGTGCCTCCTCCGATGTCGCAAATCAGCACGAGCTCGCCGTCTTGCAGATGTCCTCCGAGAGTCTCGTGATGCTCCGCCATCCACGCGTAAAACGCGGCCAGCGGCTCTTCCAGCAGTGTCAAGTTCTGGAGCCCAGCCTGGTGTGAGGCTTCCACTGTCAGCTCGCGCGCTTCCTCGTCGAACGAGGCCGGCACGGTCAGTACGATTTCCTGGTTCTCAAAGAGCTGTTTCGGATTCGCAGCGTGTTTGGTCGCCATCGCGTGGTTCCAAGCATTCCGTAGATGCAAAAGATAACGGGCAGAGGCTTCGACGGGTGACACCATCGGCTCGGGCGGTTCTGCCTCGCGGGGCAGAATATTGGAGGTTCGATCGATGGCGCTTTGGCACAGCCACGATTTCGCCGAAGATACATGCCGGCCTGGTGCGAGCGCACCTTGGTCGCGGGCCATGATGCCAGCGATCGCTGAGGGATGTCCTTCCCAAGGCAGATTCACTGAGCCCGAGGAAACTTCATCTTCCGTCGGGAAATAAAGAAAGGACGGTAACAGTGGCGCCAGGCGCACTTCACCGGGCCCCGTGAGCTGCGCAACTTCAAAGACCCGGATACCGGACGGCAAAGGCCCGTTGGCGTCGTCGTTGGTATCGATGTAGGCCACGGCGCAATTCGTGGTGCCCAGATCGATGCCAATCAGGTAGCGGGATGGACCTTCCATCACGGCCTCACGACCGGCTGCGATCGAGTCGTCATGCCTCGCTCTTCTCGCGGATGTTCAGTTCGAGCTTCCAGCGGTTCGCACCGTCGCGCGAAGCACACCAAAGCTCGAGCGTACCGATTTCTGTCACGCGCGACTCCAAGCGCACGGGTAATACACTCCCCTGCTGACCCTCGAGCGTTAGCGTCACTTCCAGCGGGCTAAGTTCCTCGATCTCGCCACCCCAATCCTCCAAAAGGTCACCCACATGGTCTTGCTTTCGAATTGTGGAACTCAGGAAACGGAATTCTGCGGGCTCGCCCACAACCAGCCCAAACTCCCGATCGGGAACAACTGCCTCGGTGCCTTCCTCCATGCCAAACGGGGCCACGCAGAGCGCCTTCAAGGGGGCTTCCATGCCTGGGACGGCTGGCATCGCGCTTTCGATTCCGATGTAGTAGGTGCGCGAGACGCCACTCCGGATCCGTACTCCGTGTCCGCGCCGCGCCCTTCCGTAGTAGGCGGCTCCGCGCGCCACTGCGTGCTCCAGATCAGGTGCATCCAGAACATCGGCCGCACCCAGGGCATCAAATCCTTCGTCAGTGACCCAACTATTGAGCACTTCGACCAGCCGCTTACGCAGCACCTCCGCTTTCATCACGCCGCCATTGAACAGAACGTGCGTCGGGCATGCCAAGCCGCTTCGCCCCCGACGAATGCTGCCGGCTTCCGGGCTGTTTTTTACCTGCTGCGAAAGGAAGCGTGCCAAGTGCCTAGTGACAGCCGCATCAGCAGCGTAGGGCAGACCCAGTTCCTGAAATCCGATCCGGCGCTGCCTGACCGGCATTTCGTCGCTTCCCACCTTAGGGAAGAATCCTTCCACCAGGACGCGGTCGAGTTCTTCGCGCAGCAATTCCGTCTTGATGGTCCCGCCAACCAGCTTGCGTCCTTTACCCAACAGGGTGACGTCTTGTTTCTGGGTCTTGGGATGCTCGAACAGATGCTCCTTCGCGGAACGGCACTGGTGCCACAAGACCTGCAACTGATAGGTATCGATGCGATGGCTGTCGGCTTCCAGTTTCTGCTGCAGCAGCCGGGCGAGTGCAAGGTCCATATTGTCGCCGCCCAACAGGATATGCTCACCAACCGCAACCCGCTTCAGTGCCAGGTCGCCGTTTTCTTCCGACAGCGCGATCAGGCTGAAGTCGGTGGTTCCGCCGCCCACATCGCAAACTAAAACCAGGTCACCCACCTTGATGCGCTTGCGCCACGCATCTCCCTGGCTCTCAAGCCATGCATAGAAAGCGGCCTGCGGTTCTTCGAGGAGCGTGACGCGCTGCAATCCTGCCTGCTCAGCCGCGCGCCGGGTCAGCTCTCGCGCCTCCTCATCGAACGAGGCAGGCACGGTGAGCAGAACGTCCTGCTCCGCCAGGCTATGACCCTGTCCGTCCGCCCCATGATGCGCGTCCCACGCCGTCCTGAGATGTTGCAGATAACGCGATGAGACTTCCAGCGGAGAAAGTTTCCTAACTTCTTCCGGAGCCTGCCAAGGCAGAATCGGCGCCGTCCGATTTGCAGCCGCATAAGAAAGCCACGACTTGGCGGATGCGACCAGCCTTCCCGGACTCTCGGCTCCGCGCTTGCGAGCCAGTTCCCCAATGACAAACTCCGGTGCCGCGTCCCAAGGCAAGCTCAGGCTACCCTTGGGAAAATCCAAGTCGCCTGGAATATACAGAAAGGATGGGAGCAATGTCCGCTCGGCCACTTCGTTCGGATTGACAATCTGCGGAATGCCGTCAACTTCGATGCGGGCGCTCTCCAATCCGTCGGCCCTCTCACAGTAAGCTAGAGCGGAATTCGTAGTACCTAAATCGATACCAACAATAAATTCTGAGTCCAACAAAAATCTCCTGTAGGGGTTGCGGTGAAATTGCTCTGAATGGCGCACAGAAACGGGCTTGCTAGACGACTTCAACCTCTGCCGGTGCCACGATCGCCCGTCCCGAACCCTGCGGCAATGACGGTAGAGTTACTTGGGAGACGCGCCAGCCGCGATGGCGCAATAAACCACGAATCGGTGGTTGCCCGGTTACACTGCCGATCAGTTTGATAGCCGCCGGATCGAAGCCCAACGGCACCGTAACCGGATGGTCCTCCTCGGAAGAAAGGATCGGTTCGAGTTTGATGTAGCGTTCCAGAACTTGGCGGCAGGAGCTGTGGATGCTGCGCACAGCTGCCCCGAGTTGCCCGTCAGGGTAGGAAGAAACATCCTCTTCCAGAAAGTCCACGAGGCGGCCATCACGTTGCAACAATGCCAGCATCTGTACCGCTCGGTCGAGCGCCGCAGAATCCGATGCATCAGCTCCGGACTTTTCCGTCGCCGCAGGCACCCTTGTTGCAGCCATCACTGGTGCCTCTGCTGTAGAACTTGATAGTGCTTGCAATATTTCCTGCGGAATCTGTCCCTGAAACAATAGCGAGAAAAAACAACGGAACGCAAAAGACAGCCGTGCTGAAAAGCCAATCATAACTGCTCCAAAATCCGAACTAACCTCCTCACGAATAGACAGCAGCTCTATTTTAAAGTAGTTATCTTAAATGCGCTGGCCCGTGCAAAACTCCGTCATGGAATGAACGGAGGCCACCACCCACAATCCACCCCGCATGTGTCTTATGCTCGCTGCTGCTGATAGGCAAGCGGTTCATGAGCGCCAGATGGCTGTCTAGTTGATTGCTAATCGCTCGGTTTCCCGAAATGCACCCATGAATCTGAGTGATCTTGAAGCTGTTCCGCTCACAACCACGAAACTGCTCCGAACTCACAAGAGGATCTGCCCTGCTTCGTCCCAAAGCCGGCGAACAACATCGGCCGCGGGTATGGCTTGAGCAAGGCCCGCGGATTGACCCGCCCAGGCCTGCATGCGCTAACACCTCCCCGTCTTTTGAGCCTCGGCTCGCATGGCCGAGGTAAGCCCCGTTGCACGGGATAAGGCGGCGCCTGGGCCGACATACTCAGTCGCTAGATTTCGGTCATACTGGTGTCATGAAAAAGCTCATTAACTCTCCTCAAGACATGGTTCGCGAGGCTCTCGAGGGGATGGAGGCGGCCCATGGCGATTGCCTGCGTATTAACTACGACCCAGTCTATATCGTGCGTAAGAATGCGCCGACTCATGGCAAAGTTGCCTTGGTTTCTGGTGGAGGCAGCGGACATGAGCCGATGCACGGCGGCTACATTGGAAAGGGAATGCTCGACGCAGCCTGTCCGGGCTACGTCTTTACTAGCCCTACTCCGGACCAGATGTTCGAGGCCAGCAAGGCCGTGAACGGGGGTGGCGGAATCTTACATATCGTCAAGAACTACACCGGCGATGTTATGAACTTCGAGCTCGCGGCAGAAGTGCTGCGGGCAAACGGTCTACAGGTCGATACTGTTCTCACTGACGACGATGTCGCTGTTGAGAACAGCTTGCATACCGCCGGCCGCCGCGGAGTCGGCTTAACCGTTCTTATGGAAAAACTGTTAGGTGCCGCGGCCGAGGAAGGCATGCGATTGTCGGCCCTAAAGAACCTCGGCGATACCATCCGCCAAAGCGGAAGAAGCATGGGCCTGGCGCTGAGACCTTGTATCGTACCTCATGTTGGCAAGCCTTCCTTTGAATTGCCGGAAGATGAAATCGAACTCGGTATCGGGATCCACGGCGAGCCCGGCCGTAGGCGCGTTAAACTGGCGAGCGCCGACGAGATCACTGAGATGCTGATGGAGCCCGTCATTCGAGACCTACCATTCAAACAGGGCGATAAAGTGCTTCTGTTCGTGAACAGCATGGGCGGAACTCCGCTCATCGAGTTGTACATCGTTTATCGCAAGGCTGCACAAATCGCGAAAAAGCACGGGTTGAAGATTGTGCGCAATCTGGTCGGCGCCTACATCACTAGCCTGGAGATGGCGGGGACGTCGATCACGTTGCTCAAGATGAACGACCAACTGACCAAGCTCTGGGATGCTCCTGTCGACACGCCGGGGTTGCGCTGGAGCTAAGACACTCGCTGCAATGGAATATTTAACGCTCGAAACAGCGCGGTCGTGGATCAAAGGGGCTGCGCTTCTCATTTCTGAGAATGCGCCGATGCTTACGCAGTTAGATACGGCTATCGGTGACGGGGATCATGGCGAAAATATGATGCGCGGCTTCACTGCCGTGGAGAGAAAACTTGAAACGGGGTCGCCGCCGGATCTGGCGGCATTGTTTAAGCTGGTGGGCATGACTCTGCTTTCTTCGGTTGGAGGCGCGTCCGGACCCTTATATGGCGGGTTCTTCCTCGAGTTAGCCAAGTCATCGGCCGGCAAGGAGAAGCTCGGTAGAATTGAGTTCGGGCAGATTCTGGACAATGGCTTGGCTGATATTCGACGTCGCGGCAAAGCGCAACTGGGCGACAAAACCATGGTCGATGCGTGGTCGTCGGCACTCGAAGGCTATCGGTCGTCCGCAAGCGGTGACCTCGGCAGCGCGCTGCTGCTCGCTTCTGATCGAGCGAAGGCCGCGGCTGAAGGTACAGTGCCGATGCTCGCGCGTAAAGGACGAGCTAGCTACCTGGGCGAGCGCAGTATTGGTCATCAGGATCCGGGTGCGACCTCGACCTGGTTATTGCTGAAAGCGCTGGCGTCGGTTTGCAATTCGAGCGGTTCGTAGGTGAGGCTTTGCAACATGGTTGGGTTGGTTCTCGTTTCTCACAGCAAAAGGCTAGCCGAGTCGGTGCGGGATATGCTCCTGCAAATGACGTCGCCCAATTTTCCCGTGGCGGTTGCCTCCGGCGCCGGAGCCGAACACGAACAACTGGGCACCGATGCCATCCATATCTCTGAAACCCTGCAGAAGCTAAGCCGGCCCGATGGGCTCTTGGTGCTCATGGATCTGGGGAGCGCCGTCCTCAGCGCCGAAGCTGCGCTGGAACTGCTCGATCTTTGCCCGGAAATGAGAATCCGTCTATGTGCCGCACCTCTGGTGGAAGGGGCAATTGCTGCCGCCGTGCAGGCCAATGGGGGAGGTAGCTTGGAGGAAGTCGCACGCGAGGCCGAGAGAGGCCTTGCCGGCAAGGAGCAGCAACTTAAGCGTAAAGGAGACATTGCCGCGACCTTGAGGACTTCTTCTCGGCCAAGTTTGGTTGCCGAAACTTCGGAGCTTGTGCTGACGGTGAGGAACGAGCACGGGCTGCATACCCGTCCCGCAGCTGCTCTCGTTCGTGTGGTAAGCAAGTTTGCCTCTTCCGTAGAGATTGCCAACATGAGGTCGGGCCAGGGATCTGCATCTGCGCGCAGTCTCACAAGCCTTGCATTGCTCGAAATCCGCCAAGGGGATCAAATTCGGGTCCTAGCCTCCGGCAACGATCGCGACGCTGCGCTAGAGGCGATCCGCGAACTGGCCGATCGCGGTTTCGACGAGCCGCTTCAAGCTGCCTCTTCCCCGCAGGTTCTACGTAACGCGGCCGCCACCTCCTCACAGGAGACACGAAATTCCAAGGTGGGCGGAATACCGGGTTCGAATGGAATCTCGATTGGACCGTTGTGTGTGCTCGAACCTCTAATGAGGGTACCGGACGATCGTCCGAGCGGCGATCCGGATGCGGAACTAAGAAAGCTCGATTTGGCCATGAAGGATGTTGAGTTGGAGCTATCGCCGGAGAAGCATTCGTCTAGTCCCCTCACCTTAGGGCCATCCACTGAGATTCTTGAGGCGCAGGCCTTGATCCTAAGCGACCCGGCGCTTTGCGAGCAGCTGAGGTCGAGGTTAGAAAACCCGCACACTTCCGCAGCGCGCGCCTGGCTAGACGCGATGCGAGACCTGGCTACGCAATATCAATCCATGGACGACCCGTACCTCCGTGAGCGATCCACTGACGTTTGGGATATTGCGCGCCGCGTGCTGCATAGGCTCAGGGCTACGAATCATTTGCTCGCAGTCCGACTCGATCGTCCTAGTATTGTGTTTGCGAATGAGCTGTTGCCGAGCGAAGCGGTCGAGTGTGATCCCGCGACCGTGCTCGGGGTGATCACTAGGGAGGGGAGCGCCACATCTCATAGCACGATTCTCTTGCGCACCCTCGGCATTCCGGCCGTATTGGGGGCAAGTGGGATTGACGAGCACGCAGCCGGGAAGACGGTAGCACTGGATGGCGGTACCGGTGAAATCTGGATCGAACCTGACCAGCAGAGTCTTTCGATACTGCAGGCGCGGCGGCAGGAGTTCCTTGAGCGGGAGAATCGAGCCAAGGCCGAGCGATCCCGTCCGAGTACGACCCTTGACGGTGAACGGATCGAGATACTAGCCAACATCGGCAGCGCCGTCGACGCGCGGATCGCTGCCGAGAATGGCGCTGAGGGTGTGGGCCTCTTGCGTACGGAGTCAGCCTTCCTGCAACACAGCTCTGCGCCCAGCGAGGAGGAACAGACTCTCTCTTTACGCCAAGTCTTTGCCCGGATCGACGGTCCAATCATCGTTCGCACTCTCGACGTCGGTGCCGACAAACCTCTACGGTTTTTTCCGCAGAGAGAAGAACGAAATCCCTACCTCGGGGTGCGCGGAATACGCTTATGTCTGCAGTCGCCGGCGTTGTTTCTGTCGCAGCTGCGCGCCATTCTAAGGTCCGGAGTTGGCCACGACATCTGGCTGATGTTCCCGATGGTGTCCACCGTCGCCGAGGTGGACGAAGCCTTGCATATGGTCGATCAGGCACATCACGAGTTGACAGTAGCAGGACGTCGCCACGTTTGGCCCATCAAGCGAGGGGCGATGATTGAGGTGCCGGCCGCCGCGCTGATGAGCAAGTGGTTGGCGGAGAAACTCGATTTCTTCAGCATCGGAACAAACGACTTGACGCAGTACGTGATGGCGGCCGAGCGCGGCAATGTGTCGTTGGCGGGTTTGCAGGACAGTCTCCACCCGGCCCTGTTACACCTGATAAGAGCCGTGATACACGGCGCTAAGGCCCATAAACGCCATGTCTCTGTTTGCGGTGATGCGGCGTCAGATCCTTTGTCCGCAATGACCTTTGTCGGCCTAGGTGTCCGTAGCCTGAGCGTCAGACCGAAGCAGGTAGCCGAGATCAAATCATTGTTCCGGTTTTTGAAGATGGCTGATCTCGAGCAGCTCGCCGGTGACTCATTGCGATGTAGTAATGCGGCGCAAGTGCGGATCTTGGCGAAAGAACGCCTGAATGCCATAAGTAACACGAATCGAAATCCCTAATACTATCCGTACCCGATCGGGGGCTGAGATAAGCGTCTCGGTTGCACATCCAATCTAGAGCGGTTGCAAACAAGCTACGGGGCTGGACGGGCAGTGTATTAAAAAGACATTACTCTGTAAGCTGAGTCGCGCGAAGCAGGCATCAGGACAAGAATTCTTGAATTCAGTTGCCGACAATCCATCCTTGGAATGCAGCAGCTAATACGCCATCTGTTTCCCGGACCCGCTCAGTTGATTACCACAACGTCGTATACGTCCAGTTCCGGCAAAACGAACTCGACTTTTGCTCCGCGCACTGACGAGACTTCGATTGCCTTCGCGCCGCCATCGGGCGAAAGAACCTTAATACGCTTGCCGTCGATCTGTTTGATCACTCCGTCTAGGTTAACGCTTACCCGAACATTCTTGGGAGGGGTGTTGTAATTGACGAGATGCACTATGATCCGTTCACTGTCCGTTTTTCTAACTACGTTAGCGGCTACGTAGTTGGTCCCGAAAATCGTGATCACCTGCTCCCCGGACAACTGCCCGATCTTGGCCAGCAATTCCCGGCGACCGTTCTCATTTTCCACTTCCTCGAGCATTGACGCCGGGGATTGCACATCAGCAAGTTCCCGCAGTTCGCGGGTGCTTCCAATGGTGTAGATCTTCCCGCCATTCTTCTTGTATGTACGGATAGCCGCAATCTGGTCAGCATCCATCCAGGGGATGTTGGGGATGACGATCACGTTGTACCGCAAAAGCAACTCGGGCGTTAAGCGGTGCAGGAGGACGACGTCGTACATCACATTGCTCTCAGCCAGCGCATTGTAGACATTGGTGCGTTTTAGCGTGACCTCGAAACTTGGAATGTGTGGTGGCGAGACCACGCCAATCTTGCTGACGCTAGCCACGTCCGTGTAAAGGTCCTGGTGATCGGACAGAAAGGTGAAATAGCGTCGGATGTCTCCCCACGTCTGGACGGCAATGGGGTTATCCTGCATGATCCAGCCGTGCAGCAATTTCTCGCCGGCCTCGGCGATGGCGAAGTGGGACTGAAAGGCTGAGGCCTCGGCGATCGGCTTTTTCCACCCCACCTTCATCCCATCGCGCACGTCGTGTGCGCCCGGATTCGGCACGCCAGGGTCGGCGCCCTCATACTTGCTCTCGTAGGACTTCACGCCGTAACCGGAGGCGTAATAGAACCTGGCCTGCGCAATGTTGTGTACCCATTTTCCGTCCCACACGCCGGCTTCACTGGTGCCTTCGGTCTTGACCAGGTCCGCAACTTCGTCAACTAGGATGTTGCCCTTACAGTTGCCGAAGATCGAGATGTTCTTGTTCTTGCTGGCGGCGAGTTGACGGACTTCGTCCAGGAAGTGGATGACGTCGCCTGTCCCGCCAATGGACCAGTCGTAGTACAACTCATCAACGCCGGCGTCGATCGCGATCGCAGCCTGCTTCAGCAGCACGTTGCGGCGGTAGTCCTCATTTTGCAGATCGGCAGCGAAAGTGTTGTTCGGCGCGCGCCAGACGAGATTTCCGAATTCATCCTGGCTGACCCACCTTCGCTTTTCAGGGTGCATTAGAACGTCACGAATTCCAAGACCGCCCACGGAGTTGAAGGCTGTTACCCGGATATTGTTCGCGTGGCAACGGTCAATGAAAGCCTTGACGCGATGATATTCTTCGCTCGATGTATCCATAGGAACGTGGGTCGCGACGAGATTGATATGGGCTTCCGCAAACATTTCGAACATGCGGTCAAGATGATCCCAATCGATTCCTGCCCGATAGAAATTCACCTTGCCGCGCCGTGCCCACGCAGGGATGTCTTCGAGCGAACGCTTCTTTTCACTTCTGTAGTTGAAAACGAAGTCGAAGTCGCGGATGGTGGCGCTTCGTCCCCTGCCCAGTAGATGATAGGTCTGGCCGATTAGCGTCGGTGCAGTCTGCGGGACAGATTGAAGCGCGACATCGATCACCTCGTAGCCAGCGGCACCAGGGCTTTTGAAGAATTCGATCTCATTCAGGCCTGCCTGGAGGTGGGTGGGTGTCAAGGGGATGACGACTTTCCCTATGATGTCGTCGCCACTTGAATAGGAATACCAGCCTTCCTTGCCGGGTTGGTTCTTTTCTGTGCTTTGGGACGGCGCGCCCACCTCTCCCATCAACCCGGGGAGATCGTACGTGTGGCCGTTCACCGTCAGGTGGCCTTGCCCCGGTGCGACGCCACTGACGAGAACCAGCAGGCCGGGCGAAGTCAACTGCTCGGGCGCGTCAACTATGATGACGTAGCCCTTGACCCTGTCCGTGCGGCCAGACAGTTCGTAGTCGTACGAAGGCGCCACGACATATGCCTTGTAGGAGACGTTGGCGGGCTTAGACGCGTCTTGAGCGCGGCAAAGAACTGTACGTCCCACGAACGCGAACACCACCGCTCCCACAAGCATGCAAATGATTCTTTTTGTCATCACGTCATCCTCCTCGATCATCCTTCCAGCGTCCGCGCTCTCCCGCAACCAGACAATGTCGAGGGATACCGGGTCCCTTATATTCCGGCAGGAACTGCTGTTCGGAGCAGTGATTTCTATCACGGCAGGTCCGACTGAACACCTGTCGGTCAGTCTGGCGCAAGAAGCGGCCCCCCTGGCGAGTTACGTAAGTGCTTTATCGGACGCGCGCAATCCAAAAAATGACGAGGAACAAGTATTTGGGGCGCGTTCGATAAAGCGGTCAGAAGGAAGCCGCTCGCGTTTGCGGCGGACGCGGGTCTATGGGGAATGCCAGCGGAAGAAGGGTGCGGCCGATGTGGTGAGTGGTGAGTGGGTGTGCTTCGAGAGTGAGCCGCCCGACCGGGCGGTTCTCGGGCGCTGCAGGATGGTGGCTTGGGTGATGATGAGGCATGTGGAAGTGGGAATGGTTCGGGGACCAGACACAAGTCGTCGTGACGCGGCGAAGCACGTGAACTTTGCGAAATGGAATAGAGAATTCATGCTGCAGCCAGTGACAGTTTGGGTGGGGAGCGGAGTTGTGCGGGCGTTGAGCACATCTGTTATCCATTTCGATGTATGAAGAACCTCACTGAAGATGCTGTCCGAGAGATTGAGCGTATTCATTCGAGCTGGATCGAGTTCGAAGTAACCGGAAAGGGCCAGGCGCCTAGGAAATACCCCCACCGCGGTCAATGTGCACCAGGGTAAGAAAACTTGTAGCACGGCGATGGGAAACGGTTGAGTCCTGGAATGACTGTCGCTGCATCAGTCAGCGGGCACTTTGGATACTCGAGTCTCCCCGACTCTTGGGCGGGCGGAAATTCATTTGTGCAACCAGGTTGCACGAAGATGTGCATCTAGGCGCACAAACTCGGCTTCCGCTACAACCCGATCCCCAGCCGAAGCACATGGCGTGTGAACGTTTGCACCACAAAGTTGCCAAAGAAAATACACTTGCTTTTCTTTTCCGTTCATGCGATAACTTGCGTCAGAAGCAACATCTGCCTCTAATAATCTTCAGTAAAGTGCCGTCTTTTCAGGGTAAGTAAAGTTCCTGCCACCAGGATAAGTACAGCCTATATTCCAAGTCCGAGTGCGAGTGTGACTGAAGAATGCGATGCCAATTATCCTGTGGGAACAATAAAGGTCAGTTTCAGAATCAGCATCATCTTCCTGAGCGGTAAAGATCGTTAATTTTCTGTTTTGTGCGCGTGAGCCGGGGATCGGTGTCCGTTGTTGGCTAATGCGCGCATCGTCCAGGGGGCATGCATGGAGACTACAGATCACAAGCTCGCAAGCAAGTCGGCATCTGCGGCGGGCCGTAAACAGCCTGAAGCCGCTACAGCGCGTACACTTTGGACAGGTTTCGAAGTGCCTGGCCTGGCCGAGGAGGTGTCGAGTGGGGACCGAGAAAAGCAGTCGCCGTCGGTTCCCATTTGCGGCGTAGTTCTCCGGGACAGGACCTCAGTCGAAATGGTTCGCAACCCGTCCAGCGGCGCGGTGGCTCTGCTGCGCCGGGAGCCTGGCGGCAAGACGACAATCACTCGAGAGGTAGCTTGCGATGGCTATCGATATGTGGCCACGGCAGCCGCCAGCCAGATTCCGCACCTGCCCGCAGAGCCAATGCCATACGGCTCCACGACCGCGTTGTTCAGCGCGGTGGCGGAGTTTATTACGAAATATTCAGACTTGGGGGATGACGAAGTCGCGCTATTGGCATCTTTTAGCCTGTCATCATTTTTCGGCGAGTGCCTGACACTGGCTTCATCTTTGTTACTGTTCGGCGCGCCTCTCCCGGCGGTTGCGCTGATGCGCGTCCTCGCCTGCGTCTGTCGACATCCGGTGTTGTGCCTGGGATCGAGTGTGACGGGACTGGCTCCCGAACTGCGGCCAACACGTCTGATTTGCCAGAGTGACGCAGGAACAGAAAGGCAATTGGCGGGTTTTCAATTTTCTGGCTTTACCACGCAGAGTGCGCACCCACGACAGATTAGTGGCGCATCGGTAATCTACGCAGCGGATGGTGAACTGAAAACGCCATTCGCAAACCTATGCCTCCAGCTGTTGGTGCCTCGTGGAAATTGCTCCTTCGGGCCGCCCGAACAGGAGCGTGAAGCCGCAACAATCACCAGCCTACAGAATCAGCTCCTGATGTACCGCCTCGAGAACTATGTGAAGGTAAAGGATTCCGAATTCGACGTGCCGGAGTTCTACGGCCCCAGTCGGGAGTACGCGCGCACGCTGGGCCGGTGCATTGTTGATGCGCCAGAGGTACAGGCTCGGCTTCGAACCCTGCTTCAGGCTCGCAGTGATGCCGAAAGGACCGAAGACGCAAGGACACTCGATGCGGTGATCGTCGATGCCTTGGTGGTTTGCTGCCACGAGCGCAGGCCGTGGGTCCACGTCGGCGAAATCGCGAAGTTGACCAACGCTATCCTTAAGTCCGAGGACGAAACCGTCGAACTCACCCCGAAACAGGTCGGCGGAAGGCTCAAGGCCATGCAATTTCGAACCACCCGACTTGATTCGGGCGGCCGCGGCATGTACCTCCTAAATGGCGAATGTGCGCGGATCCATAAGCTGGGGCGTGCGCTGGGGTCTGTTTCGGTAGACAAAGGATTGTTGGGGTGTCGATATTGCAAGAATGAGTGATGAAGGTAATGCATGTTGTGCACATAATGCACATTAGTTTGAGATTCCAATGGGAAGAAAACGCTGTTCCTCTCCCGATCAAAAATTAGTCAAGCAGCTGGTTGCGGCTGGCCGTCCGATGCCGGCAGAAATCGACCAAGAGTTGGAGGATAATAACCTGCCTGTGGACATACAAGTAATCGACAATTTTGTGTTTGACAGCTATGTGGGCGGGAGTGCGCACTATGCCGTCCGGGTCCGGCTAATTGCAAAGGCCCCGAATGTGGTCATCACGGATTGCGAAATCACCAGCCCGTGGGATCCCGACATCACGCTCGAATACACCTACGGCAAAGGGCTACTACACAAATTTTCTGGGCAGGAATTTCTACGCGCGGAGATCCTGAACGAGCGGCTAGAAGATGGGCTGCGATTCCGTTACCGCGGTCAAGTCGCAGAAGGCTGGCTTCTGGCCTCGGGTTTGGCCCGCATCCCATCGGATGTCGGCCATTGTGCGTGCTGTGAAATGTCCTTTGTGGATTCCCTTGGTCGAACACTGCGGGTCAAGGCGGACGTCTCTGTGGAGCGCTCGAATAGGCGTGTCCCCAAGGAAGGTCTCGAGTGCAAGCCCGGTTTGTACGCGGGACCACCAGAGCGATCGATAGGGGAACAAATGCGCCTGCGTTATCTTGAGATACTTGCCCAGAAGAGAGGAGAACTCTGGGCGGCTGAGCGAGGGCGATGCAAGAAGCGCTCAGAGAGTCGGGTTTGCTATGGGAAGGTGGGGACAGGAACAGCAGACTGGTTGAGGCGGTTGATAAAGGCAGCGCCGATTTAGTGCCGAGTCCGGACCGGTAACCGAGCCGAAATGCGTTTACTTACTTGTGTGGCGGACGAAGATGTCATGTCACCGCTCCTGGGATGAACTGGCATCGTTGCTCTTGCGCGAGGTGCAGGTCATCATGGTCGCCGGCACCTGGTTAACGCCCGTGCCAAGTGTCGCCGAGTGTTGCAGGCGGTGTTATGACCATCCCAATTGACACCATCCCATATTTATGGGAGTATGACCTCATGAAGACAACGCTCGAAATCCCGGACACGATCTTCCGGCGAGCCAAGTCAGTCGCTGCTGCTCGCGGAATCCCACTGCGCGAGTTCGTCACCGAGGCAGTGAAGGACAAGCTGACCGCTGATGCCAAAGTTTGCGAAAAGCCCTGGACAAAGCTCGCTGGCGGGCTGAAACACCTGCACAAGGAAACGCAACGTATCAATCGAATCATTGAGGAGGAATTCGAAACGATCGAGCCTGAGGACTTGCTTTGATTCTCGATACAAATGCTCTCTCGGCTGTGGCCGACAATGAACCGAAAGCCGTTGAACTTTACAACAATGCGGACGCTATTGCCTTGGCTGTGATCGTTCTGGGCGAATTTCGCTTTGGTATCGCACAGTCGCGCAATCGTACTGATTATGAGAGTTGGCTGCGAAAGCTCGTCGCTATGACACGAGTCCTGGACATCGATGAGCGCACCACCGCGGAGTACGCCCAGGTCCGTGTGGAGTTGAAGAAGATCGGTCGACCCATTCCCAGCAACGACGTGTGGATCGCCGCACTGTGTCGCCAACACTCTCTACCCATCTTGAGCCGGGACGGCCATTTCGATTTTGTGCCAGGAATTCAGCGGCTCGACTGGTGATTAGCTTCCCTTTATCTTCGGGGTCAATTGTATGACGCCCGATTTGACTCAATCCCGATGGAACGCTTTGTGATATGTCGCCGAGTGATTTAAGCGCTCGAAATATTACTTATGACCATGGTATAATGACCATGGTTGTTTACATGAAATCTATCGCTGCAGGGACATTTAAAGCAAACTGCCTCGCCATCATGGACGATGTCAAAGCGAAGCGCGAGACAGTGCTAATCACCAAGCATGGCCAGCCAGTGGCGATGTTAGTGCCCGTCACCGGCGATGTAGACGATATTTTTGGCTTCTTTTCGGGCAAGGGATCGATCGCCGGCGACGTGCTTGCCCCGGCGCTTTCACCAGAGGAATGGGGCAGCCTTCGGTGATCCTAGTGGACACCCACGTAGTCGTGTGGCTGGCTCTGCAGCCCGAGAGAATTTCAAAGAA